>Ga0222712_10000107_pt1 | contig 111181 bp, 153 predicted proteins | sample C33_657DmetaG_FD_165043 | JGI IMG/M metagenome (GOLD analysis project Ga0222712, IMG submission 165043) | Estuarine water microbial communities from San Francisco Bay, California, United States - C33_657D | ecosystem: Environmental > Aquatic > Marine > Unclassified | place: USA: California... | reverse complement strand
GCTGCCAACAAAATTTGAATTAAAGTTTCGTATAGACGATCAAAAGCATTAGTTGATTGTTTTGGAATCAATGGATATTTTGATTCAGAAGTTAAAAAAGATATCGAAATAGAAGTTTGCTGTTCTAGTTACAAAAAGAAAATCCCCATTAATGCAAAATTTAAAAAACTACTGATCCACGATGTAGCTGACACTCTCTGTCACGAGAGTATACATAGAAAGCAATTTAAACTGCGCGGGAAAGATTCTTCTTATGATGGGTCTGGAGTTCCGGAAAGAGACTACTACCTAGATCCGGACGAAATGTTTGCGTATTCAGTAAACATAGCACATAATTTTTATAGGATGTACGGTAATCGTGCAGTAGATCAGCTGAACGATATAGATTCTGCTGTTAAGAAAGACTGCTATCTAGCTGACTATTACTACTGGTTTTACAACGGACAGCCCTTTAGAAAGCTGCTCAAAATGATAACCCAAAACTTAGAAGCGATTTCTGAGGGGAAAGTCTGTCATCGTTCTTTGCTCTAGTCCAAGATAAATATACTATAATATTTTTGGATTGACAAAATGCCTAACTTTCAAATAGCTCAATCGGGTGTAGAACCCGGAACATACGGTGGACTTAACAAAGTACCCTGTATCAAAGTCGATAAAACGGGTAGAATCACCTTTGCTGATAACATCGATATTTCAACTATGTTATCTTCGGTAGAAGGCAGCTTAAATGTAAACGTAAACGGAAATGTCACAGGCGATGTTGTAGGTAGCGTAACAGGAAATGTTTTCACTAACACTATCAGTTCAAACGGAGATATATCAATAACTGTAAATTCGGAACTAAGAGTTGTATCTGATGTTGTAACTGAAGGTAGATTTAGAGGAACAGTTTTAGGAGATGTATACGGTGACGTTACAGGATCAACTTATGGACTGCATACTGGAGCATTGACTACTGACCTAGTCCATGTTACTCATCTAAATGATAGATCATTACCTCCGCAGATTAAGATCGAAACTGAAGAAGACAATCAGCGTTCACACGCTCTTATGATCAAAGGTGCGTTTCCAGGAAGAGATGCACAATCGTTTCTTGTTGGAAGATCTAGAGGCACTCTTGCAGATCCTAAGCCACTAGAGAAAGACGACATCATTTATAGTTTTGAATACTTAGGTGCTGATGCAGATAGTAATCTCACAATGTCCGCTGCTCTATTTTTTGAAGTAGACGACGATGTGAAAAAAGGAGCAGTTCCTAGTAGATTAAGTGTTGTAACTTCTAGCCCAGACGACGGATGGAAATTAGCGTTAGGTCTCGACAAACATCAAGTATTACATTTAGCCAATAATCTAATACCTGCTGAAAGAGTAAATACTGAATCACCCGCATATCTTAAGATCAGTATTTGGACAGATGGAACACATCCAGGTACAGAATTTGCTATACCAGTCTTTCCATTAAAATCATAAGATTTTATCAATAATCGTTTTAAACGATCTAGGTTTGAACTCTGGATAATAGGATTTAAGTTTTTCTATATCCGGAGTTCTTCTCGATGTGCTACCAGGAAGGCTGTCTTTAGTAATCCAATTGATATTTTTAATTCCTAATCTTTGTGCGATCAAGTTTGCAGCATCGACTATTTTTATTTCTTCATCAGACCCGATATTAACAACTTGCCCAGATACATTAGAAATTTTAATCATTGCGTCTACAGCATCTTCAACATAACAAAAACTTCTTGTTTCAGTTGAACCTATCAACTCGTAATTTTCATTTTTAATTTTTTCAACTATATCTTTGAAAAAATGTCCCTGGCCGCTGTGTTCGCTGTAGACATTAAAAAATCTAATAATTAAAAAATCAATAGGACTATTGAATAGATAGTTTTCTGCAAGCATCTTGGGCAGCATGTAACTCCATCTGGGATTGTGTAGATTGCCTATAGTAATATCAACAATTTCAGGAGTGGGGAAAATATATGAGCCTGATACAACTTCGCTACTACTTGCATAGATTAATTTACACTTAGGATTAGATTCTGCAAATTTAAAAATAGATAAGTCTAGTGTTACATTGTTACGCAACACATCATTGGGTTGACTATAAAAATATTTGGTACCATTAGTTGCTGCTAAATGATATATTATATCAAATGTATTCCTAGTTTGTTCTAAGTATTCCGACAAATTAGATCTGACATAGATACAGTTTTTAGGAGTGTAATCTCTAAAACGTTGATTGTTATCCACAGCCGTAACATCGTGATGCAAGCTGAGTTGATTGCACAATTCTCGACCAATTAGTCCACACGCACCTGTGATTAGGATTTTCTTACGGTTACTGGCCATAGTTGGTTGTCTTCTTTCATTGCTGTAAAATAAGTCTGCGGAATACCTAGCTGCTTAAAAGTATTGATCAAAAAATCTAAATCTTTTGGTAAGCACTTGCCTCCGAATGCTCGCATGTTCTCATTTACTTCTAAATAGTTTTGATCGTGATTAACCTGAAGGTATGCATTTAGTACGTTATCGTAATTTGCACCGGCTGCCTTGCTTAGTTCATACATGTGATTTGCAAATACAACTCTTGCCGCAGCCATGTTGTTGCTCAACATCTTAATAACTTCTGCTTCTTCTAATGTACAAAATATACATTCCTCTCCCTGTAACCAAATAGGAACTGCCTGGCTATCGCTACCTACAATTATAGGGCGATCGAAACAATCTTCTTCCCACATACGTTCACGCAGGAATTCTGGCATATAGTAAATTTTATCATTGATTATTTTTTCAATAGATTTACACGTACCTACAGGAACAGTACTTCTAATAATAATAACGCAACTAGGATTAACTGCCTTAAGGCGTTTGATTTCGTCAACTAGTATTTGTATGCTCGCGTCAGTGTCAGTTGGAATACAAAAGAACACATAGTTACACACATACAAGTCTTCAATAGTTGTGCCTGTTAATAAATCGTGTATTACTACAGGACTATTTTTAAGTAAACCTTTGTGTGTGGCCTTTCCCACAATGCCGTAACCTGCAATTCCCAATTTCATTTGAATGAACTCACTTGACAAGAATAAAAAGGAACATTGCTGGCATTAACACCGTAGTGTGTTTCCTCGCTATCAAAGATCCAAACATCACCGGCTTTCCAATTTGTTATATTAATTTTTTCAAATCCCACATAATGCCCAAATGTCCAATCTTCTAAAAAGATTAGATATCTAAAACATCTGTCTATGTTTACACTATGTTGTTCTCGTAGGGTATAGAATGTGTCTGAATGCGTAGGCAATATTAAATTTGGAAGTATGCAAGTCCAACTAACAGAACCTTCTACAACATCCAACACTTTTTTAAATTCTTCAGCATTGACTAATTCGTCATTGAAGCTCTGCAATAGATAACCAGAATTATAAAACTTCCTATCCAAATGATCAAAATTCTTAGCAACAAACGGAACTTGCCTTGCAAACTCGTGGGTTTTTAAATCACCATCCCAAAAGTTTGTTATGTTCCTTACATATTCAATCATTTTTCTTTCTGGCCTTTTCTATTAAATCCTGATATTCTGTATTTGGATGATCTGTTAGATGAGAATGATAAATGTCGATCACTGTCCTAGGTGCTGTGCTATTGAACAACGAAGGAAATACTCCGTGGATAATACTAGCTATGCCCGCATAGATTAATCTTATTCCAGAAATAAACGCCCAGGATAGATGCTCTAGGTATGTAACTTTGCTTTTATTGAGATGTTCATCAAACATAATTTCTAAAGTATTCTCTTAACAATTCGTTATCTATCTTAATACCTGTTAAGAATTTATGTTTATTTAATACTGAGGTCTTTACTATCTCTATCCGTTTGAAATTGTTTTTAAAAAAGTTAGTATACTCGTTTAGTATGTAGGAATCTTTATCGTCCCAAAATGCTAGGTATAGACAATTTTTTACAGTGTCTGTGACTAGGTATGAGTTAGTATTTTTATCGTTAAAATCATTAACAATTTTTATGTCTAATACTTCGCCATTAATTTTAACTAGATCACTTCTGCCCTTATGTTTGTAAAACACTCCCTGTTGCTCAAAAAGATCGTTGGTTATTATTTCTGTATCATATACTGGCAAGGTAACTCCTAGCAGCCCGCCTTGATAAATTTTAATTTTATAAAAATCATCTACGTGATCAAATATCGCAGAATCCTGATATACATTTGATTTATCAATGACTACTGTAAAAATTGGTCCACTAGTTTCATTAGAACCAAATATGCTAGTAATGGATCTAAATACTCCCTGTGCGATGGCCTGTTTTGATTTATCTTGTATGTATGATAAAGTTTGTACATTTAAATTAGGCCATTGGATGTTATTTTTTATGCTAACATCTATGAACCTATCTATCATAAACGGATAAGGGAATATAACAAACTCTAGATCATTTTTAAATTCGTAGATATCGTTTATAAAATCTTCCATTGGAAGCAGTTCATCTAGATCGTAGAATAGGTGTTCAGTTACCTTGTCGCTAATTAATGTTGGTAAAAGATACACAGCTAAACTACTTCCGTGATTTAGATTTCTTACGTGTAAACATTTTCCAGAAAACTTTTTTGAATTTCTCATAGAAACTTTATACAAGAATTCGTGTGTATGTTCTACTATTTTAGGTGTTCCTGTAGTACCGCTGCTAGTGCATCGCATTACTACGTCGGATGGGTTAGGGAAAATATTCTTAGAAACTTCAAACTGTTTATCATCAACAGTAAAATCTATCTCTTTTATACTGTAGGTTCTATTTGAGCAATTTGAAAAAAATATAAATTTAGAAAATGCTTTTGGCTTTTCTTCGATTTCTTTTTTTGAAAAGTCGTGCAAAAATATATCTATAGGTGATAATATTTTTGTCTTTGGATCGTAATATGTAACGTCTGAAAAATCATCATTTCTAGTGTAGTCTACTATCACTATCTTTAAAGACAATTCTGCCGCAGCGAAACACACTGCAAGATAATCAATATTGAGTGTCTGCATTCCTATGAGAATAGATTCACCAGACTGTGCATCACATTTATATTTCAATACATATTTCCAAAGATCGATTTTAGAAACTAAATCTTTTTTATCGTACTGGTGCCCCTTATGTAAAGGTAATCCTATAAAATTATCACTGATCATGTATCTAGAGATAGTATTCTGCATTAAAAATAATCCTCGAGATTTCCTTGTCTTGCTAGATCTAATGTAGCACAATGATACCCCCCACTAAGAGTTTGTGCGTGTCTCATTCGTGTTGGTATGACCGTGAACTTGTGCTGCTCTAATACTTTTATTAAATTAGTTTGATCTTTTCCTACTATTACAGTGTCCTGATCGATACTTAGAATGTTCATTCCGATGTAAGGACTACACGGACTAATACTGCCCGGACCCGATTGTGTAACAGGATTGACATTAACATCTTTAAAATAAATCTTATCCCACTTCTCAAATAATTTAGGACAGTTCTCCGGTGTTACTCTTGTACTGTTTAACAACACCAAACCAGGACGAAGAGGAATGATAGTGCTGTCAAAGTGTGCGAAACTGTAGATATGTTCCGCTGCGTGTAATCTATAACCCCTAGGCTCTAGCGTATTTTTTAACCATTGGAATCCTAACCAATTACCTGTATTAGATATCTGAAACAAAATATCTCGTCCTAATCTTATACAATTAGGAGCATCAAATATAGGTTCTAGGTTATTGAGACTGGGCTTACTCAACTCTTTAAACTGATATGACTCGTCTAATAATCTAGGTTTCGGAGCAGCGATCCATTCAGTTCCGTCTTTAACTGCATCTATCATTATGTTGTGATATGCTCTAGTTTCAAATAGTCTGCTGCGACAAGGACTAGGAGTTTCAATCATTAGATTGTTTAATGGTAATAACAGATCTCTAGGACACCAGGTATACCAACCAGTAGTAGTCCAGTCTGGTGTAGAAAATATTTTAGAATGATCTATTAGTTCTGGTCTATGTACCTTGACCCCTGCTTGTTCTAGTACCGAAGATAACTCGTCGGCATCTTCGTTGGCTTCATCAATTAACCATTGCGGATACTCTCCTTCTAAAGGCTTGACTTTTTCAATGGCATAGTTAGTATAACTCATGCTCATAGTGCTAAGGTCAACTGTGGGGACTCGAGCTTTATCTGCTCGACCTACTACTATTTCTTTTAAAGGATCCCAGTCGTTATTTGATTGTATTTTCATCTTGTTTAAATTTGGTTTTGTCTATTCTCAACATCATAAAAATCCAGTCGCTGTCGGAGAGATTAGATGACGAATGTTCTATCTGCGGAATAAATGTAAAAAATTCTCTATCTTTAAAATTAAATTCCTCACCAGTGCTCATGTGTAGAGTAACTTTTTCCGGATTACTTTTCGATATAGAAAAAGTTAACAACATAGAATAAAGGCTCGAAGAATCAGTATGTTTGACTATCAGAAATTTAGGGCTGACAAAATGTACACTTGCATGTATTAATCCAGAAAGAGTTTCTATATGTTTAATCGTGTTCTTAAAGTGTTCTACAACTCTAGGATTATTTGTTTGCTTGTTCCATTCATTATCTAGAAAAGTTACACATAACCAAGTTCCTAGATCATGCTTCGGGTCATTGTTAATAACTTCTTGCAATGATCTACTATCTTCGTAACTTTGCATTCCTTCTTCAACATTGCTTTTCAGTACCATCCAAGAAGGACCGTCATTAGTTTCGTCATCCTTTGGTTGGGTCAGTAGGAAATCCTTTAACTCTTTCCAGTCTATTTTAGAAACTTCGTCGGCACATATCTGTTTCAGTTCTAGTACCTTATTAAAATCTACATATTGACTAGATAAGATTTCTGCACTGTTATACATTGTTATATGCCCTTATCAAATGTGAGAACCCTGTCTGATTAAACCACTTGTCTATTTCGTGTTGTTCTATGTTGAATTTATCTTTTATGTATAGCAGCTTGTCTGCATTACTTTTTGCCAGTTTAAAAAAATGATCGTAGTTATAGTTGATATCATTTTCTATATCATCTTCGAATCTTTGATAATTTTCTAAAAAATACTTTGTGTTTTTTACTATGGCTTCTAATCTCTCATCTTCGTCGGCTAGGTATGCATAATCTTTTATTAGCATATATTCTTCAAAAGTTTTAAATCCTAATTCTTTAATGTATCTAAACATCTCCGGAGTAGAAGCATGTAAAAATGGATGGCGTTGAACAAATACTCTATAGGTCTTTTCTGTAAGATATCTAGAAGTTAAGTCACTGCTGCTCACACCTTCTGAAATTATGCTTAATACGGTGTTCTTATAAACTGTTGGTTCGATCCATCCTATATTCTTTGTCCACTCGTTCTGGGAAGGACTAGTTCCGTAATGCTTAGATGAGGAATAAACATCGTCTATGGACTGCTCGATTATCTCATCATATCCATCTACATTATTTTTACACCATTGTTCTTGTTCTTCAGTCCAGGGTTTAAAAAATGTATACACTGAATCTTTTAATAAATCGCTTTTTCTAAATTTATTCAAGAGACCTGCTCTGTTGGGCCTGTTAGGAACTCCTCCTAGAAATAAAAATTTATTAGAATTTTTATTCCAGGTATATGTTTCTTTATTTTTATATCCCATAAAAACAGTGTGCATCATAAAATCAAAATGAATTATATTCTTGTATTGATGTTGGTCGTTAACTATGCCTGCAACTACATGCAGATCGATGCTGTTGTCTATTAGATCTATGTTACAGTTGTTATTAAAAAGAAATCCATCTAATAACAACAACCCTAAAATATGTTTGCTATCACCTATCTCTTGCTTTAATAAATCTTCAACGGTGTCTTGTGAAACAGCAAATGTTTCTAAATTAACAATCTTATACATAGTGCTTGTATAATCCCAGACGATTCGTTGGACCGCCCCTGTTGTATTCTGGATAACGATTGTATTCATCTATACCAAATAACACAGTATTGCTAGGTTTAATACCAAGAGTCTTACAAAGTTCTATTTGATGTTTCTTGTAACGCTGAACAATAAAATCTGGAGAGAATCTTTCGATCATTTTATATCCCAATCCTGCTCCTACTCTATTGGTATAGTCGATCTTGTGCAACATTAGTAAAGAATCGTCATTGTCCTCTCTGGTCAGTCTCATACCAACACGAGCATATGCTAAAGGAAATGCTTTTGATAGACTAAACGTAATATCTGTAATGCAGTCAAAATTAAAATTAAAATCTATGTCAGAACATACACCAAAATATACACAGTCAACCAATACAGGAATTTCAAGTTCTGTACAGATACGCAAAGTTTCTCTCATTTTGGAATGCTCGTTACCTGTGTCGCTAAACGGTAGACTGATAACCACTGCATCGTTAGTTTCTAATGGTGCATCTTCTATAAATTTCCAATCCGGCCAGCTGTTCCTCCAGGTCACTTGATGATAGATGTATTCTCCTTTGAAGCAGCGGAATCGTCTTTTGTTATTTTTTATATAAAACTTATCAAATGCTTCTGTGGTTCCGTTGGAAAATACAGCGTATGGAAAATTTTCTATTCCCGTAATGGTGTTTAGTTCAGTAGACTTTATCCACTCTAAGTATCTTTTACAAAATGTCTCGGCATCTATGTTCACAGCCTGAGGTAGGCTGTCCAAAGTCTCTGGATCCATAATAGCAAATGATCCGCCATAGGGTAGAGATCTTTTATCGTTAGGTGGTGCAGTCATATAACTACTTATTCGTTAAATACGCAGATAATTACATATATGAATACCCAAACAGCATTTGATTTTTATTTGAAGAACAAAGATATAATTTGGAAGACTCCAGAAATACCAGAAGACCTTCTCGGTAATCTACAGATTGCCCGATGGATTTTAAACTATTCTAAGATAGGATGGTTGGAACTTGACCTAGACATTGATGTAGAATCCTGGCAAAGAGAATCGGACAAATCTGAATTTCGATTAGTACCACATAGAGAAACAGACAGCAAGGGATGGAACAGTTGTTGTATACACGGTATTGATGTTGATAAAACAGGAGCCTGGACGAACTATGGCTATACTGATGAGTCTCAAGTTCCTTATCATTGGACATCTTTATCGGAACAGACTCCTTCTATAAAATCTTTTTGGACAGATTTTCCTTACGAGTCTTATCGCAGAATAAGATTTATGCAGGTAGAACCTAACGGATATATTAATCCTCATAGCGATGCACCTGGAAAACTACCAGGTGAAAATAATCTTGATATGTTAGACTTCGGAGTACCAATCAACATAGCTATCCATCATCCAGATACTTGTTATCTATCAGTCGAGGGGTACGGAGTTGTTCCTTTTAAAGAAGGTCGAGCATTTATTGTTAACATAAGGAACTATCATAGTGTTATCAATCTTTCTAACATTCCTAGAGTACACTTAATATCACACGGTATACCTGGTATTAAAAAAGAAGAATTTGCAGAGTTAGTCGTTCGCAGTTATATAAAACAGTATGATAAACATTCTAGAATTTAATCCCGGATGGGATAGAAACATAGCTGTATGTTTTGTTGATAACACAAGACAGTATCAGCCTGAGATCCGCGAATTAATAAAAAATCAAGCAGATGGAGTGTTATCTAATCTGTACAAAAAAGGTTATACTGTTTTTCAATGGGTAGATGAGGATGCACTGATTAATCATGTATCTACATTAGGATACGAATTTGCATTAGTGGTCAGCACTGGTACAGAATTTATCAACGGAACTGCATTCTTTGATGCATTATCAAATCTGATTACAAAAGATTTCTTTGTAGCAGGACATATACTAGATCGTGGCGATGCGTATTACGAATTGCATCACCAATGTTATGTTATTAACTTAAAGTATTACAAACAACTAGGTAAACCCGAAATAGGAAAACAACAATTAGGAGCAAAACACAAGCAGTGGATGCCCTGGCGTAGCCCTGAAAACTGGCACGACGACTATACTCCTAAATGGGTCAGCGTAGGAGATGATACTAAGCAGTACCATCATCAATGCCACGGTTGGAATATACTTAGCAAAGGCTTCGAAGAAGATTCTACTATGTTAGTGTTTGACGAAGAACTTAGAAATAATAAAAAACATTTCTATCCTGAAAGTCCTGCTGATTTTTACAAGCAATTAAGTTGGGCATACCATCGACTAAACTACTGTCACGATACATTTGTTCACACAGCCAACACAGAAACTGTAGATCTTCCTATAAAGAAATATGATCAGATTGTTACTCCTGCCAGTGGAGTGTGGTTTACTGAATATCTGTCCGATAAAGGAACAGTAATTATGTACGATTACAACAAATCTTCTTTAGATTATTGGCAGAAGCAATATCCTAATTACAAATTTGTAAAGTGTGATCTTCTAGGCAACGATAATTTGTTAGATTATGTAGACACGAGTATAGGCAATACACTAATAAATCTATCAAACATTTTTAACTACGAAGGAACTTTGTTTTTCTACAGTTTAAATTATAGAAAATATAAAGAAAACTCGTTAATAAGAGATATTGAAAATACAATGCCCGATGCAGATATAAATGTCAGCCTATCGGCAAACATAATTACTGCTGTGCCTACTTGGCATCTATAATCTCTATTAGTAAATTCGCTAGTTTAGAATTAATCGCATCACCTTCGAAATGATTAGGTGCAGAAGGCGAACTATCAGCTGACAGTTCTTTTAAAATTACAGGAACAGTAATTCCATTTTGCCAGTCATATGATTTTTCAAAACACCATAGGTGTATAATTTTTGTATTTTTTAAATTAGATAATACTTCTCTATCAAATCTATAAAACGCAGAAATCATTTCTTCTCTAGCTTTTCTATCATCATACAAAAATTTGTAATAATGTTTTGCAGCATTAACTACACCGTGATTTAATATATTAGAAAGTTTTATATCTTTTAACTTTAAATCCAGCACAGTAGAATAAGTTAAATTTCTAACCACAGGATGATATATTCTGTGATGACTGGTCCAACAAAAAATACACACGTCGGGAGTATCTACAGATGTGAATTGATCTAATATAGTATCCCAATAGCTGCTACCCGGCCGACCTAGATTTACTATATCTGCTTTATAGTTGTTTTTGATTTTTCTAATATAAGTTTCGTAATTAAGAAACCAACTATGCGGGTTACTTTCTTCCATGCAAAAACTATCGCCAAAGAATCCTATTTTCATAGCAGCGTATCACCTACAAGATTTATCATAAACAATTAATTTTCCAGTTTCGTAGTTATCGATAGCATCAATAATTAGATTTGCTACCTTTGAGTTTGATTCATCTGTGCCTATATGATTAGCTGAGTGGAAGAATTTAGGACCTTCTAATCTAAAACAAGATAATGCTGGCCGTATCTCTACTCCGGATGACCACCTATAATCATATGTTACGTTTTCTGGATCTACAGTTCGATCCTCGTTACGTTTTTGTATGTTGCCAAAACTCCATAAATGGATGATTTTAGTTTTATTCTCTAGAGGCTTTAGCACGGTGTTATCAAAATGATACCATGCTGCTTGCATTTCTCTAACAGCTTTTCTTTCATTGTGTATATGTGTGTAATACTCTCTAGCAGCATCGTATGTTTTTCTGTTAAACCAATGTATAGCATTTACTACTGGATCTTTTCTGTGTTCAGGATCCATCACCCATAGGCCTATGTTCCTAATATTTTCATTGAATAATCTATTGCAATCTGTCCAACAAAAAATACATACATCCGGGAGCTGGTCTCGATGCTGGGGGAATTGATTTAAAATAACATCCCATCCGGAGCTTCCTCCGTGTCCCAGACACGCAACCTTAGCACCGTAATGTTTTTTAAGTTTACGTATATAAGTTTCGTATCCATTGCCCCAACTATGAAAGTTACTCTCTTCCATACAGAAGCTATCACCGAAGAACCCTATTTTCATGTATATTCAGTGATCAACAAAGATAGTCTTGTTTGATGTCCGATGTTAGCAGCACCGTGTACATCGTAAGAGTCTAAAAATACAAATACATCGCCCTTCTTATAATCGGTCATTAGCTTGTCATTGTATATAAACACGTGACCTGAATGATAATCTTGCAAAGGTATCCAATATCGTGTACCATCTCTTTCATAAACGTGAGGATCTGAATGCATAGGCATATACTGGCCTGGTAACAATTTTGTAACCCACCAGTGATAATCGTTTTTTAAGAAAGGAAAATTTAATTTAAAACTTAAATCAGGTGGGTCAAATACAAACCAATGAACGCCCTCTAGGTCATATCCAGCATCTCTAGCCTTTTTATATTCGTCACTTTCGTGTTTAAAAGCTGGAGGCCAATCTCTAGGTCTGGCTTTTCCGTCCTTGGACATTATTTCTTCTATCCATTCGTCTTGTATAAATTCGGCAAAATTGCCGATGTATTTCATTGCGTCTGTCATATGCTGATATTTATGGAGTAGTTACTGGGGTAATTTTAAATTGTCTAAATTTTTTCTTGCGGCTAGCATCGAGTGTAACCGGAATACTCAAACACAATGTATCTTTTTGTTTGTCAAACGCACACAGTTTGCACACAGGAATCGATTCTGGTAGCCGTTGAACGAACTCTTTAATTAATTCATATTCGTCAAATGGATTGCAGCCTTTGTATTTCTCTAAAACTTCCTGGGCTTCTGGTTCGTATCTAATCTGCAATTTGGCTTCTGGATAGTTTGTAACTGGCGGACATTTATATAAACGACCATTTTGGAATGTGTATGTATCTTTCCAAGCACAATTCTGATGGCTTGCTTCCTGATCCCCACCCATTTCAAAATATACTATACCATTTTCAACCGTCTTATGATACGGTGGAGCCATTTCAGTTACCTGCTGTAATCGTATTGCTATCCGACCATCTAAGTAATACTCTATCATCTTCCATTCTTTGAGATGGACTTTTTCTTTTTCTATAGTAGTAACTCGATCCATCCAGGGAGATAGTATGTCTAAAACATCTTTTCTTTGTTTTTCAAATGTACTTTCATCGTGACAAGAAACTTGTATCCAGGTTTTTTGATCTTGTACAAATTTTCTAGACAGTTCTTTTCGTTGGGCAAGGCGTGTACCATTAGTTAATATTTCTAGTCTAGCGTCTGGCCATAACTGTCGAACATTATCAAACCATAATTCTAATTCAGGATGCAGGTATGGTTCCCCTCCGCACAAGGATATGTATTTTAAATCTAAAATCTTAGCCCATTCTTTGTAATATTCTTCGTAAGAGGTCCACTTAAATGTTCCTAGAAAATCATACATTGCTAATCCTGTGCAATGACTACAGGTCATGTTACAAAGATTGTTAACCATTATAGAAACGTTTGTTTCTATTAATATTTTTTCATTCATAATTAATTTTAAAATCGTCCGTTGTTATCTGTTTAAAATCTTCTAACAATTCTCTCTCTAATCTAAATGATACCTTAGACGAATTATGAAAAAAGTCTGCTAGTTTGTATTTCTGATTAGCACGATTTAAAAATGGACTAAAGATCTTATCAAACTTGTATCTATAATCGTGCTGTTCATACGCAGGTTCAATAGAAATGTCAATTAGATCTGTCGGAGTTCGACTAGTAAACAGCAGCTCTCTTACTACAAGTTGTAAACGTGGAATAGATCCGTAATTGGTAGCAGCGTGTATATGACTAGCATCCATGTATGCCCATCGATTATCTCTAACACATTCGTGCATTACCTTATTATCTAAATCAATTAGATAAGATTGTTCGCCTGTTAAATTTAAGTGCCAGCGATTGTCTATATCAGCGTGTGCCATGTAACTTTCGCCGGGCTCTAATTTGATAATACGTGCCTGTCCAACAGTGTAGGGAAGTGTATTTAAAACTTCTTCCCAGGCCGTGCCCTTATAAATCTCTTTAATAGTCCATTCATCATAAAAGAAATTACCAGTTGGTTCGTTAAGTACCGCACTATCATCCTGAATAGGACATTCTTTAAGGGCCTTCTCAATTAATCCATCTGGGCATTGCCATCGTTGCTTCTTAATCATAGAAATATTTATGTGCTACTATAATGATGTAAATACGTTTATGAACCTATACCTTAACCCCGAGTGGAAAAAGATTGGAATTAGCATAAGTGGTGGAGCAGACAGTGCGCTATTATCATTTTTAATTTGTTCTAATACTGATGCAGAAATACATTTTACCAATCAGATACGACTTTGGAAAACTAGACCTTGGCAGGAATACGTAGCCGATAAAGTAATAGGTTGGTTTCAGAAACGTTTTAAAAATAAATTTTATGTACATCGAAATCTAATTCCTCCCGAATTAGAATGGGCAGACAAAGGTCCTAATATTATCGACGAATACGGAAAGTTGAAAAGCGGTAATCAAATCATATTGAGATCGCACAATGAATATATCGCTCACAAATATAATTTAAATGCACTATATGGGGGCATAAACAAAAATCCAAATATTCCGATAGACGGCTCATTGAGTGATAGAGATGAAGGACATATACCTCCGTACTTTGAACATAATGGAATTAGTATTTGTCATCCGTTCGTACACACAACTAAAGATTGGATAGTAAAACAATATTATGAAAATCATATTGAAGATTTATTAAATCTAACTCGCAGTTGTGAGGGAGAATTTGAAGGTATTGATTATCAAACCTATCAACCTGGTCAATATGTTCCTACTTGTGGGAAATGTTTTTGGTGTAAAGAAAGAGCCTGGGCAATTGAATCATCCAAGTAAAACCTTTTGTATGCATCCTTTTACAGGATTAGCAACACGCGAAGACGGTGCAATTAAAATATGCTGCCGCAGCCAACCTATTGGTTGGATACAAGAACAAAGTTTAGAAGAAGTGTGGAACAGTGATAACATGAAACTGGTCCGGCAACAGGTCTTACATAATGAAAGACCTGAAGTTTGTAAACCTTGTTTCGATCTAGAAGATCAGGGAGTTGAAAGTCTACGCCAGCGTCACATTAATGGCGTCATTCCTGAAGCACGTATTAACTTATATCCACACGCACTAAATGGAATGGATCATAACTTCAATATGCCATTTACATTTCCTACTATTGAGATTAAACTTAACAATCTTTGCAATCTCAAATGTAGAATGTGCAATCCGTTGGATAGCACGAACTGGAAAGATTGGGATGAAGTTAAACCTTTCTACGAAAAAGAAAACAATTACCTAGTACCTACTGTAGCCAAGTTAGTTAAGACTCCCGGACAATACATAGGACCGTTTGATAACACTGATAATTGGTGGAATAGTTTTGAAAAATTACTTCCTCATTTTAGACGTGTAGAATTTGCAGGCGGCGAACCTCTAATGGATCCGCAGCATTATCGAATACTAGATATGCTAGAGCCATATGGCAAGAATATAGAATTAAAATATGCCACTAATGGCACAACACTAGGAATAAAGGGAGGAAGAAGTGTTCACGAATATTGGCCTAAGTTTAGATCAGTTGCCGTTAATGTCAGCCTTGACGGCGTTGGGAATGTTTACAATTACATACGCACTAACAGTAACTGGGATTTGGTTGTTAACAACATACGAGAAATACAAAAAATCAAAAATGTTACGCGAATAGTAGGAGCATTTACCGCGCAGGCCGCTAATATATTACAGGCTGCAGAATGTGTAGATCATTTTATCAACGAATTAGGAATAGTATTCTATAGTCATAGAGTAAGTTACCCTAATGTGTTATCTGCACAGGTATTGCCTCAACCGTTAAAAGAAGAAGCAATTAACAGATTGAAATCAGTAGAACAAAGACTGTTTACGTTTCCAGCTATAACAGAAAATGCTTTGCTAGAAAAAGTAACAAGACAACAAATCAAAGATAATATAAATTATCTACAGGCTAAAGATCAAAGTCATCTATGGAACGACTTTGTTGAATTTAATAAAAGATTAGACAGCACACGTAATCAAAGTCTAACAGATGCTGTGCCAGAGTTTAAAGACTATGTATAAACTTTCCGACATAAAAAGTATACACTTGGAATTAACCACAAGATGCCAAGCTAGGTGTCCTATGTGTCCTAGAAGAATCAATGGTGGAATATTAAATCCATTGTTTGAAATAACAGAAATTGATCTAGATGTATTTAAAAAATGGTTTCCTGAAAGTTTTATTCAGCAGTTACAGGGAATTAATCTATGCGGGAATCTTGGAGATCCTATAATTGCCAAGGATTGTTTAGAAATATTAGAATACATTAGATCTATAAATCCTTCTGTTATATTGAATATGCACACTAATGGAAGTGCTAGAGATATCAAATGGTGGGAAAGATTAGCCAAGCTCAACATAAGGGTAGCATTCGGCATCGATGGACTAAAGGATACACATCATTTGTATAGGATCGATACTGACTTTGATAAGATAATAGAAAATGCTCGGGCATTTATACAAGCAGGCGGTAACGCTGAATGGGCTATGTTAGCGTTTGCTCATAATGAACACCAGATAGAATCCTGCAGATCTATGTCTCAAGATTTAGGATTTAGAAAATTTACTGTTAAACACACATCTAGATTTCAAGATGATAAACTGCACGTCATTGACGAGCGAGGAAAAACTACACATATACTTCAACCAACAGTTAAGAGCAAGGAGATGATTCCTAAAATCGTAGAATCATTGAAAGTAGAAAAACCTTTTATAAACTGCAAGGTGCAAAATAATAAAGAATTTTATATAGGAGCATCGGGATCTATTAGTCCTTGTTGCTGGTTAGATTTTAGTTGGATACTTCCTAGACACGAAAGCAGAGTAGACTACATGGATCAAATAGATATGCTACCTAGTCTAAGAGAAAATACACTTGAAGAAATTTTTAATTCTGACTATTTTCACAAGATAGAATCTACCTGGATGAATAAACCTCTAAGAGAATGTAGCAGACAGTGCGGATCATTTGATAAGTTGGGAGAACAATTTGTACAAGATCACTAGTTCTTGGCCACATCAGGATCAACTTAAAGTAGAGTGGAATCTAGGCAAGCGGTGTAACTACGACTGTTCATATTGTCCTAGCAGCATACACGATAATTACAGTCCTCACACTGATATAAACGTTCTCGAGTCAGCAGTTGATACTTTATGTGAAATAGGTAAACCCTTAAGAATTAGTTTAACTGGTGGAGAACCTTGCGTTCATCCCGACATCGAGGATTTTCTAGAATACTTAAAAAGAAAATATGTGTTTTGGGTTAACGTAACTACCAACGGTACCAGAGGATATAAATGGTATTTAGATAACGAAATTTTTTATAATCATTTAGTATTCAGTCTGCACTTCGAACAAGAATGGATGAGAGTGTTTGACACTATTCTTAAGTTTTATGACAGCACCGAGCGTGATTTTCATGTTAATGTAATGGCGCATCATAAACACATGCACAGTGTTCGTACGGTAGTGAAAAAATTCCAAGAGTTAGGCATCAGGTATGCTGTTCGTAGGATAAGATGGACTGATGGAGATCATAATATATTTGATGATTTAAGATATGACGGTGACGATCTAGAATGGCTATTAAGTCAAGATGCAACTGCCAAGCCCAATTGCAGAATAGATGACCAACAGATAATACATGCTAATGATATTATTAAGAATCACTTGAATCAATTCAAAGGATGGACTTGTAATGCCGGAATTGAAAGTTTGATGATTAACTGGAACGGTGAAGTACATAGAGCAACCTGTAGGGTCGGTGGAAGCCTTGGCAACATATACGAAGGAACATTTGAAATTCCTTCCAGTCCAATTGTTTGTACTAGAGATTGGTGTACTTGTGCAGCCGATATCCCGCTAACAAAATACAAAAATGATTGAAACTACTGCTATTAATTTAAAAAATCCTTCCGGATTAATGATAACCTGGGATATGTTAAGAAGGTGTAACTTAGATTGCTCCTACTGCGAAAGCACCAGACACAATAATTACAGTCCTTACCCCTCACTAGAAGAATTAAAAGAAACTTTCAACTTCATTAAACAATATACTGACTTGTATAAAGACAAAAGAGTATACAAAGATCACAGCAATATAGATTTTACCGGAGGTGAGCCTACGGCTAATCCTAACTTCTGGCCTTTAATTGATTATATAAAATCCGTAGGAGGATTCAAATTAGGTCTTACTACCAACGGAACCTGGGGACCTCAATTCACAAGCAAGATCTTAGATAACTTTATACACGTTACTATCAGTTATCATACGGAAGCTTCTCCGAAATTAAAGTTACGCAGCTGGAAGAACATCATTGAATTGCATAAAGCGGGAATGAGTGTGCAGGCCAATATAATGTTACACTGTGACCACTTCGATGAAGCTGTTGAGATTTGTGAAAATCTAAGATCTAACGGTATTACAAAGATAAACCCTGTGCCCATCGGTGATGGTAACATGGAACGCAAGGGATGGTTCATAGATTCAGAAGGTAAGAATCGTAGAACCAGTCACGAATATACTAAAGAACAACAAGATTGGTTCTTTAAATTTATGAATCTTGATAGATCGGCTGAACAAAAACAAGAAGGAACTAACATAGGTCGAGCCTGCTGCGGTGGCAGATGCACTACAGGAAAAGTCAACGGCGAGTGGACTGAGGTAAAGTTAGTAAAGAACTGGTTTAAAGATTGGCATTGTACAGTTAATTGGTTCTTTATGCACATTGACCAACATACAGGAAATGTCTTTCATCATCAAACTTGTCAAGCTACATTTGATGGCAAGGGTCCTATTGGTAATATAAAAGAATCACAACAGATCCTAGATAATTTAAAAGAGTTTTTAAACAAGGATAAACTTCCTGCAATCGTATGTCCTAATCAGAGATGCGGTTGTGGTATGTGTGTACCTAAAGCACAATCGTTTGAAGATTTTAAACAGCTTTGGAAAGAAGTTACAACGGCTGAATTGGAATAAATTTATTAATTCCGGTTTCAAAACCGCACTCACATATGTCTTTCTGACAAACTATCGGTTTGATATTGGGACTAAACTCTCTAACAAAGTTCTCATCATAGAGATTATAAAAAGAATCTCTCCCGTAAACCTTCTGTTTACAATTGCCACCTATACGGCCTGTCTGAAATATTTCAAGATGATCTACACCTAAGTTACAGATCCATCCTTTGAATTTATTTTTCCCTTGTAGAGTAAGCCAATTATCTGCAACAAGTTTCTTTTTTCCGTTCTCGATCACCCATAGTTTATAATATTCTTTGTAGGGCAAAGTAAACCACCACCATAGATTAGGCCAACGTTTGAGAGGCTTCTCGAGATATTGAACTTGATCAGAGTTGTATCTACTTTCTCCGTTAAAGTGTACCCATTTGGCAACTATAGGCCAACGCTTTTCGCTGCCCCTTAACATCTCTAATATGCCTTTGCACTTATCCCAATGTGCAGGATCCATTAATACATTGGCAACTAGATTAGTTTTTTCTCTATAAAGAGCATCCCCTACATCGATAATGTGATGCGGTTTGGCATATTCGTGATGCACAGATATTTCTACAGCATCAAACAACTTAGCATGTTGTTTCCACCAGTTGCTACTTTTGTAACCATTAGTTGATAATCGGATAACTGCATTATAATTTGATTTTAAAAACTTACATAAGTCAGGCAACTTCTTCCACAGTGTAGGTTCACCACCTACTAAGTAGAATTCAAAAACATCTTTACCGTTATTTTTATAAGTGTCTAAAAGATATTTTAAATTTTTAATTAATAATTCATAATCTGGCCAGGGATGATCACCTTCGTTGCTGCCAGGAAAGCAATACGAACATTTGTAATTGCATAGATTACCTAACATAAATTCTATGCTAAGAACATTTGATTTTCTGCTGTTAATAACACGAGTCAGCATTTGTACTTTTCCATTATTTCATCAAACATTTCTTTTGTTTCTGCTTTAGGAGCACACAGTCCACACCAACAACTATGTTTCTTACAAATTATATCTGGTAATGTATCGGTTGATATCCGTTCTTTTAGGTCTTTTAAAATTTTATCTGAGTCTTTTAACATCCCTATGACTCCAACCTTTCCCTCTAGATTCATTCTACAGTCTTTATTAGTATAGATCTCTCCTGTTGTTTGCCTAATGTAGAGAAAGAATCTATTCACAGAACAATGCCAGCCTTTAAAATTATTTCCTTTTATGTAGGTTGTTTCTTTATCTTTGTCTGTGCATAGTACTTCTCCCCCGCAGCAAGCTCTGCCCTGAGAAGAAAGATTGATACCATTTCTAAAAAATGAAATGACCTTAGTTGTAATCGGAACTTGTTTTATTCCTGTCAAGTATTCAGTTTGTTCAGCGTTGTAATTAAATCTAAACTCAGTCCAAGTATGATCTAGTTGTCTTGGAGTATAACTTATATTGTTTTCTTTACACCATTCAACAATCTCTACACACCTATCCCAGTGTTTAGGATGCATCAATACGGAAACTTTAAAATTCTTTTTTTGATCTCTAAGATAAAGAACATTAGATTTAAATAGTTCCTGTTGCTTAGGCAAGCTTTCTGAATGAAAACTCATTGTAAAGTAGTCAACAAGATCTGCAATACGTTTCCATCGATCGGTTCCTGTAGTTCCATTTGTAATCAATGCTACATTCAAGTTCCAATCATTGTAGAGGCTTTTCTTTTTTCTCAAGTACTCTAATATTTCTATAATATTTGGATGGAATATACTTTCTCCGCCTTGGATATTTAGATTTGCAAATCTTATATGCTCGGGCCTATCCATCATGTAAAGATTGAGATACTCTACTATAAAGTCAATTGTAGATAAACTATCTTCTAAACTAGGATGATCTATCTTATTGTCGTGCCCATCACCGCAATAACTACAATCAAGATTACATTTTAAAGTAGATTCCCAAGCTACTTGAAATGAGTGATGATTATTAGTTTGATCTAAAAACTTAAAATCTGGCATTATTCTATGAATTTTAATTCTGGGAAGAAAGTAGAAAACTTTGTATTTCTTACTTTATCTAACTCTGCGAGATATTCTTTTAATGCTGGTAACAAATGACTGTTGTCTGCCGAATCCATAAATTCTAGTACAGCTTGCCAGCGGCGCCAACCATAAGGATTCTTTTTCCAAAAGTCTTCATCCTGTCTGTAATTTTCGTGTAACCAGGTTGCAAATTCTGCAAATGATTTTCTTACTTCTGCTTTATCTTCTTGCGGTAAACATCTAATATCTAAAAATGTAGGTATGTAAAGCAGATGCATATTAAAGATACCGCCACCTGCTTGTATTCCGCCCGTGACATTTTCAAAATTTATCTTTTTAAAGTTCTGTTTTATCTTCCATCGAGCAAAGTCTGGCAGATGTTTGATGTTTAGTATCTGTATAGCTGTGGCTATACTGACTTGTATATTGTCTGGGGTGTTATCTAACCTGTGCAAGTTCTTTTCGATAACTGACCAATCGCTAGGATATCTTATGTAATAATTTTTATCACCATAAGCATCTATGCTAAATCCTACTTTAACTTTTTTAAATTTTGTCCATAGATCAATGATCTCTTCATTTACTAATAATCCGTTTGTGTTGTATCTGATTAGGATCTTATCCGCATATCCTTGACTGATTATTTCTTCTAAAAACTTTTTGTGTTCTTTTATTAGTAAAGGTTCCCCGCCTGCAAAGTAAACTTGTTTTAGATTAGGAATCTGTTTATACATTTCTTTCCAGAAGTCTGGATTTTCGTGCCAATAATTGTTGAACTCCTTTTGGTCCCAACTCATTTGACTCTTCAATGCATCGTGTTTGAATAACGGATAGACTTTTTTATGATCTGCTACCCACAAACTCGAATCGTGTGGACTGCACATAACACATTTTAAGTTACAGGTATGGCCTAATCTAAGATCTAGATAGACTAACTTCTCCGGCACAGTGCCATCTTGAGCAGTCTGTTCTACTAACTCCTCTAAATCGATTCCGTCCAAAGACCAGGATGCTGTTTCCCAAATGCGCTTGCTGGCTATTCCTTTGCTTTCTTCTTCAAAACATTTACGACAGCTAGCAGGAATTTCATTGCGCAGCATCGTTGTTCTAACCGAACGCATGTATTCGTTATTCCAGGCGCTCATAGGAGTTTCTCTACCGAAGTTAGCAGGTCGTCCTGTTTCGTTTTTTACTAATCCTACTATATGATCTTCGCCAGCACCAGAGGCATTTGACGAACAACATAATCTCATGTCGCCATTTGGTCTAGTTGCAAAGTGTATCCAGGGCAATGCACAAAAAGTATTGCTGCCGGTCATCGATGCTATTTTATTTTGCCAATGGCCTAGCTCAGTATCTTGAGGTTTAATCCAAAATTCTTCCATTAGATCACCCTAGGTCCGTTTGCTATAAACGTAGCACAGATCCATTTCTCGCCTTTGGTTATTACTGTTGACTCGTGTACGCCAGACTGATTAATTGATTCATCTGGATAGTCATATTCTAGCCAAGCCATTGAACCTTTTTTAGGCTTTATCGAAAAACCTAATACAGGAAAACTAAGTTCTCCACCTTCATAATCATCATTCAAATAGAATATAGCAGTATGCTTTCGATCTCCGCCCTTTTCATAATATTTGATCTTCCTTGGTTCTAAAGGAAAATCTACGTGTAGATCAAAAAACTGACCTTGATCGTATCTATAAATGTCTCCAGCTTCAATATGACTTCGAGGTACTCCTGTGACTTGGGTTATTATGGCCCAAAAGTGTTCTCTGATTTCTTGTGGCGTATCCCAACTTATGTTACGTTGTTCAATTCCTTCGTGTACTTGTCCGTCTGACTGCTGATAGGATTCCCACCCTGCTCTAGGATTCATTCCGTCTTTATTAAACTTGTCAATGATATAATCACAGTATTCGTGATCAACAACATCTTCGTAGACGGCAACTAAAGGCATTTCTGAATATACTATTTTGTTCATAAATCTATCTGTGGATATAATTTTTGTAAATCTATTTGTTTAACTTGCTTCTTTGATTTGTAAGATTTCATAAAATCATACAACTCCGGGTTTACTTCTTTTAAAAATTCTTGTCTTAGCTTATCAATTGAATTACTATAAAAAATAAATTCATCGAAGTACTCAGTATCTTCGTTGTTTAAAAATTTAAGAACTTCCGGATATGGTTCAACTGAAGATCTTATTTTATTTTTATACTCGGCGGGCAAAGAACTTATTCTTAAAAATTCCGGATAGAATAAAAATTTCTTCTCTAACCCAAACTCAGGAAATTCTTTCTTAATAAATGAATCTAAGTCTTGTAACTTATTAACATTGTATATATTCACAAGAGTCGACACGCCGATAAAAGTACTTTCGGGAGGTCTTGATTTCATTAAAGACCGCAAGAAATTTAGTGTGTTAACAATATCATCAAAGTTTGACTTTCCTCTAATGTATTCATTCAATCCGCCGTATGCATCTATGCTAACAAACAAATCAAGATACCTACATTTTTCAAACGCTTCTAAAATGTATCCTGAAGGTGTGACCATTCCGTTAGTGTATGTAGAGATTACAACTTGAGATATTTCTCCGGAGGTCGTAAAGTCTTTAAAAAATTCTTGAGCTCTAGGACTTATTAACGGTTCACCGCCCCAAAATTTAATTTCTTTTAAATGTGTCTTATCTATTTCATTATGTCTTGTTGTTAAGATAAACTTTTTAGGATTGATTGTCTTACCTAATACTTCTATTTCATCTTCATACAACATATGACTATTAGTAGATGCACACATTCTACATTTTAAATTACACAAGTTATCAAACTGCATTTGAATTGCGTGGATCTCAACATTATCAACATATCCGTATCGGTTAATACTTCTTTGCCTCATAGATTCTACACCGGCAGCTTCTTCGTTATAACATTGGTCGCAGCCTTTAACAGGTTGGCCGGACAACAATTGATTCCTGAACTGTTCTAACACTCCTGTGTTAAAAGACTGATCGAAGGAATCTTTTATAAAAACTTTATAAGCGTGATTTTGACAACAGGGCTGTAAAATGTCACCGTTGAATAGAACTACTTCCCTAAAGGGCAAAGGACAATACTTGGAAGTCATTAATAAAAATCCAAATGATCTATGTTTATAATTTTTCTAAATTCTTTACTAAACTTACAATCTATTCTTAGTCCGTATTCTTGTTCTAAACTGTGTTCTCCACCGTGCCAATCTTGGTCGTTCCAGAAAGCGGCATGTGAGTTTACATAGTGTTTGTCTTGTGTGTCTGGATCCCAAATATAGAACCCACGTTTGGTACGATAACGTATGTGTATAAACTCATTGTTATGAGGAGTATAGTAGTCGTTTTCAAACACACCATTCTTAGCATCTAAGTCTCTGTGCTCAAAAGCCTTACCGTTATGGTCGCAATGAAAGAATATCACACGTCCAATACGATCTATCACACCGTGTGCCTGCAAACTTTTTACCCAACTTACTACGCCCGGAAAGAATCGACTTTCTTCTGTTAGCTGACGTTCAGCATTGCGTTCATTCCAGTCGCCTTCATTCCATAGGAAATAATATACGTAAGGATCATTAGCACCCAACACACTCTTAAGATAACGTGTGAATAAATTGCGCTGTTTATAATCTTTAAAGTCTGTAGGATAGATTTCTTTTCCCTGCACCTTAATAGGATGATCATCGGGTAGTTTCTGATATTCTTCAAACGCTTTGTAGATTGGTTTCCAATCGATAACATAACTACCTCTGCTTTGATCAAAGCCAGGTGCCATCCAAGTTCCTTCCTTGGCATAATCTCTAGCCAAAGCAAAACCTTTACAGATCTCAGCGTGTAGATCTATAAATCCTTTTACATCCAAAAACGGATCTAAGTTAATGTAGGGCTTACCGCCAATACCTCTAATCATAGCAATACTTAGCTGATAAGTATTTGCATGAATACGGATTACGAATATTACTACAATGATGTTCCTGGCAAAGGCCTTTGCCGAAATAATTTAATCTACACAAGCCTTATAAGCAAAGACCGTAAAACATTTTGCCAATGGTATCATAACGATACTGAATATCATCGAGGACAAAATCAAGTCGTAGATTCTTCTTTAATGGAAGAAAAATGGTTGCGTGAAGTAAATTATATTACACAGATGCGTAATTCGTTTCCGGACTTGGTACCAAAGATACTTAATATAGATCTAGACAAAAGAAAAATCTATCTAGAAATCGACGGTTATGATTTTTGGCAACAGGCAGGGACTGTAGAACAAAATTATGACAGCGTTCTTCCTGATTGGAAAGAACAGATGCTTGACATATTTAGAGCACATAGACAATTAGGAATCTATAAGTATAGTCTACACCCTAGTAGTTACTTTGTAATTAATGGAAAATTAAAAAGCATCAATTATTTCTTTTGTTACAAAGATCACGAAGCTCCGATCACGATTAACAGTGTGTTGAGCCACATCAGTGAAGATAGACAAAAGGATCTCTATTTAAAAATAGATAAACTAGGACTGTCAGTCGATAGCCCTGTTCCGTTTATTGATTTACAGATGCTGGCATTTGATAGTTTTAAAAATAATTTTCCAGACGATTTAATGGAACAAGCCAAAAACATATACAAATAAAATGATATTCAAACCATATTTAAAAATGTTAGACATCTACTACGGTGCAAGATGTAATTTGTTTTGCAACCAATGTGACACTCGTAGTGATACTATCAGAGATACAACTAACGATCCTGACCTTGAAACTATATTCGAGGGGATTCGATTAGCAAGAGAAAAGTTTGAAATCGAACTTTACAGCATGATTGGTGGCGAACCCTTGTATTACCTTGATAAAATAGATGCTATCCTTTCATACATAAGGTCTCTTGATCCGGATACTCCAATACAGTTCTCTACAAACGGAACATTATTGTCTAAAAGAATAAATGAAGTTTCTGAATTACTAAGAAAACATAAATGCAGTCTATTTGTGTGCAATCATTTTTCATCATTTGATGCATCGATGTCAGAGAAAATATCAAACAGCGTTGACGAATTAGTAAATCAGTTAGGTCTGAAACCCGGTGATGCTAACAAATTCTTGTACGACTTTATGAAATTAGACAATCCTAGAAACGATCCGTTCTTTGCTAAGTGGATTGATATTAATAAAGATTACAGCCAGGGAGAACAACCCAACGATCTTTACTATCACGACAACGAAATATTTGTACACTTTAGACCGCAAGGAGAATTTAAAAAGAATCATTATATGAAAGATGGTAAACCTAAACCATTTCAAACAGGACTACCACATCTTTCGTATAAGCAAGGATGTAGTAGTCCTATGTGCAGTTTTCTAATAGACAAGAAAATATATAAATGTGCTGCACTTGGCACACTAAAAAGATTGTTAGAATTTCATAATAGTCTAGATGATCCGGACTGGAAAAAGTATCTCGATTACAATTATCTAGATTTAGAAAACTGCACAGACGGCGATGTGATGAAATTTCATTTAAGTAAATTTTGTGCCATTGCAGAATGTGATATGTGCGGAACCAAATATTTTAATAGATCCAAGGAAGATGTTACCAATGTACAAGTTATTAGAATGGACCTCTGATCTAGATCTAACTGACTTTTATAATAAAGCTGACCAAAAAGGTTTTTACAATAACAGTAATCAACAAAGAATGATAGACTGTTTTAAAAACGAGAGAGATTGGAAAGCTTGGATACTCTACGAAAATGATCAAGCAGTGGGTAGTGTAGTCTCTCACACTTTTGATGATGTAATGGGTACGGGTAGTTACAGAGTGTTGGCGAGATGCTGTGTACTAACAGGTGCTAGATCAAACGGTGGAATGATGACTGCTCGAGTGGCAATAGGTCAACATCAAAACATCACCGATCAATTCTTCCTACCTGCTTGCATTGAGTGGGCTGGAGATAATATCTATGCAACCTCTAATGAAAGTATTGTTGCTAGCCAAAGATTTGTACACAGAACTTACTTCCCTACTCTTGAAAAACTAGGAATCGTTGAAAAAGTTAAAGATGTATTTTATAGAGGAACTGATCAAACTGTTTGGAAAATAAAAGTTGATAAGTTCTATGAAAATTTAAATCGTTATCCTAGATGGATCTAAATTTGGATTAATCCTGTATAGCTGCTCCCTTAGATAAGGAGTCAGCTTCCATCTAAATTCCATTTGTCTTACAACGGGATGTCTAGTCCAGAACACAATCGACTCTATTATATCGTCGTGGCTAGTGGTATAATCACTAACAAACGCAGCAGGATCATTGTCAACTGTTGTGCCTTCGATAAAACTAAGATCTAAATGCAGTATAGGTATTCCGTTTGGATCTAAACTTATCAATCTACATTCTTCTGCTAACTCTTGCTTGTCTTTCACATATTGCGTAGGTATAATTTCTGGATAAAATCTACTGACACTGCCCATAACTACCATAGAATCAACTTTATTCTTTAGTGCTTGTAGCAACTTTAACTGCTGTCCGTCCCTGTAGGCATTGTTAATAAACAACTCACAACCAGACGCTTCTTCGACCACTCGATCAAAATCTTTATCAATGTCGTATCCATTACTGCGAGACAACCCTACAATTTCTCTACAGCTATCTTGCTTGAGAGCATCATATATAGATTTGCCAATGCCGCTGGTGTGACCAGTTATAACTATCCTCTTACTCAATTCTTTTCTCCGTGAATAAACGATACACAAGTTACTGTTGGATTAGCAAGCCAAAAATCAATAACTTTACCTATTGTTTCTGGATCATTATAACTTGCACCTGTTAGTTCTAATAACAATATATTTCTGTCACTTGTATTCGCTACTTCTAATACACGTTGTTTTAATTCTTTTTTATTCTGACTATATTCAGGCATACTAGGATCGGGATAGTCTGCGGCTACGCTACCCATTACTACTATATTTTTAATTCTAGAGTGTAATTCATTAAAAAGATCTATTTGCAATTTTCCGCCGTAAGCATTATTAATAAACAAATTACAACCTACTGCCGAAGTAACGATATCATCACCTCGATTTAATCCAATAACAAAATATCCCTTCTTGGTAAAATATTCTTTTAAAAATTTACCAAGTCCTCTAGTTGTACCTGTAATACAAACTTTAAACATACATCACCACAAATTCAAAATATATTTAGGTTCTAGTCCGCAGTTAGATCCGGCGTGCCAGTATCTCCTATCTGCCCATTTAAATGTATCGCCTTGCGCTTTGTTATAGAAGCATTGATCTTCTACTATAAAAACGTGTCCGAACTTTGGTTTTGATATATGACAATGATATCGGACCATAGGAGGTAACTTAGATAATTGTTCTTCCTGATCGTTTACATCCCAATGTATAGGAGCAAAGTGTCCAACATCTATCCTACTGATCCAGGCAGTGCGATAAGTTTCAATATTGTAAAATCCACAAAACTTATCAATCACTGAAGAATCAAATTGCTTACCTGGAAGATACATACTCCATCCAACGGTGCCGCCTTCATTTAGATTTTTGTATCCGGCATGGTCCCATAAGTCCGAGACTTCTTTAAGACCAGGAATGTCATCACTTTTCTTATGACTAGGTCCTATGTATTCCGGAGCAGTCGATGCACACTGTTTTATTATTTCATCCCAATCTATTATCTGAGAACAGTTTCCTATGTATTCTATCATCTAGGTTTTCCTAAAAAATGAAATAGGTAATAGGGCTCTGAACCACAATTAGTTCCAGCATGCCAATTCCTATAGTTGTCCCATTCCCATACATCGTGTTGTTTGGTATTATAAAAAATATCATTTTCAATTATCAACACATGACCAAATTGAGGCTTCTCCATAAAGCAAACGTAACGAACTAGATCGCCTTCGGCTAACCATTCTTTCTCTTTGTCTTCTACATCCCAGTGGTATGGAACACATCGGCCTGGCCATAGTTCGCTAACAAATACCCTTCTTGGATCTGCATTGACTAGATCTGCAAATTTATTTTGTACCTCTATATCAAAATGAGTTCCTGGATAGTAATCGTACCACTGTATTTTTTCTAAGGCATATCCAGCATCGGTCCAAATTTTTATAACTTCTCTATAAGACCCTAACAGATCCTGATCCTCCTGCCAGCTAGATTCAGATCTATCAACTACTGTGGTTACAGAATTAAAGTCACCATCATTCCTGGACTTGCATATTTTTACAATGCTTCCCCAGTCTATTAAATTTTCAGTGGAACCTACATACTTAGGCATTGAAGAGATCCTTATAAATGAAACTCATGTTTTCTTCTCCCCAGAGGACGTGAGATCTTAAACTATTCTTGAACATGATTTCAAGATTGTATCTATGGTCGATCTGATCTCCTGTTTCGTCTAATCTAAATTTAGCTGTCTCGTGTATGATTCCGTCCATGTAAACAGCTTCTACAAAAGGGTCTGATACAGGAACACATCCGTACCAATCAATCGCCCTCATGTTATTTTGATCATCGATGTAATGGCAGTGCGGATACATCGTGAGTTTGTATACACCATCTCGGTATTGATCTTTAATTATGTCTTTTATCTGTTGTTTCCAAATATCTTTAGGCCAAAACTTCCCACCATACATAATTTGATTACAGGTTTCGTTATACCATTTGATGTAGATCTTTTTATTTTTTAAATCTATGTCAACAACTTCTGGAGCATATGGTTTATTTTTAAAAAATTCTAACCATTTGATTTCGTTATTAAAAAACCAATCAACTACTTCTCTAGTATACAAAGGTCTCGGGTATCCTGTTAATTTTTGGTATTCGTTATCCTGATCGTAGTTTTTACAAAAAGTTTTGCCATCCTCGCTAACTAACGGTTCATAGGTCTGCTGGGCCATACAGCGATTGCCCTGCTCATCTAATTTAAAGTATTGATTCCAAATCATTGTATTCTTTTTGGTATTTTACTGTCTGCTGAACTTACACAAGTTTCTGTTACACAGACCTTAGGTTCTTTAAAAATTTGGAAATCCTCCAAAGTTCCTAAGGGTTCTTCTTTGCAACTGTAAGCACGTTTTACTTCATTTCCTCTGATCACTAGACTTTGATACCCGCTGTTGCAGGTCCAATTTTTAAATTTATTAAATCCAAAAGCATTAAATCTTTCTGCTTGATCAAAGTAATAATCTGTTGTTCCGTTGTTTAAACGGATTTGATATACATTTTCATCTTCAGATCTTTGGGGAAATCCTGTTTGCATAATCTTTATCATTTCGTCAGTGTACCCTTCTACTACACGGCTAGCAGTAGGATCACTTTGGGGTTTCAATGTGACGTTGATACCTTTCCTGTGGAATCGATCGCAGCGTTCATACAGCTCATAGAATCGATCAGGCACCATTACTTGATTGATAGTTACATGCACACGCTCATACATTAGTTGCAAACACTTGTCTCCAAACTCTTGCTCTTTGGCAAACTCCTCGTGAAAGCTGGCTGTGATGCTTCTTCTTTGTAATAAACAAGTATTACTACACCAGGTGTTCCACCATTTGCTTCCCGGACTAAGATTAGTAGTCATATGCACACTTTGATAGGAACTTTCCTTCTCGTCCAAATACTTGACTAAGTCATTTAGATGTTTATAAGCAGTTGGCTCGCCGCCGCTGAAGCTCCAATGGAACTCTGTGAATCCGTTCGAACGGGCTTGACTTTTAATTTGATCAATTGTATTCTTATACACATCAAGTGATTGGTAGTCTTGTTGATCGCTTCTGGCGTAGGGCCAACAGTAGCTACATTTGTAATTGCAGAACCTGCCCAGTATCCAACTTATGTTGAACAGTGGACGATCTAACATTGTTTGTTGACCAAACGATTTTATAGACTGCCAAGAAATTTTTTCGTAATTCATCATCCAGTGTATTTACAGAACATAAATAACTGTGTACAATATTTAGAATGTTGTAAAAATACCACATTATAGTGTACTTTTTAGATTGACAACTAAATAAAGTTACATTATAATTTTTGCAATGGTTAGGAAGAATGCCAAAATAGGTTGACAAGCTTCTTAACAGTTGTTATAGTAAGAACATCGCTGGAAACAGCACAAGGAAAGAAAAGCAAATGAAACAATTATCGTTACATAGACAAGCGAAACAGATAGCCCAGTTGGGAGGCTTTATGCCCTCATATTGGTCTGTATGTGAGATTAGTCTATCTAATGATCGTACACCAGAATCGGGGTCCTCGGAGGATCGTGTAGCGTAAACAAAACTACACAAACTTCAAAAGGACCCCAGGATTAAAAACCCTGGGGTTTTTGTTTGCCGAAAGGAACAGATGGAATTTGAGATAGATGACGATTACAAAGTTGAGCACAGTGAAGGATTTGTTTTAACTGAAGAACAATTTAAGAAATTAATTGAATCTAAAGTGAAAAGAAACACATTTTTTTACTCGTTAGACAAAGTGCGGGAACGTAAGGAAGACCTTTCGTAGAACGCGAAGTGTGATAGGGAACGCGACCCTGCAGGGCACTATAAAAATCTTGCTACTAATGTGGGCGGCCTACCGGATGGTAAGTCTAGGGCGACAACCTAGATGCGTAAAATGGTAGCGTATTAAAGTGTTCTATCGACCTCTGAACAAGGCGGCGCATAGCGTACATAGAGCACTTTAATACACACTCTTCATTCAGCCCCTGACGCTGTCTAAAACCATAGGGAAGAGTGTTTAACCAAAAAGTATTGACAAGTAAAATAACTTGTATATAATAGAGACTTAGGGCAGTTTATTGTCCTGTAGCGTATGGTTCGCCCAGCGTTACGAAGAATAACTGTGGTGACACAGCCAAAGCTAGAATGCCTACATACTAGCGCCAGCAATGGTTCACGTAAACAAGCCTGCTCACTACCGCGAGGTAGCGTTCACTGATAAGACCGGTGGATGTAACTGTGAAGCAAGTGTTAGGGAAAGAATGTGCGTCGACAGGCCGTAAGGAACCTGGGCGTATGAAAAGTAACAGGTGGTGCTGACTTCCTAACAAAACCAACTTGCGAACAGGTATGAGAAAGGGTAGTGCATTGGTTCGAGATGTTGCAGTCAAGAGCTCGTGTGCAATGTTAATGGTTAGTGGACTGTTTTGATGCAGGACACCGATCGTGAAACATCACTGAGTAGTCCGCAAGACAAAAGGTATGTGGTGAGTTGTATTCAGTAGTCCAAAAGATTATTGAGCAACAGAGGTAGCTCATCACGGTAGGTTCGATATAGCTCATTCGGTAGAGCATCTGTATGTTAAACAGACGGCAGTTGGTTCGATTCCAACTATCAACACAAAAATGCAAAGACTGCCTCGGTCATACGTGAAAAGCATCTAATGCTTGACACGCAAGTGAATCAAGCCTAGTAAAGCTCGCAAGGTGATACTAGTTTGTATTGGAAGTTTCGTAAAGTGTTAGCGCACTTGAATGGCTCGCAAGGTCAACGGGATAGATGATACAGAATAGCGTATGACGACAAGACTACTGCCTGTCTTTAAAAACGGCGATGCTGGTAGCAGACATAGGTACCGCAAGGGCTTATGTGGATGTCGAGAGAAGCTGTGCTCGCAAGGTGCAGTATAATGCTCGAGGTGTTACTGGTTAAAGTGTAATCTCAGCTTTAACACTATTCTAAAACATATTGGCCACAGCCTAGACGCATAGAAATAGGATGCATAGCATATTGTCGTCAGTGTATTTCAGAATAGTTTTTGGATGTGTAGGAAAATTGGTAACCCCAGTGGACTGTAAATCCGCCGCCTCTGGCACTGCTGGTTCGACTCCAGCCGCATCCACCAAAGAATGTATCCCTAGTGTCAACGGCAGCACGACAGTCTCCAAAACTGCTAGTCGGGGTTCGAATCCCTGGGGGTACGCCAGTAAAGTCTTAATGGGAGAGTTGCGGGAGGAGACTTTTACGTAAAGTCGCCGCTCACTCTTAAACAACAGCCCTGTGTGTCCCTTAGCAGTTTTTATGCACGGTTCGTCTATCGGTCGAGGACGCTGCCCTTTCAAGGCGGAAAGACGGGTTCGATTCCCGTACCGTGTACCAGTTATGCACCGGTGGCAGAGAGGCCCAATGCAGTGGATTGCAAATCCATAAAACCGTAGGTTCAAATCCTACCCGGTGCTCCATTGACAAACTAATTTTTATACTATACACTGTAGTATGGGAATTAAATTTAGAAAATCATTAGCTGTAGGCCAAGTATGGGAATCCAAGATGGAGAAATGGATGGACCAATACTTCGCTAATACAAACTGGGAAGTCAATGATACCCGAGACGTACATAGAGACGAGGACGGAGATCAATTTCCCGACTATGTTCTTTACAATACTGAGACAGAAAAGATCTGTTTTATAGATGCTAAGAAAAGAAACTGTTACGAAATGTATGGTCAAAGATACTTTGGCTTTGATGAACGATTCTATAACAGTTATAAAAACATAGCTAAGAAACACGATACAAAAGTTTACATAGGATTCAATGATCCTAAGTTTGATCCAGACCATGTCTATATCCTAGACATGGATCTACCTCACAGTAAAAAATTATTCTTTAGTAATGAGCATGGCACTAGTTATGCTTATCGTTGGAGTGTAGACATTCTAACAAAATTTAAAATCGAAGGAAGTGTGGCAGAGTCCGGTTTATTGCACCTGTCTTGAAAACAGACGATCAGAAATGGTCCGTGAGTTCGAATCTCACCGCTTCCGCCAACATTAGGTCTCAAAGTGTTCATGGACGCACATCAGCCTGTCACGCTGAAAGAAGGGGATCGTTACCCCTTGGGACCGCCAACGGTAACGTAGCATAATGGTCGTGCAACAGCTTCATACGCTGCAAGGTATAGGTTCGAGTCCTATCGTTACCACCAAATAAAATTTGCCTCAGTAGCTCAGTGGTAGAGCAACGTCTTGATAAGGCGTAGGTCGGTGGATCGTTCCCACCCTGCGGCACCAAGTTTGTAGCGTTAGCAAGTAAAAAGCACATTGTAAAAAGGTTCGAAACTTAATACAATGTAGAGCAGGAGGGGGTTCGACTCCCCACCGTCCATTCCGGGCGGTAGCTGAAGTGGAAGCGCCTGGCTTAGTAGCCCAAGTAACATGTCCTGGAAAACCTCCGCATAAGGAAGTCCGGCTCTGTATGCGTAAACACTAGCGATGAACCTGAGGACGCTAGGCTACAATCCTTTAACCTGGGTGTAATGTCAATCTGCGTAGACGGCGATCTTTGGAAGATCGAGGTTGTAGGTTCGAATCCTACCATCCAGACCAATTCGGCCTGTAGCTCAGTGGAAGAGTTCTGGTCTTCGAAACCAGCTGTCGGGAGTTCGAATCTCTCCAGGCCGGCCAATACCCCTGTAACTCATTGGACAGAGTACGATGCTACGAACATCGGAGTAGGAGGTTCGATTCCTTCCAGGGGTGCCAGAAATATGCGAGCGTGGTGGAATTGGTATACACAGCAGACTTAAAATCTGCCGCCTTCGGGATTGAGGGATCGTGACCCTCCGCTCGCACCAAATGCCCCTGTGGCCAAATTGGTAAAGGCAGCTCTCTCAAAAGGAGTGTTAGTTTCTCCCGGTTCGAGTCCGGGCAGGGGTACCATTAAAGGAGAAAACAAAATGGGGCGATCGCAGTTATTATTTTGGTTGTAGTAGGATTAATTTGGATAGACAAAAATTTAAAATAGGAGAATGGCATGAAGGTAGGTAAACCTTAGTGTCGCCCGGTACTCCGTGTGGTCCGGGTTGGCACAGTAAATCAATCTAATACGGACTATACGGAGGTATAGCTCAATGGCTAGAGCAACCGGCTTTTAACCGGTAGGTTCAGGGTTCGAGTCCCTGTGCCTCCACCAATTTTGCTGCTTTAGCTGATGTGGTCATAGCACCGGTCTGAAGAACCGAGGAACGTGGTTCGATCCCACGAGGCAGCACCAAATATAGCGGTATGGTGTAATGGTAACACAACTGACTTTGACTCAGTCGTTCTAGGTTCGAGCCCTGGTACCGCCGCCACACAATGGTGTCTTTAGTGTAGTGGTAGCAAAGCTGACTGTGAATCAGCAGGCGAGGGTTCGATTCCCCAAGGCACCCCAAGGAGATAATTATGAAGCCTGTAACTTTTGAAAACATTCTTAATCACGAAAAATTTGTTTGTGAGAACACGCGAGATGTGCAGGTAATAGATGGTGTTGAATATCTCGTCGTTCATAGGCCTAGTCAGGAAAGACGATTCTTAATGCGCAAGGATACTCTAAAAAAATTAGAAAAGAGACTTGACACAGCTAAGTAATTTGCTATAATAGATTTATGCCCCGGTGGTGGAATGGTAGACACGTTGGTCTTAGAAGCCAATGTCGCAAGGCGTGAGAGTTCGAGTCTCTCCTGGGGCACCAAGGATAATCATGGAAGAGATTAATTTCGCAAAATTTACCAAAGACATGGCGGACTTTGAAAAGAAACTGCCTAATGTCGACTTCGTAGTAGAACAAGTTGAAAGCCCTCATGACGCAGACGAAATAATGTGGGTACTTGAGATACAAGGGGACAAACTTCATTTTCCTACATATAAAGAAATGAAACAGTATCTAACTAAAGTTTCTAAAGAGATAGGGAAAAAGAAATAAGCATCGTTAGCTCAGTGGTAGAGCAGGGCCCTTACAAGGCCAAGGTCGGGAGTTCAACCCTCTCACGATGCACCAAAAATGCCTCCGTAGCTTAATGGTAAAGAAGCGAGCTTATACCTCGCCAAAGCACAGGCCAGATAAGCCTGAGTGTGCAGGTTCGAGTCCTGCCGGAGGCACCAATTTATTATAGAAAACTATTTTTCTATAATATATACAAATATGAAAATAAAAAATATAGTTATAGTCGGTGGCGGCACTTCTGGCTGGTTTACAGCAGGAGCTCTTTCAAAAGTCTATGATCAATTTAATATCACTTTGATAGAGTCTCCGGATATTCCAAAGATTGGAGTAGGAGAAAGTGTTACACCGCACGTACAAGGATTTTTTGATTTTCTAGAAATTGACACAAAGCACTGGATGAATGAAACTGGTGCTGTTTATAAATTAGCTAACAAGTTCACTGGATGGATCACTGGGGATCAAAATGAATCCGAATATTTTGGATTTTCGTATCCTTCCGCAGCAGAGTTGCTGTACAGAGAAACTTCAGAATTAGTCAGCTACAACGATTTAAAATATCCAGAGAGTACTGTTAAAACAACAGATGTATTTTCTCAACTGTTGTTAGATGGTTCCATAGACAAGTTTGATAGGTATTGGAGTAGTGCATATCATTACATGGAGAAAAACGTTTCTCCGTTTTTAAATGACAAGTATCTACTTAATCAGTTTTACAGCTGGAGTCAACACATCAACGCAGATAAATGCGGAGACTATGTAAGAGATTTTATTGCATTACCGAACGGTGTGAAACATATTTCTAAAAAAGTCATAGAAGTAAAATGTGAACAGGATAAAATATCATCCGTTGTTTTAGAAGATGGAGAAGTTGTTACAGCTGATTTGTTTGTTGATGCTTCTGGTTTCGCGAGACTGTTAGTCAAAGCACTAAACTGGAATGTGATTCCCTACAAAGATTATGCCATCGATACTGCTGTAGTTGCACAATTAGAATATAACGACATACAAAAAGAGTTAGTAAATTACACACAATCGATAGCACAACCCAACGGATGGATGTTTAAGATCGGTTTATATCATAGGATGGGATGTGGACTTTGTTTTAGTTCTAGTCACTTAGATGTTGAACAGGCTATAGACGAGTACAAAAAACTAAATTCTAATAGAAGATTAGAACCCAGAGTGCTATCCTGGAAACCTGCTAGATTAGAACAATTTGCCAATGGTAACGTAGCCACTGTAGGACTGTGTTCTGGTTTCTACGAACCATTAGAAGCAAATGCGTTATACATTTTGATCAGTGGAATATACGAATTGATCAACAGTTTAGACGGATATAAAAAAACTGGAAACTTAGATTGGTCCAATTACAATAAGAAACTGGCATACACCATTGACGATCTAACAGATTTTATAAAGATACATTACACTCTTAGTAAGAGAACTGACACTGACTTTTGGAACGACATGCGATCGATCGGCGACAAAGAACGTCACGAAGATTTGATTTTTCAAAAGTATAGCGATGGAAGAAATTCCATAACCAATGCTAAAGACCATTGGACATTATTTGCAGAATATATGTGGTTGCAGTTAGCGGCTTCTTGGAAATTAGATTTATCTAAATTTAAGAAAGATTCGATAACTAAAAATCAGTTGAACTTAGGACGTCATTATTTTACTTCGAGAGAAGTAAAGCACGATTTAATCAGCGATGACTTACCTAATAATTATGAATGGTTAAAAGAAAATATATTCCAGGATGTAGATTATAAAACCTGGGAAAGAAAGTATCTCAAGTGAAACATTGGAGTGTTGGCCGAGTTGGTCGAAGGCACCTTCCTGCTAAGAAGGCATGTGGGCAAAAACCTGCATCATTGGTTCGAATCCAATACACTCCGCCAAATTTTTAAAAAGGAAAAATATGTTAAAACCAGGCGCTAATTATAGAATGTCAAAACCTCTAAAGACAAGTTTAGCATTGTCTAAGTTTCAAGATCCTCACAAAAAGGCTCAGTGGAAACGTGCAATGATACAAGCCGAGATGGCTGCGTTGATTAAACCAGTATCGTCGAGATCTCGAAATAAAGACAAAGCAGAAGAATAACTCGTCTAATGAAAAAGAGGATTTTAATAATTATAGATCCCTGGGAATTAGATTGGATTAATATTTTACTTTTTCCGTTGTCAGCGCATTATGCTGTGTTGAGAAATATCAAAAGATTCGTTGAATCGAGAAATGACATCGACACTATAGTCATAGCTGCATACGATAACAAGAAAGCATCTTCTATAGTATGTAATCTTAAAGGTAAAAAAATTTACGCCACTACTATCGATGAGATTAAATTCTTACTAGATGACGATACCGTCGATGGAATATTCTTAGCAGGAATGGCTTGGAATATGTGTGTAAGAAACAGAGAACTAGGATACTTAAATCTATCCAAGTTTTCTGGTAATAAAGATTTGTTAGTAAAAAATGATTGTGTTATATATTCTGGAGAATACGATTCTAAATATTTTGATCCTTTAGAAAATCCGGAATGGTTACCAGTAGAAAAAAACGTTTATAAGTACACAATGGGGGTATAGCTCAGCTGGGAGAGCAGTAGCTTTGCAAGCTAAAGGTCATCGGTTCGATCCCGTTTACCTCCACCAAATAAGAGGATAATATGTCAAAAACAAATCATGCAGATCCAATGAAAACAAAAACAGGAAAGACTAGACTAGGACCACTTAATCTAGTACAATTACGTGAGATGTTAGAAAAGAGCTCTCGTCCAAAAGACAAGAGCAAGATTCAAAATAGAATCAGGACATTAGAATCAAGAAGTAAGTAAAGTTTCGCCCTTATAGTTAAATGGTATAACGACGGTTTTGTAATCCGTAGTTTGCAGTTCGATTCTGTGTAGGGGCACCAAACACATTCCCCGGTAGCTCAGCGGTAGTAGCAGTTGACTGTTAATCAATTGGTCGGAAGTTCGATCCTTCCCCGGGGAGCCAAAATAAAGAAAAATTTAAGACAACTGGTTGACATTAGTTTTAAATCAACTATAATAGTTTTGCTGAGGTAGTAATACCAAAGCCGGTGAAGTAGAGGGTAGAAGAGAATAGACAATCGTTTTCGCCCATAAGCGAATACGAACTAATCCTGGCAAACAGTCTTGAAAACTGTTCGTGCTTGAGTGAACCGATTCTTATATACCTGTCAATTGCTAATCGGAAATATTCAGGTCTCTGTAGCCTGTCTATTGCATATTGTCCAGACCGACGACATCGCACAATAGGTCTTGTCAATTGTCCGGTCTATTACTTGACCCTTTACCGACCCGTTAACATAGAGAGGCACAAATGAAAGTAACATTACGTAAAGCAAATGCAATTCAAAACAGCATCAACGATGCCGTTAAAAATATCAAAGTAGAGTTCAATGTAACTCTCAACGAATTTCAAAATCCAGAAGCTGAGATTGAAAAAGCCAATCAGAAGATGCTGGAAAATGATCTCCGAAGGACTAACCTGTTGGTTGCCCTTTACAACATTCGCGGACTAGTGTGTGCCGCAAATGCCGAAAGCGGAATCGATCTTAAGCTGACTAAAGCAGCTTTCATCGACAAGCGTGTTGCACAACTGACTGAAATCGTTGGTCGTGACACTGTCACTGACATCGAAGTTGTCAAAGGCAAACTTGAGAAGATCAAGAATTTGAAAGACGAAGCACGTAGTCGTATCTATGGCTACGGTGACACTGTTGAAACCAGTGTGTTGCGAGTAGGAGACATTGATCGTTTCCGTGCTCAATTAAATGATCTCAAGAAACAGAAACAATCTTTGAATGATGAAGTTCTTGAGTTAAACATCAAAACTGAGATCCCTCTCAGCGATGAAGTTGTTGCAACTCTTCAACTAGAAGGATTAATCTAACAGACCCCGGGGTCCCTTCCTCGTTATTAAAGGGGGTAATTGACTTCACCAAAACGTCAGGGTGCAAACGGTAATCGACCCCAAGGCCTTTTCGGCGACTTGAGACACCGTGGCGGCAGAAGCAGAACTGGCGACAAAAATTTAAATACTGATCGACAGGGTAGACAACTCAGTCTAGGGCGGAACAGGGAACTGTAGCTAGACACTTTTGTTAATGGTACAGCTCGTGGGCTAATGTACACAGCTAACCTTGCCCAAAGCGGAAAGCCTATGATACTAGTAAATGGTCTGTGTAACAGATCAACAATAGGTAGCAAGAGGGTAGTAAACTGTACCATTAACAAAAGTTTGACGCAGGGTGTTAGAAGCGGTATCTGGCAAGGCTCATAACCTTGAGGTCGGGGGTTCGATTCCCTCCCCTGCAACCATTTTAGGGAATAGCACTCTTGACGCATCGTTATTGTGCTCATTTTAAATAACAAAGATGACATTAGTATTGTAGATACTTTTAGTTGTTGTGCCCTAAATCTATTCGGTGATTAGCGCAGTCTGGTAGCGCATCTGGTTTGGGACCAGAGGGTCGGGAGTTCGAATCTCTCATCACCGACCAATTTCGCCCTGACACATGGCGTATAATAGGATAAGTAGTGTGTCTCAATGCGGGCGTAACTCAGTTGGTAGAGTGCAACCTTGCCAAGGTTGATGTCGAGAGTTCGAGCCTCTTCGCCCGCTCCAAAGGATAATATATGTTAGAATGTTTAATCGTAGGCGACAGTATTGCAGTAGGAACAGCTAACGTAAGGAAAGAATGCGTTAGTTACAGTGTTGGCGGGATCAACAGTTGGGGCTGGAATAAAAAGTTTGCTGAAAAAAATATAGCAGCAAGCACAGTTATCATCAGTCTCGGAACTAATGACCATTCTGGTGTTCATACTTTTAAAGAATTGTCTGCTATGCGGGCCAGAGTAGAAGCAGATAAAGTGTTCTGGATCTTGCCGCCTTGTAATGACAAGTTCTGTAAACCCAACGTTAATGATATCGTTAACATAATCGCAAGAAGCCGAGGAGATACTATCATTAAAACAGATCGTTTACAAAAAGATTCAATACATCCTAGCTGGGCAGGTTATAAAGAACTTGCAGAAAAATCAAGATGATGCTACAGTAATATCTATGCGGGGTTCGTATAGTGGTAATACCTCAGCCTTCCAAGCTGATGCGGAGAGTTCGATTCTCTTACCCCGCTCCAAATATCTGACTGTAGCTCAACTGGATAGAGCAACAGCCTTCTAAGCTGTAGGTCGGGGGTTCGAGTCCCTCCAGTCAGGCCAAATTCTCCCTATAGTTAAATGGATATAACAAAACACTCCTAAGGTTTAGTTGTAGGTTCGATTCCTACTGGGGAGGCCATAAATATCCACATGAACATATTAATATTAGGCGACAGTTGGGGGGTCCCAAATTACTACGGACCGCCCGGAGTTGATGCAAAATACCATACAGAATTTCTACTAAAAGATCTAGGGTACACAGTTTACAACTGTGCTAACAATGGCGGATCTAATCTAGCATCGATTAGTTCAGCAAAGAATCATTTAATATCTAAAATAGATTGGATCATTTGGTTTCACACAGAATCTCTAAGAGATAGGAATCTTTTCGATGCTGATAAATCATTCCTTATAAATGATGTTATAGAAAGTAATTCTAGAATAATCTATCAGGAATTTGATAAACTTAAAAAGTTCACCTCGGCTAAAACATTAGTCATTGGTGGACAGGCAAAATTATTAGATTGTTTCTATGAGATAACATCTGCAGATTTTGTGATTCCTGATTGGCGCAGTTCTATTTTTGGCAAACAATTTCCAACTGTACATACACTCTGTCATTTGGACCTCATAGAAAAATCCGCAGACAGTTTAGAGTTTAAAAACCGTCTTTTAAAAGATCACAAAACTATCTTAGATCAAATGAAATGGTCTGAAGATTTTCCGGATAACTGCCATCCTGGAATCCGACCACATAGAGAACTAGTAGAAAAATTTTCGGCTCTCATAGTATAAAGGTATTACACTACATTGGTAATGTAGAAACACTGGATCGTTACCAGTTGGGAGCACCATAGACAAGAATGAAAAAAGAAGATATAATCAAGGAATGTATAAAGTAAATTGGAAAGACGCAAGGGGAAGAGCTTGCGAGGAAGAAGTAGACACTCTAGAATTAGCATTAACTAGATCAAAAGAAATTGGTTTATTTGTAAAAATAAATGGAGACGATTTTGAACTAGTTGGAGTTTTTGGATCCGATAGCGTCAAGGACGGACTGTTACCAGATGGATCAAAATACACTTGGATGAAAAGGCGGCGACAATGAACACAGACAGAATTAAGATAGACTACATCGGTAATAAGATCAAATGGCAACAGGATTTGAGATTTCAAAAATCCGTTGCCTATGATTACCTAAATAATGAGATTATCGTAGAGGAGTGCATCAATAACTTTGATCAGGCCAACGATATCATTAATAAAATTAAGAAGAATTTAAAATGAATCCCTGGATCCAAAACGTATCTTTGAGCGATATTAAAAAAGGATTTCACATCGATGCCGGTTTTAATTCTATGCTCATACAGATCGTTGATCCAGACATGGAATTTCCAGAACCTAAACATCAGTTTCGCGAAACACATCAATTTAAGTTTCTCGACGTTGAAGCTAAAGATCTTGTAATAGACGAGACCATGCGATGCAGTCAAGAACAAGCCGACGAGCTTGTTCGACTACTGCAACACGCACTCGAGGAACATATGAACGTAGTAGTTCATTGCCACGCAGGTGTATGTCGTTCTGGTGCCGTAGCAGAAGTAGGTGTTATGTTAGGCTTTCGTGATTCCGAGGCTTTTCGATCACCTAACCTGTTAGTCAAGCATCGAATGATGAAGTGCCTAGGTTGGACCTATGACGAGAATGAGCCCCATACTATCAACGGTCATACAACCGAGTTCGGGATCATTCTTCCTAAAACAGTAGAGTGGACCAACGACAACGAAAAAGTTTTTACACTGGCCGCAGAGCGTAGAGCTCGTAGAGAACGTGAAGGAGATATTTAATGTACTTACATAGAGATGATATCAAAAGAATGATGGAAATTTTTGAAAAGTTTCCAGATGTAGAGGTAGCAGAAATTACTCAGGATAATAGTTCTGGTATTGGCAGTCATACGACTATGACCATAGAGACAAAAGTCAATGATCAAACTGGGAGGTTTGAAGTTGTAGTTTCTAGTGTGGAGAATTGGTAATAGAATAAAATGAAAACTTATATAACAAGTGACTTACATTTCGGACATACGAACATAATGAAGTTCTGTCCTGTCACGAGAGCAAGATTTAAAAACGATGTAGATTACATGAACGAACAAATGGTCAAGGAATGGAACGAAATAGTCGAACCAGAAGACCAAGTTTATATCTTAGGCGATGTTGCATTTTTGCCATCGGCTAAGGCTGTACAATACATGAAACGATGCAATGGTGTTAAAATATTAGTTAAAGGAAATCACGATCGCAAATTGTTGAACGATCCAGTATTCCGCTCTTGCTTTGAGGAAATACACGATTACTTAGATATCACTTACAATGGTACTAAGTGTGTTATGTTCCATTATCCAATAGCAGAATGGGATCAAATGCATCGAGGCGCTGTTCACTTCCACGGTCACTTGCATGGCAACACCAGTGGATTAGAAAAGTTTCGTGCATTAGATGTAGGCATGGATTCAACTGGTTGGATCGTCCTTGAAATGGAAGATGCTATCTCAAGAGCATTAAAAGGCGAAATCAAAGGTCATCACGTTTAAGGAGATGTTATGGACATAGTAGAAAAGGCTAGAGTATTTGCTACAGCAGCTCACGGTGCGGCGGCTCAATTACGCAAGTATACCAACGAGCCCTACATCGTCCATCCTGCTGAAGTTGTAAAAATCGTCAGCAAAGTATCTCATTCAAAGGAGATGTTGGCAGCGGCTTGGTTACATGATGTTGTTGAAGACACAGGAGTTACTATTGAAGTTATTCGAGCAGAGTTCGGTGAAGAAGTCAGTGAGTTGGTGGGATGGCTTACGGACGTATCCCGTCCGGAACAAGGCAATCGTGCCACACGCAAAGCAATCGACAGAGCGCACACTGCAATGGCACCAGCCGAAGCACAAACCGTCAAGTTGGCTGACTTAATCTCTAACACTCGTAGTATTATGCAACACGATGAAAAGTTTGCTAAGACCTACTTAGAAGAAAAGAGATTGTTGTTAGAAGTAATGACCAAAGGTGATCCTGCCTTAATGGCGGAAGCCCGTCAACACATCGGAGGCTAAATGCCAACTTTATATATGTTAATCGGTGTTCCAGGTAGCGGAAAGTCTACCTGGATCTCTAATCAAGACTGGGTCAAAGATTGCACAGTTGTAAGTTCTGATCGTTTTGTTGACGAGGAAGCTGCTCGTGTGGGCAAAACTTATAACGAGATTTTTAACGACTATATTAAAATCGCAACCAAGTTGATGGAAAATCACGTGGCTATTGCACAGGCAAATAATCTCAACATCATCTGGGATCAAACAAATACTAGCGCAAAAAGTCGTAAAGCAAAATTGGCAATGTTGCCTAACTACGAAAAAATCGCTATCGTATTTAGAACTCCTGATGAGGAAGAATTATCTCGAAGACTGGTTAATCGACCAGGCAAGTCTATTCCAGATAATGTCATGCGTTCTATGATCGCTAACTTGCAAGAGCCAACTGAAGAAGAAGGCTTTAAGGAAATTTGGAGAGTTTAATGACCCCTGAGTTTATTGAACGTGTGCGACGTGATTACGATAAAGAGTCTAACAAGCTGGACTGGGAAAGTTATCTCGCTGGTTATTTGGCTGGTGTAAAACGTTTCGCCGAGCGACGAGAGACTCGCAGAGAAACACGAAGTAAACTTGGTTATTCAAGGATTGGACTAGGAAATGTTTAAAGATGAATTAAAAAAGTATGTTGCTGAATCCGGACTGGTAAACATGAAGTCTGCCGGAGATGGCATTTATGTCCTAAAGTACAAGAAAAAAGTTTTCTACGATAACTTATGGAACGAATACATTGCCGAATGCCGTGGATCCATTGTGGACAAGGATTTCAACTTGGTTGCTTATCCATTTACAAAGATCTATAACTATGGTATCGAAAAGGAAGCACCAGTGCTTGCTCCAGATACTAAGGTTACAGCATTCCGAAAGGTTAACGGCTTTATGGTTGTCTGCACTTGGTACAATGGAGACGTATTAGTGTCTACTACTGGCAGCACTGACAGCGACTTTGTTACCATGGCCAAAGATAGAATGCTGCAACATATGTCCTGGCCAGATTGGCAATTGGCGTTTTCTACTGCCGACATGCAAGGCCTTACTGTTATGTTTGAATGTGTACATCCGTTGGATCCACATATTATTCCAGAATCGTCAGGTATGTATGTGCTAGGATATCGTGAAAACGAATGGGGTAGTCGAGTAGGTCACGATCCTTTTGTACTGCAAGACCTGAGTCGTATGTTCAACTGTTTCGTTCCAGAAAGCGTAACAACGTCAATGGAACGTCTAGAACAAATGGCCAAGGAGTGCAGGCACGAAGGTTATGTATTCTACACAGACGAAGGTATTAGTGCTAAGATCAAGTCACCTTACTACTTGACTTCGAAGTGGGTTGCTCGCAATCCACGCACAGACAAGTTAGTAGATTTGAAGAAAGACATCAAGCACAATCTAGACGAAGAATACTATCCTCTAGTTGACGCCATACGTGCTAATATAGTAGAATATACAGCAATGGACGAGCAATCTCGTCTGGCTTGGGTAAGGGAACAATTAGCATGAAAGATGAAAGTCATTTACCGGTCAGTGAACAAAGTTTAGTTTTCCGCCTTCGTAAGCGGGCAGAGATTAGACGACAGAATCAAGATCGAAAATCAGTTCAAGAAGGTAAACCAGATCGAATATCAGATCTTTTAGAAGAAGCTGCCAATGAAATTGAACGTCTTCAAACTAGAAATTCTGAATTAGGTTGGATGGTCAATCCCGATAGAATGGGACAATAATAGGGCACTTTGGTGCCCTATTTTTTTGACTTTTTAGTTTATTAATATATAATTACAATGTGGTCGTGAGTGGAATATGGTATACCTCCGGTCCGTTGTGATAACGCACTTGGGATGGGGCACAGACGTAGTCGCCGCCTTTGTAGGTTCAAATCCTACCGACCACACCATTCTCTATAATAAGTAGAGAACATATATAAGGAAAAATTATGTCAAATACAGTAGAACAATTAAAATCTCATTTCGAAGCATTCTTAGCAGAAGATGCAAAATTTTCAAGTGGTAATGGTGCAGCAGGTACTCGTGCTCGTAAAGCATTACAGGAAGTTGCAAAATTAGTTAAAGCTCGTAGAACAGAAATTACAGAAGAAAAGAACGCTCGCAAAGAAGCCAAGGCTGCGTAAAATGAGCGATGATAAGATCGAAGACAATGACATTGTTATCGATCTTGGTAACAGTGTCTATACAGGAGAAAGTTATACATTAAGCAGTTCCGGCATAGACACTATTACCATAGATCCTTTATGGAACAACATGGCAACATCGATAACTATACCTACTTCTTCAACTACTTCTTTTACCGGCGGAAATTATACTATCGCTGGCAGTAATGGATACACCTGGTCAAATAGCGGTCTTGGTATCAATAATAATGCAAACGTTGTAATTACCCAAGGCGGAATGGAAATCAAGGACGGTGATATAAAAATAGGCGAAAGAAGTTTAACAAAATTTATGGAACAAATGGAACAGAGATTGTCAATACTTGTTCCCGATCCAGAAAAATTAGAACAGTTCGAAGCACTTAAGAAAGCATACGAACATTACAAAACGATGGAAGCATTGTGCTTCCCTGATAAGAAAGACAAATAAATGAATGTACGATTGGTCTCCTATTCACAACCAACAGAGGAATTTGCAAACTTGGGCATCGACGATGCGCAGGAACTCATTGCGTATTGCGCCCGTGTCAGCAATCCCTCAAACCAGCTCAATACAGAGACAAGTGAAAAACTCATCAGATACCTGGTCAAACACGCACACTGGAGTCCACTTGAAATGGTCTCAGCCTGCGTTGAAATCGAAACCACAAGAGACATCGCAAGACAAATCTTGCGACACAGAAGTTTCTCATTCCAAGAGTTCAGCCAACGATATGCTGACCCTACTCGAGACCTCTCGTTTACTATTAGAGAAGCAAGATTACAAGATCCAAAAAATAGACAGAACAGTGTCCCTCTGGACGGCACACTTGGCCATGCAATCATACAAGATGAATGGAGAGATAGACAACTCGAACTCATCAGAGTCGCCAAGGAAACATACGAATGGGCTATATCTAAGGGCATAGCTAAAGAACAAGCCCGTGCGGTGCTGCCAGAGGGATTAACTGTGAGTCGTCTATACATGAATGGTACCTTACGTAGTTGGGTTCATTTTATTGAACTGCGTTCTGGAAACGGTACACAAAAAGAGCATCAATTAGTTGCTCTTGCCTGCGCCAAAGCTATCGCTGCTATATTTCCTATGAGCGAGAGTTTAATCAGCAATGACTGAAGAATTAAAAGATTTCTGTCAAAATTACGAGGTTCGTGTCCTGAACGACCAAAAACGCAGGGCACGATATCACCCTCCCAGATTCTTTACAGAACCAGAACGTGCTGACATCATCCGAAATGACATTGTAGAATACGAAACTGAAAAAGTCATTACTTTAGAAATACCAGAAGGTAGACTACGCACTCTTATAGAAATGGAGCGCAGATTCTTTAGATGGCAACGGCACAGTCAGGGTGAGGTCGATATGTTCCAAACTTTAATGGACAAAGAAAGAGAAGAAGCACACTATCGTAATACCAATCCTGCTGTACAAAAAGCCTACGAACAATATTCTGTAATGCTTAATCTAGCCGGATATCAAAGAAAATTTTGAATCAAAATTCATAAGTATTGACAGGTTTTAAAAAATATCTTATAATTACTTTACTATGAGAAATTACTGGACTTGTTCAAAATTTGCAGACTGGATCCGCGGGACCACAAAACTAAAGTGTGGCACCGGAAAAGAATGGGCTGAGTGGGAGAAAGCTGCCAAAGCCAGATATCCTTTCCGTTGGTGGTTAGCTGAAGAAGGTCTCGACTACATCCAAGACGTTTGGATGTTCATTCCTGATAGGATTAATGATGTTCGCTACTATATTAACAATCGTTGGATTACCCGTACTCATGCTCTTACTGCCCATCCTAGGGACATTAAGCCTGGCGAATGGCGTGATGTGGGAAATCGTTTTCTTCCCTGTCTTTTTAACGAGCTTGTGGATTTCGTCGAGATAGAACAGGCGTGGCATCACTGTGTATGGGACGAAGAAGCCCGTAAAAAGCACAGCTATCCCTGGTGGCGTCGTTGGTATCGAAACTGGCGGTGTCCAGAAGCTGGCATTGCTTATCTAAATTGGGCAAAGACTCTAACTAACAAAGAGTTCATCCAAGAAGGCGAACAGGAAGAACCTACATATCAAGCCAAAGCTGCTAAAGAAATCTTAGAGCTCTATACCTGGTGGAAAGAAATTTATCCAAATCGTCCAGATGTTCACGACGCTAGCGGTTGGACTGCTTACTGTAATCTTCGCCGCGAAAAAGGTTATCATCTTTTAGATATGGAAGATAAAACTCCCGAAATGGCAGAAATGTGTAATACTGCCCTTAATAAAACCAGAGAGCTTGAAGAAGCATACAATAAAGAAGATGAAGAAATGATGATCCGTCTTATTAAAATTCGCGAATCGTTATGGACTTAACTCCAAAAACTCCTAGTAGATTCCGGGCGTGGGTTTATCAACTTTGGATAGAAAACTCCGAAGAACATTTGACATATGGCGAATCCCCATATAAAATAAAAGAGTATTGGGCCAAACACAAGTATTGGCTTAAACACCAATTTAAGAAAGCATTACAATGACTGATGAAAAGAAAGAAACCAAGGTTGTATTTGCACCCGGTTGCTTCGATCACTTCGAGGGAACCCAAGAAGAACTCAACGAGCTTGTTAAAGATATTCAAAAAATGTTCGAAGGAAAAACACACGAAGAAATTAAATCTTCTGGTAGGATGGTTGATCCGGATGATCTCCCCCCTGAAATTCTTGCACAGTTAGCTGAACATTTTTTTGACGAAGAAGAATTAAACGAATTAGAATCCATGGGTATGCCACGGAATAGGAAACTGCAATGAAATTACAAACACCTGCGGAAGGTATTCTTAAAAAGAACGAATGGGGTGATTCAAAAATGTATCACGTAGTCTGTGACTGTGGTGCAGATTGGCATACTCACGATCTTTGGATAGAGGCTGAAGATGTAGGTGTTACTGTAACGATCTATTCAACTGTAAAAAGTCCTTGGTGGTCAATGAATCGATTTAAACAGATTTGGACTTTACTTACTAAAGGTTATCTACAACAGGAAACAGTTCTTACTATGTCCGAACAGACTGCATTGAACTATGCAGAAACTTTAAAATCATCTATTAAAGATGTTAAAGAATTCCGTAATAAAAGACTTTCTAAAAAAGAAAATATACAAGCTGTAAAAGAAGCAAATGAACAAGACTGTGTCTAAGAGCCCACAGCGGCACTCCTTTCAAAAAGAAGGGTATGTTAAAAGAATGGAGGAAAAAGGTGAACCTCCCAGCGAAGCATACCTAGATTATTTTGAAAAGGTCCTCGACGATCACGATCGTAAATTTGAAGATCCCCAAAGCAGAATCGACAACATGGAATACGATCTCCTAACCACCGATTGGATCCTGGAAAAAGCTCGTGCTGATGATGCCTATGCCCAAAACTTATATGCGGCAATGTGCAATAATGACTTTATCAAAATGGAAGTCGTTCCGATTCTTAGGCAAGATCCAGAGAAAGATTTTTGGAGCGCCTCTTGGCGTTATGCCGGAGGCATCGTTGCCGACATGCAACAAAAAGGTGATTACATAGATTGGTACTGTTCAGGTATAAGGGATATCGGAATCTATTCACCTGCTAAAGAAAACGAAGAATTTACCGAAGAACAATTAGCCAGAAAGGCTGTTGTTGACAGATACGTGCCGGAAGGCTGTATAACCGACGAGATCCGGAATGATCTCCAACGTCTTGGTTGGGCAGTGGCGCCCGATGGAGATTGGAAAAAATTTGTTTAATTCAAGGAGATAAGTGAGATAAAATGACCTGGGAACTCTATGAGGTCTGGGCCGTTGACGAGGCAGGACACGAACAGTTAATCGAAACAACTAAAAGTCAAAAAGAAGCGATGGAACTAGCCGAAAGAACATTAGACGAAGGCTTTACAGAAACAGTGATCTATCGCGAAACCGAAGATGGTGATTTGGAAGAATTCCAGAGATTCGTACTTGATTGACAGAATGTTTTTTCGAAGTTACACTAAGTATTATTTTGTTTAACTTAACAACAGGAGCCTAAATTGGTAACCAAAACAAAGAAGTTGTCTATCGCTGTTCGTGAAAACAAAGGACGTGATCTCAGCCCAAAGTGGGATGGTCACGAAACCTGGTCAGCTGACGAATTCTCTAAACACTTCCGCCGATCAATGGAATGGTATCGTCTTGAAAAAAGCGGTAAAGAATTAAAACCAAAAGTTATTGATTGGATGGGTCGTAACGGTTATACTAAAGATCAGATTTCTGCTTTTAAGAAAACTAAAGATAATCGTTGTGGACTTACAATGGGTGCCGTAGCAGCCAATCTTCTTAAAGGAATGCCCGACCTTCGTCCTGATTTCAATGAGGGTCGTAATACTGATACCTGGTTACGTAATGCTATCCAGAATGTCATTAATGAAGGTCGCGATGATGCTGAAGATGAAGAAACTGCAGAACCAGTATCAGCTGTTCCGCAGATCAGTATCCAGGAACGTGTAAGAGAAGCCAGCTATAAAATGGCAGAAGAAATTGAAGATGCCCTAGAGCTGTTTGCTGAAGATCCTGCAACCTTCGATCCAAAAGCATTTAAAGTTCTTAATCTCCTTAAAGGCAAAGACGCCAAGGCTGCACACGCTCGAATTATTCGTGACTTTTATCAACGTCAACACGACGAGTATGTCGAACTACAAGAAGGCAAGTGCGAGCAGCTTAAAGAAGCTTATAGACACCTTAGCAAAGCAGATGTTAAGAAGATCGTCTCTTTCTATAACGAAATTCTTAGTGCCTGCAATATGCTGATGCAGGAAGCTAAAGTTAATCGCAAGCCACGTGCCAAAAAGACCGTGAGCAAAGATAAACTTGTAGCTAAAGTGAAATATGCTAAAACTTTTGAGCCGCTGAAACTAGTATCGATTAATCCTGCTGACATTATTGGTTCTAAAGAGCTGTGGGTTTACAATACTAAAACACGCAAATTAGGCAAATATGTTGCCAATGAATACATGGAATTGGGTATTAAAGGAACCAGCATCACAGGATTTAGCGAAAATCTCAGCGTTCAAAAGACCCTGCGTAAGCCTGAAGAGAAACTCAAAGAGTTTAAATCTGCTGGTAAAGTAGCACTACGAAAATTCCTTGAAGATATCAATGCTGTTGATACTAAAATGAATGGTCGTATTAACGAAGAAACTGTGCTGTTAAAAATACAATAACAAAGTAATTACTCAGTAACCAGCGGGCTCCGGCCCGCTTTTTTATTGGCTGATAAATACAGTACTATGACCAAACAAACTATTGATTCTATCCTTCAAGATCTCGGAAAACATCTCAATAACATAGCAGATAAAGCCGCTCTAGATCCAACACAACTGGTATTAGCTATGCCGAAAAGAGGGCTTACCGGTGATCATATCTCTGGCGGGAAAATCGTAAATTTTGCCAGCACAGGAATCAAAGATAGTGCTAAAGATCTAGTTTTACAAGTTAACGACGACGGCATAGTAACAAACAAAATAACCACTTCAGTACTGCAAGGTCCCGTGACTACAGAAGGCGATCTCACTGTAACGGGAACGATAAAAGCAGCAGTATTGGAGGTTGGAGAAATCAAAGCTGATCTCAAATTAGAAAAGACATCTCCATTAGAATTTAAAGCGATCAAAGGTGACAGCCCATACGGAAAAGGGTTGCTTTGGACTGGTTGGGGAATTACTAAGCAATTGGTAATGTCAGGAAATCCTGATAGGCTGTTTAGTACAGAACATTTTGATCTAGCAGCAGAAAAATCATTTTCCATTGGCGGTATTGGTGTGCTTTCTTCAAACACACTTGGACCTTCTGTAACTAAAAGTAATCTAAAAGAATTAGGCAGACTGAGAGAATTAAAAGTAGATGGCGACGTTGAAATAGCAGAATATCTATTTTTTGATTCTATTACCAACAGACTAGGATTAGGTGTTGATGCTCCTAACGCAGCAATCAGTGTAGCCGAAGATGGTATCGAAGTGATGCTAGGCACTATCAACAATACTAAAGGAATGGTCGGTACCTTTGCCGGGCAAGCATTTGATATTGTTACTGATAACACTACTAGAATTTCTATAGCCGCAAACGGCAACATCACTCTAGGCAATAACAAAATGCCTCCTATACAAGTAGGAATACACGGCAAACTAGCTGTTAGGGTGAATGTCCCAGATCCGGACGTAGATCTTCATGTTGCCGGTCCTATCAAGTTCCACGGTCATAGACACGAATACGGAAACAATTCTCCAACATCCGGTGACTACGATCAAGGAGATATTGTTTGGAACAACTATCCTCACGTAGGAGGTTATGTTGGTTGGGTATGCACACAATCAGGTAGTCCAGGAACCTGGTCACCATTTGGAGCAATAGTTAATTTATGAGCTCGTTAGATAAAAATTTAGAAACAATAACTTCTGCACTGAAAGAATTATTAGAAGAAAGAACACAAGATGTAAGTCTTGTGAATGTGCCATTTGTAGAATTTAAAGCAGGCAAAGACGGAAATCTTGTTGGCAAAGGATTGATTTGGTCTGGTAAAGGAATCACTAAACAGCTGATCCTATCTGGTAATTCTGATAAGTTGTTTACTACAGAAAACATCGATATCGCCAAAGATAAAATCTACAGCGTAGGTGGTGTTCCTGTATTGTCAGAATCTTCTCTAGGTCCTAGTGTTAGCTCTAGCAGCCTAAGAGAAGTAGGAAGATTAAAAAGTTTAATAGTAGATGGCAATCTAATCATAAACGAGTACTTATATTATGATGCTGCTTCGGATAGATTGGGCATCGGAACAGATAGTCCAAATGCTGCCATTAGCGTAGCTGAACACGGTGTTGAGATTATTATTGGTACTTCTGAAGAGTTTAGGGCACAAATAGGAACCTTTGCTTCTGATGATTTCGATATCGTTACGGACAGTACATCCAGAATTACCGTTAAGGCTAACGGAGACATTGACCTTGGAAATAAAAACTTCGGTCCAACTAAAGTGTCTATAAATGGTACATTGGGTGTAAATGTCAATTCTGTAGATCCTAGAGTCCAATTGCATGTAGGTGGTTCTATTAAATTTAATAATAACCTACACCTAAGCGGAACTGAACCTCCAAGCGACGGCAGCTTTACACAAGGTGATATATTGTGGAACACTGAACCTAATCTAGGTAAATGTGTTGGATGGGTTTGTGTGCAAGCAGGTCGCCCAGGACAATGGTTACCTTTCGGTCAAATTTTTAATCACAATTAAAAATCTTTTTAAATAGCGTAATGCTATCAGACAAAACTCTCGTCATTGGTAACGGTGAAAGCAGAAAAAATATAAATCTAGATTTAATACATTGTACCAAATACGGGTGCAATGCTATTTTTAGAGATCATTATGTAGATCATTTGATCTGTGTTGACTCTCGAATGGTTGACGAAGCACTAGTCAGTCTTAAAAAAATATCTAAAATTTATACCAGGACAGATTGGATAAACAACTACAAACAATTCCCACAGGTTAGAGTAGTTCCCAACTTGCCGTATGCTGGAACAAACAGAGAAGACGACCCCTGGCACTGGGGTAGTGGACCATATGCTGCACTGTTGGCAGCATTGGATTATCCCAGTACTGTTGAAATGATCGGATTTGATTTATACGGCATCGACGGCAAAGTCAATAACGTATATAAAGGAACTCAAAACTATTCTAAATCAGATAGTCACGCTATTGACCACAGCTATTGGGTCTATCAGATCTCAAAGGTCTTCGAAAGTTTTCCTGATAAATACTTCGTAGTTTACAACAAGTCCAATTGGCAGTTACCAAGGCAATGGGATTTGGAGAATGTTGTTGTTAAAGACATTGACATTTTCAATGCAACTCTGTAAACTACTGGTTAGTGGTCTTAGGCGTTCATCCCACTTTAAATACTCTGCATGTCATCAAACTTGCTACTTTTACAAGGAGACTAGAGATGGCAAAATATCTTTCTACAAAAACTTATGGCAACGACAGAGGACTTAGTTGTTGCTTCCGCCAATGGCGTTCTACACACTCACACTGCTCATTAATTCACGGTTACTCAATCGGTATCGAACTCGTTTTCGAATCTGAAACATTAGACGATCGTAATTGGGTTATGGACTTTGGAGGTCTCAAAGCATTCAAAGAATGGAGCGAATGGCAATTCGATCATACTCTAGTAGTTGCTAAAGATGATCCTCATCTAAACTTTTTCAGGCAAATGAGTAACCTCGGTGATCCTCCTATATCTGGAACAGGATCTTTAGAAGCTGTTAAACCCCACGAACGCAGAGCACTTTGCGATCTTAGAATTGTAGATGCGGTCGGTTGCGAAAAGTTTGCTGAACTAGCATATCAAACAATGTCTGAAATACTAGCAGCATATCAAGAAGGACGAGGATGGACCCATCCAGACGGGCGTGTCTTTGAAGCACGTTATCCAACTGGCTCAGGTGTTAAACTTCGTTCTGCAAAAGTATTCGAGCATGCAGGAAACAGCGCAACCTACGAAGGTTAATATTGTCTGTTTGAAACACGGGGACAAATACGGCCCCGAGTATGTTAACAAACTATTCAACATGATATCTAGAAATTTAACCTTGCCCTATAATTTTATCTGCTTTACAGATAATGCGGCAGGGTTAAATCCTGATATAGATATAAGAATGCTGCCTGCCGGAAACTATCGAGGATGGTGGTGGAAACCGTATATTTTTAAAAAAGGTCATTTCGATTCTAAAGATACCAACTTCTTTATAGACCTTGACATGGTTATTGTAAAAAACATCGATCACTTTTTTTCTTTTGAACCTGACAAATTTGTAGGATTAGAAGATGTCGGAAGAGTATTCGGATACCGAGCACCTAAGTTAGGCAGTGCTGTGTTAAAATGGCGAGGAGACAACTACTCTAGGATATGGACTACAATAGAACAAGATCCTAATATATGCAGTAGATTTGCCGGAGACCAGGAATACATCTGGTCTTTATACAGAGACGAGATTAAATTTTTTCCAGCAGAATGGATACGCAGTTATAAATGGGAAATTAGAAATCAATCCGAGTTAGAAAGAAGAGGAGGTCAGTTCTTCTTTAAACAAGTAATCGATCCTATAGTTCCAAAAGGTACTTGTATATTGGCATTCCACGGAACTCCAAATCCACACGATGTTGAAGATCCTGTTATTGTTGACAACTGGCGTTAATGACGTTATACTGCTTATATGACTAAACGTATCGGCTTTGCCTGCAAATGGATCGACCGCCCTGATCAAGTGGACGGTATTAAACCCAAAGATGAGTGTAAGATCTACAACACTGGTGCTACTACAGTGGCCTGGTTAAATAGACAAGACAAGGCAGTTGCTGAACAAAAGCTGTGGGATCTAATGGTCCAAAACATCGAAGCAACTCGTAAACTTGTAGAGCGTGTAGGAGGGCTCGATGAAAATCTTAGAATGGTACGACTCAGCAGCGATATACTTCCTGTCTACACTGAGCCTACTTGGAGCTGGTTTTGGCGGCTTCCCGATACTAGAAACTATTGCGAAAGAGGATTTGGACAAATCGGAGATGTGGCTCGTTCGAATAATGTTCGGTTGTCTTTTCACCCTGGCCAGTTTACTGTGCTTGCATCTGATAACGATGATATTGTAAATCGATCAATTGAGGAGTTTGAATACCATGTGGACATGGCTCGCTGGATGGGGTTTGGTCAAACGTTTCAAGACTTTAAAATCAACGTTCATATCGCGGGTCGACGAGGCCCCGATGGAATACGTGCTGCGTTGGCTCGCCTAACACCCGAAGCACGTAATACTATTACTATTGAAAACGAAGAAAACGCTTGGGGGTTAGATGACTGTCTTACTATTTCTGATGTTGTACCTATCGTGCTCGATATACATCATCACTGGTGTCGTGAAGGTGAGTATATTGTACCAACAGATGCCCGAGTGCAGAAAGTCATTGATAGCTGGCGTGGTGTTCGTCCTGTGTGTCACTATTCCGTTAGCCGTGAAGATATTCTCAATGGACATTGCTCAAATACAATGCCCGACTATCCCGTTCTTCTAGAAAATGGTTACAAGAAAGCAAAACTCAGAGCTCATTCTGACTTCTACTGGAATACAGCAGTTAACAGATGGGCTCTGAGCTTTAGAGAAACACACGACATTATGTGCGAAAGCAAGGCTAAGAATTTAGCCAGCTTTGCACTTTACGAAGAAGCCAAAAGCTTAGGACTTTGATTTCTTAGTACGTGGTTTTTTCTCAGCAGGGGCTGCTTTAGTTTTTGGAGCAGCCTTTTTTGCTGGCGCTTTTTTCTTTTTAGGTGCAGCTTCTGCTACGGGTTCCGCAGGCTTTTGTGCATCTGGGAATGGCCAAGCAGCTGGTGCTGTAGATGCTACCATTGCCTCAGTAGCTTGTTCTGCTACAGTAGTAGGTGCTTCAACCTTGTATGGGGCTTCTGCTTTTGGTGCCTCTTCAGTTTTACCGCCAAAAAGTTTTTTGAGTAATCCAAGCATTTTATAAATCTCCTTGTGGAATATTTAGCGCGGTAAATATAGGTATGCTACATTTTATTAAAAGTTTAACAGAATCTAAAGATCAACGAGAATTAAAACAAGATAAGCTCAAATTTAAAAAAGATGAGCTTGATCCCGTTATGAGCGAAGCAACTATAAAATACCATTACGATGGGCTTGCTTCTAAGTATTCAGAGAGATATAATAAAGGTGAAGGCGACCCGGATTTTAACTACGGAGGTGCTGTCCTTCATAATTTATTTTTCAATAATCTAACTCCCCCAAGAGCTGCAAATAAAGCTATTGGTGCAAGCAAGGATTTAATCGAAGAAAAATATGGAAGCTTTGAAGAATTTAAAAAAGCATTTGAAAAAGAGTTTATGGCAGCACAAGGATCAAATTGGATCTACATGGACACCGCTGGAGACTTGCATACCATACACAATCACGAATACAAAAACACGATGAAGATTGCTCTGTTGATAGATGCTTGGGAACACGCCTGGGCATTAGATTATCAACAAGATAAGGCCAAATACCTATCAAATATTTGGAGAATAATCGATTGGGATGTTGTTAATACTAGACTAGGAGTTTAATATGGCATATTCTGAAAAAGTAATTGATCATTATGAAAATCCACGAAATGTGGGCAAGTTCGAAATAGATGATACTATTGGCACAGGAATGGTCGGTGCACCTGCCTGTGGTGATGTAATGAAATTGCAAATCAAAGTTAATAATCAAGGAATTATCGAAGATGCTAAGTTTAAAACTTATGGTTGCGGAAGTGCTATTGCGAGCAGTTCATTGGTCACTGAATGGGTTAAGGGCAAAACGCTTGACCAAGCAACACAGATTAAGAATAGTCAGATTGCAGAAGAGCTTGCGCTCCCTCCGGTTAAAATACATTGTTCTATCCTAGCAGAAGACGCAATTAAAGCAGCCATAGAAGACTACAAAAAGAAACATGATATCACTGACTGAGTTAGCAGCCGATAAAGTAAAACAACAAATAGAACGCAGAGGCAAAGGATTAGGTATCCGAATCGGAGTTAAAACTACCGGTTGCAGCGGGTATGCCTACGCTTTAGAATACGTAGATTCCGTTAGATTAGAAGATATTAGCTTTGTGAGCTACGGAGTACACGTATTCGTAGATCCAAAAAGTCTTACGTTTTTAGAAGGACTAACAATGGATTGGAAACGTAACGGGCTAAACGAAGGGTTCGACTTTATAAATCCTTTAGAAAAAGATCGATGCGGGTGTGGAGAATCTTTTAGGATCTAATATTTTCCCACAGGTAAATTGCTGCTAGCCGGCAAATTCCATATATTCTTTTGCTCTACACCTTTTCTTTGGGCAAATCTCTTGGCATCGCAGTTTGAGCACACGTGAAAGTAGTTGTTGCTTAATCGTTTGCGATCAATCTTCTTTAGATCTCTTTTAAAGATTTCATTACAATTATCACACCTAAACACTGCGACAGTTTTAGTTCGCGTGTAGGTGTGCTCATTGCCTAATTTGCTTGGTCGTTTATATTCCGAAACGACTGTCTCAATATCTAAGAACATCTAATATTTACATTAGGCTTATCAAACTTTGGGCTAAATATTGAAGTAACCATTTTTCCAGGGTATTGAACATGGCAAGAAAAATAATTGATGTTGGTTTAACCGATAATGACGGCACAGGCGATAGTATTCGCGACTCGTTTAAGAAAGTAAACGATAATTTCCAAGAGCTTTACAGCTCTTTAGGATTAGGGGAACGACTAAGATTTACAGGACTCGACGACGTTCCTGGATCGTATCTCAATCAACAACAAAAAATCCTAGTAGTTAACAATAATCAGACAGGAATGGAATTCCGTCGATTAGTTGCCGCAACAGGATTAACTATCACACACGACGAAACAGCCGGAACAGTTACATTTACAGCATTAAATCAGAGCATAGTAAATGATAAAAGTCCAGCATTGGGCGGCGATCTTAACGCTACTTCGGACGGAATAGCACGAAGAATTAAAAATCTTGCAGATCCTGTGGCAGCGGACGATGCTGCTAAAAAATCATATGTAGATTCTAAATTAAGTATAGCTGGTGTTAGTGCTATAGATCCTGCTACAGGTATAACCAACAGAGCGTTTGGAACTATGACTGGACCTTTGGTTCTGTCAAGATCCCCTAGGGCAGAAGACGATGATAATTATGGCGGCCTAATCGCTGCTACTAAGTCGTATGTTGATGCTTCTAGTTTTGCCAGCACAACTTCTTTATATGTGAATCTAGGAGGAAACGATAATCGAACAGATATTCCCGATAGTAGAAAGGGAAGATCTCCGGCATACGCATTTAGGACTCTTGAAAGAGCAGTTAAAGAAGCCGAAAGAGTCATAACTGAATCATTATACGAACTTAGTGTATATGCTAAAAAATTAACCTATAACGACGGTTTGGCTTGTACATTAACTAAAATCGAAACTGCTCCTAACAGCGGTTCGGGCGCAGACATTAGAGCTAGAATGACTGTTGAAGTTGAAGCTCTAAATAATACAGGAACTGGTTATCGTGTCGGCGACGTGCTAACCATCCAGGGCGGTTCATATTCTGCACAAGCATCTTATAGAGTGTTGTCTATTAACACATCAAATGGTGCTATCCTAACTTATCAAAGACTAAGTTCTGGAAACTATAGCAGTTTACCTGGAACTACTAATGTATCAACTACAGTAACTTCTGCACCAGGGTCTCAACTAACAGCAATTGGTGCCGGTGCAACATTTAATCTAACATATAAAGTAACAGAATTAAGTATCTTCGATGGGGGCACTGGGTACGGACCAGTCAGTGTTACGATTTCCGGAACTGGTAGTGGAGCTAGCGCAGTGGCCAACGTTACTGACGGGGTTGTTACAACGGTCTCTTTATTAGCTGGCGGAACTGGATATACAGCTATCCCAACAGTTACAGTAAGATTGCCTAGACTTTTTATATTCACTAACGGAATCAAAACAGATTTTTCAAAGAGCGTTGATCCAAGATCTCAAGACATCAGAGAAGGGTTAGGTATCAAAGGAGCAACTTCTGGCGCTGTAGCAGAAATATTAAGCCATAGTGCATCTCTAGATACACCAGCAAATGGTTATCCTGCAGGTAGCGGTAATAACGAAATGTTTGATGTAGGTATCTTGCAGGGTGAATTTATTAACGGTGAAGAATTACTCTATGGCGAACTTGTAAAGAATAAGCAAATTACCATCCAGATGGAGTCTGGTGTATTTGAAGAAAACTTACCTTTGCGTATTCCACCAAATATATCTTTAATTGGTGAAGAATTCCGTAGAACTTTAATTAGACCTAAACCAGGAATCAGTACCAGTCCGTATACCCAGATTTACTTCAGAAGAGATCCTGTAATCGATAATCTCAGAGTAACAGGCTTGAGCGGTCCTAACTATGCTGATGCTCTTAATACTACAGCAACACCTAGCGGAATAAACGGTCTTATCACCGTAACTATTGGTACTGCTAGTGCCAATGTTAACTGGTTAGGTAAAGTATTTGGAATGAATCGAGGCGAAGGTATTGTTAGAAGCATCGTTTCTTCAACACAATTTACTGTACAGGTTTATGATGAGTTAACCAGTACAACAACTGCTACGGCGGGAAATTGGTATTTGCGAACTGTTCTTGAATACGGTTATCATTATCTAAGAGATAACTCTAGACCAATCTGGCCTATTATTAACAATATCGGTAAGAACTATAACGCTTCAACTCTATTAAGTTTGAACAGATTATTCTTACAAAAAGAAGTAGTAGCTTATGTAAACACATTACCGGGACTAGTTCCATATAATCAAACACTATGCGAAAGAGACGTGGGGTTAATGGTCGATGCGTTGGCCTACGATTTAATCTATGGCAGCTATACCAGATCTGTTGAATCTGCATTAAAATATTATCAAAGTACCAGTGGACTTATAGCCATTGGATTAACTGGTTCTGTCGACGCAGGATTAACTCCGGTTGGATCGGGAAGTCAGAAACCATTAACTCTTGCTGCTGTAGCACACTTAGGTACACTGGCTGACAAGGTCGTTACAAACACACCTCATACAAGATTAAACACAGACCCAGATGCTGTTCAGGTCATCAACTTTGCGCTAACTGCTGAGCCAGGTAACCCTAGTCAAAATATTCCTAGCTCCAGAACAACATTATCTACACTAGTCAATGTTATTTCTCAGATGCTAGATCAACCTAGCCAAGTAAACTTCCCTAAGAATAATTCAGAAATGGATGTATTCTTATTAAATGATGCTAATATTTTAAGGCAGATTACTGTACAAGGTCACGGTGGAATGGCGCAGGTACTTGACCCCGAAGGACAAATACTTACTAAGTCTCCGTATTCACAGCAAGGATCTATATTCTCTGCTAGTATCAACAAACAATCATTCCGTGGAGGTATCTTTGTAGACGGATACACTGGTAATCAAAGATTTAGAATTAAATCAAAGACTGACAATTTTACTCTTGAAGTAGATCAACTATTTAGAAGACCACAGTTACCTTGTATCTTTACAGTACAGGGAGTCAACTACAAAGTAAACTATCTACGTAACTTTGTTTACAATCCAACTGGATCTAGTGCTACTCTAGTGTTAGATTCATCAACCCCTTACACCAATGCATTAGCTGGTTTGATCACACCTTGTACAGTTGCCGGAACAGGAAGTGTGGCAACCATTACATTCGCAACCAGAGGAACTGCACCGTTTACTGTTGGTAATCAAATTACAGTAACAGGATTTGGTACTACTGCTACAGGATATAACGGTGTATGGACTGTAACAGATTGTACTACTAGCACTGTAAGTTTTATCAGCGGTGAAACAGCATCCGGAACCGGTGGAACCGTTGCTGAACTGTTTGAACTGATTACAGCTGGTAATAGAAGTATTTTAAGTAACGACTGGACGCAACTTAACGACATGGGTTACGGTCTGTTTACTACCAATGGCGGTATCAGTGAAGCAGTTGGTATGTTCACTTACTACTGCTACAATGCTTATTATGCATTAAACGGTGGACAGATCCGTTCAGTTGGTGGATCAAGCGCCAACGGTGTGTATGCGTTAAGAGCAGAGGGCAGCGATCCAAAAGAAATTCCAGATGCCGTAAGAACAAGATATCCTTTCAGCCAATCTGCAACAATTTATAATGTAGGACAATATTCTAACGCTCAAAACGGTGTTGAGCTTTACATTAACAATTATACCTATATTCCATTAACTGACAGCCAGATCGAAATAGCGCACTTTAAGAATTCTAACGCACAGACTGGAGTTAGTTTTACAGCCGTAACTAAAGGTGCTAAGACACAGTTAGCAGTAGGATCAATAGCGGCAGGTTACTTTGCTAGCCAAGATTATGTACAGGTATCCGGACTTCCATACGCCGGCGGAACATTATCTGGTTTATTAAATTACAACAGTAGTAAAAATTTATTTGTAGTTGACAGTGTTGATACTTCCGGTGGTACTATCACTCTTAATCTCGATACTAGTGCTGCCACTGGAACTTACTCGTTAACACCTATCAGTATAACCGGTGCTAGTGGCAATGGAGGCGGAACAGCGACTGTTACATTTAATCCTGTCCAGGCATCAACTACACTAACTTCTTTAGCCAGTTCTACATTTACTTTTGCTAACGGAACTACGGCTAGATTTACATTTGCCAGCGCACAAGGTTCTGCGCCATATGCAGTGGGCGATCAGATCAGAATCAGCGGATTTACTGTCTATACAGGATACAATGACTATTGGCAAGTTACTGCCTGTACTACCACTTATGTTGAAGTTCTATGTAATGTCATAGGAACTCCGACAGGTACCGCTACAATAGCAGGACCATACGTAACTCCATTCCTAGTAGGATCTACTGTTACAATTTCAGGAATTAGTCCGGCAGGATACAACGGTGTCGTAGTTATTACAGCTTCAACTCCGGGTAGTATTTCTTATGCTAACGCAACAGTGACAACTTATGTCAGCGGCGGTACCATAACACCTGTAGTAAGATTGATGCCGAGAATATTAACTTATACTATCAATAGTATTAATACTTCAGGATTACCAACTGGAGTAATTAAACTTGTATTGGCATCCACTACCAGAGCAGATGGTACTACAGGACTTTATGCATCGGTTCCTAACTCGCAGTCAGTTACTATTAGACAGAGTAAGAAACTATTCTTAACTGATGTTGACGATATCACTACACAGAAGAATTCAACAGCGTTACTATTCAACGACGATGATCCATTAAATGTATACTCAGTTATTAACTATACCACAGGTGGTTATGTAAGATCTGGGGGCACTGGTGAAGCAGTTGCCAATCTAAGAGATAGTTACACATACATGGCGCTGACAGTGTCAACTGATCAACAATTGGTTGGTAGAACATATCACGGTGCAGTTGGCAGTAAACAAATTAGTATTACTGCACTAACAGATACTACAACTATTGCTAAACTGAATACAGGTCAATACGTATTCGGTTATGCCGGTCAAAATTATAGAGTGTTGTCATATGAAAGCCCGGCGGTCACTGGTGTGTCTACTGGTAGAATCAATATTGACACAGCACTAACTGCCAGTTTGAGCGGTCTAGTAAACTCTTACTCTCTACTAGTAGGACCAGGAGACGGCTTTACTTATAATGTATCAACTTGCCAACGTGACGTAGGATATGTAATCGATGCTGTTGGATTTGATGCTATGTTCAATAGCAACCTAGCAACTATCAAGTCTGCATTATCATATTATAGAAATTTAACTTCTACTAATGTTGTTAGCACAGCACAAAAGACTGCTACTATCTTAGCATTCACTAAAACTAGAGATTTGCTAGTATCTCAGGCATCTGACAGTACGTTTGATCTTAGAGTAATCGCTAATCTAAACAATCTGATCAGCATTCTTAGCAACGGTCCTACTACAGCACTGGCATCTATTGCTGCTTCTAACTCCGCAGCAGCAACTACCACAGCTACCGGTACTAGTGGTACACCGAATATTACTGTAGCCAACGCAACTGGAATACAAGTTGGACAATTAGCAGTGGCTACCGGTATTCCGAGTGCAACATTTGTACAGCTAATCAACGGAACTAGTGTTGTTCTTAGCAAAAATCTAAGTAGCAATTTAAGTACCACAGCTATTAATTTCTACCCTGTTTATACATTAACAGATCCTACAGGCGGAACTAATAATGCATTTACCGTAGGATTCTTTAATGCTCGCAGATTAATCGAATCTAATAGACAGTTTATCGTAGAAGAAATATATCGTTGGATTGAAGTTCAAAAGGCTGGAAGCCTAAACGGATTTACTCCCGGCTTCACTTATGATTATCTAACTTGTCAGAGAGATGTTGGTTATATTTTAGATGCTATTAGATACGATTTGACCTATGGCGGCAACACCCAAACACAGGTAGTAGCGAGATCATATTATACCTACGGATTGTTTGTAGAACCAGCATATCAATTAACTCCAACTGTTAATACATTGTCTAGATTGAGCACAATACTTGGACAGATTGCACAAGCAACTCTAGTAACAAAATCTACCAATAACAATCTAACACAAGATCAAAGTGGAACAGCCGGTACTTTAGCGGCCTCGAATTTCGTTACTTCAAGAATAACAACTATATCCGATACAGTAACAAATGGTTATACTACTAGAGTAACCATTACAACTATTGCTACCAATAATACATTTACTACAAGTGCTACACACAATCTATCAGCGGGCGATACTGTTATACCAAACTCTACTGCCAACGGACTAACTTCTGGTACTATCTATTATGTGTCTAGCACTCCTGCTTCCAATACATTTACATTAGCAGCAACTATCGGTGGTGCAACATTAGCCAGTTTCACTAACGGTACCGGCTTAACTATAACTGCACAAGTAACTTATCGTCCAGATACAAGTTGGGTAACTAGTGCGTTGACCACTGACTTTGTTACAACTCAAACACAAAGATCAACAACACAGACTGCTGTTACTGATTATATAACTGCAAACGTAAAACAAAGCCATCCTGCTAGCATCACTATCAAGATTTCTACAGTACGTGCCACAGCACACGACGTTCTTGATATTGGCACAGGATCTTATGCAGACACTAACTATCCAAATAATATCTTTGGTGTTCCTGCAAATGAAAAGATTCCTGCAAATGAAGCAAAAGAAGTTGGCAAGGGCCGTGTGTTCTATACAACTATCGACCAGGAAGGTAACTTCAAAGTTGGTAAACTTTTTGGTGTAAATCAATCAACTGGTGAAGCACAATTAAGTGCCAAGATCAGTTTAACTAACATTTCATCGATCCAATTAGCACAAGGTGAACAGATCACTAACTTCAGTTCTGATGCTGGATTTAGCAGTGTTTCAAATAACAGTGTAACAACCGACCTTGCTACACAAACCTATATCGACAGAAGATTAGGACAAGATCGAACTGGTGCCAACGTAGCCAATTTAATTGGTCCTGGATACATGTCTAGAAACGGCGGCTTACCTATGTTGAGCAACCTTGACATGGGAACCAATGGAAGGATTATTAATTTATTGAATCCGACATCGGCATCAAATGCTGTTACAAGACAATGGTTAAGTATTCCTCATAACAAAGATTGGGTTGGTTTAAATCCTGGTGTAAGTAATCTGTTGGTATTCACCGGAACCAACGTAGCAGATGCTAGCGAAAGTGTAACAGCCGAACATCAATTTACTAACGCTGTTATGACTGGTGACATGACTGTAACTTTAAATGCAGCATCAAGTCCAATTACATTAACTAGTGCTACCTGGGCTTCCAATACTGCAACCTTAGGTTATAGTAATACTGGATCTGCCCCGTTCACTACCGGTCAATCAATTACTGTAGCAGGTGTAACTCCAGACGGGTATAATGGAACTTGGACTGTAGTAACCAGTAACAACTTACAGACTACATTTACAGTAACAACTACACTGACAGCTGGTACAGCATTCGGAACTGTTAGAGCTACAAGAACTTTAAATGCTCAAATCAATTCTGGCGTTATTATAAATGCAGATGTTAATTCTAGTGCGGCTATCGATCAAACTAAGCTGGCATTAACTAACAGTGTGTCAACAACATCATCTACAGCTGGATCAGGTTTAGCCAATGGTGGAATGACTGTAACTGGTGCTAGTTGTGCAAGCACCACAGCAACGATAACCTTTGCAGCAATAACAGGAAATCCGATTCCATTTGCAGCCGGTAACAGGATAACAGTATCCGGAATGACTCCTTCGGGATATAACGGAACCTGGACAGTGCTAGGTAGTCCTGCTCCGTCATCAACTGCTGTATCATTTACTGTACCAACAACTATAGCCAACAGTACTGTTAACGGAACCGTTATTGCTGAAAGAGGATTAAGCGTATTTGATCAAAGTTCATTTACAGTTGTAAATGGTTATGTGACTCTAAAAGGTGGAGGTATTACATTAGGTAGCATCCAATCTATTGCAGATAAAACTGTAGTAGGTAATGCATCCGGTGGAGCTTCTGTACCTAGTGCGGTTACATTTGCTACTGTAGTTGATCAGGGTAATGCTGTCAAGAAAGGTCAATACTCAACTAACGGTTTCTTAAGGCAAAAGCAGACTAGCGGTAGTGTATTAGATACAGATTACGAAGTTATTGATTCTGCATCAACTAGCATCACTGGATCAACTCTTGTAGCAAGAAATACCAACGGTGACTTTGCAGGTCGATTTGTTATAGGTAGAAGTGGATTCCAGGTTTACGACGGATCATCAGATTACACTGCACTGTCATTTGAAACTGCTGTCAATGGTTATGTGACTAAAATCAGCGGACGTAGTGGGGTATTGTTAAGTGCGCCATACATTGCATTAGGAAGTTCTAGCAGCGGTTCGAATAACGATCGAACATTGTATGCAAATTCTAGACATGATTTTACTAATTTAAATGGTTCTACTGGCGGAGTAATAAGAGTACAGGCTATAGAGGCCGGTGCGAATAATACTGACACTGGTAGTATTAAAGGTCGATGGTCAGTTGATGGTCGATTAGAAGCTACGTATGCTGACTTAGCAGAATATTACGAAGCAGATAGAGATTATGAAGCCGGTACTGTTTTAGTGTTTGGTGGTGATAAAGAAGTAACAACTTCAAATGTAAAAAATGATCATAGGATAGCTGGAGTAGTATCTACTGATCCTGCTTACATTATGAACAAAGATTGTCAAGGAAACAAGTCTTGTGTAGCGTTGGTCGGTCGAGTTCCCTGCAAGGTTGTAGGTAAGATAAGAAAAGGAGACCTAATGGTAACTTCAGGTATACCGGGAGTGGCTATTGCAGCATCCGGAACTGTTGCTGTTGGAACACTAATAGGTAAGGCGATAGAAGACTATGATTCGGATCATATCGGTACTATTCAAATAGCGGTAGGAAGAGCATAATGACAAAGAAAACAATTAATATAGGTCAAACAGCCAACGATAGAAAAGGTGATAGCCTAAGAGCTGCTTTCGGTAAAGTTAATGATAATTTTTCAGAACTTTATACCGCTCTTGGATTAAATAGTGGTGGTTTGAATATTGCTGCTTTTGAATTTACTGGCAGCACTATAAGTACCACAGATAGTAGTGCTATTGTTATTGATCAAGCCACAACTGTAACCAGCAACTTGACTGTAGGCGGAGACCTATTACCCAGCGTAGCCAACGGCGGAGACCTAGGAAGTAGTGCTAAACCTTGGCGTAGTTTGTATGTCAGTAACTCAACTATCTATCTAGGTAATACTGCTATAGCAGTTAATCAATCTGGACAACTAACTGTTGGAGGTTCTGGTGTAACAGCAGGATCTGTAGCTTGGGCCAATGTCACAGGCAAGCCAACTATACCAACCGGAGACAGATTAGTAAATGGAACAGATAAGATAGTGCTCAACCAAGAAGGTACAACTAGACTATCAATGTACCTTAACAATGTAGAAAAAACTAGAATCCAACAAAACGGCAATGACCTATTACTTTCCAGTTTGTCTGGAGGTGTTGTTCTAGCGGCCACAGACGGAACTAATGGGGAATGGCGATTTAAAAATAATGGAGAACTAGAATCTGCTCAAGGATCGTACCTAAGTTCGGCTGAAGTACAGGCTACGTTTGGTAGTATGGATTCTCTATTAGCTGGCGCCAGTAGCGGAACAGTTACTCTTAAATCAGGTACAGGTGCTGTCGACGGCGGTAGCATTTACATCCAAGCAGGCACAGGTGGCTCGGGAAACGACGGCGAAGTGGTAATCAGAACCGGTTCTGGACCTTACGAATGGCTGTTTGATAACGGTGGTATATTAACAGTGCCCGGCGCAATAACCCTTGGAACTGACGCTCGAATATATGGTTTAGGCGATTTTATCGGACTACTAGCATCTCCAAGTTCATCCGCAGGTCTTGAAATAGACGGTGTTAATGATGCGATCCTAGCCGCTGAGAGACACGTCGTCATTAGAAGCGATTCAGGAACTACTAATAACAACTGGACATTCAATGAAAATGGCACTTTAACAGCCCCGGGTGATATTATTGCTACTGGACATGTTGGCGAGTTTGGCACAGTGAACGCCAACTATCTTGGCCATGTCGGGCAAAGCCAAATACAGATTGGCGATGGTAATCTAGCAAATGGCCAATCAATCGTGATAACCGATCAACGGGTAAGGATAATGGCTGCTGTGCCTGCTACTAGCATCGGATCCAGTGGCGATTATATTGGATCTGTAGCATTTAACAGTTCGTATATCTATTACTGTACAGCAAACTACAACGGTGTAAACAACATTTGGAAGCGTGTTGCTTGGTCCGGCGACACTTGGTAACGGTAAATATACTAAAGAGAGCGCATTATGGCCATACAAACAATAAACATAGGAAATGTAGTCAACGACGGACTGGGCGATGACCTTCGCACCGCTTTTCAAAAGGTAAATGCTAATTTTACAGAATTAAATAGTCAGTTAACTGTCACTGCTTCAAATGTTCCTACGGGCGGAACCGGAGTAGGTGTATTTAAACAGAAAACTGGCAGCAATTTAGAATTTAAAAAATTGATAGGTGAAGGCAGGATAATCATAGAAGAAGTTGGGAATGCCGACACTGTAAGAATAAGAACAACACAATATGACGGATTTAGATCTATTACAACTGAATCCGGTTCTGTAACTGCTAATGCTATTACAGGAACAGATCAGATCACCATACAAGGTGGTCCTAACATAGATGTAACTGCAAATGGAACCGTTGTAACGGTTGACACATCTAGAAACTTAGAAAATATTTTAGGATCCATAGACTTTGGATCAATCGGAACTGTCCCGACCGATACACTATCATTTTTGGCGCAGGCTGTAGAGATAGACTTTGGAACTTTTGACAGTCCTGCTGCATTTGAATATGATGCTGGAACACTATAACGGAGAAAAAAATGGCATTAAAAATTAGAAGAGGAACTACCGCTCAAAGAACCGCTGTTGTACCAGCATCTGGAGAGCTAGTATTTGACACTACAGAAGTAAAATTATACATAGGTAACGGCAGTACATCTGGTGGAATACCTGTTGTAGCAGGATCCATTGGGGGTAACTTAGGTTCAAATATTAATTTAAACAATTACGACATTACTGGAACTGGTAATATTAACATCAATGGAACTATTACCGCTACAGGAAATATCACATTAGGTGATACTGATGCTGATAATATCGTGTTCGGAGGCGAGGTTAATTCTAATATAGTTCCTAACACATCAAACTCTTTGACTTTAGGTGCATCATCTAAGTATTGGTCTACTGTATATGTTAATGCAGTTGAGACTACCGGTACATTAACAGTTAACGGTGGAATTAAACCTAGCACAACAAAGACTCGAGACCTCGGAGCATCGAATCTAAAATGGAGAGATGTGTATGCCGAAGGCGTATATTTAGAAAATATATCAATAGCGAATAACAATATTAGAACTTTAGATTCCAATTCTAATATTGAAATTTCCGCCAGTGGAACTGGCTACGTTGTACTAGGAAAAACTAGAATTCAAAATAACGTAGTTGTAGGTATTGAGTTTGCTCCAGTTACTACAAGGATTGATAACGATGGTATTACCTACGCTTTCGATCCAGCTACAAACGCTTTTGGTCAACGTCATCAAATCAATTATATAACCTATACACAAGTTGCCAGTGCGACAATCGAAACATTTACAGTAGTTACTTTCAACGCTGCCACTGATAAAGGATTTCACGCTATATTCAATGTGACCAATTCTCAAGGAACACAAACATTTAGACTAATGGGGAATTTCTTCGGAGGTCAAGGAAGAGTTAGCGCATTATTAGATGACTTTCCGAATAACACAGGAGTTACAATTATCGGCGCTGCATCATTGAACTTCATCTCTGGAAATACTTGGGAGCTAAGACTTTCGACTACCAATTTAATTAATGCATCGACTGTTACCGCAGTGAATCTCCAATACGATCTATTTAGGTAATACCAATGTCTATAACCTGGGTTACTCCTAGTGGAACTTTAGGAACATTTGAAGAACGATCTTCTTTCAATCTTCCATTACAAGCATCTAGTGATTCTGGACCTCTTACCTACTCAGTTATAGCAGGTAATCTTCCGATAGGTCTCAGATTAGAAAATGGAGTCATCAAAGGTACGACGGTCGAAGTTAAAAATACTAAACAATATAGATTCGTTGTTCGAGCTGCAAATGCATCAGAGAAAAACGATCGAACATTTAGTTTAATAATCGAAGGACCGGATGCCCCTAGATGGATTACACCTGCTGGATTTTTACCAGTCGGAAGCAACGATGCTTATTTTGTATTAGATGATTCTTATGTAGATTTTCAATTAGAGGCTACAGATCCAGACTTAATAGCCGGAGACAGTTTAAAATTTTATATACCTAACAATGGCGGAGAATTGCCTCCGGGACTAACATTATCCACCGACGGACGGATACAAGGGTTTACTAAATCTTTACCTAGATTGCAGTTTAATCAGGCAACAGGAAATTACGATACAACCGTATTTGATCTAGCACCATTTGATATTGGTCCAAGATCCAGTGTAGGTTTTGATACATTTACATTTGACAACGATACTTTTGATTATGCAGAGCCTGCTAAACTTCCTAAAAGTATCAGCAGATTTTATAGTTTTGTTGTAACAGTCACCGATGGGGTCTCGACTGAAAATAGAAGCTTCAAAATATATGTAATCGATGAAGAATTCTTAAGAGCGGACAACTCAGTTATAGAAGTATCTTCTACAGTTTTTAAAGCTGATAATAATAATATAAGAACTCCGTTTTGGGTAACTCCTACTTACTTAGGAAAAGTAAGAGCCAATAACTACGTAACACTGTACATAGATGTTTACAATCCTCCTTCGTTAAATCTTACCATAGGATATTTTTTAGAAACTAAGAATCCAGACGGTACTGATAGCGAACTGCCCCCTGGTTTACAATTAGATACATTAACTGGGGAACTAGTAGGAAAGGTTCCTTACCAACCTAAAATTACCAAGAGATATAAATTCACCATAAGAGCTGTAAGTTTTGGAGAAAAAACTTACGCTACAGAATATAAAACAGTGGGCAGCTGGAATCCCGATACAACCTATGCGGTAGGAGATATCGTAAAATATATAGATCCGTTGGTATACGAAGATAGTGCTATTAGAGAAGGCATCGGTGAAGCAATATATCTCTGCCTTACACCTCATAAAAATCAGTTACCTAGCAATGTGTCATACTGGAACATCGGTGCTGTAACTACTATTAGAACCTTTACTGTTGATACTATTGGTGAAGTAGAAAGCGGAATAACCTGGATTACCAATAGCGATCTAGGAACTATTAGACCTCAGCAGGATTCAATGTTCTCAGTTTTAGCAACTAGCTCTGCATACGGTGGAACTGTAACATATACTTTAACTAGCGGTGAATTACCACCAGGACTATCATTACTCAGCAATGGAAATATAATTGGAAAAGTAAACAAGATAGGTTCAGTAACTCGTGCAGGTATTACAAGATTTTACGATAGCGACCCTAGCTCAGCTGCTTATAATATTGTTTTCGACAACGGTATAACTAGTTTCGATAAATCTTTTAGTTTTACAATCACTGCAAAAGATGCTTTAAATTTTTCATCTCGCGACAAAACTTTTAAGATATCAGTAGTTGATGGAGACACTACACTTTTCAGCAATATATATGCAAGAGCATTTCAAACAAGAGATAGAAGAGACAAATGGTATGATTTTATTACCGACTCAACTATCTTTGATTCTAAGCAATTATATCGTATAGGTGATCCTGCATTTGGAGTGCAAACAGATCTTAAAGTATTAATGTATGCTGGCATCGAGAGTGTAAGTGCAGAACAATTCATCCAGGCTATAAGTAGAAATCATTCTAGAAAAAAATTAAGATTCGGTACTCTTAGAAAAGCTGTAGGAAAAAATCCAGTTACACAAGAAGTTGAATACGAAGTTGTGTTCATTGATGTCATAGACGAATTAGAAAAAGATAAAATAAGCATTTCCTCTGTTGTAGAATTACCAGATTATATTAACAGCCCAGTACAGGTAAGTCAAAACAACATTACAGTTGACAGTGGAAATCAAAGCAATTATGTTGACTGGAATTATAAAGTTTCTGACTCTGACACTCGGCGTGTATTTCCAAATTCTTTCAGAAACATGAGATCTCGAATTAAGAATGTAGGGGAAACTAATAGCACTTTTCTTCCATTATGGATGAGAAGTATTCAGTCAGATGAAGATAAAACAGTATTTGTCGAACCAGGATACGTAAAATGCTTGGTATTATGTTATACCAAACCCGGAGAAGCTGACAAAATAATTTCAAAAATTAAATTAAGGACTGATTATGCATCTAGAGGCACATGGTTAAGTTCAGTAACCTATCAAACTGGTGACTCTGTTCTGTATAAAGGATTTTATTACACTGCAATAAAAGCCGGAGTTAATCAAATTCCGGATATCAGTAGTTCATTTTGGAATTTAAATTTCAGTTTTAAACTGCTTAATTTTGAAATCGACAGATATTCCATAGATTTCATAAACGGAAAAGACGAAGAACAATATCTTCCATTCCCAACGAATGGGCTAGTAACACCTTAATAAATAAAGAATCTCGGAGACATAAATGGCCAGTAATATAAAATATACAACGATCAATGAAAATTTTCCATTGGCGGGACAAGACAACGACACGCAAGAATTTAGAGATAATTTCAATATTATCAAAACCAGCTTAGGTGATGCTTATACAGAAATTACCGCTCTCCAGGCTAACACGGCAAAATTGAACGCTACTAACGAGTTTGCTAATACTGTAATCTCCGGCGGAGTACTTAAAGCCAATAAAAAGAAAAAACACAGCGGTGGTTTAGCTAATCAGGTAGCAACAACTATAGATTTCCTCAACGGTGAATATCAAATCTACGGATTTACCGCAGATGTTACTGTCGATTTTTTAAACTTCCCAACAGATAATCTAGGAAAAGTTACACTAGAATTATACGGCAACGATCAAAATCGAACTTTAACATTTTTAGCATCGGGTGGTACTGTAATTAAAAAGCCAGCCAGTTTCCCAAGCCCATTTGTGATAAATTCTTCCACTAATCCTTACTTTGTAGAAGTTTGGAGACACAGTTCGGGTGTTATTTTCTTAAATTACCTAGGTCAATTTGTCTAATGAATGCCTTAGAAGTAGATCTTTCCACACTATCAGATTCAGAATTAGAATCTAAGTTACAGGAATTATCAAAAAAATACTTCATGGCCCAACGTTTAGGCAATCATCAGCTATTGACACAAATCGCTACTTTTGTTAATATGTATAGAGACGAATTAAGTCAACGATACAGAACGAAAATATTAAAACAAGATGATAGAGATTTGGATCAACTGATCAATGTCGATTAAAACAGAAAACTCAACTGAAGATCTTATTGCAGGTGTTCTAAAATTTGGACCAGAAATTTTAGAAAACTGCATTTGTTCTGACGATTTGACGCAATATATAGATCGAATACATCAAGAACATCTGCATTATCCAATACCTCCAACTACAGTGAATAAAACAGATTGGTTCATTCCTCAGGAATACCAAGAGTTAGATATTGAAGACTGGATTTGGAAACAAGTAGATCCTGAGCATGAAAACAAAGTATTTCGTGTAGGAGAAGAATTAAAGCTCTTCAAAAAATACGATATGATTCCTGTTCTTAAAACTATGAAATTTGTTGTAGATACGTTAAGAGCCAATAATATCGTTTGGGGTGTAGGACGCGGCAGTAGTGTAGCCAGTTACGTACTCTATTTGATCGGGGTCCATAAGATCGACAGTATTAAATACAATCTCCCCATAGGAGAATTCTTTAAAGGAGAATAAAATGGGAACAACATATACAAGTATGCAAGGTAAAGAAATTGACATGGAGAAGCTGTCTCTACGTCACGAACTAACTCCTGCTGTAGGAAACATGAAGGTCAACGCTAGAGGAGACGAACTAGGTCCAGGTGGCGAAATTGTTCGAACTAGAGAACAAATCCTAGCAGACTATTATGCTAATAATCCAAGAGCAGTTACAGAAGAATTAGCAGATAGAAAGAAAGGTTAAAATGGCAACAGTAAAAGGCAAATTAACACCTTTGAGAGATAAGGTTATTGTCTACAATATGCATTTTGGCGAGCAAAGATCAAGCGGCGGAATCGTTATTTTAGGTGACGACGGTAAAGATCGAGGAATCTATCCTCGCTGGGGTCAAGTGTACGCTGTAGGTCCAGAGCACAATGAAGAATTTACAGTCGGCGACTGGATCTTAGTAGAACACGGACGATGGACTCGAGGAATTGAGTACTCAGAAAATGATGATCTAGAGCCTATTACTATTAGAATGGTGGACAATAACTGTATTCTAATGTGGTCTAAAGAAAAACCAAGTGGTGTTAGCATCGGCGATGCTGTTACTGCCCCTAGTGTAAACGAAGCATATCGATTGGAGAACAAATGACGAATCCGTTTCGGGATCAAGAAAAGTTCATGCGGGCGTGTGATCAATCAGTTGATGCGATGAATGATCCTCAATACGCAATGTATAAGAAGTTAATCGAAGAAGAGTTCCGTGAATTGCAAGAAGCTCACGACATGGAAGCAGAATTAGATGCCCTTATTGATATTTTAGTAGTAACTATCGGTGCTATTCATTCTGCAGGATTTGACGCAGAGGGAGCTTGGAAGGAAGTTATGCGATCTAACTTTGCCAAAATAGATAGCGAAACTGGCAAAGTTCGTAAACGTGAAGATGGTAAAGTTTTAAAACCTCTCGGTTGGACTGCGCCTAATCTAGTACCATTCTTAAAAAAATAAAATGGGTTTCAAGAAAAGCTGGGACGTAAGCGATATTGTAAACCAGATACATTCTATTTCCAGAGAATGTTCTAGTCCTTACAATGATGGGTTTACAGCTTTTGAATTGAAAAAAGATCTCTATATTATCAAAGAGATAATAGATAAATCCCTTAACGATGCCCCAGATTTTGGAAGCATAGAGCAAGACTGGTTGACAGAACAAGAAAAGAAACGTATAATTAAAATACTTAAATCCTGAAAGGATCAGATGCGTATTGGTATTATAGGTTTCGGTTTTGTCGGCCAAGCTATTGCTTGGGCACATCGTTACGACGATATTCTTATACGCGATCCTAAGTTAGAAAACAGCGCCGGCTATGAAAAATTTGTAGATCTCGATGCTGTGTTTGTTTGTGTCCCTAGCCCTTCAACAGATGACGGCCATTGCGATTCTTCTTTGTTAGAACAAACTTTAAAAGAATTACTGTTTGCTATTATTGACAAACCAATCCCAATCATTTGCAAAACAACTGCTACTCCAAGCGTTTACGAGAGATTACAAAAAGAGTATCCTAACATAGTACATTGTCCAGAATTTTTAACAGCAGTCAATAATGTAGCTGACTATCAAAATGCCAACTACTTTGTATTAGGCGGAAATAAGGATTGGTGCGAAAAGGCTAGAGATATTATACATCACGGTGTTCCGTTAGTGCATCAAAAGTTTTTAATAACTGACATCAAAACTGCGGCCTTGTACAAATACATGATGAATAGTTACCTTGCTACCAAAGTAACTTTTATGAATGATTTTAAAAACCTAGCAGATGCAGAAGGAATCGAATTTAGTAAATTAACTGAATTGGCAATTTGGGACGACCGCATCGGTTATACACACATGCAGGTTCCGGGTAATGACGGTCAATACGGTTGGGGAGGTGCTTGCTTTCCTAAAGATGTTGCTGCTATAATAATGGAAGCAATCGATCTAAATGCAGACTTTGAATTGTTAGATCGAGTTGAATCAATTAATAAAAAACATAGAAGAAAATGAAAATAGGTTTTACTTGTTCAACGTTTGATCTGTTTCACGCAGGTCATATAATGATGCTTAAAGAAGCAAAGACTAAATGCGACTATTTGATCGTAGGTCTTCAAACAGATCCTACTATCGACCGCCCTGGGATTAAAAATAAACCAGTTCAAAGTATATTTGAAAGATACGAACAACTAAAAGCCTGCAAATACGTAGACGAAATCCTTGTTTATGAAACTGAACAAGATCTCGTCAACATTTTACTTTCTTATCCTATTAATGTTAGAATACTAGGACAAGAATACGAAAACGAAGATTTTACAGGTCGCCGGGAATGCATCGAACGAGGCATCGAGTTTTATTTTAACAAACGCGAACACAACTTCTCGACCAGTGAACTACGCCAGCGTGTTATCGCTGCCGAAGTTAATAAAGGATTAAAAAATGAGCGGTAAGGGATCAAGGCCTCGCCCGTTTAGTGTCGATCAAGAAACCTTCGATAATAATTGGGATAATATTTTTAGCAAGAAAACAGAAGAGACTAAAATAGAATGCGGATCTTGCGGTTGGATCGGCACCACCGACGAAGGATTATTAGATGAAGATCTCGTCGATTATGAATGTCCTAGCTGCGGAGAAAAACTATAATGAAAAATGCAAGATTATCTGAGCTAGTAATAGAACTACATCATATCGCTAGCCAGATAGAACAGGAATGTGGACGAATCGAAATAAGCGACAACCTTAGACGTTGTGCCGATGACCTCCATGTCATAGCAACAAATTATCATAGAGAACAGGCAAATAAAAATGAAAACACTATGGGTTGAAAAATATCGTCCTAAAAAATTAGAAGAATACGTATGGCGTGACGAAGGTCAAAGAAAACAAGTAGAAACCTGGGTCAAAGACAAAAGTATTCCTCATCTACTACTATCAGGTAGTCCTGGCATTGGTAAGACTACAATGGCTAAGATGCTGATCAATGAGATTGGCATTGAAGACTATGATGTTTTAGAAATTAACGCAAGTCGTACTAACTCTGTTGAAGACGTTCGTGACAAGATCACTAACTTTGTGCAGATGATTCCGTTTGGTCCTTTCAAGGTGGTTTTACTTGACGAGGCTGATTATCTTTCACACAACGCACAAGGAGCACTTCGCGGCGTAATGGAAGAATATCACGAAACTGCTAGATTCATTTTAACCTGTAATAAACCCTGGATGATTATGGACGCTATCCACAGTCGCTGTCAAACCTTTAACTTCACAAAGATTGATAAAACAGAGTTTACAGCTAGAGTTGCTACTATCCTTGTCACAGAAGAAGTTGAGTTCAATCTCGAAACGTTAGACGAATATGTATCAGCAACTTATCCAGATTTAAGGAAATGTATTAACTTCGTACAACAGAATATCGCAGACGGGCAATTAGTTGAGCCTAACAAAGCAGATGCTGGCGAACTAGAGTGGAAGTTTGAAATGGTTGAGTTGTTTAAGGCAGGAAAAATCCTCGAAGCAAGAAAGATGCTGTGCGGGAAACTACGTGCAGAAGAAATGGTAGATGTGTATCGTTGGCTGTATGATAACGTTAGCATCTTCGGAGACGAATACAAACAAGATTCTGCTATCCTAATAATTAAACAAGGATTGGTAGATCACTACTTTGTTGTAGATCCCGAAATCAATCTTTCAGCTACAATGGTAAAACTTTCAAGGATGCAATGAAAGAAAAGTTTGTAAGTCTTTACATGGATTGGGCTAAAAGAGCAGCTCAGTTAAGTCACGCTGTAAGATTAAACGTAGGTGCTGTTGTTGTTAAAGACGATACGGTGATCAGTTATGGCTACAACGGTATGCCCGCGGGATGGGATAACAACTGCGAAGATAAAGACTATATGTCTAGCGATGCCGGCGGCTGGTTAAATCCTGATGAAATAGAAGAACGCTGGCCCTATTGTGAACAGCAACTTCCAAAAGATTCTAATATATGGAGACGATATGCTCTCAAAACTAAACCGGAGGTATTACATGCAGAATCAAACGCGATCGCTAAGTTGGCTAAGTCTAATAATTCTGGCCTCGGTGCTGACATGTTCGTCACTCATAGCCCTTGCATGGAATGCGCTAAACTTATCTTTCAGTCTGGCATTCGCCGCGTATTTTACGCTGAGGATTATCGAGATAATGCAGGCATCGATTTCCTTACGAAATCAGGAGTAGAGGTTAAGAAAATAAATGAGTGAAAGATACATGATCGTCACCTACTACAAAAAGCCAACTGGCAAGTGGGACGAAATAACTGAATTTAAAAATAGTTTAAAATCTAAGCATATACAGACTGCCAAAGTAATACTAGACTTCAAGGAAAAGACTGTAATTAAAAACGGTCTTAATCCTGATGCTAACTTTGATGATATGCTAGAGTTTTATAAAAGGTTATTGGGGGATAAACTTACCCCCCACTTACCTCAAGAATCTTTGTAAATCTTTAATATCTCCTTCACAGCTTCGTGTCTTTCTACATCTCTCAGATCAAACTGACAGATGTCTACGTATTTGTGATTTTTAAATTCCTTATATAGATTTAAGAACTCTAATAGACCGTTATTGCTAGGTCTATCTGCTTGATTTAGATCTCCTGTTACTACCATCCTAGACCCCTCCCCTAATCTAGTCAGTAGCATTTTCATTTGGCTCGGAGTTGCGTTCTGCATCTCATCAGCAATAATAAAGCTTCTCTTGAATGTGCGTCCCCTCATGTATGCCAGTGGACTGATCTCTATCACCCCCTCTCTGACCATTTCCTCGATTTCTCTGGCATAATAATATTCCTCAAAAACATCAAAAATAGGGCGAGTCCAGGGCTCCATTTTTTGTTGTAGAGTTCCTGGCAAGAATCCGTGCTGCTCATCTACCGAAACAGCAGGTCTTGTTACCACAATCTTTTCAATTTCCCCATCCTGAAACATCTTAACAGCCCACTGGCAGGCCAGCATAGTTTTACCAGTGCCCGCTGGGCCTATAGCAAAAACTATGTGTTTTTGAGCTTCTTGAAGTTTTAAAAGATAGTTTTCTTGATTAAGATTCTTAGGATATATAAGCACCCTAGTTTTCTTTTTTGGAAGGAATTTATTTATTTGTACTACGTTATCAACTGGTTTTTCTACCAGATTTCTTGCGGATTTTCTTTGTTTCCTCAAAGGATAGCCTCCTATCAATGTGTTAGGCACGGACCTTTAGCCGCTGTGTCCGTGTCCGAACACAACAGTATTTAAACCCAAATTGAAAAAATTATAAGTTATTATAACTTTTTTGATTCGATAAATACATTAGGAGAATACTATGCTAGATATCAAAGACGTCATTAGAAACGTAGAAAATATATACGGGTCAAATAACAGCCTAAAATTACTCAAAGACTTCGAGCGTGTTATAGACGAGCTAGATTGCTACGTCTTTGAAAACTGGATCGATGGCGAAGTTGTAAAAGGTCCTGAAGAATCTAGATATTGGGTTAAATGCACATTAATGTGGCCTTTAAAAAAGATGCCCGATCCTAGAGCAGCGATCAGACTTACAGATTACGGCTGCAATGTTACATATCAAGAAACAGAAGTTTCAAGAGTAAGAAAAATCGAAACTCCCGATGATATCCGCCCTGGCACTAGAAAGGGAAAGATAGATCATCATCCAGTCTGGCTGGTTAATATCGAAATGCCTAAAAAATTAATGCACGATATCGACAAAGGTTATCACGCATTAGACAAGAATAAAGTCAAAGACATGCTAGATCAACGATCAGTAGTCAACATGCAACAAGATGCAGTAGAGGCACAAGTACAGGATATTTCAAATGAACAACCAGAAGCAGAACAGCAACCAGCACAATAAATTACTTTCAGAAGGTTTGAGATCTTTAGATTTAGAAAATCTAGTAGATTCAATTTTCAACATCGATACCTACAGATCAAAAATGGGGGAAGATGAAGATGTCTGCGTGATCAGCTTCAATGTTAAAGATAGAAATCCAGCAAGAGACATGATGGAATTTATCGAAAAAGGCTATGAGTATGTCCTGGATGCCGATGTTAGTTCTGGGGAAAACGAAAAAGGTGAGTATACCGTTTTTGTTGAGTTGCCGAGACGTCCAGATCTTAAAAATTATATACAAGAAATTATCAGCGGAGTACAAAGGCTCACAGGCATAAAAGAATGGAAATTTAAATATTATCAGAACAGTGATGAAATGTCTTTATCAGAAGAAACATTATCTGTAGTTCCTGATGATAGGCAAAAATATGCTCAACATATTTTGCGTGTCAAAACAAACGAAATCAAGAGTTTTTTCAGTAAAACTCTAATGGATGATTTGGAATTAAATGATAACATCATAACAATTAAAAAACCATTTAATCAACAATTAAAATTCAAAATACACGATACTGCCGATAAAAATATTTTAGAAAACACAGAAGATCGAATACAAGTAGACACCGGGAGCATGAGCGAAGTATTCTGGCTTACTAAAGTTTTAGGTGACTATGGTATTACCAAGATAGGAAATAAATTCCATCTAACAAATAAAAACCAATCATTGGTAATTGAAAGGATACTATAATGAGCTTTACATTTGAATTTACAAAAAGTCAGTTAGCACAACTTATTCCAGGAAATCCGTATCTGGATCACTGGTATGATGCATTAAACGAAATTCTTCCAGAGTATGGAATCGATACTCCACATAGAGTTGCAGCTTTCCTAGCACAATGCGCACACGAAAGCGGCGGATTTAAATTCTTAAAAGAAAACTTAAACTATAAGGCAGCTAGTTTACAAAGAGTATTTCCTAAGTATTTTCCAGATGCTGGGACTGCTGCTTCCTATGCAAATAAGCCTGAAAAAATTGCCAATAGAGTTTACGCAAATCGAATGGGAAACGGTCCTGAAGAAAGTGGAGACGGTTGGCGTTTCTGTGGACGTGGATTAATTCAGTTAACTGGTAAAAACAATTATACATTCTTTGCGGGATCTTTAGGAATCGATTTAGAAGAATGTTCTGAATATTTGCAAACATTCGAAGGTGCTGTACAAAGTGCTTGTTTCTTCTGGGAACAAAATAATCTTAACAAAGAAGCAGATGCCGGTGATATTAAAACAATGACTAGAAAAATCAACGGTGGATATATCGGCCTAGAAGATAGAATCAAACACTACGAACACGCACTTCACGTATTCGGAGCTCATTAAAAATGTGGCAATTCCAGTGGATGCTTAGTTTAATTCCAGATAGCATTTTTATCTGGGTTACGTACATCCTAATGTTTATTGGGTTTGGTTTATACACAGCCAGTAAACTAGTTCAGTGGATTCCTTTAATGGGGCGATACAAATTGCCTGCAGAATTGATTGGTATTGTAGTTCTGCTGTTTGGCACTTATTTGTTTGGTGGCTATGGTGTTGAAATGAGCTGGCGAGATAAAGTAAGGCAGTTAGAAGAACAACTAAAAGTAGCAGAGCAAAAAAGCCAACAGGTTAACGAAGTGATCAAAGAAAAAATAGTTTACAAAACTAAAGTGATCAAAGAAAAAGAAACAGTATACGTTGACCGTATAAAAGAAATAGCAAAAGAAGTCGATGCTAAATGCGAAGTAGATCCAAGGGTCGTTGACGCACTAAACAACGCTGCGGATGATCCTACCAAGGGAGGTGCTAAATGAAATACCTAGCATTGTTCCTTAGTGCATTTTTAATCGGTTGTTCTACTACTGCTCCAGTGGTTCCAAAGTTTCCAGAAGTTCCTGCAGAATTATTGGAAGCTTGCCCAGATTTAGAAAAAATTCCAAAAGATACAAAGCAATTAAGTACCACAGCAGAAGTGGTTATTAGAAATTACAGCAAATATCACGGCTGTAAAGTCAAAGTAGAAGCTTGGCAAGAGTGGTACCAAGAAAACAAAAAAATTTACGATTCAATTAAATAATAGCATATAAAGGAGCGTTAGATGAGTGTAGTAGATTCAGTTCTAAAGTTAATTAACAAAGAACCTAAAGATCCCGATGCGCCAAAAGCACCAGTAGGTAGCCGTAGTGAGCGTGAAGCAAAGATTAAAGACAAAGCAGGAATGGTTATTTCTGTGTTTGCACTATTCTTAGCAGTAAACAGCTGGTATGGTGGTAAGCTATCCAGCACAGTATTAAACAATACATTAGGTGCTAACAATGCTTGGGCACAGTATCAAGCAAAGAACAATCGTTTAGTTAGTTATGAAATCGCATCAAAGACAACAAGCGATCCTAAACTAAAAGCAGAATTTAAAGCAGAAGCAGAACGCATGGACAGCGACAAGAAAGAAATTGCTGTAAATGCACGTAAGATGGAGGCCGATCGTGAGCTAGCCAAAAAATCTAGTCCTTGGATCGGTTATGCTTCAACAGCATATCAACTAGCAATCGTTGTGTTATCAGCAAGTATTCTTGCAGTAAGTATGCCGATGTTCTGGGCAAGTTTCGGAGTAGCAGGAGTTGGGTTGGTATTATCAGCAAACGGATTATTCTTATGGTTTTAAATAACGACGAAGGATGCCCAATTTGTGGCGGGAAACATCCCAAGAAGTAAATTATTTTAGGAGCGGTTATGAGCGAAGATGTTAAAAGCGAAAGCGAAAAGAAAAAAGAAGATTGGATGAACAGTAAGTGGCGTCCAATGATGGGCTGGATGTATATGCTAGTCTGTACAATGGACATGGTAGTATTTCCAATCTTATGGAGTTTGTTACAAACTGTAACTCATACACCAATTACACAATGGAATCCACTAACCTTACAAGGTGCTGGTTTATTCCACATCGCAATGGGTGCCGTTTTAGGTATCGCGGCATTTGGTCGTACACAAGAAAAATTAAATGGAGCAAATAATGGCGGAGCACAACCAGCACCAACAGCAAGCTTTGGCGTACCTCCAGCAGCACCAAGCAGTTTCCCGGCACCGGCTGCGCCAAGTGGATTTGGAGCATCAAGCTCCTCAGGTAGCTTTGGCGGAGGCGGCTTTGGAAGCACACCTAGTACGCCGGCAAGTTTCGGAGCCCCAAGTACTCCAGCAGCACCAGCGATGAGTAGCACAGGCAAACCAATGCCTGTACAACCAGCACAACCAGAACTATAAGGAGATAAAATATGTTAGAAACATTATTTTGGCTAGCATTAGGAGCATTTGTCGGATGGAATTTTCCGCAACCGGAGTTTGCAAAAACAATACAGGCCAGAGTATTGGCTATGTTTAAAAAATCAGGAGAAGTCAAATGAAACATATAATTTTTGTAGCAGGGTTGGCTTTGGCACTATCGTATCCCGTGTATGCAGCAGATGCCGCAGAAACAACCAAAGTATGCGTTGATGTACAGGGCAAAGACGGCAAGCCTGTAATTGATCCAAAGACTAAGAAGCCAAAGCAAGAATGCAAAGAAGTAAAGAAACACAAGAAGCACGAAGGCACAAAGCTTGAAGATGCCAAGAAAAAATAATCAGGCTTAGAAAAGTAGTAAATAAAAGGACTGTTTGACACAGTCCTTTTGTTTTTGTATAATAGGAACTATGGACTATTACAGCGTATTAGGTTTACAAAGAGGAGCAAGCTCCGAAGAAATTAAAAAAGCATTTCGCAAAGCAGCGATGCAGCATCACCCTGACCGAGGTGGTGACGAAAAGCAATTTAAAAAAATTAATGAAGCTTACGAAATATTAAGCGATCCACAGAAAAAGCAAATGGTCGACATGGGTATCGATCCGCTTAAACAAAATCAAGGCGGGGGCGGTGGTCCTGGATTCCAGGAATTTCATTTCCATACAGGAAACAGTCCCTTTGGTTTTGGTCACCCGTTCAATGACATTTTTACACACTTTGGCTTTGGCGGTCAACAGCAACATCAACGAAGAAAAAATTCAAATGTTGCTATAACTGTAGAGCTTACACTAGTTGACGTAATAAAAGGTAAGGATCTTGAAGCAGAACTTACTATATCCGGCGGACAGAAGAAATTAATTAATATTAATATTCCTGCAGGAGTCGACGACGGTCAACAGATCAAATATACAGGAATGGGAGATACCTCAATAGCAGGTATTCCTCCGGGCGATCTTATAGTTAATATTAGAATTAAAAGAGATGAGTTCTATACCAGAGAAGGCGATAATCTAGTATGCGAATATAAATTACCCGTGTGGGATGCTATTATGGGCACTGGTATACAGATTACTACCCCCGAAGGTAAAGAATTAACTATAGGTATACCTGCTGGCACACAACCAGATACTGTTCTTAGCTGTTCTGGTGAAGGATTACCTAACATAAGAACCGGTCAAAGAGGAAATCTTTTCATTAGAGTTAAAGTCTCTGTTCCAAGAAGCTTAACACCTAAGCAAAAAGATCTAGTAGAACAAATAAGAAATGGAATATAAATTAGGCCCGCACGATAGCCTCGCTGAGGTTAGCACTCCTTGGGACTTTTCTCAAGACGGCGATGCCGAAAAATTAGAAAAAGATCTTATTTCCTTTATGTTAGCTAACAAAGGAATAGGACTTGCTGCCAATCAAGTAGGCTTAACAAAATCTGTCTTTGTAATGGGCAGCGATAACATACCCGGATTCCCTAAATCTTTTGCGATTTTTAATCCTAAAATCATAGAAGCAAGCACTGAATTAGTTATAGATCAAGAAGGATGCCTAAGTTATCCCGGACTATGGCTTATGGTTAAACGACCTAAATGGATTGTAGCAGAATATGCAGATTCGAAGGGTATTACAAGAGAAATAAAGATAGACGGATATCTTAGCAAGTGTTTCCAGCACGAATACGATCACCTTAATGGTGTATGTTTCGTAGACAGAGTCAGTCAGATGAAGTTACAATTAGCTATGAAGAAACTAAGGAAGACCGCCAACAAATGATCGAACCTAGCAATACATTACAAGAAATCTTCGAGCGAGCTATTACTATCGCTAAAGAAAACAAACATCAATACATTACTATAGAACATCTAGTCTATAGTATCATGATGGATCAGCCTACATCCGATCTATTGGAAAGGTTCGGGGCAGATACTAATTTTATCAAAGAAAACATTTCTAGTTTCGTTAAGACTAATCTTAACGAACTAGTAGTTGACGACGAAAATTATAAGCCCCGTAAAACTAATTCTGTAGAACGTGTTTTAAATAGATGCTTTACGCAGGTACTGTTTAGCGGGCGACAAACCATGGAACCTGCGGATGTTATTATAAGTATTTTAAGCGAGAAAAATAGTTTTGGTTTCTACTTCCTTACCAAGGGCGGTGTTATCAAAGACAAGTTTGTAAAATTCTACCATAATAATGTAGATTCAGAAGAAGAACAAGAACATCAATTGACTAATCCTAATCAAATCGAAAAAGTAATCAATATGTATTGCACCAATCTTAGCTTGGCTGCAAAACAGAAAAAGATTGATCCAGTTATCGGACGAGAAGAAGAAATCGAAAAGATCCAACTGGTGCTTGCTAGACGCAATAAGAGCAACGTCCTAATGGTTGGTGATCCGGGTGTAGGTAAGACTGCTATTGCAGAAGGTATCGCCCGTAAGATCTTCGAAAAGAAAGTTCCTAAGTTTATTCAAGACCACCAGGTTTACACACTGGATATCAGTGCCTTGCTTGCAGGCAGTAAATATCGAGGAGATTTCGAAGAGCGTATCAAGGCAGTGTTGTCTGCGCTAGAACGCAAAGGCAAGATCATTCTGTTTATTGATGAAGCTCACATGATGCAGGGTGCCGGTGCTGCTAATAACAGTAGTAACGACATGGCCAATATGCTCAAGCCTATCTTAACTAAAGGTGTTATTAAGTTAATTGCATCAACTACCTGGGAAGAATATCGCAAACACTTCGAAAGTGATCGTGCATTAATGCGTCGTTTCCAACGTGTTACTATTGATGAACCTTCAGCAGAAACTACTGTTAAGATTCTCAAAGGTATTAAGAAATATTATGAAAAGCATCATAATGTAAAAATTACAGATGCTGCAATCGATCAATCTGTAAAGCTGTCAATCAAATACATGAGCGACAAGAAGTTACCAGATAAGGCTATTGATATTTTAGACTGTGCGTGTGCTCGATACAAACTTAAAGATGAGGACGAAGGCGTAGACGTTATTAATATTGTTGATGTAGAACAGGTAATGTTTGAACTCAGCAAAATGACTAATATGCCTCTTGAAACTGTAGCACAAAAAGAAAGCAAAAATCTTTCTAATCTCGAAAAGAACATGAAAGCAGTAGTGTACGGTCAGGACAATGCTGTAGATAATCTGTTAGATAAGATTTTTATTGCACAAGCAGGAATGAAAAGTCCTAACAAACCTATCGGATGCTTCTTGTTCCTAGGACCTACTGGTACTGGTAAGACAGAAACTGCTAAACAACTTAGCGATAAGATGTCAATGCCGTTAATCCGATTTGACATGAGCGAATATCAGGAGAAACATTCAGTAGCAAGACTAATCGGTGCTCCTCCGGGCTATGTCGGGTATGAAGACAATGCCGGTCAACTGATTACTAAGCTACAAGAAAATCCTAATTGTATCCTATTGTTGGATGAAATTGAAAAAGCTCATCCAGATGTTAGTAATATTCTGTTACAGTTTATGGACAATGGGTTTGTTACTGGTTCAAATGGTAAACAAGCAGACGGACGAAATACTATTTTGATTATGACCAGTAACTTGGGTGCTTCTGATAATGAGAAGAACACTATCGGTTTTGGAACTTTAGATAAAACTGGCGAAGATGACAAAGCTGCTAAGAAATTCTTTGCTCCTGAATTCAGAAATCGTCTAGATGCTATTATCAAATTTAGCAAACTTTCATCAGAAACTGTCAAGAGTATTGTTGTTAAGTTTATTAAAGATCTCGGAACACAACTTAAAGAGAAAAATATTGAACTTGCTCCCACAAACGAAGCAGTTGACTATCTAGCTAAACACGGTTATGATAGTAAGATGGGTGCAAGACCGTTATCGAGGTTAATTGATAACGAAATCAAATCTCCATTGAGTAGAAAGATATTGTTCGGCGATTTACAACAAGGCGGAAAGGTAGTCATCGATATTAAAGATAATAAGATCATTTTTGAGATTTTAGAAAATAAAAGAAAAATGATTAAAGGTCCCGATGCCGATACCTTATCTGTTAGCACAACATCGATAAATGATTAAGCCCAAAGAGACAAAACGTAAATTTTACAACAAATGGTTATACAAGGTGACATTAACGTTACCCGGTGTAACCATTTTCCGTGCCAGAAGCCACGAGGATGTAGAAAAATTCTGCCTAGGCGAAGAACCTCTAGATTCAAATGCATTCTGGAATAGAATATTCAAAGAAAGTTGGCATAATAGAGATTCTATACTTAATTTGAGTCGATTTTTGCAGTCGTTTGATCACAGCTTATATTCTACCAGGATTGAAAGATACAGCATAGATCTATATACAAACAGCAGAGACTTCTACGAATCAGCTAGAAGTAACTTTTCTACATTAATTACGAGACTATCTGAACCAAAATTAGACTCGCTGAGTGTATTGGATCAGGAAAAGAAAATAGTCTGTAAAAAACTACCACATGACAAATATCGTTACAAAGTATATTTGAAGCCACATAAACTAGCCCACGATATTCCGAATAAAAAGAATTATTTAAACTGGTTAGACACACAATCGGAACACGTTTTAATTTCCAATAGTGTTAAAAAGTGGTTTATTGAAACTGATTGGAACTGGGATCGACGCTATATGTATGTCGAAGATAAGGATACTCTGCTGATGTTAAACCTCAGGAACTCAGAAGTTTTGGGCCAGGTTTATGAATATGTAAAAGCAGATAAATAATTACTATGCCAAGTCAAAGTACAGTATTATTAGCCCAAACATCTACAAAATCAGCTGATTTTTCCAAGTATACCTATACAGAAAAACAGAAGGGCGACGGTTATTATAACCTAGGTGACGGTAAACATACCGTTGTATTCCTATTCGATAACTTTAAAGGTGCTGTAAAGATACAGGCAACCCTGGCACTTAGTCCCACAGAAGACGATTGGTTCGATGTTACATATGACTCAAACCCAGTTGATCTTACTGCACTCGATAGTACTCCATTAGTATCCGCAGCATATAGAAATTTCACTGGAAATTTTGTATGGATACGTGCAGGTTACATACTGCAAGAGGGCACTATACGCGAAATTAGATTCAATCACTGATAATTCAAACTAGATAAATATAGTATCATCTTCTGGAAGATACTATGAGAGACCTATTATCAAAATTAGACGCTATCGTCAATGAAACTGCCCTGAATCCAAAGGATCCCAAGGGTGACTATCAAGCAAAAAGCCAAGCACTGGACGACCTAGAAAACGATCCTGCTGCTTCAAAAGAACCCGATATTACCAAAGCTATCGATCAGCGCAGAGCAGATCTTGAAAAAGAAGCTAAAGCTGCTGGTGTATTCGAAATGGGCGATGCATTTGGCATCAGCATTTCAGAAGATTTTGAAATCGGAACAGAGATCGTTGATTTCTTAGAAGACGGAATCGTTATTGAACTAGATGATGCTAGTTTAAGATTCCTCGAAGATAGCGGGTTTACTTTCGACGAAGGCGAAATAGTCGAGGGAGAACAACACGGTAATAGTAAAATTTACGATAAATGCTGGAAGGGTCATAGAAAAGTACCAGGAAAAGCTCGCGGCGAAAAAGGCTCTTGCAAAAAGATAGGGGAAGATCAATTAGGAGAATATTTCTACTTCCATAAAGAAAAAGATAAAAGTGCAAAAGATCGTAGTAGTGATGAACTAGCAAGTCGCAGTAAAAAAGCAACACCGACTGCTAACCCCGAAAAGTATAAGCAAATGGCCAAGGGCCAAACAACCAAAGGTGGATGGCATACTGCTGGGAATAATCCAGATCAAGACGAAAAAATCACCGGACCAAAAGGTAAATTGCCAGAAGATCTAGATGTCGACGAAGCAAAATATCAAGGTAGAGAAGTCCCCTTAGGTAAGAAAATGGCAGGGGATGTCAAGAAATCAAAAGTATATGTGCGCAAACCAAATGGCAATATCGTCAAAGTAAACTTTGGCGATAAGAAGATGCGTATTAAAAAATCAAATCCTGCACGTAGAAAATCATTCCGTGCAAGACACAATTGTAAGAATCCAGGTCCACGTTGGAAAGCACGTTACTGGTCTTGTAGGAGCTGGTAATGAAATTAATGGAATTGTTTTCCGTGCCCGGTGTTGACGATGTCAAAGATAAAAAATTTGACAAAGATGTCGATTATGTGAACGATTTAAAATTCTGGATAGATAACAACGATAAGATGCTGAGCAATCATATCTTCCCTGCCCTAAAGCACCATCTGGTTGCTCCGGATCATCCAGAATCTTTTACACACTATATAGTTCCTTTGCAGAAATGTGCAGAAGCATATTGCAGAGAATTCGATCTAATGGATCATAAAGATGAAATATTTAACGAAGACGAAATAAAAAAATTAGCTGAAAGATTTGCAGAGGAGCAATCAAAGCATATACATAAAGGCGACTACGACAATGAGATTGAATGAATTTATACATAAAGTAAAAGAAGAGGCAGATGATAATTATCCACGCCCCGTTGACGAACTTAAAAAATTAATCGCTGTCGCTGAACAACAAAAAGATGTTGTAGAAAGTCTTGCCCGAGAAGCTCAAAAAATCACCACCGAAATAAAATATGATGACACTGTTTCTAATATCATTGTAAGGATTAGACAGTTGGCAGAAAAAATTGATTTCGAAGATAAAGGTTATAAAAGCGAAATCGAATCTGCTATATCAGATGCTGAAGAAGCTATGAATGCTCTAGAATCGGCTGTCTACGGAATTGATGAACCTTTCAAGTATCTATTAAGAGATCTAGATAATCAAGTCCTTGAACTACAATACGAAATGGACGAACATAAGTGGAAGCGAGAATCTGTAGATCCCAAAAAAGCATTAAAGCCTAGAAATTTTGTTGCTAAGAATCAAAAGACTAGTGGTGCCGGCGCACATAAAGACAAAAAGAAAGCTGCCAAGCAAGGCGACGTTAAACATAAAAAACAAGAAATGGATGTTGCAGAAGGTTACGGCCGTTATTATTGCTCCACTGATAAAAAATGGAAAACCAGACAAGGCCCTAAACAATCAAGAAAATAAAATGAGAGTAAAAGAATTAAAAGAAAGCTCTAAATTTATTTTGTTCGTAAATGGTAAACCGGCAGCTCAATATCAAGACAGCTGGGAAGCTATTACGATGCTTAAACACCTCAAAGCAAAGTTTCCAGAAAAAGAGTTTTCTGTAGAAAAAGAAACCTGTGCTACAGATAAGATTGCAGAAGGCGTTCCTCAACCAGGACCGAGTTCGGGTGCTCCAAAACAGTTTGGCTCCGATGCTAAAATACAAACTCGCCAAATGACTGTAAAAGATATTATATCATCTGTACCGGGTGTGCCTTATTATAATAATGTAGTTGATGATTGGGACGCTAAAGACTACAGTTGGGGTGTTACAAAAAAGGTCATTGAATATGCTACCTACTTAAAGGATCACCCAGACAGTTTAGCGAAGTTACCACCAGCAATAGTATTAAACGGTAAGTTTGAAGATGGTGCCCACAGGGTATCTGCTATATGGCTACTACAACAGAGAATGGACCCTAAAAATCCATTATGGAAAAGTGCCAAACTAAATGTGCAGTTTGTCCAACAAGATGTAACTGAGGATGCTAAGTCAGCAGAAGAAATTAAAATACCAGGTGCTTCGGGATGGTATGGAATCGAAAATACCGACGAAGGAGTCATACTCTACGGCGAAGATGTTGAAATCGAAGGCGACGATGAACGACCAACTGGTTGGATAGATTTCCAAGTAAATATCAACACCGGTGAAAATCGTATCTTAGCCGATAGAACTGATACTAATGCCGGTTATTCAATATCAGATTATCTATATCCCGAAGATCTCGACGAAATTATAAACGAAATAGTTGCAGAATTTAAAGATCGCTATGGTGAAACCTGGGATGAAATACAAGATGAATTACATGGCGGAATGGAGATAGATCGTGATTAAACAATATAAAATTACATCTGAAAATTCTGTCAATCAAGATAGCTCAGACGATTGCTATCTTGCTCCTAACGATCCCATTCACGAAATAAAAAGAATGCAATACCTTGGGGGCTTAGGCGCTCAAGCGAGATTAACAGAATACAAGTCTCAGTTAAATCAAGGCAGCAATGTTTCCGTAACAGGAATGGAAAAGCAAAGATTAGAAAAAGAAAATAATATCAAGCCAGGCACTCCAGAATGGTTTCAACTTTGGTTTAGTTTACCTTACCTAACAGGAGAAAAACCAGTAGGAGGAAAAAATGAGAGCTAAAGAATTCATCAACGAAAATAAGAAACCGTTACGCAAAAGTACTAGACAAAGTATGCCGAATCTTACAGCTTCTGGAGATCTAGACAACAACAATCATCCGTACCTTGCCTATCGATTCGGTGTTGCATTGGCACCGTCACCAGATGTATCCGATATATATGACGAGGGTCCTATCGGCAGCGACTTTGCCATGGTGGATTACACCGACGGGGATCGAGAAATAAGACAAGCTGCTGCTAAAAGAATGGGTATTAAATTCGATACCGGGACTGGAAAGGGATCTGAAGAATTACCCGATAAAATTATTAATAAGACAAGTCCACTTGCTAATGTAAAACGTAACAAGTACGGAGTTTAAATGTTGTTCCAATCTGAAAATATTAAAGAAGTATTTGATCAACAAGGGTATTACGGTCCTGTAAATTTTCTAGAGGCAGATGAGCTTGATTATTTTATCTCTGAAAGAGATAGGCATATCCAAGAAATAGATTGGATGAACTCAGACTATCGAAGAAAAGCAAACTTCTTATTTCCATTTATTAATAAACTTTCAAAGCATCCCACACTTATAGAATATGTAAAGAAAATCATAGGACCGAATTTTTCTTGTTATGATTCATACGTATGGAATAAAGATCCAAGAAATAAGAAACAAGTTCCTTATCACAGAGATGGCATCTACTGGAATTTTAAAGATCAAACTCGCGCATTGACCGTATGGATTACTTTATCCGGCTCGACTAAAGAAATGGGCTGTTTAAAATATGTAAGAGATTCACACAAGTATAAAACAGTTAACGATAAAATAATCTTTGACAAACAAAACGCAGACGATGCTGTGGATTACGTTGAAACTACACCTGGACAGTTTTTAATGCATCATCCATATATGTTGCATGGATCAGACGAAAATCAATCTAATATATTCAGAGATGGTTATTCTTTCTGTTTTGTAGCCACTGATACTGATCTAGCATATCAAGTATCACCTGAATCAACCATTATGATTTCTGGAATCGACGAACATAATTATTTGTTACACGAACAAGATCCTACAGGAAATTGGAACGAAGATTTAAAAATCTGGAACAATTCAGTTGATTGGCAATCTAATAATTTTGTAGAACTTATTAAAAATAGCGGCTTCGAATTACCGGGACTAGGACTTAAAGAAAAAACATCATGATTACTATATCCGATTCTGCAAAAAATAAAGTTATAGATTTGTTATTAGAAGAAAATAACAAAGCCCTTATGTTAAGAACATTTGTACAAGGCGGGGGATGTTCGGGATTTAATTACGGATTTACATTTGACGAAATAAAGAATGACGATGACTTCGAAATACAGTTAGACGATAATTGGAAAGTAGTAGTCGATTCTATGAGCATGCAGTACCTAGCAGGTGCAGAGATTGATTATAAAGAAGATCTTTCAGGATCTCAATTTGTAATTAAAAATCCAAATGCTCAAACAACTTGTGGATGTGGGAGTAGCTTTTCAGTATGAACGAAAATAAAGATCAATATCCTGTTTATCCAGAACAGCAAGACGAAGAAGATCGTCCTTTGAACCCTTACGGACAACATTAATGAGAGCTAAAGAATTCGTCATAGAGGAAGAAGAAGAGTTTACCAAAGATAATAATTGGGGGCTATCTGCTGACGATGCCGACGAACTTCTTTCATACATCGATAACATGGACGGTGATAGTAATATCACTAGAACATTTGACGATTATCCAGGCTTCGAATATATGTATGAATACTATAGTCAACGTTATTCGGGCGGTGACTATTTTTGGGCTATCTTAAAAGACGGACTACAAGACATAAGAGACGGCTATCTAGAAATAGATAAGGACAACTAAGCCATGAGAGCAAAAGAATTCATAATAGAAAATGCAGAAAATAAATTTACTCTAGAAGATGCTATTGAAGATTTTATGCCACTCGCCGTATCTTTCCTCAAGTTACCTAGTATTCCAGAAATAAAATTTTCAAAGGATGTAGTCAGCAAACACGATCAACCAACATTCGGTTGCTATCATCATAGTGACGAATACAAATCTATAGAGTTAGACATCGAAGAACGAAATCCAAACGATATCATTAGAACATTAGCACACGAACTAGTTCACTATAAACAAGACTTAGAAGGTAGATTAGGCAAAAACAGTTGGAAAACTGGAAGTCCTACAGAAAATGAAGCTCACGAGAAAGCTGGAGAAATGATGAGGACATTTAATAAAAAATATCCTCAGTATTTAAAAATGCAGGCTGTTGAATTTGATGAAGCTATAAGCAGAAGAGATTTCTTAAAATTCGGAGGTGCTGCGGCTGCAGGAGCAGCATTAGGAAGTGCTGCTCAAGCGCAGGATAAATCAGATCCAGATAGAATGATCGCACGTATATCAATAGAAGGCGAATTTAAAGAACTTGATCTTACAGGCAAATTTAAAGGCGATGTTAAGTCGCAGTTAAATCAAGCATCTGAATTAATAATAGGTATATGTGAAAAAAATCAATTAGGAAGATGCAATATTGAAATTAGATATCAAGGTAAAATTTTAAGAACAACCTGGTCATCGGCAAACCTCGGAATGACTAATGAGAATTTTGCAGACGGTAAAGTAAAAGGTAAAAGTCGCCCAGGACGAGTAAAACGTGCAGGTGCTAGTTGTTCGGGCTCTGTGACTGATCTACGTAAACGTGCAAAAAACGCTTCAGGCGAAAAAGCTAAAATGTATCACTGGTGTGCCAACATGAAAGGCGGTCGTAGTAAATGAGAGCCGGTGAATTTATTATCGAACGCATGGAAACATCCTGGGTAAGACCCTGGATAGCTAAGGCTGTTTCCAATATAGGTTCGTATAATAATGATCTAGATTGGTACGGTAAGTTTTTTAAAAATCTTAATAAGAGCGAAGAATTAACTAAATGGAGAGAAGCTACACTCAGCAGACCTCTAACAATTAAACCTAAATTGTTAGATAGACCGGACAGTCAATATTCTGCATTAGAAGCAGAACACGAAATATCAGGCGATCCCATTAAACACTTAATCACAGTAGAAGTTAATGTAGCACACGCACCTACAGATGAAAAAACTTCAAATAACTTTATAGACAGATTAAGTTCCCTATTAATTCACGAGCTCAATCATGCTAGTCAGCGCACACAACAGATAAAAAAATCAAAAAATGATCAGGATGTATTTGATCTAGAAACTAGTGTTTGGAAAAAGACTCCACCTAAGGCGCTAACTAAAAGAGATCAATATTATCTTTACACATTAGATAACATGGAAAAAGATGCTTGGATTAGCCAAATTGCTAACGACATCTATAATAAATTTGGAAAGGATAGTCTAGGAAATCTAGACAATATTCTTAGACAAGCACAGCGCCAAGATTATGCAACAATAGGCGGAAAGATTGTACAAGTACCTAACTTAAATGCTCTGTACGCAGCTATAGAATATTATGGGCGATTCTTAAAATACAGCAAAGAAACAGCCTGGAACAGAGTCAAAAAAGGACTTTACCAGTATCTTTCAAAATACGGTAAATAATAAACTATGAGAATTAAAGATATCGTTGAATCAGCTACCGCAGGAAGCACAAGTTCGGGCAATATTGCAACTGTCCCGAACCCGCATATCAGCCCCGGGAAAGCACGTGGTAAAAAGAGCTATATCGGTAGTCCTTGGGGTGGTAAGTCGGGAACCAAAGCACCTCCGCAGCCTAAAGTTGTACAACCTAAAAACAAAGACGGCACAGCTAAAAACGCACTAGATCAAGGCACTAGTTTGTTCGGTCAAGGCGCCGCTGTCAAGAGATAAATACGATATGGACCTCGAAATTCAACATAAAGACGATCATGAAGGAAGAATGGCAAAAAGCGATCTTTTAAGCATCGCTAAAAATGCTGTGAAACTTTTGAAAATGATCGACGAGAATGAAGAATTAATGGGTTGGGTACAAGAAAAGATTACTATTGCTGCCGATCATTTGAATAATGTCGTGCAGTATACAGAATATGAAAAAGCCAAAGGTGAAGCGATCAATCGCGGACCAAGAAGCTTTGAGGAAGCAAGATTAGAAAAAGTACAAACTCAGCTACAAGAAAAATGGAGCGAGAAGTATAAAAAATCAATTAACTGCAACAATCCTAAAGGATTTAGCCAACGTGCGCACTGTGCAGGTAGAAAGAAATAAACGGAGAAGCCAATGGACTTTCACAAACTAGTATCGAAACTTAAAGAAATTGAACCAACAAATGTGTTCAATCCGCAAGGTAAAGCCACAGAGGCAAAACCTGTACAACGTGTAGCACTTAGCGAAGACGCTCAAATGAGAGTGTTAGCTGGTGTGTCTAACGTCCTTGAAGAAGGACGCAGAATTAGTGACAGACAACCCGTCGTTGAGAAAAAATTAACAACTCCCGAAAAGAAGAAAAAGGAAGAAGTTGTTAAGAGCATGAAGAAAGACAAAGAAGGCTTTGAAAAGCGTTATGGTGACAAAGGCAAATCAGTAATGTATGCTACTGCAACTAAGATCGCTAAGAAGAAAGCAGAAAGCACAGAAGTAGATGTAGATGCATTAATTGAAGACGAAGAAAGTTCTGAATTCAAACAAAAGTTTAATGCAATGGTCGAAGCTAAAAAGAAAGAAGATAAGAAAACAATGGCTAAGAAGAAAGACGAAAAAATGGAAGAAGGTAAAGGCGACGGTAACTTAGCCAATAATGCCAAGCCATATGATAAGGTCACACGCGGTGATGTTATCGCAGGTCGTTTAGGCAAAGACGAAATGGGCGGCAAGAAGAAAAAAGCCGGTGGTAAGAAAACTGAATCTGTAAAAACTCCTAAGAGAGTTGTTGCTGAGTCAGTTCAACCAAAACTATCTTTTGTCGAATGCCTAAAGATTGTAAAAGAAAGTGGCGGCCAGCAACAGATCGATCCAGTTGACTCAGCACTTTGGAATTGGGCACAACGAGTAGCATCAAATAAAGTTGGTTCTGGTATCCGTGCAGATGCATATGCAGCTAGAGTATATGAGTCATACGGCGGAGAATTCCAATTGTATGATGTACTATCAGAAAATCAAAAGTAATTATTACATTTGGTAAACAAAAGCCAGTCCTTAGTTGACTGGCTTTTTTATTTGCTATATAATAACCTCTATAAGGAGAATTATTATATGTCTAAAATGTACGGACCAGAAGAAAAAGCCAAACTAGAGCGTCTTATTAACGAAGGATCTAACGTACTAAGAGAAGTTGAAGACCTACAAGAAGGTCTTAAAGAGACTGTTAAAGCAGTTGCAGAAGAACTTCAAATCAAACCTAGCTGGATCAATAAAGCTATCAAAATTGCCCATAAAGATAACTGGAAAGAACACGAACAAGAGTGGGATGAAATCGAAATGATTCTCGGTGTTACAAAGAATCTTCCAGAAAAGGAATAAATGATAAATGATATTTTTCGTCCAACTATAGAGTGGATAAAGGATGATTGGGCATCTAACCGTATACGTTTTATTATTGAGCTGCTTGCTTGGGCTGTCTCAATTGGATGTAGCATCACAATGGCGCTTACGGTTCCCAATCCTCCACTCCTTGCTCTATATCCTGTTTGGATCACTGGTTGTGCTATGTATGCTTGGGCTGCTTGGACTCGTAAATCCTTTGGCATGCTGGCTAACTATATCCTGCTCACCACCATTGATAGTGTTGGGCTGGTGAGAATGCTAATTAGTTAAATAAAGAGTAAAGGTAGGCGTGGCCACAAACCGCACGTTAGGTATTTGCAAGCCATAAATTGCATAGGAGAATAAATGAGTTACGTTGATGCGTTCTATGACCGCGATCAAGATACCATCCATGTTGTAGAAAGAGATGGTAAAGGTCAAAGACAATACAAAGATCATCCTGCTAGACATCTGTTTTATTACATAGATTCTAGAGGAAAATACAAATCAATTTACGGGGACCCACTATCAAGGGTAACTTGTAAAAATCTAAAAGACTTCCATAAAGAATTACGAACACACGATGGCAGAAAGCTATTCGAATCCGATGTCAATCCTATTTTTAGATGCCTCGAAGAGAACTATCTAAATTCAGAAGAACCCAAATTAAATGTTTGCTTCTTTGACATTGAAGTAGACTTTGATCCAGAGAGGGGATATGCATCACCAGATGATCCATTTATGCCAATCACTGCTATTACACTGTATTTGCAATGGCTGGATAGTCTTATTACATTAGCAATTCCGCCAAAGTCTATTTCGATGGTGCAGGCGCAAGAATCTGTTAAAGGTTTTGCTAATACATATCTATTCGAAACTGAAGCAGATCTGTTAGATACATTTTTAAATCTTATAGAAGATGTAGATGTAATAAGTGGTTGGAACTCAGAAGGCTTTGATATTCCATATACTGTTAATCGAGTTACTAAAGTGTTATCAAAAGAGGACACACGTAGATTTTGCCTATGGGATCAATTTCCGAAAAAGAGAGAATTTGAAAAATTTGGTAGGCAGGCTGTTACTTTTGACTTCATTGGCCGTGTACACTTGGACTCGTTGGAACTATATCGAAAGTACACATATGAAGAACGTCACACATATCGACTAGATGCCATTGCAGAGTATGAACTAGGTGAGCGTAAGACACAGTTTGAAGGCACGTTGGATCAGTTATATAATGAAGATTTTCGTAGATTTATAGAATACAACAGACAAGATACAATGCTGTTGGCTAAACTAGATGATAAATTAAAATTCTTAGATCTAGCTAACAAACTAGCACACGAAAATACAGTATTGCTACAGACTACTATGGGTGCCGTGGCTGTTACTGAACAAGCTATTATCAATGAAGCACATCGTAGAGGAATGATTGTTCCTAATCGTCCAAAACGTGATGACGGAGAATCTACACAGGCCGCAGGTGCATATGTAGCTTATCCTAAAAAAGGTATCCACGAATGGATTGGCTCACTAGATATTAACTCACTGTATCCTAGTGCGATTCGTGCATTGAACATGGGGCCAGAAACGATCGTAGGCCAACTACGTCCAGAAGCTACCAAGTCATATATCGAAGGCGAAATGGCTAAAGGGAAATCATTTGCCGCTGCCTGGGAAGGATTATTTGGTAGTTTAGAATATAGTGCTGTAATGAATAAAGAAATTGGTAGAGAAATTACTATCGATTGGGAAAATGGCGGTAGCGATTCGTTGAGCGCAGCTCAAATATACGACTTAATCTTTGATAGTAATCAACCTTGGACATTAAGTGCCAACGGAACTATATTCAGTTATGAGAATGAAGGGGTTGTACCCGGATTATTAAAACGTTGGTATGCCGAACGTAAAGAAATGCAGGCAAAATTAAAGGCAGCTAAAGATGCAGAAAACCCCATTGAAGAAGAATATTGGGATAAGCGACAATTGGTTAAGAAGATTAACCTTAACAGTCTATACGGTGCTATTCTTAACCCTGGTTGTAGGTTCTTTGATAATCGTATTGGACAATCCACCACCCTTACCGGAAGAGCTATTGCTAAACATATGGCTGGTAAAGTAAATGAATTCATTACTGGCGAGTTCAATCACGTTGGTAAGGCAATCATTTACGGTGATACAGATAGTTGTTACTTCTCAGCATATCCTATATTAAAGAAAGATATTGAATCAGGAAAACTACCCTGGACTAAAGAAACTGTTGTACAGCTTTATGATCAAATCGGATCAGAAGTAAACGATACGTTCATTAAGTTTATGCAAGACGCATTCCATTGTCCTAAAACTCGCGGCGAAGTCATTAAGGCAGGTCGTGAAATTGTTGCGTCAAAAGGTTTGTTTATTACTAAGAAACGTTACGCTGTTCTTTATTACGATAAAGAAGGCAAACGATCGGATGTTGATGGCAAGCCGGGAAAAATCAAAGCTATGGGGTTGGATCTTAAGAGATCAGATACTCCTGTGGTTATACAGGACTTCTTGAGCGAAGTATTAACCAAAGTACTTAACGGGGTTGAACGAGATGAGATCCTCGAATACATAGCAGAATTTAGACAAGAATTCAAACTAAGGCCAGGTTGGGAGAAAGGTTCACCCAAACGAGCTAACAACATTACAGAATATCAGTCTAAAGAAAAGAAACAAGGCAAGGCAAATATGCCTGGTCACGTTCGTGCAAGCATTAATTGGAATACACTCAAACGTATGTTCGATGACAAATACTCAATGGGCATTACTGACGGAGCCAAAGTTATTGTTTGCAAACTCAAGGATAATCCAATGGGGTATACCTCCGTCGCTTATCCGGTCGACGAGCTAAGATTGCCTCGTTGGTTTAAAGAACTTCCATTTGATGATGGAGAAATGGAAACTACCGTCATCGATGAAAAGTTATCAAACTTGATCGGCGTACTAGAATGGGATATTAGTTCTACTCGAAACGATAACACATTTAACAAATTGTTTGATTTTGGTGAATAATATCATTGTTTTTTTACAACGATCTAAATATAATCACATTATTACTGGAGAATCCTAATGAAAGACATCTTAAAAGATATCGTAGCACATACACACGATACCGGACTATTAGACATGGTCAAAATTACCGGAACAGAAGAGAAGACCACACTTAACGCAATGGCCGAAAATCGTTCGGTTATTATGGAGGCAGAGACTACAGCAGCACATCCCGACATGGTCGGCGTGTTTGGAATGAGTCAAATGTCTAAACTCAAATATAACTTAGAGTGCCCTGAATATAAAGACGGTGCTCAGATTAGTATTATTACAGCAGAACGTAATGGTGAAACTGTTCCAACAGGATTGCATTTCGAAAATAAAGCAGGCGACTTCAAGAACGATTATCGTTTTATGAACACTGAAGTTATTAATGAAAAAATGAAAACTGTTAAATTCCGTGGTGTTAAATGGGATGTAACTGTTAAGCCTTCGGTGGCAGCGTTACAGAGATTTCATATGCAAGTCGGTGCAAATAGTGAACATCCATCGTTCTTGGCCAAGACTGATAACGGCAACTTAAAGTTTATCTTCGGTGACGTTAGCACACACGGCGGAGAATTTGTATTTGAAACTGGTATTAGTGGTAAATTAGATCGTGGTTGGACTTGGCCTGTATTAGCAATCGCTAGTATTTTCAAAGCAGCCGCAGGTAAAGAACTAGAATTAAGTATTTCTAATGAAGGCGCTCTGCAGATTACTATCGACAGCGGAATGGCCAATTACAAATACATTATTCCAGCAAACACATGATCAATAACATTAATAGCTCTAGCCAACATGTATATGCCGCAGGGGGAAGTTCCCTGCCATACATATCTTATAACAGCAACAATCCTTCACAAGGAATGTTACGAATAAACGGTTCCGACATGGAAGTATTTGATGGTAACACTTGGACAAAAATTTATGCCAATTCAGCCAATGTTGGCCTAAATAGCGATGCAGAACAGGCTATTTCTTGGGCCATTAAACGTATGAAACAAGAAGAAGAATGGTATAAGTTGGCTACAAATAACGAAGCAGTTCATATAGCATTAGAACAACTAGAACAGGCAAGAACAAGATTAGAACTTACAGCAATACTAGCGAGAGAAAATGACAAAACCACCAGTTAATTTATCACCATTACAAAAGGACTATGCTGTATATCTACCAGCAATTAGTTGCTTCTTTTCAACTTATGTTAGTAAACAAAGATTTGAAAAGTTTGTTCCCGATGATCGTATCCCGGCAGGATTTGATCGCGGTATCGAAGGAATGAATTTCCTTAATCCAGAACAAGGATATTTTACATACAAATACGGTCTGTATTCAGCAGGTCACGCACAACTAGATCTCGAAAAAACAATGACAATGGATGCAATGATCCAAGATCGAGATCGAGCCAACACAGTCATTGTCGGAGACTCGGGCGGGTATCAAATTGGTAAGGGTGTTCTTAAATTTGATTGGTTAAACTTTGAAGGTCCTAGTGCAAATGCTACTCGAGACAAAATCCTTAACTGGTTAGAATTAACTGCTGACTGGTCAATGTTACTAGACGTGCCAACCTGGGCTTGCGATCATATCCATAGTCCAAAGACTGGTCTTAAGAGTTTTCAAGATTGTTTAGATAAAACTTTGCATAATAACGATTACTTTATACGTAATCGCTTAGGTCAAACTAAATTTTTAAATGTATTACAAGGAAGTGACTGGGATACAGCACAGACCTGGTACAATGCTGTTAAGCACTTGCCTACAGAAGGTTGGGCAATGGGTGGAAAGAATATGTGTGACATGGAAGTCGCACTACGCAGGCTCATCATCTTAAGAGATGAGAAACTGTTAGATGACAGGAACTGGATGCACTTCTTGGGTACTGCCCAATTAGACTGGTCTTGCTATCTAACTTCTATTCAACGACAGGTACGTAAACATATAAATGAAAACTTTACCATTTCTTTTGACTGCGCATCACCCTTCATTGCAACAGCCCACGGTCTCGTCTACACAAACGCCCAGCACACAAACAAACGCTGGTCCGTTATCATGGATAAGGCCCCAGACAACAAAGCAATTAGCCAGGCTTTTCATGTCCCCTTCCCGTTCGAATCAGAAATCGGACGCAGACTTTCAATCGGTGACATCTGCTGGTACAAGCCAGGAATGTTAAACAAGATTGGCAAAGAAGGAAAAACAAGTTGGGATAGCTTCGGTTATGCTCTAATGATGGCGCATAACACATACTGCCATATTGTTGCTGTGCAAAGAGCTAATAACTTAATGGACATTGAAACTGCTAAATTTGGTCCGGATTGGCGCCATTGGAGAAAAGTTAAAGATTCAGATAAGAGTGACGAACTAAGTGAATGGGTTCCACGTAATATTCTTTACTTTAACGAGTTTGTAGAAGAATTATTTACTAGTGAGACTCCTATGCAAATGATTGACGATGCAAAACCTATGCTTAATAGCATGATGGGTATGCGTCTGCGTGGAGGCAATGCTAACAATACATTCAGCAACTTGTTCGAAAGTGATGAAATTGTTTTAGATAAAAGTGTAAGTCAAGTATCTGCTATGCCGGTACTAGATGAAAATGTTTTAGAAGAACTAGAACATGAATTTTTAGAACAGGAGGCTCAGAATGTATGAAGGCAGGATCAAACACCTAGAGGAATCACATCGACTCCTCGATAAACAAATTTCAGATTTAGAAAGAACAGGAAATTATACTGACGAAGCTCTTTCTAATATGAAAAAACAAAAGCTATTGCTTAAAGATGAAATCGCGAGACTTGTGAAATTGCAGTGGGAACACGATCACGAGACTGTTGATTTTGACGATGATCGATAACATTGATCTTGATTTTTATGTATCAAGATCGTATAATTTTTAAAAGGGAACAAAATGGCAAGAGACGTATTTAAACTAACAGACCCAGAATTACAAACTCTAGTAGGCGACTATCAAGACCTCCATCGGGTTTGGAAATTACTAATGGCAGACGGAGTTGTCAACAAGGATGGTTTAGTTGAAGAAACAAAGTTCGGAAAAGGTTTCGCTGAACTGTCAGAAGATCTAACGGAAGAACAAGGTCAGTCAGTGGCAGAAGCTATCAACATATTTATACAAGCAGAATAATGGATCGAAACTACGCATCAGGATCAGCAAATGACGTTATCTTCTTTATAGGTAACGAGGTCGAACATACTCCCGCATACGGAATGAGAACTCTGTTTGTAACAGGTGTTCAACCTACTGATGCGATTGACAGTATTCTCAACGATCAAAATTCTTACATAGATCATTCAAAACATATCAAGCATATTTTCTTTGGTGCTAATCACAGTTTTCATCCTGTTGACTACGACGACTGGAAACAATGGGAAGAAATGATTCAATATTTTCTCGACAAAGATTATTTGTGTAGTTTAGATATTCCACTTAGTGCAGTGGAAGAATTTAATGACGGCGGATTGAATGACAGTGATAATTTTATTCCGCAAATAAGAGTTCCAATTCCTTACATCAAACTTTGGAATTATAACACAATGATAAAAATCGACGACAGAGATTTTAAATCTACTAACCCCGGAGTATGGAGTCACAGTTTGCACGATCTTAAAACTCGTAAAAACTTTACTCCCTGGTCCGATTATTTGAAAGATGAAATAATCAAATGATTAAAAAGCAATTGATTAAATGGTTTGATAACCAAGTGCAAGAATCTTGGAATCGAGCACGTAACAAAGAAAACTATGTTGAAGAAGGATTAGTAAAAATGGGTACTGCACAAGCAATTGGATATCGAGATAATACAATTGAATCTCGAGGATTTAATCTTAAAGTTGTTAAAGCTACAGGCGGAACAATTGTTGAGGTTAATCGTTATGAGATTTCAAAAGAACGCCACAGCAATGGTGTTTATGTTATAACCGATGATAAAGACCTAGGCGAAGAAATAGGAAAAATTATCACAATGGAAGGTTTAAAATGACAGAATTTATTGTTAAAAGCAGCGAAGCTTTTCAAATTCGCGTTAGAAAAAATCGTTGTCTTAGGCCCAACGATCTAAATAGTCTTGAGTTTATTCAAGAGTCTATTAAAGACGGAGAAGTCGAAAACACTTCTACATATCAATTCTTTTTGACAGACTCTCAAATTAAAGAATTAAGCGAAGGATTAGTTAAGTGATCGTTAAGCAAGATATTAGACCACACAAAATGATTTGGGTTACCTTCCGTAAAGAAGGTATCCACAAATATCCAGCAGCCGCAACAGATCCTAACCTAGCAACAGGAGATGAATATGATGTATCGTTTTTGGCTAATCCCCATCGCCATATTTTTCATTTTAGGGTATGGCTTAGTGTCACCCACAATGACAGAGATGTGGAATTTATACAATTCAAGCGATGGCTCGAAAAACTGTATTCTAGCAACGAAGGTGTATTGTCGCTAGACTACAAAAGTTGTGAGATGATGAGCGACGATTTATATGCTCAGATTCACGCAAAGTATCCAGACCGTGAGGTTTGGATTGAGGTCTCCGAAGACGGAGAAAATGGTTCATTTATCAAGTACTAACTTAAAGGAAATAAAAATGGCAAATCCTTCCTGGCTTAACAAATATCTAACGATGAAGCCTGAAGTCACTAGAGTATTCGACGATCTGGATGCATATCTAGATTACTGTCGATTTAATCTACTACCATTTAACCCAGCGGACATGTATAACAGTCCGCAATATAAGGCGTTCCAGCAATCGAAACGTCCTTATCATAATACGAGGTACAACAAACCTCGTAGAGATTTTAACAGATCCGGTCGCAATGAAAATTTTTCTCGTTGATCTAGAAGCTGTTGAAACACGTTACACAGGCGAGTGGAAAATCCACTTGCCTGCGTTACTACGAAAGAGAGGTTACGATGTTCAAGTTATCGATGGCCCTACGGATATTCCTAATGCCACTACTCCTGGCGCCTTTCTTAATTTTGGGGGGACTAACATATATAAGTCTAGCCAAGTTGAGCAGATGGGGCGTTTATTTTGTAACGGAGCCGTTCATCCCGGCGATCACTTTATCTTTACTGATGCTTGGCACCCTGGTATCATAAATTTAAAATACATGAGTGAACTGTTACAGATTCCTGTAACAATACACGCATTATGGCATGCCGGCAGTTATGATCCTCAAGACTTTTTAGGTCGACTAATTGGTGACGCTAAGTGGGTTCGACACGCCGAGAAAAGTTTCTTTTACGCTATTGATCATAACTACTTTGCTACAGAGTTTCATATTGATATGTTTGGTCTTGAATTGTTAAGACTCGACAGAAATTTGCTAGATGCATCCCATATAGCAAAAGGTAAGATTGTTCGCACAGGTTGGCCTATGGAATATATGGCCGATACTCTGTTAATGTATAAGAACATGCCCAAGCGTGATCTCATCCTATTCCCACACAGACTCGCTCCAGAAAAACAAGTCGAGATCTTCCGCGATCTTAAGACTCATCTTCCACAATACGAATTTGTAATTTGCCAAGAGCAACAACTAACAAAGAATGAATATCATAATTTGTTAGGCGAAGCTAAAATGGTATTCAGTGCTAACTTACAAGAAACACTTGGCATTAGTTGGTACGAGGGCGCATTAGTTGATGCTATTCCTATGGTCCCAGATCGTCTTAGCTACAGTGAAATGGCTATGGATGTTTTCAAGTATCCTAGCAAATGGACTGAGAGTTATGATTCATATACTGTATATCGTCCGGACTTATGTAGAAAAATTATCGAACACATGGATAATTACAAAACTCGTTTACCTAGCCTAAATAAACAGGTAGATTTACTAAAAGAAAACTTCTTCAGTTGTAATAATCTACTAGAGAATTTAAAATAATAATAACGGCAATCCACTGCCTAAACATCGGAGAATAATAATTGGCAAAACCAGAATTTAAACCAGATCCAGTGCTTACTGCACAAATAGATAGAACATTCGTCGAAGAAACATTTGAGGACAAGTATGTACCCTTGCCACAAAAGGTTTATGTAAAAGCCGGCGAAATGATGAGTGATAAGGGATATGAAGAATCATATCTCGCAGATGCGATACGTGCTAAAATGAAACGTGACAAGAAACGTTTCTGGGCCGGAGATAACATCAGCGATTACATCTCAGAAGAAGATAAGTCAAAGTTAATTGACGAAGCAACAGAAGCATTTGAACTAGTGCTTGACCGTTTGCTAATTGATCGGGAAAGTGATCCTAACAGTCAAGGTACTGCTCGTCGTTTAGCTAAAATGTACTTTAATGAAATTATGGCAGGACGGTATGAACCTGGCCCAAACGCTACAGCGTTTCCTAATGATAGTGAGGAAAGATATGAAGGCATGTTGGTTGTTCGTAGTGAGTTACGTAGTATGTGTAGTCATCATCACCAACCCGTTGTTGGCGTTGCTTATATTGGCATTATTGCCGCTAGTAAACTTATCGGCTTATCTAAGTACACACGCATCGCCCAATGGTGTGCCAGAAGAGGCACTCTCCAGGAGGAACTTTGTAATGATATTGCTAGGGAGATCGAAAAGGCCACAGGAGCCAAAGATCTAGGAGTATACGTACAAGCCACTCACGGATGCTGCGAGAATCGCGGCATTATGGCACATTCTAGTCTTACACAGACTACTGTACTCAAAGGTGCATTTAAAGATGATCCTGGCACAAAGAAAGAATTCTTTGACAACATTAAAATGCAACAGGAGTTTGCTCCGCGATGATCACCCCATTGCGTGACGACTTAATGGTTCAGCAACAGCTACCGGCACATCCCCAGGATGTTAGGGCTAAAATGTGGCAACACATGGTAGCTGTAATAATGCTAAATCAGACAGGAAGAAAGGCAGTCAAATATGTTCTACCTATCTTCTTGAATCGTTGGTACGATCATATTTCGTTTACTTGTGCATCAGAAGAAGATGTCAAGGATGTAATATGGCCTTTAGGAATGGTAAATGTTCGATATCAACGAATTAAAAAAATGACCAATGATTTTTTAATCTGGGACGGTATCGATGCTACAGATTTATACGGCATTGGAAAGTATGGTTCTGATAGTTACGAAATCTTTTTTAAACAGAACTATAATGTTGTACCAACAGATAAAGAATTAAAAAGATATTTAGAAGAAGAGGTTTTCAATGTTTCTAAAATTGCTTGAAAAAATTGGAAGAAAACGTATCATAATGGATCGTCTAAGTGACGAGCCATATCTAGAAAGATACTATCTATTCCTTAAGGACCGAGAGAAATTTCCATTTAATATCTTTTTACACAAATTCTTAAAAGGAGATCCAGACGATCTCCACGATCATCCTTGGCCATATGCCACATTAATTTTAAAAGGCGGGTACTGGGAAACAACTCCAGAAGGTCGTTTTTGGAGAGGACCTGGTCATTTCAGAGTCTGCAAAGCAGAAAGCTTTCACAGAGTTGAACTAGATCCTAATGTTACTTGCTGGACATTGTTTATGCCAGGTCCCCATAAAAGAGAGTGGGGATTTGATGTTAACGGAAAATGGATACAACACGAACAATATTTGAAAGGGAGATATGAACAAGCGCATAGTAAAGTTTAGTGATTTTAGAAATCATGTCAGCACCATTTGTAGACAGGTTCAATTTTCAAGTTGGAAACCAGATTACGTTGTTGGCATTACTCGCGGTGGACTTTTGCCAGCTGTAATGATTAGTCACTGGTTAGGTGTACCTATGCACACACTTGCTGTATCTCTTAGAGACGGCGGAAGCTGTGAGAGTAATTTGTGGATGGCTGAAGATGCCTTCGGTGCTGTTCCACTCGATCAACAAGAAACAATACGTAGCCGCTGGGACATTAGTTTTAGAAAAAATATTCTAATAGTCGATGATATTAACGACAGCGGATCGACTATTAACTGGATTAAGCAAGATTGGGAATCGGGTTGTTTTCCAAATGAGACTAGTGTATGGAACACAGTCTGGAATAAAAATGTAAGATTTGCAGTTGTGTTTGATAACTTAGCCAGTAAGTCTGAAATTAAAATGGACTATACCGGAGAAGAAATCAATAAAGCAGAAAACGATCTATGGATTGAATTTCCATATGAAGAATGGTGGTCAAAATGAAAAAAGAAGTTATTATGGAGGGGCAACCTCCTTTTATCGAAGATAGCACAGCACCCTGGGATAATCTTCTAGAAGAAGATTTTCACGTAAAAGTATTTTATGACAAATATCCTGTAACAGAAGGACACTTGTTATTCGTGCCTAAATATAACACTGTAGCTGTTCTAATGGATGCATTCGAAAGTGCTGTCCGCGACGGAATGCGCATGGTCGAAGAAGGTGACTGCGACGGATTCAATGTAGGATTTAACTACGGTAAAGCAGCAGGTCAAACCGTAGGTTGGCCTCACGTACATCTCATCCCGAGACGTACTGGAGATATGGAAGACCCCACAGGAGGCGTTCGTCACGTTATTCCTGAAAAGGGCAATTATAGGAAATGGTAATGAGACAAGAAATTATTGGCGTTTTAACACAGCACTTCGAGGCACACATTCTAAAGCATAAAATGAATGTAGACATTATGCTAAACAATCCTATGGCTATTCACGAGCATACTGATTTAATGGATGCCATTGAAAAAGAAATTGATCAAATTTCTGAATACATGGATAAGTTAGAAGTAATACAAAAATATTTTAAGGAATGATTATGCAAGTGAGAGTTGAACAAAACGAAAGCGAAATTGGTAAATGTGGGTGTGGTCGTAGTCCAACTGGTAAGTGCATAGGTTGGCACGGGTTATCTGAGGATGAGTTTCAACAACGTAAAGAACTTTACGAAACAGGCAAAGCAGATCTCAATGGCGATCCAGTATAATAATCAAATATTAGTTCCCTGGAAACAACCAAGTACTCCCTGGAACGAAATATGTGCAGGCGTAGTAGAAAGATTCGGTTTACCAGGTGATCGTTGGACATATCATCCTACAGAAACTAAAATGAAATTCCTTTTTCGAACTGAAGAAGATGCTCTGCTCTGTAAAATATTTTTAAGCGAGTATCTATGAATAAAAGTTGGTTATTAGATGTTCAAGAAGATAAAAGTACAGGTGATTGTTATATCGAACTTACAGATGAGATTTTAAAAGAATCTGGTTTTAAAGTTGGTGATTCGCTTTATTGGATTAACAATGGAGACGGTTCGTATACATTAACAAAAGAAGACTTGACAACGTTTATTAATAAAGGTATAATAAGGAATGAGTAAGTTAAAAATTGCAGAATTGTTTTATAGTGTGCAAGGCGAAAGCCACTGTGAATACAATGAGGATCTATTTGTATGACAGACTTTTGCATTGATAAATTATTTCCTAGTAATGTTATCTATAAAGACTATCAGATTGAAAACAAAGATAGTGTAGTAGATAAAGCAATGGAAATAATTAATCAGTTAGGAGAGAAACCATTTTACTCTCCTTGCGTTAGTACGGTTCACACTTCAAAAGATTTACTTAACCTTGATGAATTTGAGTCTATCAAAAAACAAATAGTAGAAACGGTAACAGTTTTTTGCGATGTTCACAAAATTGTCACAAAAGATTTACAGATAAAGGATGCATGGTTAAATTACTATAATACTAATGGTTATCAAGATTTACATCATCATCCTGACAGTATGATTTCGGGTGTCTATTATATAGACGGAACAGAAACCAAAGATTTCATATTTCAAGCTCCGTGGTATTTTCATCAACCATGTTTCCCAGAATATAGCGAAGTCAATATAGAGAATTGTTGTAATGTTGAATATGAAAGTGTCACTGGAAGATGTATTGTGTTTATGAGCCATTTAATGCACAGAACTCTCCCAGCAGTCAAACCAAGATTAAGTTTGTCATTCAATGTTAGATATTAAACAGATAAGGATTAGTAGTGAGTAAGTTAAAAATTGCAGAATTGTTTTATAGTGTGCAAGGCGAAGGACGGTACATGGGTGTTCCGTCTGTTTTCTTACGTACATTTGGTTGTAACTTTAAGTGTGCTGGCTTTGGTATGCCTAAAGGAGAGCTCAGTACAGAAGTAGAGGCTATTGCCGAAAGAATTACGGATTTTAAAAAGTATGAAGAACTTCCATTGGTTTCTACAGGTTGTGATAGTTATGCTAGCTGGGATCCTCGTTTTAAGGATCTTAGTCCAATGCTTACTTCCGACGCCATCGCAGAAAGAATCTCTGAGATTCTACCGTTCAATGAATGGCGAGATGAACATTTGGTAATTACAGGCGGCGAACCATTACTAGGTTGGCAACGTGCATATCCGGATTTACTGCGTCATCCTAAAATGGCAGGTCTCAAAGAAATCACTTTTGAAACAAATGGAACTCAGCCATTAACTGAAGATTTTGCAAATTATTTGTTAGAATGGCTGATGCCTCATCCAGAATATCACAAAGAGATCACATTCAGTGTTAGTGCTAAACTAAGTTGTAGTGGTGAGGCGAAACACGAAGCTATTCGACCAGATATAGTTTGCGACTACGAAA
>Ga0222712_10000106_pt1 | contig 111270 bp, 104 predicted proteins | sample C33_657DmetaG_FD_165043 | JGI IMG/M metagenome (GOLD analysis project Ga0222712, IMG submission 165043) | Estuarine water microbial communities from San Francisco Bay, California, United States - C33_657D | ecosystem: Environmental > Aquatic > Marine > Unclassified | place: USA: California... | reverse complement strand
TGACTATTCAATGTTGGTGAGGTGGGTGAGAGGCCGATACCAGTAGTTTGCTAAACTGCCGAACGGGTCAAACCGTTCCGCGGGTTCGAATCCCGCCCTCACCGCTGCTTTTTCGGCGAAGCAGTTACTAAATATGTTCGGGGAGTAGCGCAGGCCGGTAGCGCATCTGGTTTGGGACCAGGGGGTCGCAGGTTCGAATCCTGTCTCCCCGACAAATTGCAAAAAGACAATCTTGAAAAAGATTGTCTTTTTTGTTTTTAAGTATTTCCTATTCCTTATTAAACTATTTTAATGAAAGAAAGTCAAACTATTTAGATTTAACCATAAATAGTCATCCTAATGCACAAAGCCATTTATTATCTTATTGCCTTTTGCTTTGCGGGAGTAACACTTTTTTATAGATTCATTCATCCTACAAAATAATATTTTTAAAAATTAATATTCTATTGTTTTTTTTACTTGATTATTCTCATTTCATTAAAAAACAATTTTCACGCTTTTAATTTTATTTTTGCGTTTAGTTAATTTTTTAAAATGAAAAAGCTAGTTTTAGTTTTACTATTTTGTTGTTTGTGTTTAAAAAGCTATGCGTGTGAAGTTTGTGGTAATGGAAATACCATTAATGCAATTGGCCTATTACCTCAGTTTGCTCAGTCTTTTATAGGGTTTCGATACGGCAAACAAACATTTATGACAACTCACCCTACAGGTAACGGTAAAGAGTCAGATCAATTTAAACAATTTGAAATAACAGCGAGATATGTAGCTTCAAATCGGTTTCAAATTGCAGTTTCTTTTCCCTATGCTATTAATCAACAAGTTGGTATATCCAATATAAAATCAAGTGGTTTAGGAGATGTCAGTCTATTTTTAACGCATACTACCATACCATCTAAAAAGTTATATCAATCGAATTGGTATCATGCTTTACAATTTATGTTTGGTTTAAAAATGCCTACCGGTCAATATAAAAATGATTTCAGTTCTAGTGCATATAACGAACATTTATATCCTGGAACAGGATCTTGGGATTTTATACCGGCTTTAAATTATGTTATTACGTATAAAAAGTTTGGATTAAATATCGATTGCAATGCAAAATTTAATTCAAGCAATAAAATAACCTATAAAATGGGTAATCAGTTTAATGGAAGTATGAGATGGTTTTATAATAAAAGTCTAAGCTCAGTCAATTATATACCATTTATTGCCTTGGGTTTTTCTAAAAATAATCATGATGAAAACGCATTTAACATGGTTGCTTATACTGGTGGTGAAGAAATTAATTATCAATTTGGAGCCGATGTTAAAATTAAAAGTTATTTAATTGGGTTTCAATATCTCAAGCCTTTAGTTCAAAACTGGAATGATGCTTATACAATTCATGATGCTAAACTGAATGTTAGGCTATTGTATTTCTTTAAGTAAATAAAATTTTATATTTTTATTGGACTAAAAATTTAAATATGAAAATTAAATACTTATCTATAGCCCTTTTGCTATTAACTGCGTGTAGCACATCTAAAAAATCGACTACAAGCTCTAGTGTTAGTACACCAACAGCTACATCAACTGAAACTGCTGTGCAATCGGCTCCTGTAACTGCGGCTACAGTCAAAGATGTTGTTACTGTTAAAGAAATGGAGGATGGTAAGAAACTTTATGTTACACATTGCACCTCTTGCCATAGTATGAAAGCACCTTTTGAATATACAACAGAGCAATGGAATAAAATATTGCCTAATATGTCTAAAAAAGCTAAAATTGATGATGCTACGCAAGAAAGCATTAGAAAGTATCTTCTAGCATCTTGTAAATAAAAAAGAGGAGCATTTGCTCCTCTTTTTTATTGTTCAGTTTCTTGTATTCTAAGTTTTACTCGCTTGATGCGCATTTTTTCAAGCTCTAGAACAGTAAATTTGAATTCTTTAAAGGCTACCGTTTCATTGATTTTTGGGAAACGGCCGGATATCTCTAAAATAAGACCCGCTATAGAATCGCTTTCACCTCTTATGTCTTCAAAAATCTCAGCTTGTAAATTTAATACACGGCACATATCGTTGATGAGCATTTTCCCTTCAAAAATATAATTGTTGTCGTCAATTTTCCTATAATTTAAATCATCCTCATCAAATTCATCTTTGATGTCACCAATGATTTCTTCCATAATGTCTTCTAAGGTAATAATGCCTGAAGTACCACCAAATTCATCTACTACTATGGCAAAATGTATCCTTTTTTGTTGAAATTCAGTTAGCAAGTCCTCAATGAGTTTTCCTTCGTGCACAAAAAACGCATTTCTTATTAACGAATGCCAATTGAAATTAACTTCGTCGGTATGAGGTAAAAAATCTTTAGTATGAATAACTCCTTTGATGGTGTCTAAACTATCATCATATACGGGTAATCGAGAATAGCCTACTTCTATAGCTTTTGCTTGAACGGCTTCAAAATTCATTGCATAGTCGATACCACTCACATCCATACGAGTTCGCATGATTTGCTTAGCAGTAATATTGCCAAATTTTAAAATGCCTTTAAAAATATTTACTTCCTCTTTTGTTGCGGTATGACCTACTGTTAATTCAATAGCATGCTCAAAATCTTCGTTACTAATATTATTAGCTTGTTTGCTACCCATTCGTTTTTCAATGAAATTTGATGAGTTAACTAATAAGCTACTTACAGGTTTGAAAATACTAAAGAGAACTTTGATTATGGGTGCTGAGAAAAGTGCCATTCTCATATTATTTTGCGTAGCATACACTTTAGGTAATACTTCACCAAATAATACTAAAAGGAAGGTAACGGCAATTACTTGAATTAAAAAGGAATAGATTGTTGGTAAATCTGCTGGCAAAAGTCCAGTAACCAATTGGTTAGTAGTTATAACTATGGCGATATTAATAAAATTATTAGCAACAACAATGGTGGCTAGCAACATTTTAGGTTGTTCTAATAATTGTATAGATTGAATAGCGCTTTGGCCTTCCTTTGTTTTTAAATAATTAATATCTTTTGCTGTGAGCGAAAAATAAGCAGTTTCTGCACCTGCAGTTATGCCCGTCATAATAAGAAGTAAAAAGATCGTTACCGAAAGTAAGGTAACCGTTGGTGCTGTGAAAGAAGTAGATTGCAATAGACTTATTAATAACTGCATCGATTCTCCGTCGGATATACTGCCCAAAATAGTTTTTTTTGTTAGATGTAAAATTAAAAAAAAGGGATTGAAAAACCCATTTCTATCCCTTTTCTATTGTTATTTTTTTTATAAACTTATGTCATTGTCATTTATCATGCCCATCCCAAAATTCGAATTGTCATCATCCTTTGGTAGATCTACCTCATTTTCTTTTCGTTTATCAAGCATTACTAAGTTGTCGCCAACTATTTCTGTTATAGATCTTTTATTTTTGTCTTTATCTTCCCAATTGCGTGTTCGTAAACGGCCTTCGATATATACTAAACTTCCTTTATGTAAGTATTTTAAAGCTAATTCTGCCAGTCCTCTCCATAAAACAATTGTGTGCCATTCTGTTTGTGAAACTAAATTTCCATTTTTGTCTTTGTGCGTTTCTGTAGTAGCCAAAGGAAATTTTGCTACAGCAATATTACCTTCTAAGTGTTGCACTTCAGGATCTTTGCCTAGATTACCTATTAAAATAACTCTGTTTACGCCTCTCATAAGTAAAGTAAAATATTAGTTGATTTTTATAAATTTAACATATATTTTAACAAAAATCACAATTTTCAACTGAAAATTTCGGAAAGCGTTTTTGGAAATGCATACTTTAATATACCTTTTTTAGGCACCCAATTTGCCTTTTTAAGGCTGGACTCATTTATATTATTAATTTTTATATTATAAATAGAGCTGATTATTAGTTGATGAGATAGTTTTTGTTCTTTGCTTTGTAGTAAAACCAATTCAGTTTTGTTTTTAAAATATTCTTTTTCAACAAGTTGTTTTTTTAATTGCTGAAGGCTTACTTTTTTATCTGTTTCTATAAGTAGCACTTGGTGTAAATCGCGCCATATATCTAAATCGGTTCTTTTTTCTATCCAATAATGCGTTTGGGTTTCTACAATTATATAATTAAAATATCGTTTTCTAACCGTAATTTTCTTTGTCTTAACAGGCAATAAGGAAACGGTGTTTTCAGTATAGGCTTTGCAATTTCTTTGGAATGGACAAGTGCCGCATAAAGGGTTTTTAGGTTTACATATGCTTGCTCCAAAATCCATAATAGCCTGATTATAGGCTGCTGCTTTGTCTGCGGCAATTAATTCTTGCGCTAGTGAAGCTATAGCTTTCTTCCCTTCATTACTATCTATAGGAAGTTCAATGCCCGCATATCTTGCTAATACCCGGTATACATTTCCGTCTACTACGGCATAGGGTAAATTATAGGCAAAAGATGCAATGGCAGCTGCGGTATAGCTTCCGATACCTTTTAAATTTAAAATTTCGTAATAATTTTGGGGGAATACCCCTTGATATTGATCCTTGATAACTCTTGCAGTAAACAATAAATTTCTACATCTATTGTAATAGCCTAGCCCTTCCCAAAGTTTGAAAATATGATCATCATTAGCTTCGGCAAGTTCTATAACCGTTGGGTATTGATCTATAAATCTGAGGTAGTAGGGCAAACCCTGTTCGGCACGTGTTTGCTGTAAAATAATCTCCGAAAGCCATATTTTGTAAGGGTCTCGTTCTTCCTTCCAAGGTAGTGTTCGGAAATTTTCTTGTGCATGCCAATCCAGTAATTTGCTAGTGAATTGCTTTTTTAATTGGTTTGAAAGCATAATTATAAATACAGTTACAAGAATACAAAAATTTTGCTGATTACAGTGTTAATAACTTATGCATATTTAGTAAGCATTGCCTTTTTAAATTTTCAATTTTACAAGTACCTTTGTGCTAACAAAAGTAAAAAATGGACATTCAACAATTAGAAGCTGTTGCTTCGCAAGTAAGAAGAGATATAGTGAGAATGGTACATGGTGTACAAAGTGGTCACCCTGGTGGTTCTTTAGGCTGCGCTGATTTTTTAGTAGCACTCTATTTTAAACACATGAACATTCAAACTGATTTTAAAATGGATGGCATTGGAGAAGATATTTTCTTCTTATCAAATGGTCATATTTCTCCTGTTTTTTACAGTGTTTTATCAAGAGTTGGTTATTTTGATAAAGCAGAATTAGCAAGTTTTAGAAAACTAAATACCCGTTTGCAAGGGCATCCAACTACTCACGAGCATTTACCTGGTGTAAGAATGGCAAGTGGATCTTTGGGCCAAGGCTTAAGTGTGGCTTGTGGTGCAGCCTTAACCAAGAAAATGAATAAAGATGCTTCAATAGTATATACCTTACATGGAGATGGAGAATTGCAAGAAGGTCAAAATTGGGAAGCTATTTTATTTGCAGCGCACAATAATATTGACAATTTAATAGCTACCATAGATGTAAATGGCCAACAAATTGACGGCTCTACCAAAAGTGTTATGAATTTAGATTCCTTAAAAGCTAAGTTTGAGGCTTTTAATTGGACAGTTTTAGAAGTAGATGGAAACCATATGGAAGCTTTAGATGCTATATTAACACATGCCAAATCTTTAACAGGTCAAGGTAAACCCATCGTTATTTTAATGAAAACTGAAATGGGAAAAGGTGTTGATTTTATGGAAGGTACTCATGAGTGGCATGGTATTGCACCTAATGATCAACAACTAGAAAGTGCTCTAGCACAACTTCCTGAAACTTTAGGTGATTATTAATATTTGATACTTAAAAAACAAAAGGCTTCTCATCGCGAAGCCTTTTGTTTATGATAGGTATTTATTATTTCCCACAAGCATTGTATTCTTGCATAATGCGAATAAGCACTTCGTTATTTGCATTGCCACCAAACATACTTACTTTATAGCCATCTTCTTTAGCAATAATTTTTTTAGAGAGCTCAGTACAGTCTTTTACATATTCACTCATTTTTTTAGCAAAGGGTATAAAGTTTAAATCTTGACTATCGTGAGCTTTTTCCCAATCCTGAAACTGAACAAAATAAGCATGATCAACTATAAATGGAGTATTTTGAAATTGCTTTTCTCTATTGATGTTTTGCTGACGCAAGTAATATAATTTGAACTTGTCATTAATGTCAGTATTTACCATTTCCATAAACGATTTTTCTTTACCAATTGCTAAGCTAGATTCTTTAAATGTTACCGCATAAAATGTTTTACCTGCTAAAACAAAATGGTGAATGAGTTTACTTTTTACAATTTCCGGTTTCATTTTATCTGCTGGGTGAAAAAGGATTTTTGTAGGCTCGTTTAATGAAAAATGAATCACCCCATTTTGTTGGGTATTATCAGCAAAAAATACGGTGCCATTATCTTCTAAAAAATAATTGCCATATGCATCCATTTTAATAAGCTCATCGCTAGGTCCAGCAAACTTTTTTAGTTTGTCTAACAAAGTTTGTGCGTTCGTACAAGTAGTTCCTATTAACAACGTAGCCAATAAGAAAAGGGCATTTTTTTTAATGTTCATTGGTTTTATTTTTTTTGTAAGTTACTTATTTATTAATTACATTTATAGCAATGAAAAATATATTAATACTTACAATCTGTTTGTTTTTGACGATTGAAATCCATGCTCAAGGCATTGTGTTCAATAAAAAAGACGGCACCTACAAAAACGGAGATGCGCTCATTGCTATCTTGATTGATATTAAAATTAAAGGTCAAGGGTATAAGAACTACGCACTCTTAAATCCCCAAAATGATACGCTTGTAAAGTTTGAATTTGATAAAATGCCAGATATTTTAGGAGGTCAAGATTTACAATTTTATAGAGGCTATATAGTGAAGGATAAAATTGCCTTTACGCGTCCTTTGTTTACAGGAATGCTAAATACATTTAAAGAAGTAGGAGAGGAATTATTAGCGGCTCAACTTTTCGATAATGCTGGTATATGGTTATCAACTAATGCTATGAACTATGCTCAACAAAAAAACTTGCCCATAGAAGAAAATTGGATGCATAAACAAGATTCTATTAAAGCACAACTCAATACCCAAACCGAATTAGTAGAGCGCAATAAAAACAAAGCTATTACAGTAAATTATTTAGGTAAAATTGGTCAGGGAGATGTAGTAATTGGATATTGGGAAAAGATATCCGTTAAAAATGGGATTAGCGAAATGCTCTTCTTGTTTAGAAATATCAAAGGCCAAATTGTGGCAGCGAGTTGGGTAAATATTTCAACTATTCCTAATGCCTATATTTTTGTAAATGGAGAACGTAAAAAGGATGATGATAGAGCCTTTAGTTTTCCATTTGGTGGTGCTCCAGAAGCATATGCTCAAGCAGTGGCCGCACATTTAGTTCACCTTAAACTTCTTTAATTTTTATGAAATCAGCATCACTAATTGCTTTTGCTCTTTTTTTAAGTATGTCATCTATTGCGGCGGAAAAGAAAGCTGCTGCGACAACCCCATCTACTGCAGATACTGCTGTAAAAGGACCTTATAAGCCATATGCTAAGATAATTACCGATAAAGCCATTACCCAAAAGGGATTATTTAAAGTGCATAAAGTAGAAGATAAGTACTATTTCGAAATCCCGGATAGTCTTTTAGGGAGAGAAATGATGATGACTTCTAGGTTTAGTAAAATTGCTGGCGGTGGTGGTGTTTATGCTGGGGAAAAAGATAATGAGCAAACGGTTGTATTTGAAAAAGGTATTAATAAAAATATTTTGTTACGTGTGGTTACGGTTTTAAGTGTGGCCGACTCTACAACGGATATTATCAAAGCGGTTAAAAACTCTAACCTCAATCCAATTGTTGCTAATTTTGAAATTAAAACTATAGCAAAAGATTCTAGTGCAAGCGTTATAGATGTAACAGATTTTTTCAAAGGGGATAATCTTCCGGTATCTCTAAGTGTTATGACCAAAAAGCGTTTGAATTTATCAGCGCAATTAAGTGATAAAACATATATTCATCACATTTCGAGCTTTCCGCTTAATACCGAAATAAGAGTGGTTAGAACATTTTCTTCTACACCTTCTTTTGGTCCATCCATGCCGAATCCATTTCCTTCAACAACCTTGCCAGCAGCCTATGCAGCAGGTGCGGTTACTTTAGAGATGAATAATTCATTTGTTTTATTACCTAAAGTTCCTATGAAAAAAAGATTGTTTGATGATAGAGTTGGTTACTTTGCAGACGAATTTTCTGTTTTTACAGACGAACAGCAAAGAGTAGACAATCAAGTATTTATTGTTAGATGGCGTTTAGAGCCGAAACCAGAAGATGTAGAAAAATATAAAAAGGGAATTTTAGTAGAGCCTCAAAAACAAATTGTCTATTATATCGATCCGGCTACTCCAAAAAAATGGAGGCCTTATCTAATTCAAGGTGTTAATGATTGGCAAGTTGCATTTGAGCAAGCTGGATTCAAGAATGCGATTGTGGCAAAAGAATGGCCAGAGAATGATTCTACTATGAATTTAGAAGATGCTCGTTATTCCGTTATGCGCTATTTACCCTCTGATATTGCAAATGCATACGGACCAAACGTACATGATCCACGAAGTGGTGAGATTATTGAAAGTCATATTGGGTGGTATCATAATGTAATGAAATTGGTTCATGATTGGTATATGATTCAGGCTTCAAGTATTGATACCCAAGCAAGATCAATGGAGTTTAATGATGAATTGATGGGACAATTAATTCGTTTTGTTTCTTCTCATGAAGTAGGCCATACCTTAGGTTTGCGCCATAATATGGGCAGTAGTAGTAAAACGCCCGTTGAAAAATTGCGCGATAAAAATTGGGTAGAAGCTAATGGTCATACGGCTTCAATTATGGATTATGCTCGATTTAATTATGTAGCACAACCAGAAGACCATATTGCTCAAAAAGGTATTTTCCCGCGTATTGGTATTTATGATAAATGGGCTATTCAATGGGGTTATACCTATTTGCCAGTAGCAGATGAACAAGCAGATAAAAAAATTGTAAATAAATGGATCATAGATAGCTTAAAGGCAAATCCAAGATTATGGTTTGGAACTGAAACTAATCCATTTGATCCACGCTCACAAACAGAAGATTTGAGTGATGATAATGTTATAGCAAGTGAATATGGTATTAAAAATATGAAACGTTTAGCTGCCAATTTAATTAATTGGACTAAAGAAGAGGCCGGCCATTATGAGCATTTGCAATCCATGTATACAGCTATGCTCGGCCAATTTAATAGATACATGAATCATGTATTAAGAAATATAGGCGGTATTTATGAAACACCTAAAAGTGAAGAGCAAGCTGGTGATATTTATGAACCAACCCCGAAAGCAAAGCAAGTTGCAGCCTTACAATTTTTAAATAGACAATTATTTACTACGCCTACGTGGTTGCTCGACAAATCTATACTTAATAAAATTACAATGCCATTGGGTAATGAAAATGTAAATACCATTCAAATCAATGTGCTTAATAGTTTGATTTCGCCTGCGCGCTTAAATAGAATTAGTTCAAGTGCTAATCGATTTAATCTAGCAACTACAGATTATTTGTCGATAGATGAATTGTTGAAAGAAGTTTTAAAAACAATTACGGTAGAGATGAATACTCATGCAAATGCAGATTTGTATAGAAGAAATTTACAAAGAGCTTTTGTAGAAACCTTGAGTAATACCATAGATTTAAAAAGTCCAACTGCGGCAAGTGTCAAAAATACAGATGCCTTTACTTTTTCTAAAATTGCCTTACAACGATTTAGAACGCAGATACAAGCTAATTTAGCATTAACAACAGATGCTACTACTAAATATCATTATCAAGATTTAGCAGATAAAATAAAACTAGCTTTAGATCCGAAATAATTTAAAATATAACTAATAAAAAAGCAGCGATTTGTCGCTGCTTTTTTATTTTAACTATGTAAGATATTTCTCGAGATGACTAATTTTTGAATTTCACTAGTGCCTTCTCCTATTGTGCATAGTTTACTATCGCGGTAAAATTTCTCTACAGGAAAATCTTTTGTATAACCGTAACCACCAAAAATCTGTACTGCTTCTGTAGCTATTCTTACACATGCTTCTGATGCATAATATTTTGCCATAGCTGATTCTTTAGTCATTTTCTCACCTCTGTTTTTTAAATCAGATGCTTGATAAATAAGTGCTTCAGAAGCTTGGATTTGGGTAAACATATCAGCTAATTTAAAAGCGATGGCTTGAAAATTAGCAATAGGTTGATCAAACTGCTCGCGCTCTTTAGCATATTTTAAAGCAGCTTCATAGGCTCCTTTCGAAATCCCCAATGATAGCGCTGCAATAGAAATTCTTCCACCATCTAGTACTTTCATGGCTTGTCTAAATCCATCACCCACTTCACCTAGACGTTGACTATCTGAAATTCTGCAATTGTCAAAAATCATTTCTGCGGTTTCAGAAGCGCGCATGCCTAATTTATTTTCTTTTTTACCTGCTAAAAAACCAGGTGTGCCTCTTTCAATTATAAAAGCTGTGCTGTTACCACTCGTTCTTGGATCGCCAGTGCGTGCCAAAACAACTGCTACATCGCCAGTAATACCATGCGTAATCCAATTTTTAGTGCCATTTAGTATCCAATCATTCCCGTCTTTTGTTGCAACACAACGCATATTACTTGCATCACTGCCAGTATTAGCCTCTGTTAATCCCCATGCACCTATCCATTCTGCACTTGCTAGTTTAGGTAAATATTTTTTCTTTTGTTCTTCATTACCAAAGTATAAGATATGACCTACGCACAAGGAATTATGTGCTGCCACAGATAAGCCAACAGAGCTACAGATCTTAGCAATTTCACTTACAACTGTTACATACTCAAAATATCCTAAGCCAGATCCTCCATATTCTTCAGGAACAAGAACACCCATTAAGCCTAATTCACCTAGTTTTTTAAATATTTCAACTGGAAAAATTTGTTGTTCGTCCCATTCCATCATATTGGGACGAATATGTTTATTCCCAAAATCGCGAATCATCTCAGCTATTTGGATTTGAGTATCTGTATTATTAAAATTCATGATTTTATAATTGAATATAGGGTGCAATTTTACGATATTTTTCTTCATTCATCAAAGGAACTTGTTTTAATTGTTCTATTTTATCAAATTTCTTAAAACTGCTTCGTAACAAAAGAATGTTTTTGGCCATTTTATCGCCTATGTATGGATGTTTGGCTAAATCTAACTCCGAAATTGAATTGATGTTAATTTTTTTAATGCCACTTTGATTAAAAGAGCTCATATTTATAATATGTGCAAATAAGGTGTCATGCAATTTATATGCTTCTTTGAGTTGCTCTCCATTGAAATAGCCTCCTAACAAGTCTCTATACATTAAAAGTTTATGAGCTATGTAAGGCCCAATGCCATTAACTCTGGTTAGTGTTGCCGAATCAATAGTGTTCCAATCTATATGATGTATTAATTGATAGTTGCTTTTTGAAGGGCTACCATAACTTGGTACCTGAATATAATCCCTCAATTGAGCAAATTCTAGTTCTGACAAGGTCCACACTTTTGCAAAATCCTCCGTTTTATAAAAATGCCCACCTTTTCTGCGATAATTAAGAATCATTTTAATGGTTCGCTCTCTCAAGCCCAATTGCGTGAAACCTTCAGAATCAAGCGTATTCGGGTTAAAATTGAAGGGATGAAGTTCATGATAGGTATTACTATTGAATGTATCAACAAATTGGCGTTGCATAATGGCTAATGGTCTGATTTCGGAGATAAAAACGCGCTCTTCCTTTTGTTTTTTTATATTGAGCAGCAAAAATAAGCAACTGCAAAAAAATAGTAATAAAATACTAGCAATACGCTCTAATCTGCTCATTTTTATTAGGCTGAGCCACCTCTTTTTATTCCAATTTTTCATAACGTTTAATCTAATTTCAACTAACTAAGGAGTAATTTAAAATTACCTAAAAAAGTAATAAAAATCATATCCTTTTTGGGCTTTATTATTTTACTTTTTGCAAAATACCTTATATATTTGCATAAATTCATTTTGATTATGGCACTTAAGCAGATTTTACCAACTTCTAGACAAAAATCAATTTTCTATATTCATTTAGTAGTTTTTGCTATCGCAAATTTCTTGATGTGGACGATGTATGACAAAGGTGCTACAGGATGGGTTTATCCTTGGCCAGCATGGTTAACAGCTGCTTGGGCTTTAGCGGTAGTAGGTCACTGGTGCGCATTATGGACAACCTTTGAAGATAAGAACTACGACGAATTTATGCGAATGTCAGATAACGGATAATTAATTAATATAATAAACCCCTTGCAATTGCAAGGGGTTATTTTTTTATAGTTTAGTTTATGGATACAATCAAATTACACCAATTAGAAGATACTTACGAACGTGCGGTCGACGAAAAGGAGAAGATTAATGCTCTTATTGAGTTAGCTTTAGAAACAAGAAGTTTTGATTTGCCAAAGGCTACACAAATGGCAGAAGAAGTAATTCAGCGAGCTATTAAAATTAATTTTACTTTAGGCGAGGGCAGAGGTTACAATTTATTAGGTTTTTGCTTGTGGTTGCACGGTGATTATGATGAAGGTTTGGCTGTATTAAATAAAGCAGAGAAAGTAGCCCTAAAAATTCAAGATCAAAGTTTACTTGCCCGTATTTTTATTAATTATGGCAATATATATAGAGATTTAGCGCAGTTATCTACCGCCTTAAAATACTATGAAAATGCCCTGGTGATAACTGAAAAGTTAGAAGATCATTTAAGCCAATCCGTTTGTTTATTTAGTTTGGCTAACATTCATTATGATTTATATGATTATGAGAGTGCGCTTGATTATGCATTGAAATCATTAACTATTTTCAGGTCTTTTAATGATAGTGTGCGGCTACTACAATTGAATAATACCCTAGGGAATATTTATTTTAAAATGGATGATTATGAGGAAGCCTTAACCTATTTTAAACAAAATGCAGATCAGAACGAGCCTGATACCTTAGCTTATGCTACTGCTATAAGTGGAATGGGTAAGGTGTATTATAAAATGCATAATTTTAAAGATGCAGAAAATCATTTACAAGATGCCTTATTACAGTCAGAATTATTGCAACATGTAGAAGTGCAAATTATTTGTAAATTCTATTTAGGCAGATTAAAATTAGATTTAAAATCATTCGAAAAAGCTCAAGCTCATTTTGATGATGCTCTTGCGCTGGCAAGCGATTATAACAGAAAGCATGATGTAATGAGTATTCATGAGTTACTTTCTATTTTATACGATCAAACTAATGATATACCAAAAGCGTTCTTTCATTTAAAACAATATGAGCAATTAAAGGAAGAAATTTTTTCACAGGCAACTTTTAATAAGTTAAAAAATATTCAGATTCGTCAAGAGATTGAATTAGCCCAAAAAGAAAAAGAAGTAGCAGAGAAAACAGCTAATTTAAAACAACAGTTTATGGCTAATATGAGCCATGAAATTAGAACTCCAATGAATGCCATATTAGGTATGACTAATTTGCTACTTAGCAAAGAGCGATATGGGGAAGAGCTGAAATATCTTAAATCCATTCAGCAATCTGCCAATAATTTACTGGTTATTATCAACGATATACTTGATTTATCTAAAATTGAGGCCGGTAAAATTATAATTGAACATACTCGTTTTTCTATACCTCAATGCTTAGGCTATATTCAGGATATGTTATCCTTCAAAGCAAAAGAAAAACATATCGAATTTGAAATAGAAATAGATGCATCTTTGCCTGCCTACTTCATGGGCGACCCAACAAGGATTAATCAAGTATTAATAAATCTTGCAGGCAATGCCGTTAAGTTTACAGAGCATGGGCATGTTAAAATCAAAGCACGCATAGATAAAGTTGTTGCATCAACCTATTATGTTGTTTTTGAAATTGCAGATACGGGTATTGGAATTTCTCAAGAGTATTTAGATAGTATTTTCGACAGTTTTACGCAAGCTGGGACAGATGTTACTAGAAAATTTGGAGGAACTGGTTTGGGGCTAACTATATCAAAGCAATTAGTTGATTTAATGAAAGGACAGATTTCAGTAGAGAGCGAATTAGGAAAAGGCACAATATTTAGTGTTGCGCTTCCCATTGAATTAGCTGCTGATCAGACACGTATGGATTCAGAAAATGATACTTTGCTAAGTAACGAGCTGCCTGCCGCATTGAAAATTTTGCTAGTAGAAGATAATGAATTCAATAAAATGGTTGCAGAAGACACGTTGAAATTAATTTTAAACCAAGTGCAAATAGATTTTGCAGTAAATGGACAAATGGCTGTTGAAAAAGCTCAAGAAAGAGCATATGATTTTCTCTTAATGGATATCCAAATGCCTAAAATGGATGGTGTTGAAGCTACTCAGTTAATAAGAAAATTGCCTGCACCCTATGGGCAAGTTCCTATTATAGCAATGACTGCCAATGTCTTTGAAGAAGATATCAAACATTATTTGGCTTCTGGAATGAATGATTATATTGCTAAGCCATTTGAAATAAAAGTGCTGATTCAGAAAATACAAAAGCTACTCAATGGTAAGGATCAAAAGGAGTTGGGAATTGAAGAAATGAAAGTATCAAATCTAACTTCATCAATATCATATACAAATTTAGATTTCCTAAAACAGTTTACGAATAATGATCCTACGAAGATGAAAAAGTATATTGGTATGTTTTTAGAAAATGCGCCAAAATTACTTAGTAGATTAGAGCAAGGTATGGCTGTTCAAGATTACGAAGAGGTAAAAATTGCAGCTCATTCCCTTAAACCGCAAATGTCTTATATGGGCATAGATGAAGAGCTTAGTCATATTTTTATGATAGAACAATTGGCTGGTTCGCAAAGTCATACGGAGCAATTGCCGGGCTTAGTTTCAAATTTAGTCCGAGTTTGCCATCAAGTATATGCAGAACTTCATCAAAATAATGCATAAAAACTGCTTATAATATTGACTTTATAAATTTTAGTTCGTAATTTTCTTAAAAATTTAAACCTATGGAAGTGCAAGAAAAAAGGTTCGTATTTCTTATCGATGATGAGCCCATTCAAAACGAAATGTTGAAAGACTTTTTAGCAGATCGATTCTTATCCCATATCAAAACCTTTGATAATGGAGAAGAAGCTATGAAAGAAATGCACTTAGGTCCAGAAATTATAATTTTAGACTATCACCTGAATGCCCATGATAAATCGGCTAAAAATGGGGTTGAAGTTTTAAAGATGATAAAAGATAATTACCCTAAGGTAGAAGTAATCATGCTTTCAGGTCAAGATAAAATAGAAGTAGCTGTTGAAAGTATGAAATACGGAGCTTATGATTATGTTTTAAAAGGAGAAACTGCGTTTTCTAGAATTGAAAACATAATGAATAATATTAGCGAATTACATAAGTATAAGTCCATTAATAATGCATATAAAAGAACCATTGTTTATTTAAGTATTGGTTTGTCGATTTTTATTGCTGCTACTTTATGGTTTATGTTTTACCGACCAATGTAATTTGATTTAACATGCGTAAAAAAGCTGCAGATGCAGCTTTTTTGTTTTTATTAAAATGAATTAAAATGAAATTTTCAAATAGATTAAGTAGGATTTCAGAGCCTCAAACTATTAAAATGGCAAAGCTTACAAGAGCTTTAAAGGCTGAAGGAGCTAATATTGTAGATCTTAGTTTGGGCGAGCCGGATTTTGCTACGCCACAGCATATTGTTCTTGCGGCTACAAAAGCAATGGAGGATGGTTTTACAAAATATACACCAGTAGCCGGTATACCAGACTTGAGAAATGCCATTGTAGAAAAATTAAAACGCGATAATAATTTACAATATGCTACAGAAAATATTTTGGTTAGCACGGGCGCAAAACAGTCACTTGCCAATGTTATTTTATGTATTATTGATAAGGGCGATGAAGTTATTATCCCAACGCCTTATTGGGTTACTTATAGTGCATTAGTAAATTTAGCAGAAGGCACTGTAAAGCATGTTTCTTGCGGAATAGATACAGATTTTAAAATAACACCATCACAACTAGAAGCGGCTATATCACCGGCAACTAAAATGTTTATTTTTTCTTCTCCCTGCAATCCCACAGGGAGTATTTATTCAAAAGAAGAATTAGCTGCCTTGGTTCAAGTTTTTGAAAAGCATCCACAAGTTTACATTGTGAGCGATGAGATTTATGAATATATAAATTATGTAGGTAAGCATACTAGCATTGCTTCTTTTCCAAGTGTTTATGATAGGGTAATTGTAGTGAATGGATTTTCTAAAGGCTATGCAATGACAGGGTGGAGATTAGGATATATTGCTGCTCCTGTTGAATTAGTTCAAGCATGCGAAAAATATCAAAGTCAGTATACTTCCGGAGCCAATGCAATTGCGCAAAAAGCAGGCGTTGCGGCACTTTTGGGTGATATGGCACCTACGCTTAAAATGGTTGAAGCCTATAAGCAACGACGTGATTATGTTGTAACAGCGCTTCGCGCCATTCTTCATGTTAAATGCGCAATGCCTGACGGTGCCTTTTATGCTTTCCCAGATATAAGTGCTTTTTTTGGCAAATCTTATAATGGAAATACCATTCAAAATGATGAAGATCTATCCATGTTTTTATTGCACGAGGGACATTTGACTACAGTAAATGGCAGTGCTTTTGGAGAACCTAATTGCATTCGTATTTCTTATGCAACTAGTATGGAGCAATTGACAGAGGCAACGAAGAGAATGGCTAATGCACTTTCTAAATTAGTGTAGTTTAGAAAGGCTATCTTCCATGATACTGTAGTTAGTGATAACTTTTTGATAGACACTATCCAGTTCAGAGGGGTGTTTTTTATACCACTCAAAACTAGTATTAAACGCTTTCAGTGAAATGTTGTAATGACCTAATATGCTTTGGTATAAAACATTTAAGGTGTCTAAGTTACGTTCGCCAGATTGGTGTAAACTATCCTTTATGAGCGTACTATAGCTTTCTGCTAGGTGAATGTCGGTTAATATAGCAGCCATTTTATCCTTTTCAATAATTTCCTCATCGTTACTTCGGTTACAAGCAACAAGCATGAAAAAAAGGACAATAAAAAGAAAATATCTCAAGGTTATTTTAAATAAATAGGATTTGTAAATAGGGTATTGCTTTTGTGGCCTGCTTTGTCTACCACATAAACTTTTAGATATAAAGTATCTGCACTTTTAGGGAAAACGGTAGAATCAATTTTCAATTGCTTCCCTGTAATATAGACATTGCATAAGCCTTCAATGCCTTTTCCTGCACCAGGAATGGCACCATTAATTTCAGGAAAGTAGAATCGTAAATTTTGAATAGTTCTGCTTTCATCCATATAAATATCATAGGATCCAGAGTTTCTATCAACGCCTAAATCGGCATCCCCGTCATATACGTAAAAAGAAATTAATAAGCTATCTTTGGGATCGTTAGATTTTAGTGTTTGTTTGCTCAATTTTAATTGTTCGATAGTAGGGATAGCACTGTACAGTGCTTTTTTGCAACTGTAAAAAGAAATTAGAACGACACAAACAATTACTATAAACAACCTTGACATAGTTCAAAGATATACAATTATAGATGAATTTAGATATCACCAATGTTAATGAATTTTTTCTAAAAGAAAATAGTGATTTTGAAAAAAAAGCACTAGAAACCTTTCATTATCAAGCGGCATCTAATGAATTGTATAAGGCTTATTTAAAAGCCATAAAAACTGATATTAAAGCTGTAGATCATATTTGTAAGATCCCATTCTTGCCGATTTCGTTTTTTAAATCGCATACTATTATTACTGGTAGTTTTGAACCTGAAATTGTATATGAAAGTAGTAAGACAACGGGTCAAACATCGAGCAAGCATTGGGTGCGCTCTAAAGACTTCTATTACAAAAGTGCATTACTTGGTTTTGAAGAAAAGTATGGTTCAATTAAAAATTATATCTTCTTGGCTCTTTTGCCTTCTTATCTGGAGCGAAACAATGCTTCATTAGTAGCTATGGTGGCAAATTTTATGCAGGAGTCTGAACAAGGTTTTGATGGTTTTTATTTGAACGATTTTCAAGGCTTATTTGACCAATTAAAAGCTTTATTAAAGGGTGATAAAAAAGTTATTTTAATAGGCGTTAGTTTTGCTTTATTGGATTTTGCTGAGCAATTTCCTGCAGATTTTTCTGAGCTTATAGTGATGGAAACAGGAGGAATGAAGGGCAGAAAAAAAGAAATTACACGTGACGAATTGCATACAATTCTTAAAAAACAATGGAATTTGGAGGCAATCCATTCGGAATATGGCATGACAGAGCTGCTTTCTCAAGCATATTCCCTATCGAATGGACGCTTTCAAACCTGTTCAAATTTACGTGTTTTAGTTAGAGATATTAATGATCCATTTGATGTGAGGAAAGAGGGGATTGGCGCATTGAATTTTATCGATTTATGTAACCAAAATTCGTGTTCCTTTATTGCCACTGAAGATGTAGGTAAAGTATATGATATTCAAAGTTTTGAGGTGTTTGGTAGGGTAGACCATTCAGCATTGAGGGGCTGTAGTTTGCTTTTGTTGAACTAATACGCAATTCAAGTGTCAAAAACCTATCTTAAATTTGTTTTTCTAAGTTGGAATGTATATTTTTGATTATTAGTTAACATTAACTATTTATTAAATTTTATGTTTAAGAAATTTACACTTTTCGTAGCCTTAGGCTTGAATACATTTTTTGCATCTGCACAAAACCATTGCGAAACTGATGCAGTTAACAACAAGGCTGTTAAACAATATCCAATCATAAAAGATATTGAAAAACAGTTAGAACAACAAATGGAAAGTTATATCAAGTCGCTTTCTAAGAAACATTTAGCAAAAACAACAGCGGATACAGTTTTGTATGTTCCAATCGTTTTCCATGTGATTCATACCTATGGTACTGAATATGTATCAGATAATGACATTTATAAATGCGTTGCAGATATAAATAAGATGTATAATAAAGAAAATGCAGACACCACTGCAGTTATTGCCCCTTTCAAAAAATGGATTGGTAAAGCAAATATTCGTTTTGTATTTCCTACAAAAGATCCTCAAGGTAAACCTACCAATGGAATTACCAGAAGATTTTCTTACATGTCTACTAATGCAGGAGACTTAGCTAAGTTTGATCAATGGGCGCCAGATTCGTATATGAATATTTGGATTGTTAATAAATTTAGTAGCGATCACTCATCTGCAGCTGCTTATGCATATAAACCAGCTACTGCAGCTATCCCATTTTTTACTTTCTACGATGGTATTATAACTGTAGCTAATTATTTAAATAGTGATAATACAATTTCTCATGAATTAGGACATGTTTTAAATTTGGACCACACATTTGGTAATACTAATGGTAATGGTACGCAATCTGGAATTTGGTTTACTAATGCATGTGGAGATGATGGAGTTGATGACACCCCACCTACAAAAGGTTACAACACGACGGGATGTATTGCAGGTGCACTATACGATACAACTTGTGCCAGAGGTTATCAAGTTACATATGTAAGACCATCTACTGGTGCATTAGATTCATTAGTAGATTATCCAGATACTTGTAATGCTCAAAATGTAATGGACTATACCTACTGTTCTAAAATGTTCACTATTGGTCAAACCGTTAGAATGAGAGCTGCTTTGAATAGTAATATTGCAAATAGAAATAATTTAATATCTGCTTCTAACTTATCAAAAACAGGTGCTTTAGTTCCACGTATTGATATAAAACCAATAGCAGACTTTTCTCAAAGTACTTATTTTGTTTGTAAAACAGGAGTTCCTTTAGGAACTGGAGTTACTTTCAGAGATAGAAGTTGGAGAGATACTGTTACCAGCTGGAATTGGAATTTTTCAAATGGCGCAAGCGTTGCAACTTCAACTACTTCTACTGTAGCTAACTCATTTTCGCAAACTGGTTGGGCTACTGCTACTTTAGTGGCTACTTCTAACGCGGGTTCAGATACAATAACTAAAAAACAAGTTTACGTAGCAGATCCTGCTGGTAATCAAGCTATTGGTTATTTCCAAGAATTTTCTGGAGCAGATGTTGCACAGTATCCAATGTTCAATTACTTCAATAATGATTGGAAATGGGAATTAGCTAATGTAGGTTATTTCGATAACAAATGTATCCGTTATCAAAACTATGATACAAGATCTGGAACTGCAGGTTTAGCTTTAAACACTCCAGAAGGCGACTATGATGATTTCTTCACAACGGCATTTGATTTATCTGCTACACCGGTAGGAAGCCCTTTAAACTTAAACTTCTTCTCATCAGGTGCGTTTAGATCTGCTAATTTTGATGATATGAATGATACTTTAGAGATAGCTTACACAGCTACTTGTGGTACTAATTTTACAACCATCAAAAAAATATCAAAAGCTGACATTGCTTCAGTAGGTACTCGCTCTGAGTTTTTTGTTCCTCAATGGCAAGGTGATTGGAAATTAAATTCAATTGATTTAGGTAATTTAAGAAATACTAGCGTTTTCTTTAGATTTAGATACAGACCAGGTGTATTTAGTACTTTTAATTTTGGTTCTGGCAATAATTTCTATTTAGATAGAATATATGTATCTAACATGCCTTTAGGTGTAAATACAGTGGAGTTAAAAGAAAAAGGAATGACCATCTCACCAAATCCAACTTTAGGTAATTCATTTATTTCTGTTGATGGGGTTAATAATCAAGAAGTGGGAGTTCAAATCTTTGATGTAACTGGTAAATTAGTTTACGAAGCTAAAGAATTTGTTTTTGATGCAACTACTAAAGTGCAAATTCCTGCTGATGCTCTTGCTTCTAAAGGAATGTATATAGTACATGTATTGACTAATGACAAAACACTTGTACAGAAATTAATAAAAAACTAGAAATAACTAATTGAATAAAGAAGGGGGATTTTAATCCCCCTTCTTTATTTTGTAAAAATAATTTACTCAATAGATAGTATATTTGTATAAATTATCAATTATGTCTGAATCAGCTATTCTCTCCCTAAAAAATGCACAAATCTTTCAGTCAGATACACTGATTTTAAGTGATGTTAATTTGGAAATAAACAAAGGAGAATTTGTATATTTAATTGGGAAGACCGGTACCGGGAAATCTAGTTTGCTTAAAACACTATATGGTGAAATAAATTTGAAGCAGGGGAGCGGATTAATTGCCAATTTTGACCTATCTACGTTAACTTGGAAAACAGTACCCATGTTGAGAAGAAATTTGGGTATCATTTACCAAGACTTTAGATTGTTGACCGATAGAAATGTATATGAGAATTTAGAGTTTGTTTTAAAAGCAACGGGTTGGAAGGATGCTTTGTTAATAAAAGAAAAAATTGAAAGCGTACTTCAAAAAGTAGGTTTAAAAAATAAAGGTTTTAAAATGCCTTATGAAATGTCTGGTGGCGAACAACAGCGTGTTGACATAGCACGTGCTTTATTGAATAATCCGAAATTGATTTTAGCAGATGAGCCAACTGGTAATTTAGATCCAGAAACTACTGATGAAATCATGCAATTGCTTTGGAGTATCTGTAGCGATTATAATACAACAATAATCATGGCAACACACGATTATTCAATCATTCAAAAATTCCCTTCTAAAGTATTAAAAGTTGAGCAAGGTAAAGTTTTCGAAACAAATATGACTGCAGGTATTATCTAATAGGTAACTTGATGATGGATTTGACAACTTGAAGTAATATAAAAAAAGGAATTGTCAATAAGAGTAATGGCTTGTGAAAGCAATGATGCGTATAAGCACTTAATTCGCCAATACGCATTTTTATTTTACTATTACTCACGCCCCCTTTGCTTAATATAGGTCTTCCTAGTTGGGTAAGCGCTGAATTTATAAAGTAAATATTATGCTTGTTGGAATAGCGCAACCACAAGTCATAATCTTCCATATAATACATATGTTCATTAAATAATAATGGTTGATCATTCTTTATAATTACACAGGGTGTAGCTATTTTATTGCCTAAGAGTAATCTGTATTTATTCCAAACTATAGGCTCTGTTATAGGCAAGTTGCTGTTGTTGTTTATATAAGGGTGGAATAAAAAATGGATTGCAGGATTTTTTTCTACACAGGCATTAATTACAGCCAGTTTGTTGGGTGTAAAAAAGTCGTCAGCATCTAAAAAACATAAGTATTCACCCTTTGCTACTTTAACCCCTCTATTTCTAGAATAAGAAACGCCTCTGTTATTAGTATTATGTAGGATAGTTATATTTTCGTATTTACTGTAAGAATTTATTTTTATAATACTCTTGTCAATACTCCCATCATCAATGATAATTAATTCAAAAGATGTAAAGGTCTGTTCTAAGCAAGATTGAATAGCCCTTTCAATTGTCTGCTCATTATTGTAGACGGGGATAATAATTGAAAATTTGATGCGTGTATCATTAATCATGGAATAGATTTTTATAGATGTTTAATAATACTTGCTCTTCATTTTCCCAACAATAGATTTGTTTTGCTGCCAAACTATTATTGTGGAGTTTTTTATAGTAGATTTCGTTATTCAATAATTCGCTTAATGCTTTAGCTATTGTGTTTTCATTGGGCGCGTCAATAAGATGGGCTACTTCATTGTTTGCATTGATGGCACTATATTCAGGGAAGTTCATAGCAATTTGCGGAACGCCAGCTTGCATATAGTCAAAAAAACGATTGGCTAATGAGAGTTTATTATTGCCACTTGTGGCTATGAATAAAGTTATGCCAATACATGCCTTTTGTGTTATATCTTCTAATTCATGTGGAGGAACATAGCCCTTAAAAATTACTTTGTGATTGAGGTTTAAAGTTGTTACCAATTCTTTTGCTTTGTTGAGATAGTTGCCTTCTCCGCAAATTATTAAAGTTCTATCTACCTGCTGCATAGCGGGTATTAAATATTCGAAACAACGACCTACATTTATTGCTCCTTGATATAAAATATAGCCTTCTGAATAGTTATAAGAAATAGGATAGTTTTTTAAAAGGCTAATATTTCTAACTACAGCAAAGGATTTTTTGTATTTATCTTCAAATATTACTTTTAAACTTTTGTTTACGGTATAGCATGCATCCATTTTGGGAATGCTTACTTTTTCTATCCATTTCCATGCTTTTAATGTTATAGGTCTATGTACTACTTCTTCTAATTCACAGAATAATTCATGGGCGTCATAAACTATTTTCTTTCTTTTTAATTTAGCTACTAGTAATGCCGGTAGAATGGTATCTAAATCTATGGCACAATACACATCTGTTTTAACAGCAAGAAGTTTAAAAAATAGTTTTATCCAATAGGTAATATAGAATAGTTTTCCACTGTCTAATCTTTGCTTTATTCTTATTTGCTTGAAATTCCTAGATATAAGAGCTTGGCTATTGGGGCGCTCTCTTCCAATTAATAGAACATCGTATCCGTTATTTTGCATGGTGTTGCAAATACGTATCATTCGCTGATCGTAATTAGGATCTGATGTAATGGAAAATACTATTTGTTTCAAGTTTTTTTTGATGCAATTTAAGTTCAAATTATTAATCTTTCTAAACAATTTCAATCGTTTTCTTGTTTTTATCCTGATAAGTATGTTTCATTTCATTAAGGTTAATTTTAACGTTAAAATTACTTTCTTAGTATCAAAACAGTAACTTTGCTTACTAATTTCAAAAAAATATCATGTTAAATACGATTGCAGAAGCCATAGAGGACATAAAGAAGGGTAAATTGATTATTGTAGTAGATGACGAAGATCGAGAAAATGAAGGCGATTTTTTAACCGCTGCACGAAATGCAACTCCAGAATTAATTAATTTCATGGCTACACATGGCAGAGGATTAATTTGTGCGCCAATATCAGAACAACGTTGTAAGGAATTAGATTTGAACTTGATGGTTCAAGACAACACCGTATTACATCAAACTCCCTTTACGGTATCCGTTGATTTAATTGGCAATGGATGCACCACAGGTATTTCTGCACACGACAGAGCCAAAACAATTCAATCATTAATCGACCCAAATACTAAACCAAGTGATTTAGGTAGGCCAGGACATATTTTCCCTTTAAAGGCTAAAGATGAAGGTGTTTTAAGAAGAGCTGGTCATACAGAGGCTAGTGTTGATTTGGCCCGACTTGCTGGGTTTGAGCCTGCAGGTATTATCGTTGAAATTATGAATGAAGATGGATCAATGGCACGTCTTCCCCAATTGCTTGAAATAGCCAAAAAGTTTGATTTGAAGATAGTTTCTATTAAGGATTTAATTGAATATCGATTACAGAAAGATTCTCTAGTAGAAGAATTGGTTAGTGTAGATATGCCCACTAAAAAAGGACACTTTAAATTAGTGGCATTCCGACAAACTCATACTAATGAGCAACATTTAGCGTTAATTAAAGGAACTTGGAGTAAAGACGAATCCGTGATGGTGAGAGTACATAGTTCATGCTTTACTGGCGATATTTTGCATTCTTTACGATGCGATTGTGGCGATCAGTTAGATGCAGCAATGGAAATGATAGAAGCTGAAGGGAAAGGAGTTGTATTGTATATGAATCAAGAGGGAAGAGGAATAGGCTTGCTTAATAAATTGAAAGCATACAAGTTGCAAGAAGATGGAATGGATACAGTCGAAGCTAACCTAACTTTGGGTTTTCAACAAGATGAGAGAGATTACGGTATTGGAGCACAAATTTTGAGACAATTAGGCATTCAAAAAATTAAATTAATTTCTAATAATCCTAAGAAAAGAGTAGGCTTAATTGGATATGGTTTAGAAATTACTGAAGCAATTCCAATAGAGATTGCATCTAATCCACATAACGAACATTATTTACAAACCAAAAGAGATAAATTAGGACATTCCATCCTGAAAGATAAATAATGAAATTACTATTCATTGCTAATAGGATTCCTTATCCTCCATTTAGAGGAGATAAACTCAAGATATATCACTTGGGGAAATGTTTGTCAGCCTATTCGGAAGTCCATCTTATCGCTTTTTTAGAAAATAGCAATGATCTTCAATATAAAGAAGAATTAGAAAAAATATTTACGTCAGTTACGTTAATACCATTGCCTAAATGGAAATCCTATGTTAATGTTCTATTTTCCTTATTTACTTCTATTCCATTTCAAGTAGCTTATTTTAAATCATCTAAGATGGCTGCCGCTATTCAAAAGCTGATACGGTCAACTCATTTTGATGCAGTGCATATACAGCACATCAGAATGGCGCCTTATGGGTTGTCACTCCCCATAAAAAATAAAATCTTGGATTTACCTGATGCTTATTCCTTGTATTGGGAAAGAAGAGGACAGAATGCAAGTGGTTTTATTGAAAAGCTTTTTAATCAATTTGAACGTAATCGACTTTGGAACTACGAGCATAACGTTTTAAAAAAATTCCCTAAAGTTCTTGTTTGCTCTTCAGAAGATGCACGATATCTTGAAACCCAACATCTTTTAAGTTCTATTGCTATTCTTCCCAATGGTGTCGATGTAGATACTTTTAATGGCGGTCAATATGATTATGAAAATAATGCTGTACTACTTTTTACAGGTAATATGGATTATGCACCTAATATTGATGCAGTGACTTATTTTGTATCGGAAATTTTGCCTACGATACAGCTACAATATCCTAGTGTCAAATTTATTATAGCAGGTCAAAGGCCAGTGAAAGCAGTATTGGATTTAGCAAGTGATAAAGTTGAAATAACTGGATTTGTAAAAGATTTCCCAAGTGTTTATAGAAGTGCAAGTATAGTGGTAGCTCCCCTGAGATTTGGCGCAGGCACCCAAAATAAAGTATTAGAAGCTATGGCTATGGGCGTACCCGTTGTTTGTACACATGTGGGTTTTCAAGGGTTAGGTGTAGTAAGTGGCGAAGGTGTTTATATGGAATTGGATAAAGATGCTTTTGCTAAAAGAATTATTGCATTAATGAGTAGTGCTCAACTTAGAAAATCTGTTGGCGAGAAAGGTATGCAAATTATTCAATCAAAGTTTGATTGGAAAATAGTAGCCAAGCAATTATATGCTTATTTTAAGGATCTTAATTAGTTTCTAATATTGTACTTGAACTATCATTTGAAGAAATGCGCTTTGACTGCTTACCCTTCCATAAATCAGCCAAGGAATTAAAAGATTTTGACCAAGATAACCCGATACCACTTCTAGAAATAGGTCTGTCGATCAGCACATCATAGTTGCTATTTCTAAAAATACTCATTCTAATTCTTCCGTCTTCTGTGAGTTTATATTGTCCTCTAAAGTCACCTGTTAAGTTAATATTAGAATTGGTGTTTTGTCTTATTGCAGCATTCCCCCAATCGTAAGCACCCTCAATTTCTAGCATCAATCGGTCTTGCATGAAGTTTCTTTTTGCATTTAATTTAACTTCATTTCTGAAAATAGCGGAGCTTGTGGTATTGTCAGTATTTACATTATAGTTTTTGTAATTTAGATTGATGGCTAAATTAGGGTCCCCTAAAATTTTATTTGCCCAATTGGTTAATTGAGAAGAAACCGTAGAGGATAGCTTTTCACCAACACTAGTAATAGCAGTGCTACTTGCAGATGCTGTATTTACGATGCCTTCTGGCGGCATAAACTGCTCTATCAAAAGCAAGGATGCTACTTGATTAAAAAGACTTTCTGGACTTAAGTTGATGCGTTCTAATTTATTATACGCATAAGTACCTTGCAAACGCTTATCTTGAAGCTCAATCTTATAGCTAGGTTTGGGCTCCTCAAATGTTCCATCTAGACGTAGTTTTACATCTATATTTTGCTTTGCTTTGGTGTCGGTTAGTTCGTTTTCAGGAATCACCCCTGGTTTTTTTTCATTTTCGTTGAGTAAATCGTAGAGACGAGCTTTTGTAGAATAACTAGCGCCAATATCTAGGTTGATTTTAGTAATAGGCCCATTGAACGTAACTTTACTACCACTATTGATTTTAAAATTCCAAGGTTTAATAAAATTATTGATAGAGAAACGATAGTATCCACTGGCGATTTCAAAAGTATTATAAATTTTAACATCATTATCTGCCGGAACATTAATGTTGATTGTTCCATTGCCGTAGCCACTTATCTCATCTCCTGTTTTGGCATCTAATATCATGGTTATTTCAGCTAGCGGATTAGTAATAGCCGTGATATTAAGTGCAAATTTACTTGATGGTTTTTTCTTTATAATTGCAACTTCATCTTGTGGAGATTTGAAGTTTATAAAATTGTAATTATAAACAGATGCATTTCCAAATGGCAAATAAATATGTGATGCTTGTGCGGGACTAGCAATTACATTCATAGTAATGTCATCTATGAACCCATCAATAGTAGTATTTACTTTAGTAATGGCATTGCCATAAAAAATGTCATTATCAAAAGAAGATAGGTTTATAGCCTCAAATTGATTGGAGTTTATTTCTATATTTTTAAAATAAAAACTGCTTAAATTATTGTAGGTTATTGAACCAGTTGCTGTTGCTTTATTTTTAAATCTATCGTATAGAGTTATCTTACCTAATTCAATTTTATCTTCTTGAAAGTCAATATTAGCTGTTGGGATACTGTAATAGGTGCCTAAATAAATTACTTTTGTTTTTAGATTAAGTATAGATAAGCTACCTAGCATATAGAGCTTTCTATCGCTCTCCTTAATTTTAAGTGTTCCGTTTGCTTGTCCTTCAATATCACTGACATAGTCAGATAAGAAAATAGAGGCCCATTTTATCGGCGTATTAATACACTTTACAGTTGCATTTAACTTATCGTTTGTATTGCTACAGATAACTTGTATGGCATTGTTTTCTTTAGTAATACCTGTGCCTTCATAGAGTTCAAACCCTTTTTCATCTATTTTAAACAGGGCATTTAATTTACCTAAAACCTCATTTTTTATGGTCAATGAATCTATGAAGACACTACCTTTAACTGTAGGGTTTTTAATGGGGTTGTCAATTGTTATACCTGCATCTAAATGACCAAAGGGCTGATAATATTCTTGTTGTGCTAATGTGCCTACTTGCGATACATCTAAATCTTCTATTTTTATTTCAAGGGTATTTTCTTTATTGTCAAGACTGTTTAATGCAATTATTTGTTCATTTGATTTCAATTTAAAATCATTAATAAATAATTTATCAGTAGTTATTTTTATTTTTTTATCATTACTAATATTCCATATGGTGTTATTGATATAGAAATTAGAAGTTAAAAAATTGATTGATATCGTATCTAGTTTAGTAATAATGTCTGCAGCTATACTAGCATTGCCAAATCTATTAAATGAATTTGTTTTCAAATCGCAATGAATACTGTCATTCTGAATATTAGTTGCTAATTGTACTTGTGTATTCCAGAGTGTATCACCTAACATGAGTTGTTGGATAGAAGAGTTTAGGCTTAATTTTTCTAAATTCCCATTTCCATTGAATTTAGCCTTATTAATTTTAAGGGAACCGATTTTACAATAGGGTATTGTTCCATTGAGTAATAATTCTTTCTCATTAGTATTAATACTGCCTTCAATTAATGTATTATTAAATCCGTCAAAATCTTTATTAATAATGTGAATTAGTTTGTCTATTTTTTTAGTAGCTACGTTAAAGGAGAAATTTTGTGCGTCACCATTATATTTACTTTTGCTAACATAGCTTGGTAGATATTTATATAAATACTGTTTAGATGCATCAATAATATTTTCAATTTTAAATAAACCATTAATTCCTACTTTGAAATCATTACTCTCAATGTTTATTTCATGATTTGATGCAGATAAAATAGTTGATTTTAATGCAATGAAATCTATATTTAATTTTTCTTTTCCTCTTTTTAGGTCAATATTGTTTAATTGAGCTGAGCCTTCAAGGTTATTAATGTTACTGCCACTAAGATTAAGGTCGAAATCGGCATTGCCATTGAAAGGCTCTTTGCTAAGCCCAATTTTTTGAAAATCGGCATATAATAAATTGGCAAGCGCGTTAATTCTCTTCTTTTCATTTGCAAAATCAAATGTTCCATTAAAAGAGAGGGCAAGATTCTCATCATCAACAATTAAATTACCCTTAAATATTTTTTTGTCTAGTGTCCCTTTAATGAGTATTTGCTTGTAGGCATATTTTTTTATCTCAAAATGATCTAGATTACCATCTAAATTAATATCAGCTTCGTTTATGTTAAATCCCTTACCATTAATTTTCAAATTAGCATCTACTTTTCCAATTTCTTTGTTGCCAATTAACTTACCAAATGCAATTCCTTGACCTATAATTTTACCGTTATAAGCGGTTAGTTTATTTTTTTCTTTTGGAATATCAACAGTTAAATCAACTTGTGCATTTCCTATTTCCGTTTTTATATTATTTTTTGTAGCAAAGTGATTTATGCTTCCATGAAAAGATCCCTCAATATTTAAATTTCCTAATTCTGTAAAAGTAGTTGGACTATTTTTAGTTAATCCTGGGGCATAATATTCGAGACCTTTTTTATCTATGTTAATATTCGCATGTTCTATATTAAGTATACTGCTTTCCCAATTAGGTAATCCTTCTATGTTGATTTCTCCTTTAAACTGAGCATAAGGTCCTTTTATTTCTGTGGCAGTTGCTTTGAATTTATCTACTGTTCCTTTAAAATTGGTATTTATTTGAATTTTATATGGAATAACGTCAATCGCTCTTGAAAAATATGCTACATCTTTTAAGTCTATTTTAGCATATTTAAATTTAGCTATCATAGTTACTGCTTCCATGTAATTTAAAAAATCTGGGAAGCGATTGTAATACATGGCATAATAATCTCTAATTTCACTATTGTTTGTTGCAATATATAGTTGATTACAAATAGTCTTATTGGGAGATACAATTACATTAGACTTGAATTGTTTAAGTACTAATCCGCAGCGCTCTTTAGCATTTAAATAGGTGATGCTACCTTTAATAGTGTCTTTTTTAATTTTTGTGTTTACTACTAAAAAATTGATATGCTTGATGTCCATATGATCGGCATCAAATTCGTTGCTTATAGGTTTTTTATTATTATAGTTTGATTTAAAAACACCATTACCAACTTTTATTTGATGGATTGCCACCTGCCAATTTCCTTTATTGAAGCTAGTGGTGTCTATTTGATTGCTATTTTTTGTTTTAGGCCTGTATGGGCTTGCAGGATAATCTTTTAATTCAATAGAAGGTTCTCTTAAGTCAATCTGCTGAATAGCTATTTTTCTTTTTGTTTCGTTAAAGCTGTCTATGTCAATAGTGCCTTTCCCAATGGATATATACATATTACTTCCAACCCATGCATCTTCTTCGCTATACTTTATATTTTCTACATGTATTTTTTTGATCCCTAATTCTAAGCCCTTTTTGTTTTTCTTACTAGAAGTATCAGCAGGAAAGGTTTCTTCTATGAAGCTATAATTCCATTTATTACTATTTATATTTCTGTTTGTATTTACTTGGACATTTTTTATACTGATGTACTTCAATAGTAACTTGTCTTTAAAAATGAACCAGTTATTAAAATTTACATTGGCTAATCCAACTTTAATTAGGTTTTTATTGCTTCTGTCTTTTATTTGAAGTCCCTCTAATTTTAACTGGTATAAAAAAGACAAGGAAATATAATCTATATGTATCTCTGTTTTTAATTCTTTGCTGAGATATTTTGTTGCTCTATCAACGATTAGTTTTTGTACTGGGGTAAAATTGATCAATAAAATGCTACTTGCAATAATAACAGTAATTGCAAACGCTGATTTTTTGATATAATTAAGTGCTTTTTTCAGTAGGGTTTAACTTTCTACAAAATTAACTTAAATGCATTAAAAAACAGGCATTAATAGCGCCTACTTTCAGCGTTAATGTATTTATAAATTAAAATAGTTGATAATTTGTTCTGCGCAACGCTGACGTACTGCTATTTGTTCATTAGCATACCACCAAGCTGTTTGCTGAATGGCATCAAGAGCTTTCCATTTTGGTGCCCAATTGATTTTTAATCTAGCTTTATCGCTATTTAACATCAATAATTTTGCTTCGTGTACATGTTGACCTAAGTCAATGTCGATTTTGTGCTGTTGAGCTCCAAATGCAGAAAGGAATAATTGCGTAACTTCTTTAACCGTTAATACATCATCAATAGCTGGCCCAAAATTAAAGGCTTCGTTAAAGGCTTCAGGTTTTTGGTGCATATGAGCAGCAAGTAACAAATAGGCACCTAAAGGTTCCAATACATGTTGCCAAGGTCTTGTTGCTTCAGGGTTTCTTAAGCTTATTGCGGTTTTATTTTGAATGGATCTTACGATGTCAGGTATGATTCTATCTTTTGAGAAATCACCACCGCCAATAACATTGCCAGCTCTTACAGAGGCTATAGATTTTTTGTGGGTATTGAATGCTTGAGCATTAAAAAAGGAATTTCTATACGAATCAATCACGATTTCACAGGTTGCTTTACTAGCAGAATAGGGATCGTATCCTCCTAATTTATCTGCTTCTTCAAAAGCAGTGCCTCTTTCAGGGTTTTCGTACACTTTATCAGTAGTTACCATAATGCCCACACAAGCATTAGGTAATAATCGCATAGCTTCTAACACATTTGCTGTTCCAATGGTATTAACCATATAGGTTTCAATAGGATTTTCATAGCTTTTTCTCACCAGCGCTTGCGCAGCTAAATGAAAAATATAATCTGGCTGAAAAGCACTGATTTCTTTTTTTAATTGTTCGGCATCTAAGATGTTTGCAATTATAGATTTTTCACAATATTGCGCACCATCAATTTGATTGAATAAGTCTGCTTCATTTTCCGGAGCTAAGGCATAGCCTACTACTTTTGCACCCAATTCTTTTAAAATAAGTAAAAGCCATGATCCTTTGAATCCAGTATGACCGGTTACAAATACTTTTTTATTTTCAAACTGTTCTTTCAATATTGTAAAATCCATTATTACCATTTTTTCCATGGAGCACCTTGTTCCCACATTGATTCTAATTCTTCTTTATCTCTGAGTGTATCCATGCATTTCCAAAAACCATTGTGTTTGTATGCACTAATTTGTTTGTCTTTTGCTAAGTCATCCATGGGTTGTCTTTCCCACATTATAGCATCTGCATCATCTTTTAAATATTTTGCTATGCTAGGTTCTATAATGAAGAATCCACCATTAATCCAAGTGCCACTATCTGCTGGTTTTTCTTCAAAACTATTGATGAGGCCATCTTCTTGCATTTCTATTACACCAAATCTACTTGTAGCTTGTATGGCAGTCATGGTACAAATCTTCTGATGCTTTTTATGGTGCTCTAATAAGGCGTTCATGTCTACATCGCTTACCCCATCTCCGTAGGTAAGCATAAAGGTTTCATTGCCTACATAAGGAAGTACTCTCTTTAATCGACCAGCAGTCATGGTATCTAAGCCTGTGTCTATTAAGGATATTTTGAAAGGTTCTGCATTGTTTTGGTGTACTTGTAGGGAATTGTCACCAAGATTTACAGTAACATCAGCATTATGCATGAAGTAATTAATAAAATATTCTTTTATAACCCATCCTTTATAGCCCAAACAAATTATAAATTCGGTATGGCCAAAGGCTGCATATAATTTCATAATGTGCCATAAAATTGGCTTGCCGCCAATTTCAATCATTGGTTTTGGACGCAGAGATGATTCTTCTGATATTCTAGTGCCTCTTCCGCCGGCAAATAAAACTACTTTCATTATGGATTGATTTTTAAAATGAAATTTTTTGGAATGGTAAAAGGCATTTCTACTTTTTCATTGAAGGAAAACTTTTGTATTTGCATGTCAATAAAATAATTGTCACCCTTATTATTAATATTAAAGGTCTTGACATTTGCAAATCTATTATAATTTTCTTTACTGTAATCAAAAAACTGTACAACACAAGATGGTCCATTTTCTTCAATTGATTGTAAACCTATTGATTTTATTAAACTATCTTGTTTATTGTAGGTAGTGGATTGTGAAAAAGCTATTAAAACACTCTGTAAGGTCAAGGTGTTTTCCGTCTCTGTTGCATTATAGGTATTGCTTATGTTTTCAAGCGGATTGCCTATCAATAAGTTTTGTAAATCTTTAAAACCTAAAGATACAGGTATGTAATTATTCAATTCTGAATACGGTAGAATATAGGCTTCGTTTTTTGTATACAATAACATTTTAAGCGTGTCGGGAGTAATTAATACCCGAGCTACATTAAAGATGTCTAAGGCACTAATGTGTACCCAAATTTGTTTGTCTTTTACAATACGTATGCTTGCGCTGAAGGTTTGTTTTTCATTTTTCCCGTCATAACGCATTTTTGTTTTACAATTGAAAGTTTCAAAATCATTTCGGGGCTCCCAAATAGGCTTATATTGATCTACAAGTGCTAGGTTGGCCATGCTGTCTAGTAAGAATTGCTTATGCACTAATGCACTAGAATCGGCAATAGCTTTTTTCCGGATAGCATGTTTACTTGTTTTACAACTGCTTATTAGTAATGCACTTGTAATCAATAAGAAAATATAGGCGCTTACTTTATTCATTAATGCGTTTGTTTTTTAATTTATAATTAAGCTCTTCGCTTTGCATGCCTTTTTCTTTTGCTTTCTTCCAATTTTCTTCTGCTTCCTTTAAATTTCCTAGTTGAAATTCAATATCACCTAAATGGTCATATAATGTAGCATCTGCGTTAGGATAATTCAACTCAATTGCTTTCATTACATATTGTTTTGCTTTAGCATAATTTTTTAACTGATACATAATCCATCCATAGGTGTCTTGGTATGAACCAACAGTTGGGCTTAATTCTATAGCTTTCTTAGCCATTTTTTCAGCATATGGTAGGCGCTCTTTTCTTATAGACAAATAATAACTATAATTGTTTAATGCATTTGCATTCTTGTCATTCCATTTTAAGGACTCTTCGAAATGAACATCTGATTTCTCAAATTCTTTTAATTCGTGATACGATTCAGCCAAGGAAGCGTTTACTTCTGAAAGCATAGCTTTTTTATTTTCATCAATTAAATCTAGGCAACGGTTGTAATTTCTAATGGCATTAGCATGAAGATCTAGAAATGCGTAACCGATTCCTGCAAAATAATAAAGGTCTGCTTGGTTGGGAAATAGGCGAATAGCTCTCTCAGCGTAGATTACTAAACTGTCTGCCGTTTCTTTACTAATAGTATTGATAACTAATTGCTCCCAAGCTTTATAATTGCTTGGATTTAATTGTATCGACTTTTTGTATGCTTTTGTTGCTTCCTCAGTATTGCTATACATAGCATATAAATCACCCAAAAGTTGATATACGGTAAAGTTATTTGAGTTAGCATTGCATAGTAATTGAGTATATCGGATATTGCTAGCACTATCCTTACTTATTTCTAAATAAGGGACCAGCACTGCAATTTTATCCTCAATGGCTATAGTTTTATTGGTAATGATTTTTTCTATTTGTGCAATATAGGATAGGGTATCATGATTAGATAAAGAGGTGCTTATTTTATTTAGCAATACCATTCCATTCTCTGGGAATTTTTTGATAATAAGCTCATCTATTTTATTTTTTTCAGAAGTCTTTTTATTAACGCCATATAACTCGCTCAATAGAAGATAATATCTTGGTTCCTCTTTATGTTGTGCTACTAATTGTTCGCTTAAAACAATAGCACTATCTATTTGATTGTTTTTTATAAAAAGCTCTTGTTTTTGAAGTAGCAAGTCTTCATTTTCTTCTTTGTTTTGATGAATAAGAATGCGAAGTTGATCTAGGGCCAAATCATATCTTTTTTCTATTTGATACAATCGACTTGCTTGCATTAAGTACTGATCATTGTATTTAATTTTTTGGGCTAAGCTAGCATATAATTTAGCAGCTTCTAAATAGCTTCCTTGTTCTATCAAAATATCGCCTAATAGGTTTTGATACCATTGATTGGTGGAATCAATAGCGATAGCTTTTTTTATTTGTAAATTAGCTTTTGGTAAATTCTTGTTTTGAATGGCGATTTTAGCTAATTCAAAATAGCCAACACTTTCCTTAGGATGCGCGTTCGCAAATTGCTGCATTTGCTCCTCGGCTTCGCTAAGACGATTTAGATACTTTAATCTAAGACCCTCATAAAAAGATGCTTTATCTGTGCTATTACTTTCTTGTGCCTTACCTATCTTTACGAAAAGCAAGGAGAAAATAATAAAGCAGCAAACAAAACGTTTTTGAGGGGTATGCATTTACGATTCTTGAGTTGAATAGTCACCAATACTAAAAGATTCGGTTTTGCCTTTTAGTTTACACTCTTTACCAATAAGCGAATTATTTAAGTTAGCGCTTTCTATACTTGCTTTTTCTTGAATAATACTATTGCTAATGATAGATTGCTTAGCACTTGCGCCTTCTTCTATGGAAACGTGAGGGCCAATCACCGAATTTTCAATAAGTACATTTGCGCCGATATAACAAGGGTGAATGATAGTGGTGTTTTTAATAGTTGCTGATGGGTCTATGCTCGATTCGTTTTGATACTTAATCGATAAGATACGTTGGTTGGTATATACGGTAGCATCTTTATTGCCACAATCTAGCCATTCACTTACTTGGTCGGTATAGAAGTTTAATCCATTTTGCAACATGTGCTCCATGGCATCTGTAATTTGATATTCTCCTTTTTGTTGGATGTTTTGATCAATTAAGCGTTGCAATTCTTTTTTAAGATTTGCCCCATCTTTAAAATAATAGACACCAATAATAGCCAAGTCGGATACAAATTCTTGAGGCTTTTCAACAAATGCTTCAATTTTGTTTCCTTCACTTAATTTAACAACTCCAAAATTACTAGGGTCTTCAATTTTTTGAGTCCAGATAATAGCATCTTTCTGAGTGTCTATACTGAATGTGGCATTGAAAAGTGTATCTGCAAAAGCAATGAAGGTATTACCATCAAGAATTTTTTCTGCACATAAAATGGCATGTGCTGTTCCTTTAGGTTCTTCTTGCACACAAATATGACCAGTAGCGCCTAAGGTATTGGCTACGGCTAATAAATGAGCTTCTACTTCTTTGCCAAAATTTGGACCAATTACAAAAGCAATATGTTCAATTTTTTCTGAGCAAGTAGCTATAATATCTTCTACTATACGCTGAACTATTGGTTTGCCAGCTATAGGTATTAATGGTTTTGGCGTTGTAAGCGTATGGGGTCTCATGCGTTTGCCCATGCCTGCCATTGGAATAATAATGTTCATAAGTTTAATTTTTACCGGTATGCCCAAATCCACCTGTACCTCGCGTGGTATCATCAAGGGTTTCACTGAGCTCCCAAGCTATTGATTCATATTTTGCTATTATCATCTGTGCGATTCGATCGCCGTCTTCTATAATCTGCGCTTCATTTGATAGATTAATCATAGGTATCATTAATTCACCTCTATAATCTGCGTCTATGGTTCCTGGTGTATTTACAATAGTTAATCCTTTTTTTATTGCCAAACCACTTCTTGGTCTAATTTGTGCTTCGTGCATGTCTGGTAACGCAATAAATAGCCCTGTTGGGATTAGTTTGCGTTCCAAAGGCTTTAATTCAACCGGGTCAATTAGGTTAGCACGCAAGTCCATTCCTGCCGAACCAGATGTTTGGTAAGAAGGTAGGGGGTGATTGGATTTGTTGATAATCTTTACGCGTGTTTTCATACAATAAAAGCTTTACAAATGTACTCTTTCATTTTAAAAAATGGAACTATAAAGTAGGCTAAATAAGCCCATATTCGTCAATTTTAATGTTGAATTAACAAGTCTTATTCTTTAAACAGTTATTTTAAGTTAAATTTGTGTAATTAAATTAATAAATTTTATCCAAATATGGCAATATTAGGTCATCTAATTGCTCGGTCGTTATACATTAGAAAGCGCATGACTCCAAAGGTGGCAACACCTATTAAATATCAAACTACCACCTTGAAAAAGCTCATTACTAAAAGTGAGCAAACCTTGTTTGGTAAGCATTATCAATTTTCCGAATTATTAAGTTCTGATGCTTTCATTGATCATTTTAGAAATACGGTCCCTGTTCACACTTATAATGAAATGTATGATCAGTGGTGGCATAAATGTCAGGAAGGAATAGCCGATGTAAGTTGGCCTGGGAAAGTAAAATATTTTGCGCTAAGTTCTGGAACCTCGGAGTCGGCAAGTAAGCATATTCCCGTTACCCAAGACATGATTAAATCTATCAAACGCGTTGGGTTTAAGCAATTATGTAGCCTTACAAATTTTGATATTCCCTCAGCTACTTTCCAAAAAGGTGTTTTAATGTTGGGCGGCACCACCAGTTTATTCGAAAAAGGGGAGTATTACGAAGGCGATATGAGTGGCATTAGTGCAAAAAATATGCCCCGTTGGATGTCGGCTTTGTTATACAAACCAGGTAAGAAAATTGCTAAAAAACCTAAGTGGGAAGATCGTATTAAGCTTATTGTTAGAAATGCCAAAAAATGGGATGTGGGCACTGTATGTGGCGTACCTGCATGGGTGCAAATTGTATTTGAAGAAATTATCAAATATCACAAACTTAATACCATCCATGATATTTGGCCTAATTTGAATATTTATATTCATGGTGGTGTTTCCTTTGAGCCTTATAAAGACAGCTTCTCTAAATTATTGGCGAAACCTATATCTTTTGTAGAAACTTACATGGCTTCTGAAGGTTCTTTTGGTTTCAAAGCACATCCCAATGATTCTGGCATTAAGTTAGTATTGAATGCGGGTATTTTTTATGAATTTGTTCCCTTTAATGCATCCAATTTTGATGAGGAAGGAAACCCATATTCAAAAGTTCAGTCGGTATTGATTAATGAAGTAGATGAGCAAACAGAATATGCTGTGATGCTCTCCACCTGCTCTGGTGCATGGCGCTATATTATTGGTGATGTTATTCGTTTTACCAATGCTAAAGAACATGAGATGATGATTGTAGGCAGAACGAAACAGTTTTTAAGTTTATGCGGCGAGCATTTATCGGTAGATAATATGAATAAAGCCATTGAATTAGTGGCCAAACAATATCAGATCGCTATTAATGAATTTACCGTGATTGGTTTTTCAGAAGCTAATTATTTTGCACACAGATGGTATATCGGTTGCGATGACAAATCGATCAGTGAACAAGAAATTGCAGCTAGTATTGATAAAGCGCTATGCGAATTGAATGATGACTATGAAGTAGAAAGAACTTCGGCTCTAAAATCAATCTATGTTACCTTAGTACCCAATAAAACATTTTACGACTACATGAAATCTTTGGGTAAAGATGGAGCTATGAATAAATTCCCAAGAGTACTCAAAGGAAATGCAAAAGATAAGTGGGAAGCATACCTTAATAATTTAGCACATTAATATGAATATAGAAGCACTTTCAATTCCTGGTTTGCAGCTTTTGCACTTGTTTCACAGTGCAGATGATCGTGGCGATTTTGTGAAAACTTTTCATGCAGCAGACTTTAAAAAAATGAATTTGGGTTTTGAAATAAAAGAGTGTTTTTATTCAACCTCTCATAAAAATGTTATTCGTGGCATGCATTTTCAATTGCCACCAAGTGCGCACGACAAACTTGTTTTTTGTTCGCAAGGTGCTATTTTAGATGTTGTACTCGATTTGAGAAAATCTTCACCTACTTATTTGCAATTCGTAAGTGTTGAGTTGCCTGCTACAAAACCACAAGCATTATTCATACCTGCAGGGTGCGCACATGGTTTTAAATCTTTAGCAGATCATACCATAACCAATTATTTTGTTTCGAGCGAATATGATGCTTCAGCTGATGCGGGTATTCATTATCAATCCTTTGGATTTGATTGGGACTGTGCAGATCCAATAGTTTCTAAACGAGATCAATCTTTTCCTGCAATTAACGCATTACAATCACCTTTCTAATCAATAACCAATACCCTATGAATATTCAAAAAGTACTAAAGTCTTTATCTATCGATAAAAACAATATCGGTGTTTCCACAGGCGCTAAATGGATTAAAACCAATGCTCCTGTTTTAACTTCGCATTCTCCTGTAGATGGAAAGAAAATTGCAACCGCTACTACAACTGATGAAAAAACCTATAACCTAGTCATCGATAAAGCCGCAAGTGCTTTCAATGATTGGCGCATGTGGCCTGCTCCTAAACGTGGAGAAGTGGTAAGGCAAATTGGTCATGAATTGCGTAAGCATAAAGAAGCCTTAGGTACTTTAGTGAGTTATGAAATGGGCAAAAGCTTACAAGAAGGTTTGGGCGAAGTTCAAGAAATGATCGATATCGCAGATTTTGCAGTTGGGCTTTCTCGACAATTATATGGTTTAACGATTCATAGCGAAAGACCTATGCATAGAATTTACGAACAATGGCATCCATTGGGCGTAGTAGGTATTATATCAGCGTTTAATTTTCCTGTAGCGGTATGGAGTTGGAATAGCTTTTTAGCTTGGGTTTGTGGTAATACTTGTGTTTGGAAACCAAGTGAAAAAACACCGCTTACGGCTATAGCTTGTCAGAAGATTACAGAAAAAGTATTTAAAGCAAATGGAGTTCCAGAAGGTGTTTCGTGCTTAATCAATGGTGCTGCAGATATGGGTATTTTAATGTCTAAAGATACTCGAGTGCCATTAGTGTCGGCAACAGGTTCTACCCGCATGGGTAAAGCAGTTGCGGCAACAGTAGCAGGTCGTTTAGGAAAATCATTATTAGAATTAGGGGGTAATAACGCGATTATTATTTCTCAACATGCCGACTTAAACATGTCGCTTATAGGTGCTGTGTTTGGTGCGGTAGGTACTGCTGGTCAACGTTGTACAACTACACGCCGTTTAATCATTCATGAATCTATTTATGATGCGTTCAAGAAGAAATTAGTAGCAGCTTATAAACAAATTAAAATAGGTAATCCATTAGACGCTACTAATCATGTAGGTCCATTGATTGATCAAGATGCCGTGAATGCGTATTTGAAAACGGTGGCTACCGTTAAGAAAATGGGTGGTAAAGAAGTAGTGAAAGCAGGCGTTTTAAGTGGTAAAGGATTTGAAAGTGCATGTTATGTGAAGCCGTGTATCTTTGAAGTAGATAATGCTTGGGAAATCGTTCAACACGAAACTTTTGCACCTATTTTATACATCATGCCGTATAAAACATTAGAGCAAGCAATAGCCTTGCAGAATGCCGTGCCACAAGGTTTATCCTCTGCAATCATGACACTAAATATGCGCGAAGCAGAGACGTTCTTGTCGCACAAAGGAAGTGACTGCGGTATTGCCAATGTAAATATCGGCACTAGTGGTGCTGAAATTGGAGGCGCTTTTGGTGGTGAAAAAGAAACCGGCGGTGGTCGTGAAAGTGGCTCTGATAGCTGGAAAGTATATATGCGTCGACAAACAAATACAATTAATTGGAGTGATAGCTTACCTTTAGCTCAAGGTATTAAGTTCAATCTCTAAGAAGCCTTCTCTTTATAATATGGATGCCAAAAGGCATCCATATTTTTATTACTAAGCAAAATCTTTACTATGACTTTTGATGATTTAAATTTAAATAAGCCTCTCTTACTTGCTTTGAAAAAAATGGGTTTGCAAAAACCAACGCCCATTCAATATAAATCATTCAATACCATCATGTCGGGTAAAGATGTTTGCGGTATAGCGCAAACAGGTACGGGTAAAACCTTTGCCTATTTACTGCCCATCTTAAGGCAATTTGTTTTCACGAATGACAAAACACCTACTGTTATCATTTTAGTGCCTACTAGAGAATTGGTTTTACAAGTATTAAAAGCAGCAAAAGTGCTTAGTGCTTCCATGAGTATCGAAATACAAGGTGTATATGGCGGCGTTAATATGCGCAACCAAATGAATGCTTTAGAACAAGGTTGCAATATTGTCATCGGTACACCCGGTAGATTATACGATTTGTTTTTGAGCGGCTCATTAAAATTAAAAGCGGTAAAGAAATTAGTAATCGATGAAATGGATGAGATGTTGAATTTAGGATTTAGAGTTCAGATCGAACGTATCTTAGATAATTTACCCGAGAAAAGACAAAATCTTTTATTCTCAGCTACCATCACCGATGACGTAGAAAAGCTACTACAGGTTTATTTTAAAAATCCAGAACAAGTTACTGCCGCACCAACCGGAACCCCTTTGTTGCAAATTGAACAATCGCTTACGGCGGTGCCTAACTTTAATACTAAAATAAACTACTTAAGTGATTTATTAAAGGCCGACGAGAGCATGACGAAAGTGTTGGTTTTTGTGAGCACAAAGAAATTTGCAGATAAAGTATTTGAATCCTTAACGCCTGTATTGGGAGAGCAAGTTGGTGTTATCCACTCTAATAAAGCACAAAACAATCGTTTTGCTACGGTGCAAAAATTTGAAAAAGGAGATTATACCTGTTTAATTGCTACCGATATTATTGCTCGTGGTTTGGACGTAGCGGAAGTAACTCACGTTATTAATTTTGATATTCCCGATACACCAGAAAATTACATACATAGAATAGGAAGAACGGGTAGGGCCGATAAAAAAGGGATTGCCATTAGTTTTGCTACCGAAAAAGAAATGCCTTTTGTGGAAGCTATTGAACAATTGATGCAGCAAAAAATAGCCCTTCAAACTATGCCAGAAACGATTGCTGTTTCCGATCAATTGATTACGGAAGAAATGCCGGTTATTCGTATGAAAACAGATTATATAAAACCGATTAAACGCGCGCCTGATGCAGGTAGTGCCTTTCATGAAAAGTCGGCAAAAAATTCTAAGACCAACAAAAAAGTAAGCCATAAAGATAAGATGCAAAAAAAATATGGTAAGCCTAAAAGTCGACCTAAAAAGCGATAAGCTTAAGCTTGCTTTAAATTTAATCGGCTAAAAAAATCAGCTTCGCTTAATTCTTTGACATCGCCTGGCAATAAGGGATTCAATTCTATTTGTTCAATAGAAGTTCTGATTAATCGTTTGCAACGATGCCCTTTACTAAATACCATTTTTCGTACTTGATGAAAACGACCTTCTTGTAAAGTAAACGCTAGCCAAGTTTCGGGAATTCTCGTATTGGTAACATGATAATCGTAAATTGTTTTTTCTGGATCTAGTATTCGTTGCACCTTGCAAGGCGTGGTAGTGAAATGCGTGCTTGCTCCAATCCGAATTAGAACACCTGCGCGCCAGGCTTCAATCGTTTCATCAGATACAATACCCGCAACCAAAACGGCATAAACACGGTAATGTGGTGTTTTACTTTGAAAAAGTAAACGCACTATTTTTTTATTATTGGTGAGTAACAATAAACCTTCAGAGTCTTTATCTAATCGACCAACTGCATTGGTGCCTTCGGGAAAAGTATAAGATAAATCACCCAATAAAACGGCATCCCCATCGCTTTTAAATTGCGATAGCATGCCTCTAGGTTTGTTGATTATAAAATAGCGATGGGCTTCCAATTATAAATGGTATAAACCTACTTTGTAGAGTGAACTAATAGGTTTATTGTCCCAAAACAATTCAAAATCTTCCAATCCATTCTGTTCGTAATTTTCTTTAATTGTTTTTAGGGTCCAAGTTTTTTCTTGGCTATAATGAATGGCTTGTAATATATACTCTAACCAAGCAGCTTGTTCAGGTGCTATTTTAATATCAATACTGGCTTGAGCAGTTTCAAATTTCAAATTGGCTACTTCCCAAGTGGCACCTTTTTTAGATTTACTTTGAATCGTTTTAACAGGGGGTGCACCAAAATAGATTACTTTGGCATGCGGATTAGGCGTATAGAGTTCCGTGTCTTCTAATGCTTTACGAATAAAGTCATTTGGAACACTGGTTTTGGGCACTTTGAAATCAAACCATTTTTGTAAAGGAAAATCAAAGCAGGCTTTATGCATGTAATTGAATAAGGATTTTTTTAAGCCATAGCTAAAAGCTTCATGATCAGTACCTGTTTCATCGATATGCACTAAATCATTATTGGCAAATCGACCTTTTGAAGGTTCAGCAATTTGCACTTGAAAGGCCTCAGGCTTAGTGCCAACAGGACTATGAACGGTCATTGTGAATTGATGCCAAAATGCGGAATGCAAAATTTCAGCTTCAAATAATTGTCGCACCATCTCCAAAGAATCTATAGTTTCTTGTGCCGTTTGTGTAGGGAAACCATACATCAAATAAGCATGTACCATGATACCAGCATCGCAAAAATGCTGATTTACTTTTGCTACTTGAGCAACAGTAATGCCTTTTTGTATGAGCTCCAGTAGTCGATCCGATGCTACTTCTAGTCCGCCTGAAACACCGATACATCCCGATTGCTTTAAGAGCAAACATAAATCTCTGGTAAATTTTTTCTCGAAACGAATATTGGTCCACCACGAAACAACGAGTTTTCGTTTAATGATTTCAATTGCGAGTGCTTGCATTAAAGAAGGCGGTGCGGCTTCATCTACAAAGTGAAAACCATTATTGCCTGTTTGTGCTATAATGCTTTCCATTCTATCGCATAATATACTGGCGCTTATAGGCTCGTATTGACTAATATAAGGTAAGCTTATATCGCAAAAAGTACATTTGCCCCAATAGCATCCATGTGCCATGGTAAGTTTATTCCATCGGCCATCGCTCCATAAACTATGCATGGGATTGATGAGCTCTATAACGGAGATATAATCATTAAGAAGCAAATCGCTATAATCAGGTGTGCCTATCGTTGCTTGTTTATAATCAACACACGAACTAGCATTGGTATAAACTAATTGATCTTCCTGTAAATGGAAGGTACGTTTGAGTGTTGTAGCTTCAGTTTTTTGTTGGATAAATGAAAACAGTTGCTCTAAAGGAGCTTCGCCATCATCTAAGCAAATAAAATCTACAAATTCTAAAATGCGTTGATCGCTAAGGCTTCTCAATTCGGTATTGGCATAGCCGCCTCCAAGGGCTATTTTAATAGCGGGGAATTCCTTTTTAATATATTGTCCGCAACGTAAGGCTGCGTATAAATTTCCTGGGAAGGGAACGCTTAGGGCTACCAGGCTCGGTTGTTGGCTTATTATTTTTTCTTTTAATAAAGCAATTAGGTATTCATCTACAAAACTGAGCGGCCCCAATAGTGCTTCGTAAAGAGCATCCATTTCTTGTGCGGAGCGACCAATTTTTTCGGCATAGCGACTAAACCCAAAATACGGATCTACGGTTTCTTTTATCAAGTCGGCCAAGTCTTCTAAGTACATAGTGGCGATATACTTGGCTTTATCCTGAATGCCCATTGCGCCAAATGCCCAATTCAAATCTTCTAATTGATCGAAGCGTTGTGCTTCAGGTAAAAAATTGCGCTGTGCAATGCGATGAGCAAGGGTTGGATTTTTGCCTTGTAAGAAACTTATAACAGCATCGATAGTATGAATATAAGTATCCTTAAGTTTAAGGATTCGTTGCATATTATCGCTAGGCGCTTCAAAGACTTGGGCTTTTTCAAAAACGGCTATTAAGCCTTCTTTAGAAAAGATGGATAACATCACTTCAATACCCAAATCGGCCTGATAAGAGGCTATATTTTTGGTATTTAGAAAGCCTTTCAAATACGCAGTTGCGGGATAAGGCGTATTTAATTGAGTAAAAGGCGGTGTGAGTAACAAAATCTTGTCTTGCAAAAGCAGCCGTATTAAGGCTGTAAAAATACCGTTTAATATTGAATTTATTGCATTTGCTTCCTTTTTACTCTAGGGTTTGAAATTTCAATATATTATTAATGTAATCTCAATGTTACCAAATTATTAACTTTCTATTATTTATTGTATAGACCAAATATGGGTTATAGTTTTGCACTTAACAAGAAATTAATGATTAGATAACAATCAAGTAAAGTAAAATTTGTATGAAAAAAATTCTCCTATTAAGCTTTTTAACCCTTCTCAGCGTCAATGTATTTGCTCAGTTGGATAGCTTAAAATTAGTAAGTGCTAAAGAGCATGCAGCTCCCAAAAAGTGGTATGATAACTTCTCTATCAGAGGTTATAGCCAAGTAAGATATAATAGATTGTTAGAGACCAATGAAAATTTGGGGTGTGAGCAATGTGATAAGTCTTGGGGTAAAGATGGTGGTTTTTTTATTAGACGAATGCGTATTATATTTTTCGGACAAATTAGCAAAAATGTATATTTGTATGTTCAGCCCGATTTTGCGAGCAGTCCATCAAGCGATAGATTGCATTTTGCACAGCTTCGTGATGCTTATTTTGATGTTGGTCTAGATGATGATAATGAATATCGCATTCGCATTGGTCAAAGCAAAGTTCCTTATGGTTTCGAGAATATGCAGTCTAGTCAAAATAGAATTCCACTTGATAGGAATGACGCATTGAATAGTGCAGTATCTAATGAGCGCGATTTAGGAGCATTTTTCTATTGGGCGCCAAAAAATAAAAGAAAATTATTTTCAAGTTTGGTAAATGATGGATTGAAGGGCAGTGGCGATTATGGTATTTTTGCTTTTGGAGCTTATAATGGTCAAACAGCCAATAATCCAGAGGCTAACAATCAGCCCCATGTAGTTGCAAGAGTTACCTATCCATTTGAATTTAAAAAGCAAATAGTAGAAGTTGGTATACAAGGTTATACTGGTAAATATGTATTGCCTAAGGCTAATTTGAGTACGGGTGTAAAAAAACTTGCAGATTTAAATTATTTAGATGAACGCCTAGCGGCTTCATTTATTTTATACCCTAAACCTTTTGGTATTCAAGCCGAGTATACTATTGGTAAAGGTCCTGAGTTTAATAAAATTACAGATTCTATTGAGGTAACTTCTCTAAAAGGGGGATATATAACTATGAGTTATATGGTTAAATTCAAGCAAAAGACTATTATTCCGTTTGTGCGTTACCAATATTATGATGGAGGTAAAAAACATGAAAAGGATGCGCGTAGTTATGAGGTTAAAGATCTTGAATTTGGTGTAGAATGGCAATTTAATAAGGCTTTTGAACTTACAACAAATTACACGATTTCGCAAAGACGTTACGAGGATTTTGCTTTACAAGATAATTTTCAAACAGGTAATTTATTGCGTATCCAAGCCCAAGTCAACTTTTAATATTTGAAACATTTCTGAAGTCAATATTATGCTATTGTTAAGGATTTAAAATCAAACAGTAAAAATTATAAGAAGGGAATAAAAGAGTATATCTTTACTTTCTACTGTCAAAAATTTATTAAACTTTTAAATATATTAACCACTTAATTTTTTTTATTATGTCACTTAAATCTATCTTAAATTTCTTTCAACCAAAAGACAAAACCTTTTATTCTTTGTTTGAGCAAGTAACAACTACCTTGTCTCAAATGGGTGCTACTTTTCATGAGGCAATTCATGAAACGGATTATCAAAAGCGTGTAGCTTTACTAAAAAGTTTAGAAGATTTAGAGCATAAAAATGATGAAGTTACCCATCAAATTTTCATTGAATTAGGGCGCAATTTTATAACGCCTTTTGACAGAGAAGATATTCACTACTTGGCTACTTCTTTAGATGATATTGCTGATTATATCTGGGGTGCGGCTAAGCGTATTGTAAATTATAATATGGTTGATATCGATGCGTCTACAAAAGGTTTTGCTACCGTTATTCATAATTCTATCAATGAATTAAATAAAGGGATAAAAGAATTAAGAGGTATGAAAAATATGCGTGCTATCACTGAAGCATGTGTGCGTATTAATAGTTTCGAAAACGAAGCAGATGATTTGTTAGACAGCTCTATGGTGGCACTATTTGGTACTGAAAAAGATCCGATAGAAGTGATTAAGAAAAAAGACCTATATCAAATGTTAGAAATCGTTACCGATAAGTGTGAAGATGCTGCTAATGTAATTGAATCTATTATTATTAAATACGCTTAATAAAACGAACGAACATGACCTTTTTAATTGTCATTATTGTATTAGCCTTGATATTTGATTATATCAATGGCTTTCATGATGCAGCTAATTCTATTGCAACGATTGTATCTACGAAAGTGCTTTCGCCGTTACAAGCTGTAATATGGGCTGCAGCTTTTAATTTTGCTGCGTATTTTATATTTCAAGATCATGCCGTTGCTAATACGATTGGTAAAACCGTATATCCTGAGTTTATTACTTTACCCGTTATTTTTTCTGGTTTAATTGCAGCTATTTTCTGGAATTTATTAACCTGGTGGTTTGGTATACCTTCTTCTTCTTCGCATACCCTTATTGGTGGCTTTGCCGGTGCTGCCATTACCCATGCCTATATGACTAAAGGTTTTGTAGCCTTTGGTAGTATTGTAGAGATGGAGAAAATTGGTAAAACGGTATTGTTTATCTTCTTAGCACCAATTATTGGGATGGCCATTTCTATGTTTATGACCTTAATAACCATCATGCGCAATGTATGGGCAAGAATAGGTCTTATTGTAGTTACTACTGTTTTTACTGTATACTTATTTAATGTGTTTGAGCAAAATAAAATGCATGAGAATATTGGTAAATTGTATAAAGTTGATAAATATGAAAAAGAGCTAGCGAAAGATCCTTCAAATGAAGAAGTGAAAACAAAATTAGAAAAAGTCAAAAAGCATACTAGTGAAGCTATGGTATTTGTTGCTCGCTACGATAAAATAGGAGCAGATTTTGTTGCAGACAGTATGCAGCACGCTGGTTTATTAAAACCTATTGAAAGTACGCGTGTTAAAGATGCTTTAAAGAAAACATTTAAAATTGATAGCTTAACTAAACTTGGGAAAACAGATGCAAGCGTAAAAGTGATTGCTGATAGTATTACCAAAAAATTAGATGAAGGCAAAAAGCTTTATGCTTTGTATGGCACTGTAGAAAATCAACTATTGGTAGACACTTTACAAGCTAGCTTTGTTTTGTCTGAAAAGCAAGTAGAAAAAGTTGCTAAGGCAGTAGCAGATATCAATGCAAAAACAGAAGTAGTGAAAGCACTAAAAAAAGCGGATAATTCTTTTTTAGTGAATTGTCTTATTGGTTTAGTAATCATTTTCATTCTTACCTATTTATATGTAGATGTGTTAAGAGAACCTAATGCCTTTAGAAAAGCGAATATTTTCAAACGCTTACAATTATTATCTTCTGCAGCTTTCAGTTTAGGTCATGGAGGTAATGATGCACAGAAAGTAATGGGTATCATTGGCGCTGCTTTTGTAGCGTATAATAGTCAGAAGTATGGTGATGTAGGCACGGCTCTAAAAGAATTACCTTGGGTGCCATTAGCTTGCTATACCGCTATCGGTTTAGGTACCTTAAGTGGTGGTTGGAAAATTGTAAAAACGATGGGTTCTAAAATCACTAAGGTAAGCCCATTAGAAGGTGTTACAGCAGAAACAGCGGGTGCATTTACCTTATTCATGACCGAGCAAATGGGTATTCCGGTTTCTACTACACACACTATTACGGGTGCTATCATGGGTGTAGGAGCTTCAAGACGTTTATCGGCAGTAAGATGGGGTGTTACCTTTAATCTTATTTGGGCTTGGATTTTGACTATCCCGGTAAGTGCTGCAGTAGCAGGTCTAGTGTATTGGATTGTAAGTTTCTTTGTTAAATAAAAATAAGTTTTCATAGATAACGCCACCTTACGAGGTGGCGTTTTTTTTATTACTTTTATTGCTACTATGCAAACATCTAATTCAATTTTCCATCCAGAAGTAGCTACTTACATCAATGCTTTTGAGCCTGCAGTGCAAGAAAAATTACTTCAGTTGCGCACTTGTGTCTTTGCTATGTTGCCCGAGGTAGAAGAAGGCATCAGTTATAAAATGCCCTGCTATAAATACAAGGGCGTGCTTTTTTACATGGCTGCTTACAAACAGCATATTGGTTTTTACCCTACTGCCGCCCCAATTGTCCATTTTGCTGCGCAATTGAGCGCTTATAAAACTAGTAAAGGGGCCATTCAATTTCCATTAGATCAAGATTTGCCAATGGCGCTGATCAAGGAAATCATATTGTTTAATTTAAATAGAAAACCAAAGAAGTAGATTCGTATTGATGCATTGACATTGTACATTGCGTCACTAATTTTTCTTATTTTTAATTATTCCTATCGCGTTTAATTTTTAGCATCATGTCCTATCCTTTTCAACTTCGTAGTGCTGCTGATTACGAACAAGCCTATCAAAGTAGTGTGCAGAATCCAGAATTATTTTGGAGTCAAATTGCTGAATATTTTCATTGGCATAAAAAATGGGATGCTGTTTTAACATGGAATTTTGAAGAACCTAAAATTGAATGGTTTAAAGGAGGGCAATTGAACATAACTGAAAATTGTCTCGATCGTCATTTGCCAGCTAAAGCAAACGACACGGCTTTGATTTTTGAACCCAATGATCCAAAAAGTGCTACGCAAAAGCTAAGCTATCAAGCATTATTTGATCGGGTTAATCAACTGGCTCAAGTATTAAAAAATAATGGTGTAAAAAAAGGAGATCGTGTGGCTATATATATGGGCATGATACCTGAATTGGCCATAGCTACCTTAGCCTGTGCACGCATAGGTGCTATACACTCGGTTATCTTCGGTGGTTTTAGTGCGCAGAGTATTGCCGATCGCTTGCAAGACGCCCAAGTTTCTTTTGTAATTACTTGTGATGGTGCTTATCGAGGTACTAAAGAAATTCCATTGAAATCGGTGATCGATGATGCCCTTGTACAATGCCCTTTTGTAGAAAAAGTGTTGGTATATATGCATACCCATACACCTATTAGCATGCTTAAAGACCGCGATATGTGGTGGGAAGATGAAGTGGCTAAAGTAGTAGCTATGGGCAATCCTATATGCAAGGCCGAAGTAATGGATGCAGAAGATCCTTTATTTATTTTGTATACCTCGGGCTCTACCGGAAAGCCCAAAGGGGTGGTGCATACCGTAGGTGGTTATATGGTTTATACTACCTATTCTTTTGTCAATGTATTTCAGTATCAAGAAGGTGATGTGCATTTTTGCACGGCCGATATTGGTTGGATTACCGGACATAGTTATATCGTATACGGACCATTATGCGCGGGCGCCACAATCTTGTTATTCGAAGGCATTCCTACCTATCCCGATGCCGGACGCTTTTGGGATATTGTAGATAAACACCAGGTTGCTATTTTGTATACCGCACCAACAGCAATAAGAAGTTTGATGGGCTTTGGCTTAGCACCTTTGGAAGGGAAATCTTTAAGTTCGCTTAAAGTATTAGGATCCGTAGGTGAGCCTATTAATGAAGAGGCATGGCAGTGGTATCACGAGCATATAGGTAAGGGCAGATGCCCTATAGTAGATACGTGGTGGCAAACCGAAACAGGTGGAATTTTAATTTCTAATATGGCCGGCATAACCCCAGCAAAACCTGCTTATGCAACCTTGCCTTTGCCGGGTGTGCAGCCTATTTTGTTAGATGAAAATGGAACCGTTTTAGAAGGGAATGATATCAGTGGCAATTTATGTATGCGTTTCCCATGGCCAGGTATGCTCCGCACAACATATGGCGATCATGTACGTTGTCGCACTAATTATTTTGCTACCTATCCTAATTTATATTTTACGGGCGATGGGTGTTATAGAGATACGCAGGGTAATTATAGAATAACCGGTAGGGTAGATGACGTATTGAATGTAAGTGGACATAGAATTGGTACGGCAGAGGTAGAAAATGCTATTAATAGTCATACCGGAGTAGTAGAATCAGCTGTGGTAGGTTATCCCCATGATATAAAAGGGCAGGGTATTTATGCCTTTGTAATTATAGAAAGTGTACATGGCGATGCGGATTTGAGTAAATTAGATATAGCACAAACTGTTACCCGATTGATTGGGGCCATTGCCAAACCCGACAAAATCCAGTTTGTGCAGGGACTGCCTAAAACCAGGAGTGGTAAGATTATGCGCCGCATTTTGCGTAAAATAGCCGAAGGTACCGTTGATGCTTTAGGCGATACCTCTACGCTCCTGGATCCAAGTATAGTGGAGCAAATTGTAAAAGGAGCCGAATTATAAGATAAAAGACCTAATTTTAGAATGGCTTAAACCAAACCAATTGCCAAGCAATCAAGTCTATATCAAAAACTAATTTATGAAAAAACAGGTACTTTTTCTTTTTGCCTTTTTAGTGGCATTAAACGGTTTTGCACAAGTAGTGTGTAACCCATCGTTTACTTGGTCACAAACCTCTAATAGTCAAAATCCTTATCAGATCAGTGTCGTGAATACCAGTAGCGTAACCGGTGCTCCTGTTTTTGCATACATCACATATTCTATGAATTGGGGTAATGGTACATCTTGGATTAATGCTACGGGCACTAGCGTTCGTAATTATACTAGTGCAGGTACTTATGCACTAGCACTTACTATGCATGTTTACGATTCCCTTACTAATACTTTATTGTGCACCAGCACCTATAATGCTACCGTCACATTGGCCGCTTCACCATGTAATACTACAATTGCCACAACTAATAATGGTAATGGCTCTTATGCATTTTCATCGAGCAACCAAGCAGCAGGCATGACCTATGCTTGGAATTTTGGTGATGGTACTAGCGCCGGTAATGTAGCAAGTACAAATCATACCTACGCTAATCCAGGTATCTATACCGTTACCTTAACTACAACACTTAATGGAGTAACCTGTACTACGACATCAAGTGTAAACTACCAAAGCAATACGTTCAACTGTGCAGCAATGGTAGCTAGTTTTACCAAAACACAAAATGGTTTAAGTGTTACCTTCAATAATACGTCTACGCAAGCGAATAGTGTAAATCCTATAATTTCAAGAGTTTCCGATTGGACATTTGGAGATGGTAATAGCATTAACAATACCTTTAGTAGTGTCTCGCACACATACTCTATTGCGGGTACATACAACGTTCGATTAATCAATCGTTATGTTGATTCAGCTAATGCTAATACCGTATACTGTAGAGATACCGCTTACCAAACAGTTACCGTAACGGGCACTACAGCTAACTATATAGCTGGTAATATTTATTGGGATAGCACTTTAAATATCAATTCAAGTTCATTTAAAGTGTGGTTGATTACCTATGATACATCTACTAATATTATTAATGCAGTAGATTCCATTTCGGCTACTGGATTATATGGGCAAGTAGCATATCAATTCAGCAATAAAGCAGCCGGTACATACCGAGTAAAAGCAGCCGTTGTTGCAGGTGCATCAGGTTTCACGCAAATGGCACCTACCTATCATTTTGGCAGCACGTATTGGGCAAATGCTACACTTATCAATCATACAGGTGGTGTTTCTAATAATAGACATATTTATATGCAAGCCGGTAGCTCTGCAAATGGACCTGGTTTTGTAGCGGGTAATGTAATTTTAGGTGCAGGTAAAGGAACGGCAAACGGAGCACCCAATGTGCTTATCTTATTGCGCAATGCCAATAACCAAATCGTAAAACATACCTATACCGATATCAATGGAGATTATTCCTTTAGTAATTTACCAATGGGTTCTTATAATGTATATCCAGAGAGTATGCCACAAACAACAACGCATTCGCCTGTATTTACTATTAGTGCCACAAGTACGAATATTAGTGGAGTAGATTTTACTAAAAACTCTAAGAAAATTGTTCCTAATAGTTTAGCGGTAGCGTCTTTAAGCAATACCGTTTTCTGCAGCATCGCGCCTAATCCAGCAAATGATGTGCTTACGATTCAATTGCAAAACGCTAATGCTCCTGCACAAGTGCGTGTCGTAGATGTATTAGGTAAAACTATGTTGACAACTACCTTACAAACAACTACGAGCACCATCAATACGAGTGCTTTAGCTCCGGGTATGTACTATATGCATATTACGCAAGGCTCAGCGCAACAAGTAGAGCGCTTAATGATTCAGAAATAGCAAGCATACAGGATATCAATAAACAAGCAAGTGCCCCATCCGGGGCACTTTTTTTTATGATATATAGAAATAACTGGTAGCAGCGTTTAACGCTGAGCTGATATAGCCATAAAGGATAGGGCGAATTAAAAATCCAATTCGTTTTCTACTAAGCAGCTTAGTGTAGGGAAGCCCATAGTGTATAAAACTTGATTACAAGGCATCATTAATTGTTCTGCTTTCCAAGAACAGAAATAATCAGCTTTATACCAAGCTTGAATTAAATACTCTAATGACATTAATTGCATCGCTTTTTTTAAGGCTTCCAAATCTTTATCGGTTAAATGATTGAAAGCATTCGCTTGCAATAAGTCGTTTGATAATTTGATAATTTGAAATTTCATAGCTTTTAGTTTTGTATAAAGTTCTCTAGCTTGTGTGAACAGATTGTTATATTATAGGTGTTCTTTTGCACATTCTTTGCACAAAATGTTATCGGTGCTTCCTTTCTCAAAAAGATAATATTTTGGTAAAATAGAAGCTACAAAAAAGTACTATATGTTCTAAATCTCAACCTCTGTCTCAACCTCAAACGCTGTGAGATCCTTCGTTCCTCAGGATGACACGAGGGGGATGGTTTGTTGTATGGATATTTCTGAATTATTAGAATGTCATCCCGAGCCTGCGAGGGATCTTAACCTCATTCTTAGTCTTATCCTCAGTCTCAAACACTCTGAAATCCTTCGTTCCTCAGGATGACACAAGGGGGATGGTTTGCTGTATTGGATTCTTTTAAAAGCATGCTTAAACTGTATACGTTCATCTTCGGTATGCGAGGAATCTTATACCTTGTTTTATCTCATTTATTTTCTTTTTAGTTACAATATTTCTTCTGTAACATCAGTTGCAAAACCATATTATTATTTGTTTCAACTTTGTGGAAATAAAAACCACAAAAAATAGCTATGAAAAAGAATATCGGAACTATAGATCGTCGATTAAGGGCGCTACTAACATTAGTAGTATTTGTTCTTATTTATTTTAAAGTGCTTCAAGGTATTACTGCATGGGTAGGTAGTGTGTTCGCATTCGTGTTAATTATTACCAGTTTGTTACAATTCTGTCCATTATATATTCCTTTTCGTATTACAACAATAAAAAAATAATCAAGATGAATTCGTTTTGGAATGACCGTTATAGTCAAAAGGCTTACGCATATGGCACGGCGCCTAATCAATTCTTTAAAGAACAAATAGACCTTCTTCCAGCGGGGAAAGCCCTTTTTGTTGCTGAAGGTGAAGGTCGCAATGCGGTATATGCAGCAAGTATTGGCTGGCAGTCCTTTGCTTTTGATAGTAGCGAGGCAGCAAAGAATAAAGCCTTGCTTTTAGCGTATAACAAAAAAGTGTCTATCAATTATGAAGTGGCTGATGCTAACGATGTGGAATATGAACAGGCTGCTATGGACTTGATTGTTTTAATCTATGCGCATTTCCCAGAGTCAATTCGCCATAATGTGCATACGCGACTTTTACAATTTCTAAGACCAGGTGGGCGAATACTAATAGAAGGCTTTCATACCAGTCAATTGGGTAAAGCAAGTGGTGGACCAAAAGACCTATCAATGCTCTATACCAAAGAAAAAATAGTAGAAGATTTTGTAGGTATACAAACTCAATTATTAGAAGAGAAAAGTGTGGTATTAGAAGAGGGTCCTTATCATAATGGGGAGGCTTCTGTGCTTCGCTATATTGGGATTAAATTATAATTTTTAAAATCAACAATATGCAATTCATTAAAAAACATTTCTTAACAATCATTGGAATATTAATTGGTTCTCTTGGAGGCTATGCTTATTATTTCTTTGTAGGATGCGCTAGTGGTACTTGCGCTATTACTTCTAATCCACTCAATAGTACCTTGTATGGCGCTATGATGGGCGGATTATTGTTTAGTGCCTTTAAAAAATCAAAAGGCTAACAATTCAGGATTACTACTGACCAAGATCATACTCGCTTGCAGTAGTTCTCATAGTTTATCACTTTTAAAATAACTTATTTTATAACCTTAATATTTAGATCATGATCATAGAACAAATTTATACCGGATGTATAGCAGAAGCGGCTTATTTTTTAAGCTCTGAAGGAGAGGCTGCTATTGTAGACCCTTTACGCGACATTCAACCCTATCTCGACAGAATAGAAAAAGAACGTGTGCAATTAAAATATATTTTTGAAACCCATTTTCATGCTGATTTTGTATCAGGACATATTGATTTAGCTAAAAAAACAGGAGCTACCATCTTGTATGGTCCTACAACCATGTCTACTGGATTTGAGAAGAAAGTAGGGCAAGATGGAGAGGTGTTTACACTTGGTGGTAGTACCATTACCTTGATTCATACACCCGGACATACTATGGAAAGCAGTTGTTATTTATTAAAAGATGAGCAAGGTAAGGAGCGAGGCATCATTACCGGAGATACTTTATTTATTGGCGATGTGGGTAGACCTGATCTAGCACAGCATGTAATAGAAGACTTGACACAAGATAAATTGGCGCGTCATCTTTATCATTCATTGAGAACCAAAATCATGCCTTTGTCTGATGAGTTAATTGTATATCCTAATCATGGAGCAGGTAGTGCTTGTGGTAAAAATATGAGTAAAGAAACTACCGATACCTTAGGCAATCAAAAGCGAAGTAACTATGCACTTAATCCTGCTTTAACTGAAGATGAATTTGTAGCTATTGTATTGAATGGGTTAGTGCGCCCTCCGCAATATTTCCCTAAAAATGTATTGATGAATATTCAGGGTTATGAGCAGTTAGATGCTATTATAGCCAAAGGCATGACGCCATTAAGTGTAGCACAAGTGGAGCGTTTTCAGCAAGATGCAAATATTATGTTATTAGATACTCGTGCTGCACATAAATTTGCATTTGGATTTATTCCAGGTAGTGTGAATATCGGTTTAGATGGCAATTTTGCAATGTGGGTAGGAGAGTTGATCGATAATCTAGATCAGTCAATAGTGCTTATTGCCGATGATGAAGAGCAAGTAAAAGAGAGTATCACTCGATTATCAAGAGTGGGTTATGACCATTGTATTGGTTATTTGCAAGGAGGATTTGAAGCATGGCAAAAAGCAGGTAAATTAATTGATCATGTGCAACGTATAAGTGCACAAGCATTAAGCGAGCAATACCAGCAAGCACCCTTACCTATTTTTGATATTAGGAAAATTAGCGAATTTCAATCTGAGCATTTAGAAGCAGCAATAAATATTCCTCTAAATGATTTGGAGCAACAATTAGATCGCTTGCCAAAAGATCAAGCTTTTGTTGTGCATTGCGCAGGGGGTTATCGCAGTATGGTTGCGGCTTCTTTATTAAAAAAGAAAGGCTACCAGAATTTTGTGGATGTAATTGGAGGTTTTGCCGCTATTAAAGAAACGTCAATGCCCAAAACTGACTATGTTTGTCCGACTACTTTATTGTAAGTCGTATATAAAACAAAAAAACCACCGTTTTATAGGTGGTTTTTTTGTAGTTTTTATTTTGTATTAAAATAAGGAATAACAAAAGTAGAATGAAATATTATTCGTATTTTCAGCGTAGCTAGTAATGAGTGGATCGTTAACACTAAGTACTCTCAAACCAAAAATTGATTTGTTTGATTTAAGAGAGGCATCTATAATAAGCCCTGAATTTTTTACACCTTTATTTGTAGTAGTTGTTGGATCTGTTGTGCCATATTCATCAGTTAAATTTGATTTTAATCCAAATTGATAACCAATGCCTATTGCAAAGTCCTTAGATAGTCTATATTTTGCCATAACAGGCACATCAATACTCGCAACCTTATAATTGTGTTTATCAGTAAAAGCGTTTATAGAATCAGTTTTAAACTTAGTTATTGCATAGTTAATTTCTGCTTGAAGATTAATTTTAGAACTTAGTTCTAAAACCTCAAAATAGGCAATGGAAAAACCAAGATTAGATTTTAAAATTTTGGATTCTGTAGTAAACATGGATGTATTTATACCGGCTTTTAATCCACCGTAAACTTTGTCTTGTGCTTGAACATTTATTTCCAAAAGGAAAATTGACAATATTATTAATTTGTATATTTTTTTCATATTATTTATTTTTTAATTATTAATTAGAAAATTGTACTATTTTTTATCATAAGGTACTTGATAAAATTTCTTAAAATACCCAGCATATCCTACTACTTTTAAATTAACAGTTGAGAAAAATAAGTATGAATGTTTTTGAATTTCATAATTTGGATGAACTATTATATCAGCACCTGTACCATTAAGAGCTTTGAAAGCTGCAGCTGATTTTAACCTTCCTAAATTACTATGTATGCCTTTTTCTCCAGAAAAATTTACACCTTCAGCATAATGTCTTGAATTACCTGAAATTTTGAAAATCAGAAAATAAGTAGCATTGGCTTCGCCGTTTAATTTTTTATTCATATCAATGTCAATATCTGCCCTGATTGGATTTATTGTTGCTTGTGGAGCATACATAGGAGTAGATAAAGTACTGATTTTACTAGAATGGCAACTGTATAGTGCCAAAATGGTAAGCAGGAATGCAATTTTTCTCATAAGTAAATTAATTTAAAAATTAAATAAAAATTGGTTTATTAAATATATTTCATTTTTTTAATATTTTCAAATTTATACAAAAAAACCACCTTTTTAAAGGTGGTTTTTTGTTTTTAGTGCCCAGAACAGGAATCGAACCTGCACTACCTTGCGATAACCAGATTTTGAGTCTAGCGCGTCTACCAATTCCGCCATCTGGGCGTGGGCACTAATTAATCGTGGGTTGCAAAAATAGACATTCTTTCTTTAATACGCAACAAATATTTATGCTTAAAATAAAATTCTTTTAGCTTTAAAAATAAGCTCTCCTCCTCTTGTCCACTATCTATGAGCTGCATAGTAGGGGCAATAGCATCTTGCAATTGTTTGATAAATTCATGTACGGATTGCTGCAGGCTTTGTCCTAACTCGGTATCTTTTCCTTGGTTTTCCCAATCGCTCAATTGCTCATTCAAATCCATCACCTCCATTAGAAAGGAAGAGGGCAATTGGTATTTTTCATCGGGCAATAACAAGCCTTTTATACGCAATAGATGCGCAATAGTCAGCATAGGATCTTGTAAAGTGGTATAGGCTTCGTTGTTCAATGCCGATTGCTGTAAGGCCTCAATTTTTGTTTTAGCATCGGCCTGCATAAAACGATCGGGATGGTATTTTTTACTATTGGCATAATAGTTTTTTTTCACCAAGTCCTGATCGGGATGGCAACTTAAGGGTAACTGATAAAATTCAAAATAATTCATATGCAAAATTACACAAGTAAAAGTATCTTTGAAACATGGAACCAAAGATTCGTTTGGGTATCTTAAGTGAACTCAAAGTGCCTACCGACAACCGAACCCCTTTATCGCCAGAGCAATGTGTGCAATTACTTAAAGCATATCCTCAATTGGAGATTGTAGTAGCACCTTCATCACTTCGCTGTTTCGATGACCAAAGTTATAGCAATGCGGGCATACCTGTACATAATGATTTGTCAAATTGTGATATTTTATTGGGTGTGAAAGAAGTGCCTCCGGCTGCATTAATACCACATAAAACCTATTTGTTTTTTTCGCATACCAAAAAGAAACAAGCCTATAATCAAGCCTTGATGCAAAACCTAATTGCCAAGCATATTCGTATGATAGATTACGAATGCCTCACGCATGAAGATGAACAACGGGTTATTGGCTTTGGTTTATTTGCTGGTATTGTGGGCGCACATAATACGCTTAAAACCTATGGTGAAAAGTTTAACGTATTTCATTTGCCAGCGGCGCATCAATTGGGTAGCTATCATGCTTTAATTGAAACCTATCATCACACAAAATTACCACCGATTAAAATAGCCCTTACCGGTTCGGGTAAAGTAGCTGCAGGTATGTTGGAGATAATGGCGCACTTGGATATTGATGCGGTAGAACCTAAAGATTTTTTAAACAATAACTATCCCTATCCGGTATATACCCATCTCAAAGGTGCAAGCTTATATGCGCATAAAGAAAACGGCTCTTTCAATAGAAACGATTTTCATCATCATCCGCAGGATTATGAATGTCTTTTTGCCCCTTATACCAAAGTGGCAGATATCTTAATGAATGGAATTTATTGGGATGCTCATATCGATCGCTTATTCGAAACCTCGGATATTGCACAAGCCGATTGGACGATTTCCGTTATTGGAGATGTAACCTGCGATGAGAATGGCTCGGTACCCATCAATTTAGGCGCCTCTACCATAGCCGATCCTGTATACGGCATTGATCGTATGCATTTCGAAAAAGTGGCACCCTTCCAACATACTAAAAACACCATTGATGTAATGGCCGTTGATAATTTGCCTAACGAATTAGCTAAAGACGCCTCTCAATATTTTGGTGCCCAATTAATGAAGTTTATACTACCCGCATTAATCCAACAAGAAGCCAATGCCATTATTGATCGGGGCACCATGTGTGCAGAAGGCAAGCTTACAAAGCCTTTTGAATACCTAAGTGATTATGCCTATGCATAAAAAAAGAGCCTCGAATTTTCGAGGCTCTTTTTTTATATTTTTTACAATATGCTTATTGCATGTTTTGCGCATCTTTAATGAATTGTTGCAAACCTAAATCCGTTAATGGATGTTTCAATAAACCTAAGATTGAGCTTAAAGGACATGTGCACACATCTGCTCCAGCTTCAGCACATTTCACAATGTGTAATGGCGTACGGATAGACGCGGCTAATACTTCTGTTAAATAGCCTTGTGCATTATAAATGCTCACGATGTCTTCAATTAATTGAACGCCATCCCAATTGCTATCGTCTACACGACCAATAAATGGAGAAACAAATGTAGCACCTGCTTTAGCAGCTAAAATAGCTTGTCCGGCAGAGAATACTAAAGTGCAGTTTGTTTTAATGCCATTGTCGGTAAACCACTTAATCGCTTTAATGCCATCTTTAATCATAGGGATTTTTACTACGATATTAGGGTGGATAGCTGCTAATACTTTTCCTTCCGCAATCATTTCGTCAAACGTAGTGCTTAATACTTCTGCACTTACAGGTCCGTCTACGATTTCGCAAATAGCTTTGTAGTGTGCATTGATAGCTGCTGTACCTTTAATGCCTTCTTTAGCCATTAGGGTAGGGTTGGTTGTTACACCATCTAAGATACCTAAGTCGTTAGCTTCTTTAATTTGATCGAGGTTGGCTGTGTCGATAAAAAATTTCATACGAATTGTATTTTATGAGTATAAATTGGAGTGAATAGACTAAGAAAATAAAAAACCGGTAGATTACTTACATCGCGACGCTACAACCACCTACCCTTGCTACATTCCTGTCCTGGGGGAGTTCAGCAGGAGCTGACCGTATAAGACCTACCGGAAATGCAAAGATAGTTTTATTTTTTTTGTTTACAAAATCGTTTGTTTTACTTGCTCTAAAATATCTAGAGCTTCGGCTTTGCTATTGCCTTCGGCATAAATACGCAATACCGGTTCGGTGCCCGAAGCACGGAGCATTACCCAGCCGCCATTATCGAGATGGTATTTTACCCCATCTATAGTTTCTACTCGGTTGAAGCTATAACTGCCAAATTGGGTATAGCCACCTGCGTATGCTTTATTAATAATGGCTTCTTTTATTGCATTATCGATATGTAAATCATTACGCTCATAAACAAAGGTGCCTACCAAATCATATACTTCCTGACAAAGTTCTTTCAATGATTTGCCTGTTTGAGTCATGAATTCATAAATAACCAAGCCGTCATAAATACCATCGCGCTCAGGGATATGACCTTTTACCGCAATACCACCACTTTCTTCTCCACCCACTAATACATCTTCATTAATCATGATTTCGCTGATGTATTTAAAACCAATTTTGGTTACTTCTACAGGCAATTGGTATTGCTCTGCCATACGCTTTATACGATCGGTAGCAGAAAAAGCAATAGCTACTTTACCACTCAGCTTTTTGTATTTATGTAAATAATGAACGAGTAATAAAATAATATGATGGGCATCTACAAACTGACCATCTTCATCGTATAAACCAATACGGTCGGCATCGCCGTCGGTAGCCAAACCAATTTTAATTTCTGGTGTTTGATGTATAGTTTGTGAAAGCAATTGCAAGTTTCTATCTAAAGGCTCTGGAGCCGTACCTTCAAATCCTGGGTTGTGCTCGCAATGCAATAATACCGCTTGTGGTAAAAGCTTGCGAATTACATTTTGTCCAGCACCAAACATAGCATCATAAGCTAATTTGAAAGGCGATTTTCGTAGCGCATCAAAATCAAATTTTGTTTTGAGATACTCGATATAACCTGTTTCTAAATCTACGTATGCTAATAAGCCCTTCGCTTCCATGTTTTCTAAACTGATACTAGGTAGCTCTAAATCTTCAGGGATCAAAGCTTCAACAGCAGCAATATCTTTAGGGCTTGTTGGTCCGCCATGCGCACCTTTTAATTTAAAGCCATTGTAGGTTGGCGGATTATGAGAAGCCGTGATCACCACACCTTGATGTGCATTATGTAATAATACGCCTAAAGAAACCATTGGCGTGCTTACAAATCCTTTTGCTAAATATACTTTAATGCCATTAGCACCCAATACACGCGTTGCAATTTCTGTAAATAAAGGTCCACCAAATCTACAATCATGACCAATCACCACACTTGGTTTTGCCTCCTGTTGTAAAAGCCATGTAGCTAAGCCTTGAGCTACACGCGCTACATTGTATTCGGTAAAGTCTTGAGCAATGATGGCGCGCCATCCGTCGGTTCCAAATTTTATAGGGGCTGATTTCATTTCCTCTTTATTTTATAATGCTCGCAAGATACAAAACATTTTATTTTGGATTGAATTTTGCACTGATAATACGTAACTTGCCTTTTCAATTAATTTGCCATTATGCTTACTTATTTAGCCTTGGGCGACTCCTATACCATTGGAGAGCAAGTGCCTTACGAAGCCAATTTTCCGAATGTATTAGTGCAACAATTAAATGCATTAGGTATGCCTTGCGCTGCTCCGGTAATAATTGCTACTACCGGCTGGACTACCGACGAATTGGCGGCAGCTATTCGAGAACGCGCCTTGCAAGAACAGTTTTCATTTGTAAGCCTTTTAATTGGTGTCAATAATCAATATCGCGGTCGCTTAGCGAGTGAGTATGCCGTAGAATTTGAATCTTTATTGCAACAAGCTATTGCTTTTGCGAAAGGTAAAGCCAATCATGTTTTTGTATTATCCATTCCAGATTGGGGCGTAACGCCTTTTGCCAAAGATCGAAATGCTGAATTGATAGCAGTAGAGATTGATGATTATAATGCAGTAAATAAACAAATTACGCAACAATACGGATGTGCGTATTTAGATATAACGCCGAGTACGCGTAAAAATGGAACAAATGCTGATTATTTAGCCGAAGATGGCTTGCATCCTAGTGCTTTGGAATATGCAATATGGGCGAGTGCTTTAAGCGAACAAGTTAAACACCATTTGCAATAGCCTGAAATAAGCGTTCTAGTTTTTCTTTATTAATAATTTTTTGTGTTTGTGTGCCGCTGGCAATTAAGCGTGTCCCTTCATGCGCTTCAAATTGAGTATGCACTTCATTGCGCTCAATAGCGGTAAGCGTTGCGGTAAAACAAATTTCTTGTCCTAGTAACGCCGGTGCATGATGTATGATGTTAATACCGGTACCAATGCCTTCTTCGCTTTCTTCTTTCATTTCTAATACAAACAAACGACCGCTCCATTCTGCATCGCGTGCTATAGCAAAAGTAGAGTATACCTCATGTACGGTGCCTGAAGCAAAACGAGCAAGGTCTTGGTCGCATACCGTATGCCAATATTTTTTTTGATCGCCGATTGCAAAAGGTGTTTTCATACTTGGGATAGCTAAGATTATTTTATAAATTTATAAAAATTTACGCACTATGATACAAAGTAATTTTTTAGTTTTATTAGCAGCAGCAGCCGTACCTATGATTATGGGCATGTTGTGGTATAGTCCTTTATTGTTTGCTAATGTTTGGATGAAAGAAGCCAATATTACTGTAGGCGAAATGAAGCCGGCTAAGTTTGCCTTAATTTTATCTACAGCCTTTTTATTCTCATTAATGATTGCAAATTCTTTGCAATTTGTGGTGATTCATCAAATGAGTTTGCCTTCTATCGTTTTTGGTTTGCCAAAGGCTGAGCAAGAAGCTTTCTTAACGAGCACTATGCAAAAATACGGCCATCAGTTTAGAACCTTTAAACATGGTGCATTGCATGGTTTTATTTTTACTTTATTTACGGCATTACCGCTAATCGCTATGCATTGCTTATACGAGAAAAAGAGTGTAAAATACGTATTAATCCATCTTGGTTATTGGGCCGTATCTCTTACGCTAATGGGTGGTATTATTTGTCAATGGACTTAAAAATTTTGTACCTTTACTAAATGAAGCAACTTCGTTTTTTATTTATACTCTTTTTTGCTTTGAGCACGCAACAAGTTTGGGCTCAAGATGCAGCCATTAAAACCGATACGATTGTGGTTAAGGGCAATTGTTCTATGTGCAAAGAGCGTATCGAAGAGGCTTGCTATGTGCCTGGGGTGAAGAAAGCCTTGTGGAATGCTAGCACCCAAAAACTTATTGTCATTTATAAACCAAGTAAGGTTAGTTTGCAACAAATCACCCAACAAATTGTGGCCGTTGGTCATGATGCTGCGCAATCGAAAGCAAGTGATGCTGCGTATAAAAAATTACCTGATTGTTGTTCTTATCGATCTAAAAAATGCGACGATTAATGTTGCGCCCAACATTTATTGGACTGGCGCTTTGCTGCTTTTTTTTTAGTATTGCATTGTATGCTCAAGAAAAAGACAGTAGCAAACTAATTAGAACACTAAAAGGAGTTCAAGTTCGCAATAAAAAAAATACTACAGAAATAGATTCAAAATCAATTCAACTGCTCGAACAAATTTCTGGTAAAGAATTGTTGAAAGCGGCTTGTTGTAATTTAAGTGAGAGCTTTGAAACCACACCGTCGATTGACGTGTCTTTTACCGATGCAGTGAGTGGCTATAAGCAAATACAATTGCTAGGTTTAGCCAGTACAAATACCCTAATTACCCGAGAGAATATTCCCGATAATCGGGGCATCGCAGCGATAACAGGTTTGTCGCTCACGCCGGGTACTTGGATTTCGAGTATGCAATTAAGTAAAGGTACCGGTAGTGTAGTAAATGGCTTTGAATCCCTAGCCGGACAGTTAAATGTAGAATGGAAGAAACCATTTGATGCGTATCGTTATTACTTAAATGGATATCAAAATACACAAGGCCGTAGCGAATGGAATGCCATTGTTGCCAAACAGTTTAATAAAGCGATCAGCACCAATATTTTAGTGCATTATAAAAACCAATGGGCCAGAATGGATCAGAATAAAGATGGCTTCACCGATCAGCCCTTAGGCGATCAATGGGTGCTTAGTAATCGATGGATGATTTTTTTGAAACGCAATTGGGAATGGCAATTTGGAGCTAAGTTTTCGAAGTTAGATAATTGGGGTGGACAATTGGATTATGTAAAAGGAGAGCCACAAGAACCCCGCATACATTGGGGTTATTTGTCCAATTTACAACGACAAGATTATTGGATGAAAATTGGAAAAGTTTTCGCTGCTACACCATGGAAAAGTTTTGGGATACAAATGAGTTATGTGCATCACGATGAAAACAATAGTTTTGGATTAACTAAGTATTCGGCTATACAGAAAAGCAATTATGTAAACTTCATTTATCAAACTAAAATTAAAACAAGCGACCAAATTTTAAAACTTGGTGCTAGTTGGTTACAAGATAAAATAACTGAAGATTTCTATCAAAGATTTGCACGAAATGAAAAAGTATGGGGTGTGTTTTCTGAAGCTACCTTCATTGTCAATAAACAACTCTCTTTGGTTGCGGGTATGCGCTTAGATCATCATAATAATTATGGTTATTTTGCAACACCTCGCTTGCATATACGCTATGCACCTAGCGAAACTACTACGATGCGTTTTTCGGCAGGTAGAGCTTTGCGAACAGCGTCTATATTTGCAGAGCAAAAAGCATGGATGGCCAGCAACCGCAGTTGGATATTACACAACGACGCACAAACAGCAGCCAATCCATATGGCTTAAGTCCAGAAATAGCTTGGAATATTGGTTTCAATTGGAATCGAAAAGTAGAATGGGATTATCGCCCAGGTGCCCTGTCCTTTGAAGTATATAGAAGCATTTTTACTAATCAGGTAGTTGTAGATGTGGAGCGTTTTAATGAAGTGAATTTGTATAATCTTAAAGGTGCTTCTTATGCCAATGCTTTGCAAGTACAATTAGATTATGAATTGGCGCACCATTTAGATATGCGATTAGCCTATAAATATTACGATGTTAAAATGGATTATCAATCTGGTCTTTTGCAAAAACAATTTATTCCATCGCATCGTGTATTTGCTAATCTAGCGTATCAAACGAAACAAAAATTAAAGCTCGATGCCACCTGGAATTGGGTGAGTGCTAAACGCGTTCCGCTGAATGTATTAGGAGCATCGTTTAATAGTCCGTCGTTTTCGCAAGTATCTTTTCAAGTTAGTAAAGAATATAAAAAGCAATTTGAATGGTATGTAGGTATTGAAAATGCCTTAAACTATATGCAAACCAATGCTATCATTATGCCGCAATCGCCTTTTGCAACTGGTTTTGATGCTGCTATGATTTGGGGGCCAATTATGGGTCGCTCTATATATGCAGGTTTACGTTTTCAATGGAAATAAAATGGACTTAGAACAATTAGAAGCATTTTGCTTGCAATTACCCTTCACCGCAATGGATGTAAAGTGGGAGCACTTATTGTGTTTTACGCTTAAAGGAAAAATGTTTTGTACTGTTTCTTTAGATGAAGAAAATAAAATTTCTTTTAAAGTACCTAAGGAAAGCTATGAGGAAATGATACAAGAGAACGGCATTCATCCCGCACCTTATTTATGGAAGAATACTTGGGTGCGTGTAGATCATTCGGGTGTATTCAAAACAGCAGAATGGCAAGCGCATATTCTTACTTCTTATAAATTGATAAAAGCTAATTTGCTTAAGCGCGATCAATTTGATTTTGATTAAGTCTTACGCGGTTTTTTCTTTGCCGCAGGAAATAAAACATTATTGAGAATTAAGCGATAACCCGGAGAATTGGGATGTAAGCTTAAGTCGGTAGGCGGATCGCCAACGGCATGCTGATAATCTTCTGGATCGTGGCCGCCATAAAAACTCCAAGTGCCTTTGCCATATTCACCATGTATATAGCGTGCTTCATTGCCAGCTTTGCAATCGCCCATAACCAATACACTCGATTTGAGTACTTCTTTTCTAAACGAAGTTGTTTGTCCCATAAAACCTTTGATTAAAGTGGTATGGTTTTGACAAAGCATGCTAGGTACAGGGTCAAATTTTGCAGAAAAGGTAAAGAGCGAAAAATAATCTTGTTGCATCGGCACAGCGGCAGCTCTGAAATTTGTATTGTCGATATTCGAGAATTCGTATTCGTAAGGCGATTGAGAAATCGTAAAGTTGTGGAATGCAAAACAATCTGCAAATTGCAATTTCGATTGGGCCGCAGGATCCATAGGGTCATTGTCATAAGGCACATCGCAAATATCAGTATGGGCGGCCGCTAAAGCGATATCGTAACTATCTGTAGCACTGCACATCGCAAATAAAAAACCGCCGCCGGCTACAAAGTCTCTAATTTTTTTAGCCACCGCTAATTTCAATTGAGCTACTTTTTTGAAACCATGTTTTTTTGCTAGGGCTTCTTGCATCGCCACATCCGACAAGTACCAAGTAGCATTGCGATAAGCGCCCCAAAATTTACCATACTGCCCAGTAAAATCTTCGTGATGTAAATGCAACCAATCGTAGTTAGCTAATTTATCCGATAGTAATTCATCATCATAAACTTTATCGAAAGGAATTTCAGCATAGGTCAATACTAAGGTCACCGCATCGTCCCAAGGCATTTTATTAGAAGGGGTATAAACAGCTACTTTCGGAACTTTTTCTAATTTAACCAAATCTGTATTTGAAGAAGGATTGCTTACTTCGTCGAGTAGACTTGCATATTGTGCATCAGAAATAACTTTATAACTCACTTCTCTAAGTCGACAAAGTTTTTCGAAGGCACTAGAATATTCCAATACAAAACTTCCGCCTTCATAATTGAGCAACCAATCTACGGGTACACCCAATTGCAAAGAAGCATAAGCAACGCCATACGCTTTCAAATGATTGCTTTGCGTTTCTGCATCCATAGAGATGAAGATATGCGAAGCATATGCAGCGGATAAGCTCAAGAAAAGGAGTAGGGTGCTCAGTGCTTTTTTCATGATGGCTATAAATGTAAAAAACTATTTACTAAAATTAAGGTAATTTTTAGTGCATAAAAAAAGCGCAACCTTGGTTGCGCTTTTTTGTAGGATCATAAAGCTTATGGGAAAATACCTAATTCTTCGTAAGACACGCCGATTTTATTGATCGCTGTTACGAAAGCAGCAGTTCTCAAATCAGGGATGTTTAAAGAAATCATGGTTTCTCTAATTTCTTGGAAAGAACCAATCATTGTATCTTCTAATCCAGAATAAACTAAATCTACTTCATCAGGACCGTGCATGATTTGTTTGCGTTCGATATCAGAAACTTTTTTACCCGTTAAGGCTTCAACTGATTCTAAGATCGTACCACTTTGATTTTCGCTAAAGCGTTTTTCTAAACGGCCATAACGTACGTGACTTAAGTTTTTCAACCACTCAAAATAAGATACCGTTACACCACCTGCATTTAAATACATATCTGGAACAACGATTACGCCTTTAGCATTTAAGATAACGTCAGCTTCTGGAGTTAATGGACCATTTGCTGCTTCACCAATAATTTTTGCTTTAATACGATCTGCATTATCCGCATTGATTACGTTTTCTAATGCCGCTGGAATTAAAATATCACATTCCATTTCTAATACTTCAGCACTGTTCGTTATATTAGTAGCGCCAGGGAAATTTAAAATAGATCCTGTGCTTTTACGATGTGCAACTAATGCTTCTAGATCTAATCCGTTAGCATTATAAACACCACCTTCATATTCTGCAATACCTACTAATTTAGATCCAGCTTCGCTAAAATATTTAGCAGCGTGATAACCTACATTACCTAAGCCTTGAACAATAACTTTTTTATCTTTTACTCCAGTAGACATGCCTAATTTAGTCATCTCTTCTGCCGTGTTACATAATTCTCTTAAACCATAGAACACACCTAAGCCAGTAGCTTCGGTACGACCTCTAACACCACCTTGACTTACTGGTTTACCGGTTACACAACCCATTGCATCTACATCGCCTGGTTTTAAAGAAGCATAGGTATCTGCAATCCAACTCATTTCTCTAGAACCTGTACCATAGTCAGGAGCCGGAACGTCTATACCTGCGCCAATAAAGTTTTTCTTTACTAACTCAGCGGTATAACGACGGGTGATTTTTTCTAATTCGTATGTTGTATATTTTTTAGGATTGATTTTGATACCACCTTTAGCACCACCGAAAGGAACATTTACGATCGCACATTTATAGGTCATCAATGCTGATAAAGCCATTACCTCATCTTGGTTTACATCCATGCTATAGCGGATACCACCTTTACAAGGTAATTTATGATGAGAGTGTTGAATACGATAAGCTTCGATAACTTCTACGCTGTCGCCAATGCGAACAGGGAATTTCATTCTATATACAGAATTACATGCTTTTATTTGTTCTAAAATACCTTGTTCGAATCGGGTGTATTTTGCTGCTTTGTCAAAATTGCGTTCTACGCCTTCAAAGAAACTGTAATGGTTGTTTTCAGTTGACATAAATTGTTTTTTGTTGTGATTAATTAATTTTTTCTATGTTTTTAATTTTCTTATCTAAATAGATTAGAAAAATAAATAGTCCGGCAAAGATAGTCGCTAAAACTAAAACTACCACGTAAATTTTGCCATTACTTCTAAAAAAAGTGGCCATTTCTGGAGTGCTGTTTTCAGCCCAACAAGTAGGAACTATTAAAAGTATACTTAGAAGCGTAAATACAAGAGATAAGCTTCGTTTTTTTAAATTATTCATGATACAATTTTTTATAGTGGATATGATCTATTCGATATTTTAATTCGCTAATCCATTTGCCTAGCAAAAACCAACCGATAACTGCGGGATAGAAAATCATACGCATACGATTATCTAAATCATAGGCATTAAAGCCAGGGTTGCCGCCATTGCCAGGGTGTAAGGAGTCTACCATTCTCGGTAAAACAAAAATCAAAGGAATCATTAAGGAGAAGGCAAAGATGGTATAAACAGCACTTATTTTAGCGCGTTTTTCATCGTCTTTTATACCATTACGTAAAACGAGGTAAGCAAAATAAATCAGCATACATAAAGCCGTACCTAATTGTTTCGGATCGTTGCTCCAAGGCTCGCCCCAGGTATAGGTTGCCCATTCCATGCCGGTAATCATACCTAAAACACTAAATACAATGCCCACTTTATTAAAAGCGGCACTCTTAAGATCGTATTGGATATTATTAGAACTTAAATAACGAATAGCATATACAAAAGCATAGCTAAACAAAAGAATCATACAAAACCACATAGGTACATGGTAGTATAGATTACGTATTGTTTCGTTGAGAATATCTTTACTCGGCACCTCGCCCATCATCCCAAAATAAAGGGAATAAAAGACAAGAACAATACTCAATAATTTCCACCAGCGTAGGCGCATTAAAAATAATTTTAGCAAAGTTAGTAATTAAATATACGTTGCCGCTTGATAAATATCAGTTTTATTCTTTCCACAAAAAGGGGAATAAAATCAGACTTAAACCAATGATTAGTATATTCAATAAAATCAAAATCATAAACAATCCCCACCAGCCATTAACCACCACGGTATTCATGGTTTTTAGTGCCAGTCTGCTTAGTATTAGTAAGATAGGCGCCACAATAGGGAAGCCTAAAATAGCCATTAAAGAAGCGTTTTGTTGGGCTTTTGCGGCAATAGCCGATAAGAAAGTAAATACAATCGAAAGACTTGTACCCCCTAAAGCGGCTAAAGCGGTAAATAATAAATTATTTGCTAAGGGCGAACCTAAAAGCAGATGAAAGAGTAGGAGGGTCAGTAGCGACATGATGCATTGTAGTGCTACGCTATAAATAAGTTTGGCAATGATAAAGGCTTGGGGCGAACTGATGGTATAATAATAACGAAAGCGTTCTTCTGATTCTTGTAAAAAACTTTTGGCTACACTATTAATAGCCACAAACAATTGTGTAATCCAGAAAAGTACATTCCACATGCTGGCTTCGGCTTGCCCGTTCATAAGATTGATGACAAATACCGTTGCGGCCACATAAAGCATAACACCAAAAAAGGTATGCTTTTTGCGCCATTCTATAAGAAGGTCTTTTTTAAGGAGGGCTAATACGGTAGCGTACATATCGTTTGTAGCACAAATATACTATTCTAAACACGATTGTGGGTAAACGATGCCCACAATAAAATAATTTGAAAAAATACTATTGAATGATTTGTTTTTTAAAATATCTGAATTATCTTTGCTCTCCCAAAAGTTCTTTAAAAAATGCGGAAGTAGCTCAGTTGGTAGAGCATCACCTTGCCAAGGTGAGGGTCGCGGGTTCGAGTCTCGTCTTCCGCTCTAATAATCCTTACCAGATTATTTTAGCACGAACAGCAATGTTCAACAATACACCAAGCCTTGGTGGCGGAACTGGTAGACGCGCAGGACTTAAAATCCTGTATGCAGCAATGCGTGTGCGGGTTCGATTCCCGCCTGAGGCACTAAGCTCCCAAATTGGGGGCTTTTTTATTGGCTATTACTTTCCTTTTATTTCATAAATCACTAAAACTCTTTGAAACGCCTAATCTTGTTGATTTCAGCACATTGAATACCTTGCACATGCCTGGTGCCAATGCAATTAAAATAGCTAATAATTATACTTCTATTTTTTCTTTAGAAGAAATTGTAAAGAAATAACTAAGGTCAAATTTTTAAAAAAAGGAGTCCCATTTTTTCGGGGCTCCTTTTTGTTTGTATTAAATTATTTTTTTCAAGTCCTTTGTAAGCTACTTTGCCAACTCAGGATGATAGTATAGGAAATTAGATTACTTAATATATCCTCATCCTCAACCTTAACCTTAACTTCAACCTCAACTCCTATTCGTCCTCATCAAAACCCTGACTAGCATCGGTATTTTTAATGATGCTATAAATAACTTTAGGTTGCTTGTAGATGTTTTTATTGAAACGATTACCTAAAATAATAATCGTAAAATTCTCATTAATAAATCGATAGAAGCAGGTATTGTTACCATGCCACCATCCGTTATGATAAATAATTTTATTTCCATTAGTAAAGCATAACATGCGCCATCCTAAACCATAATTTTTAACACCCGCTTTCTCAAAAGAACAAGGACCATAAGCCAATTCTATAGTTTCGTTGTTCAATAATTTATTTTGGTAAAAGGACTGATCCCATTTATACATATCACGCACGGTGCTATAAATACCTTTATCGCCATAAATGCCATCTGCAAACATCACCGGTTCTGCTTGCCAATTGTATTTATAACTGATACTTGTCGATGCTGGTAATCCGTCTGCAGGATCGAAAACAAAAGTGTGCTCCATACCTAATGGTTTGAAAATATACTTTTGCATAAAGCTCTTATACGGCATCTCGGTTACTATTTCTATTAGCTTAGCTAATACCGCATAATTGGTATTGCTGTATTTAAAATGCGTATTTGAAGGGAAGTCTAAACGAGGTTTTACACTGGCTAATAATTTTATAATATCATCATTATAAAAAATGCGTTTGCTTCTATTAGCATAGGGTACTGCCCAATGTGTATAATCAGGTAAGCCACTTCTATGATTCAACAGCATTTTGATGCTGATGTTTTTGTAGGGGAAACTAGGGATATAGGTGCTTACCAAATCATTGATGTCTAAATATTTGTGCTGATACAAATACAAAACGGCTGCAGCGGTAAAGGTTTTACTCACGGAAGCTAATTGCACCGAAGTCTGTTCGCTCAAAGGCAAACCCTTACTTCTATTGGCAATGCCATAATATTGTTCGTATACAATTTTGCCTTTATAACCTACCAAAACAGAACCATTAAAACCAGCAGCTACTTGTCGGTTGTAAAACGAATCGATGCGTTGTTTTACCACTGCCCATTCTGGACTCGTGCTTACATTCGATTGAAGGGTATTGGTTTCAAACGTTTCTGGTTCCAATAAGAAATGAGTGTGTGCATTTGCATTTTCATTGGCAAACTGGCACGACAAAAGGGTGAAAAGAAATAAACTGGCAGTAGTATATAAATTAGTTGGACGTAGTTTCATGTAAAAGATTGGATCTGTATTGGTGTGCAAAAATACACATGTCTTCTATAAATTCATAATAACAATTGTTTAAATAAAAATAATGGGCAATAAATAAGTCGTAGGCTTCTTGTGTGTCTCCCAAATACGTAGCTCTTCGCGATAGGCCTTCTAAAGATTTTTTTATGCCCATGGTGGTTTTGTAATGGAAAAGCCAATTGTGTTGTTGCATACTTTCAAAAGCCTTATCAAATTGAGGCGCAAAGTGCTCAGCTTGTTTTGCTAGACTGGCGTAGGTATCGCTACTAAAGGATTGTAGGGTTTCTTCATTAGGAAAAAATTTAGCATCATTAGCTAAGAAATGATCCATAGTGGTATCTATGATGGCACCCGAATAGCGTTGGTAACGCTTTTTGAAAATCAATTGAGCTCTTATTAATGCAGGGTGTTGGTCGGTAAATTGATCGATAGCCCTATGCATTAAAATGCCTGCTTGCACTTGCTTAGGATATGCGGCTAAAGCTAATCTGCCTTTTATAAAATCGCCCATCATGTTGCCCAATAAAAGTCCTTCATCTTTGTTAGATAATAAGGCATGCCCTAAAAAATTCATTATGTAGTAGCTTGTAATTGTGAAAGGATAAAACCAAGATCATCTTTGATTGCATGTATCTCAAAGTGGATGGTATATAAATTTGTTCTTTGATAACTATTCAGCATCGGCACTTTTTGAAGCTCTACATTTAAGCGCTCCCAGGCTTTGAGTTCCACATGCTGTGACAATTGTATTTTAATTTCATCGAAGCAATATAAAATTTCTCTTATTCGTGTTAGGTCCTCTTCATTTGCTATCATACCTTTTTGATTAGCATCATCTTTTTCAATATTAAATTTATTGAGCTCACGAGTGATGCGTACAATGTGGGTAAGCAAGGCATAGTAAGCGGTTATTTTCTTTTTGTCGTGCAGTGGCTCTTGCATATAGCGTTGTAGCGAATCGAAGGCATCACTATTGTGCGATTCGGCCAATCGCTTGAAGCGCGTCCAAGGTAAGCTGGTCGATTGTACAGAGCACTGAAAATAATTGAAGTTTTTAGAGATGGCTTGAATAATATGTTTAGGTAACCAGTTTTTTTCGAAGGTGGGTAAGAATAAGAAACCAGCAATTACCGCTAAGGCAGATCCGATGGTGGTACTAATAATGCGTTGTAGTAATACCGAATAACTCAACGCTTCATCTACCGAATATAAAAGCACCAAACTCAGCGTAATGAAAAAGGTAGAGATCGAATAACTTTTTCGGATAGTTACAATCATGCAGACGGCCGATATAAAAAACAAGACTTCTTTTAAGTGTAAGCTTGCAGGAGTGCTCAAGATTAGTCCGCCACCAATGGTGCCCAAGAGGGTGCCTGCAATGCGCTCCAATGCTTTTTTATTCGTTGTAGCCACATACGGTTGCATCACAATAAGCGTTGTAAACGGAATCCAATAGCCATAAGGGATATGAGCTACCCGATATAAAATAAAACCTAAAGTACTAGCTAGCGCTGCACGCAAAGCAAATTTGAAAGTGAAGGTATTGATATTGAAAAGCGTTTTGCTGTGTTGCAACCATTCTTTAGGTTGGAGTATATACAAGGTTTTATACAAGCCATACGATTGTAAGGTCATGGGTTCTTTGCCTTGTTCGTTTAAGGTATTCAGCGTACTGCTGATCAATTTTAAAATGCGTTCATAACTTCTATAAATACTTAAGGCTGCCGCATCTACAGTTGTAGCTTGGGCAAGATGCTTTTTATAAAATAAATCGTTGAGCTTTTGCAATCTATTTTTTTGCACTTGCACTAAAAGGTAATCTTCTTTTTTCAGCGAGAGCATATAGTAGGCCATGCGATTACACAATTGCTCATGGGCTTTCATTACGCCGTACAAGGTAATGCAAACCAATTCTTTTTCTTTGTTATAGGCCAATTTGCGCAGCTCTTCTTCAAGATTTGCGGTAATACTCCCGATCAAGGCAGCGGCTTTGCGAATATGGGCTAAGTGTAATTCCTGTTTGTTTTGTTGCTGTTCTTGATGCGCCAGTTTTGCATGAAACTGCAATGAATTATCTAATGCATGGCGCACTTCGCGCTCACTTAAATATACAGCGCGAATATTATTTTTCTTTCCTCTAAGATTAAAGCCTTCCGATAAGGTATGTTGTAAAGCGGCAATACTTTTCCATATCAGTGCAATACTTCTGCGGTAAGGTTTTTGAACGGGAATAAAAATGCTGAATAAAATACCTAAGAGCAAACTCCACAATCCTCCAATACCTATCCAAACAATGCGCTGTGGAAATACATCTTGCAAAGCACAAGGATGCGCATTGGTAAAAATGAACATAACAAAAATGCTAATAGCCAAACCACTACCACGATCACCAATGTTTTTAAAGATGCCCGTAAGAAAACCCACTATAAACATACAGCAAATGCTGAGCGAGAAAACAGTGCCGGAGATACTCCCTAAAAATCCAAAGCTCATGGCAAATATCGTAGCTACTAAAAGGACTTTTATGCGCTGCGTAAAATTTCCTTTGAGCTCCATCCATCCTATAGCTTCAGCGGTAAGCGTCATCAATGCAGCTTCGGCTTCGTGCTGCGTATACACGCCCCAAACCAAGGGCACGCAAGCCGCGATGCCCATACGCAAACCCCAACTTAAGAGCGGCTCGAAACGATCGCTTTCGAGAAGCTTGTCTAAGGTGTGGAGCGAACGTAAAGCAACTGGCTTCTTCAAGGAGGATAGATTTTTTATGATTACAAAGTTAGGTTTTAATCACGGAGTTTTGATGGCTTTGAGCCGGGGACATATCCATTTTTTTGACTCAAAATTTTTAGGTACGAACTAAAACAAGTAGGTTTGTAAGATAATTTGAAAAGGATCATGAACAAGGTTTCTATTTTACAAGAAAAACAAGCAGCCGCTTTATTAGGAGGTGGTGCTGCGCGTATAGAAAGTCAGCATAAAAAAGGAAAATTAACAGCACGCGAACGCATTCAGTTACTACTAGACGAAGGTTCTTTTGAAGAGATTGGTATGTTGGTAGCGCATCGTTGCAAAGATTTTGGCATGGAGCAAGAATCGTATTTAGGTGATGGTGTTATTACAGGATATGGAACCGTAAACGGCCGATTGATATATGTATTCTCTCAAGACTTCACCGTGTTTGGTGGTAGCTTGTCGGAAACACATGCCGAAAAAATATGTAAGCTTATGGATTTGGCGGTGCAAAATGGCGCCCCATTAATTGGCTTGAATGATAGTGGTGGTGCGCGTATCCAAGAAGGCGTTGTGTCTTTGGGTGGCTATGCCGATATCTTTCATCGCAATGTAAAAGCATCGGGCGTTATTCCTCAGTTGTCGGCTATTATGGGCCCTTGCGCCGGCGGTGCGGTGTATTCTCCAGCCATTACCGATTTTATTTTAATGGTAGAAAAAACTTCCTACATGTTCGTTACCGGACCTAATGTAGTAAAAACGGTTACTCACGAAGAAGTAACGAGCGAAGAATTAGGTGGTGCTACTACTCACGCTTCTAAATCGGGGGTTACGCATTTTGCCATGGCCAACGAAGTAGAATGTATCGAGTATGTAAAAAAATTATTGAGTTATATGCCTCAAAATTGCGAAGAGGCAGCACCGCAATGGGAATATGAAATGGGCGATGAAGTGCGCAGTGCTTTAAATACTATTGTGCCTGAAAGTGCTAATCAGCCTTATGATATGAAAGAGGTGATAGAGCAAGTGGTAGATGCCAAAAGTTTCTTAGAAGTACACAAACAATATGCTGAAAATATCATCGTTGGTTTTGCACGCATTGGTGGAAGAAGTATTGGTGTTGTTGCCAATCAACCGGCATGCTTAGCGGGCGTATTAGATATCGAGGCTAGTAAAAAAGCAGCACGTTTTGTGCGTTTTTGCGATGCCTTCAATATTCCTTTATTGGTGCTTGTAGATGTGCCTGGTTTCTTACCTGGCACCGATCAAGAGTGGCATGGTATCATCACTAATGGAGCTAAATTATTATATGCTTTAAGCGAGGCTACGGTTCCTAAAATTACGGTGATTACCAGAAAAGCTTACGGTGGTGCTTATGATGTAATGAACTCTAAGCATATTGGTGCCGACTTAAATTTTGCTTGGCCTAATGCAGAGATTGCCGTTATGGGTGCGAAAGGTGCAGCGGAAATTATTTTCAAAAAAGAAATTAGCGAAGCTGCCGATAGAGAAGCAAAATGGAAAGAAAAAGAACAAGAATATCTCGACAAATTTGCTAACCCTTATGGTGCTGCAGCAAGAGGCTTTATTGATGAAGTAATACTTCCAGAGCAAACTCGTTTGAAATTAATAAAAGCCTATGCAATGTTAGAAAACAAACAAGTGGCTTCTCCAAAACGTAAACACGGTAATATTCCTTTATAATAAAATAAAACACGACTTCGGTCGTGTTTTTTTCTATGCTTAGCCTACTGATACGCAGCGCAAAACACTCGATTGATCGGCAATACTATATGGCCTTGGTGGCTACGAGTATGCCCGCTGTTTTGTTTTACCAACAAGGCGCTTGGTTGCAGCGGAGCGCTATTGCTTATGTAGCCCTTTTATTTGTTGCTACCAACACCGCCTATCAATGGCATCATGCCTTTTATCATCAGGCAACTAAGCCCGCATCGTTGCGTTCATTTTTACAAGCAGCGCCTCAAGTGCGCCGACTCCTGCTAATGGCATTTTTAAGTTTGGCTTTGCCCTGGCCAATCCTTATCCTGTTTGGGCTTTTAGCCTTACTCGCTTTAGCTTATTCCTATCCGCTTTTAAAAGTGTGGGGCATATCCTCGCTCAATCGCTACGGATTGCTCAAACCTTTTTTACTCAGTGCCGTTTGGGTTCTAGCTTCGGCGTTGTTGCCCATGTATATGATGGGTGCCCTACAGCCAATATTGTTGTGGCAGTATAGCCTTATGGTGTGCTTGTCTTGTTGTCTTTTCGATGCCCGCGATGCAGCCAAAGATGCCCGCCATCAGGTGCGTACGCTTGCTAATCGTATGCGAAGTAGTACTTTTCATGCGCTTATGTATGGAGTCGTACTTGGGTATTGGGCTTTAGCGTATCAGCAGCACGCCTTAGATGGAGTAGTTATAACAAGGGGCATAGCAGCGCTCTTATGTATTCGCTATTATGCCCTTTGTAGTGCTTATGTATTTGAAGTAGCCATCAATGGCTTACTTTTATTTTTTGTGCTGACGCAATTATTCGTCTAGTTTCAATACCGCTAAGAATGCTTCTTGCGGAATATCTACGCTACCAATTTGGCGCATACGTTTTTTACCTTCTTTCTGTTTCTCCAATAATTTTCGTTTACGAGAGATATCACCACCATAACATTTTGCCGTTACGTCTTTACGCATAGCAGAAATATTTTCGCGCGCTACAATTTTAGCGCCAATAGCAGCTTGGATAGCAATTAAGAATTGTTGACGCGGTAATAATTCTTTTAATTTAGAACATAATTTGCGTCCAAAATCTTGCGAGCGACTTCTATGAATCAAAGCACTCAAAGCATCTACTTTTTCACTGTTGAGTAAGATGTCCATTTTTACGATATCACTCTCTCTATAATCGATAGGGTAATAATCGAAAGAAGCATAACCGCGGGTACTCGATTTTAATTTGTCATAAAAATCAAATACAATCTCCGTTAGCGGCATCTCAAAAGTAAGTTCTACTCGCGTAGGTGTCAAATAGGTTTGGTTGATGAGCATACCGCGTTTGCCCAAACACAAACTCATAATATTGCCAATATAATCGGGCGATGTAATGATTTGTGCGCGAATGAAAGGCTCTTCAAAACTTTTTAGTTTTGTAGGGTCAGGCATTTCGGTAGGGTTATTCACAATGATGGTTTCTCCGCTATTCAGATGCGCAATAAAACTTACATTGGGTACGGTGGTAATTACAGTCTGATTAAACTCGCGCTCCAAACGCTCTTGGATAATCTCCATATGCAGCATACCTAAGAAGCCGCAACGGAAACCAAAACCTAAAGCTTGCGATGTTTCGGGCTCAAACGTAAGCGATGCATCATTTAGTTGCAGTTTCTCCATACACTCTCTCAACTCTTCAAAATCGTCGGTTTCTACAGGGAAGATACCCGCAAATACCATGGGTTTTACCTCTTCAAAACCTTTTACGGTTTCTTGACTAGGATTTTTTAATAAAGTAATGGTATCTCCAACTTTTACTTCTTTTGCATTTTTAATACCTGTGATGATATAACCTACATCGCCGGTGGTCACTTCGTTTTGTGGCGATAAGCCCATCTTCAAAACGCCCACTTCATCGGCATAATAGTCATTGCCACTATGTACAAATTTTACTTGGTCGTTCTTTTTAATGCTACCATTAAAGATTCTAAAATAAGCGATGATACCGCGGAAAGAGTTGAATACCGAATCGAAGATTAAGGCTTGCAAAGGCTCTTCTGGTTTTCCTTTAGGTGCAGGTATACGATCGATAACTGCCGTTAATACCTCTTCAATACCGATACCACTTTTGCCCGAGGCTAAGATGATATCTTCTGGTTTGCAACCAATTAGCTCTACGATCTGATCGGTTACTTCAGGTATCATAGCGCCTTCCATATCAATTTTGTTGATTACCGGAATAATCTCTAAATCGTTATCGAGGGCTAAATATAAATTGCTGATGGTTTGTGCTTGTATGCCTTGCGATGCATCTACCAATAAGAGAGCTCCTTCGCAGGCAGCGAGGGCGCGCGATACCTCGTAGCTAAAATCTACGTGGCCGGGGGTATCAATAAGGTTGAGTTTATAGGTAGTGCCTTTCCAATCATAGCTCATCTGTATGGCGTGACTCTTAATGGTAATACCTTTTTCGCGCTCTAAGTCCATATCGTCTAAGAACTGCGCTTGCATATCTCGGTCGGAGATGGTTTTTGTAAATTCCAATAAACGATCGGCCAAGGTAGATTTACCGTGGTCGATATGAGCTATAATACAGAAGTTTCTAATGTTTTTCATAAGGATGCGTGCGCGAAATTACTAATTTTTATTTGTTTTATGGGCTTCATCAATGAATTGTTCATCTATGTTCTCCAGCCGCAGTGTGCGACGCAAGGCAGCTGAGCAGCGCACAACAGCGCAACACATAAAAAAGGAGCCACAAGGCTCCTTTTTATTATAAATCTTTTACGAGTAATACATTGGCCGTGGCCACAGCGCCTTCTTCTCGGCCTATAAAACTAAGCTCTTCGGTAGTGGTAGCTTTTATAGATACGGCATCGGTACTCAGGTGCAAGATGCTGGCAATGCAGTTTTGCATAGCAGGCACATAAGGTTTTATTTTAGGAGCTTGGAGCAATAAGGTGCTATCGATATTTACAATGCTATAACCTTTGGCGCTAATAAGCTCGTAGGTTTTGGCAAGTAGTATTTTGCTATCAATATCTTTATACGCCGCACTGGTATCCGGAAAATGCACCCCAATATCGCCTAAGCCTAAGGCACCCAAAAGCGCATCGCAGATGGCATGCAAAAGTACATCGGCATCGCTATGACCCAAGAGCCCTTGGTGGTGGGGTATCTGCACACCGCCCAACCAAAGATCGCGGCCAGCTACCATTTTATGAAAATCTATGCCTTGTCCTATTCTATACATTACCAGATATTTAAATTATGCTCTTTACCTGTTTCGGTAGCCAAGTCGTAACCCGCATCGGTATGGCGCAATACACCCATAGCCGGATCGTTGTGCAATACTCTACGCAAGCGTGCTTCGGCATCGGAACTACCATCGGCTACAATCACCATGCCCGCATGCAAGCTATAGCCCATACCTACACCACCACCATGATGGAAGCTTACCCAGCTAGCACCACCAGCGGTATTAATCAAAGCATTGAGTATTGGCCAATCGGCAACAGCATCGCTACCATCTTTCATTGCTTCTGTTTCGCGATTAGGCGATGCTACAGAGCCGCAATCCAAATGGTCTCTACCAATTACAATTGGTGCTTTTACTTTGCCGGTGCGCACTAATTCGTTGAACAATAAGCCGGCTTTTTCGCGCTCGCCCATACCCAACCAGCAAATGCGGGAAGGCAATCCTTGGAAAGCAATTTTTTCTTTGGCCATATCTAGCCAGCGGTGCAAGCCTTTATTGTCGGGGAATAGTTCTTTTAAAGCGGCATCGGTTGTATAAATATCTTCCGGATCGCCACTGAGCGCTACCCATCTAAATGGTCCTTTACCTTCGCAAAACAAAGGACGAATATAAGCAGGCACAAAACCAGGGAAATTAAACGCATTGGCAATGCCACGTTTGTCGTGCGCTTGGCCACGCAAATTATTACCATAGTCGAAGGTGATAGCACCTCTACTTTGCAATTCCAACATCAATTGCACGTGGTGTGCCATAGTGTCTAAAGAGCGTTGGGTATAGCTGTCTTTATCGCTTTCGCGCAAAGCATTAGCTTCGGCTACGCTCAAGCCTTCTGGGAAATAACCAATAAGCTCATCGTGTGCCGATGTTTGGTCGGTAAGCGTATCAATGCTAATATTTCTATCAATTAAGCGTTGCAATAAATCTACAATATTGCAGCACACGCCAATGGAAACCGCTTCACCTGCTGCTTTTGCTGCTAATGCACGATCAATAGCCTCGTCTATAGATGCGGCTACTTCGTCTAAGTAGCGCGTTTCTATTCTTTTTTGTATGCGCCACGCTTCCATCTCTGCAACTAAAGCCACACCTTCGTTCATCGTAATGGCTAAAGGCTGAGCGCCACCCATACCGCCTAAGCCAGCCGTTACATTCAAGGTGCCTTTAAGGCTGCCCTTATAATGTTTGTTGGCTAAGGATAAATAGGTTTCGTAAGTGCCTTGCACAATTCCTTGCGATCCAATATAGATCCAGCTGCCAGCTGTCATTTGGCCATACATCATCAAGCCCTTTGCTTCTAGCTCGCGGAAATGCTCCCAGGTAGCCCAGCGACCCACCAAATTAGAATTGGCAATGATTACGCGCGGTGCATCTTTATGAGAGCGCAATACGCCTACGGGTTTACCGCTTTGCACCAAAAGGGTTTCGTCTTCTTCTAAGGTTTTTAAAAGCGCTAAGATTTTATCGAAGCTTTCCCAATCGCGTGCTGCTTTACCAATGCCGCCATATACCACCAGTTCTTCTGGTTTTTCGGCCACTTCAGGATCTAAATTATTTTGAATCATTCTATACGCTGCTTCGGCTACCCAGTTTTTACAATTTAGGGTATTGCCGGTAGGCGCTTTAATAATACGAGAGTTATCTTTATAGGTTGGCATAATTATTTTTTTGTCAGCTGTGGCAGGGGTTTCGGCATTCGTTGCGTCGCACCCTTCAGCTGGGTTATGGGTTTCGTCGTTTATAGGGCTGCTATGGCTTGGTCTAAAATGTTGGCCATATCAGCTTCTGCTACACTTTGTTTATGAAATTCTTTTCCGCTTACTTGCTCATAAAGCTCTATATAGCGCTCAGAGATTGCTTGTACTACTTCGTCGGTCATCGTAGGCACTTGTTGTCCTTCTTTACCTTGAAAACCATTTTCCATCAACCATTCGCGTACAAATTCTTTACTCAATTGTTTTTGCGCTTCGCCTTTAGCTTGGCGTTCTTCAAAACCTTCAGCATAGAAATAACGAGAGGAATCGGGTGTATGAATTTCGTCTATTAAATAAATGGTATCGCCAATAAAACCAAATTCATATTTGGTATCTACTAAAATCAATCCACGAGCTGCTGCTCTTTGCTTACCTCTTTCAAATAAAGCCAGTGCATACTGTTCTAGTTTCTCGTAGGTGCCACGTTCGATAATTCCTCTGTTTATAATTTCTTCACGACTAATATCTTCATCGTGTCCTTCGTGTGCTTTCGTTGTTGGTGTAAGAATAGGACTTGCAAAAAAATCATTTTCTTTTAAGCCTTCTGGTAAGCTCACACCGCATAAGCTGCGCAAGCCGCTTTTGTAAGTACGCCAAGCATGGCCGGTAAGATTGCCACGCACAACCATTTCCACCGGGAAGGTTTCGCATTTCAAGCCTACACTTGCATTAGGCAATGGTGTAGCTTTCAGCCAATTTGGTAAAATATCTTCGGTAGCTTTTAAAGACTCTGCAGCTATTTGGTTAAGCACTTGACCTTTGTATGGGATGGGGCGAGGTAATACTACATCAAATGCAGAAATACGATCACTTACGATCATCGCTAAAAATTGATCTTGAATGGTGTACACATCGCGTACTTTGCCTTTGTAAAAATTCGTCTGATTTTGGAGCGTTAACATTACTTGTTTTTTATAAAACAAAGATACAGCTGCTTTGTTGAAGCACATAAAAAGTTGTTAGAATTTATCCACGATTTATTTTGCTATCTTTAAAACTTCAATATCCTTCGTATGATTACGTATAGCCTTATCGGACTTACCTGTTTTATTTCTTTCCTCGCCTTCCAAAATGAGCGTTTGTTTTCTGCTCTGGCCTTGCATCCTTCCCGCATCTATAGCGATCGTAGCAAAGCCTATCAAATGCTTAGTTATGGGTTTGTTCATGCCGATTATCAGCATTTGATTTTCAATATGCTGTCTTTATTTTTCTTTGCGCCGGCTATAGAAAATACCGTGTTCTCCTCGGGCGAGTTTATTTTTTTATATGTCAGTGCATTAGTCGTATCTGCTATACCGGGCTATTTAAAAAATAAGCAAAATGCGCGTTATAGCGCTGTGGGTGCGAGTGGGGCTGTAAGTGCGGTATTGTTTTCGTGCGTATTATTTATGCCTTGGAGTGTAATTTATATCAAGTTTATTTTCCCCTTGTATTTTATCTTATTTGCCTTGGGCTATGTGATCTATTCGTATGTAATGGGTAAGCGCCAATCCGATAATATTGGTCACGATGCCCATTTGTGGGGCGCCTTGTATGGCTTGGTTTTTACGATGCTTACGCATCCTGCTGTGATTCCTTATTTTATAGATCAATTGCAGCATCCGCCCTTCTTAAACTAATAAAAAAAAGCCCCGAAATTTCGGGGCTTTTTTATTTATCTAAGTTCTTATAATCTAGATTTGATAGCAGCGATATCAGCAATGCGTTTTTCTGCTAATTTGATAGCAGCGCCTTGTACGTGCATTTTTTCTGTTTCTGCATAATCGAAGATTTCTAAAGTGCGGTCGTAGATTTTTTCTACATTATTCATTACACGCTCTCTATTATATCCATCTAATTCTGCACCCACATTGATTAAGCCACCCGCATTGATTAAGAAATCGGGAGCATATACAATGCCTTTTTCAATTAGCATATTGCCATGTACCGTTTCATCAGCCAATTGGTTGTTGGCAGCACCTGCAATTACCGCGCAGTTCATTTTGCTAATGCTATCGTCGTTGATGGTTGCGCCTAATGCACACGGTGCATAAATATCAAATGCTACATCCCACATGCCTTTAGTGTCTATCACTTCTACATTGCGGTGTGCATCTACCGTTTGTTTTATTTTTTGAGCATCAATATCAGTGATATAAACTTTAGCACCAGCTTCTACTAAATGTCCTACTAGGTATTGGCCCACATGACCTACGCCTTGCACCATTACCTTCTTGCCATGTAAATCATCCGATCCAAATTGTTTTTTAGCAGCTGCTTTCATACCAATGAAAACGCCATAAGCTGTAAACGGAGAAGGATCTCCACTACCACCCATATATTCCGGAACGCCCGTTACATGTTTAGTTTCTAAAGCAATATATTCCATATCTCTAGCCGCTGTATTTACATCTTCAGCAGTGATATATTTTCCGTTTAGGCTATTTACGAATTTACCGTATCTGCGCCACAACGCTTCTGATTTCATTTTAGGATCCGCTATAATAACCGCTTTACCACCACCTAAATTTAAGCCGCTGATAGCTGCTTTATAGGTCATGCCTCTACTCAAACGCAAAGCATCTACTACAGCATCTTGATGGCTAGCATAATTCCATAAACGCGTACCACCTAAAGCAGAACCTAAAGTAGTATTGTGAATAGCAATGATAGCGCTTAGTCCGCTTTGTTTGTCATGGCAGAAAACTACTTGCTCATGACCCATTTCTTGCATTAAATCAAACGTTGATGGATGCATAATTTTATTGGTTTTAGGGTGCAAACCTACTATTTATTTTCAAATAGATGAAATTTGCTAGTTTAAATAATCGTTTACCCTTCAGATTTGGGTTTTGTTGTCCATTCATCGCGGTGTTTGCGCAAAGGATGATCTTTAGATTTATTAAAAATCATAGCGCCTTTATCCGTTCCTTTTCTGAGTCGCGCTTGCTCTTCTTCGGGCAATTGGATGATAGCTTTACAGTCGTCAGAGCAGGTGCCTTGCATACTTTCGCTGCAAGCAGGGCATTGGATGAATAATAAATGACAAGCATCGTTTTTGCAATTGGTATGATCATCGCAAGGAGCCCCACATTGGTGGCATTTTGCAATGATATCATCGGAGATGCGCTCACCCAAGCGCTCATCAAATACAAAGTTCTTACCTATAAATTTGTTGGGTAAACCTTCTTCTTTGGCTTTTCGGGCATATTCAATTATGCCACCTTCTATATGAAATACATTTTTAAAACCTTGGTGTTTGAAATAGGCACTCGCTTTCTCGCATCGGATTCCACCGGTGCAATACATTAAAATAGGTTCTTCTTTTTTATCCTGGAGCATTTCAATAGCCCTAGGCAATTGATCTCTGAACGTATCCGACGGAACTTCAATTGCATTTTCAAAATGCCCAACTTCATACTCGTAATGATTACGCATATCGACCACTATGGTATTCGGATTGCTCAATAATTCATTGGTTTCGGCTGCTTTTAAATAGTGGCCTACATCAGCCGGATTAAAGGTAGGATCGTCGATGCCATCGGCTACAACTTTATTACGCACTTTAATGCGCAATACCCAAAACGATTTTCCATCATCATCCACCGCAATATTCAAACGTAAATTTTTTAAAGCTTCATATTGATCTAGTGTTGCGCGTAAAGCATCGATATTAGCTGAAGGTATATTGATTTGTGCATTAATGCCTTCTTGCGCTACGTATATTCTACCATATACATTGATGGCACTCAATTGCAACCAGAGCTGGTCTCTAAAAGCATGCGGGTCTTCAATGGGAAAATACTTGTAAAAAGAAATGGTAGTGCGAGGAGTTGGATCGGCTAATAAGCGCTGTTTTAACTCTTCATTCGAAACTCGGTTGTGTAACACTGGCATGGTGAACCTCCCTGGGATTTAGTAATGAATAAAAAAATAGAAGGCAAATTTAGCCATTTTTTAGGAAAGGCCCTTAGGTATGAACTAATTGAAATCGGAAGCTCAACTGATTTATATCAGTTTATTAAATTGCAAAAATGCTAAGCGCGCTTTTTTAGCTGAATACAGCGTCGCTCTATTAAATGCCAAGAGCCGTAGGCTATGGGTAGTAATACCAGTAGACTAGCGCAAAACAATTGCCATCCTTGCATGGGATGCAACTGAACTAATACTTGCTGCATTGGGAAGGCATAAATATACAATCCATAAGAAGGGTCGCCCCAGCTTTGAACCTTATCTAAAGCTTTGAAATGCATAGTGCCTATGCTCAATACAATTAAAGGCCAACAAATATAAAGGGTCCAAGTACTGAGATGAAGGTATACACTTAATACAAGCACAGCAGTAGCGCCCCATGCCAAGTACTTTTTATAAGTAAAGCTTTTCCAACTAATAAAACTCCCTAAAGCGCCAGCAATAAAATAAATAAGCACATCGAAACTTAAACTTAATGAACTATGAGCGCCAGGCAGAAAGCTGGAGCTCAATCGTGCATCAAAAAAAGTAAGTCCGATATAAAGATTTAAAAACACTATACTCAAAACTAATTTTTGAATAAAGGAATCGCTCTTTAGTATAAAGAACGAAGCAATACCCGTATAGCAAAGTAATTCGTACCAGATGGTCCACAAAGAACCATTAGCTATAGCACTATACGGATTTTGAGTAAAGCATCCGGGTAAATTGGGGTTAGGGGCAATGCCCGGAATTTTGAGCGAGGAAAGTACATAGGTATAAGTGCTAGGATTGCTCCAATAAGCCGACCAAGAAAGTTGTGTGCAGCAAGGGCCAATAACAAAAGCGGTAAGCAAAAGGGCGCAAAGCAAACCTGGGAAAATACGTAAGGCTCTTTTGGTAGCATAATCTATAAGGCTGCTGCTGCGCAATAAACTTTTGTAAATAAGAAAACCACTAATCACAAAAAAACCGCGCACACCCAAATACGATAAATTCAATTGCTGATGACTCCATTGAAATAAAAAATCGTTTTCTCCACTACCGCTTAAAAGCACGGCATGGGTTGCAATCACAAAGAGTGCAAACAGGATTCTGAAAAGGAGAAAATTATTCTTGATGGGTAGCATGCTTAACGTAAAGATAAGCGCATAAAAATAAACTAAAAATGAAGCGAAGGTATTTTTTATCGTAATAAGTAATTAAGTTTGCTTAATAGATAAGACTGGTCATGATAGAACTTGTAAATGTAAAAAAAGGATTTGGCGCTAAAGTAGTAGTTAATGGTGTTTCCGCTGTTATGAAGTCGAGCACTACCAATTTAATTATTGGCTCGAGTGGTAGCGGCAAAACCGTTTTATTGAAATGCATGATTGGTTTATTTAAGCCCGACGAAGGACAAGTTTTATATGAGGGTATCGATTTGTATGGTATGAATGAAGGGCAACTGAAAGAAGTGCGCAAGCAAATTGGTATGCTGTTTCAGGGTTCTGCCTTATTTGATAGTAAAACCGTAAAAGAGAATGTGCAATTCCCGTTAGATATGTTCACCAATTTTACTACGCTAGAAAAAGAAAAACGCGTAGATGAAGTTTTGGAGCGAGTAAGAATTGAAGGAGCACATCTTAAATCGCCATCAGAAATAAGTGGTGGTATGAAAAAGCGGGTAGCCTTGGCGCGCGCTATTGTATTAAATCCAAAATATCTCTTTTGCGATGAGCCTAATTCAGGTTTAGATCCGCAAACTTCTATTGTTATTGACGAATTGATCAAAGAAATTACCGAAGATTATAAAATGACCACCATTATCAATACCCATGATATGAATACGGTAATGGAAAGTGGCGATCATATTTTGTATATGCATAATGGTGTAAAACAATGGGAAGGCTCCAGTAAAGATATTTTTACAAGCAAAGACGCCTTGCTCAATAATTTCGTGTTTGCCTCTTCTATGCTGCGCGAGTTAAGAGAATTCAAGCAGCGATAAGCCTATAGGGTATTATTTTAATGCTTTTTGAACAAAAGCATCTCGTATTCGCCTCTTTTTCAAGCAAAAAACCAAGCTTTAAGTTTGCAATTGACTTGATTTAACCTATTTTTGCACACGCAAATACTATTCATTTTTAAAAAAAACAATTCATATGGCTGTTTTAGTCAATAAAAATTCAAAAGTAATTGTTCAAGGTTTTACCGGAACAGAAGGCACTTTCCACGCTACACAAATGCTAGAATATGGCACCAATGTAGTAGGTGGCGTTACCCCTAATAAAGGCGGAACTATGCACTTAGATCGTCCTGTATTTAACACGGTAAAAGATGCAGTAGTTGCTACAGGAGCAGATGTATCTATTATTTTTGTACCACCAGCATTTGCATCTGATGCCATTATGGAAGCTGCTGATGCAGGTATCAAAGTAATCATTTGTATTACTGAAGGTATTCCTGTTCAAGACATGATTATCGCAAAAAATTATATTCAAAACCGTGATTGCCGATTAATCGGTCCAAATTGCCCAGGTGTTATTACTGCAGGCGAAGCAAAAGTAGGTATCATGCCAGGCTTCGTTTTCAAACCAGGAAGAATTGGTATCGTTTCTAAATCTGGTACCTTAACGTATGAAGCTGCTGACCAAGCTGTAAAAGCAGGTATGGGTATTTCTACGGCGATTGGTATCGGTGGTGATCCGATTATTGGAACAACTACTCGTGAAGCTGTTGAGTTATTAATGAACGATCCGGAAACAGATGGTATCATTATGATTGGAGAGATTGGTGGTAATATGGAAGCAGAAGCGGCAATGTGGTTGAAAGAAAATATGCGCAAACCAGTTGTAGGTTTCATCGCTGGTCAAACTGCTCCTCCAGGACGTAGAATGGGTCATGCGGGTGCTATCGTTGGTGGTGCTGATGATACAGCTGCTGCAAAAATGAAAATTATGAGCGAATGTGGTATCCATGTTGTAGCAAGTCCTGCTGATATTGGTATTACTATGGCGAATGTTATCAAAAAATAAATTAGTATAATGCATTGGAACAGCTCAGTTTTTACTGAGCTGTTTTTTTATTATTAATAAGTATCTTGAGTTTAAATTTTGAATATGAAAAGAACAATCCTTTTTATAGTAGTTGCTTTATTTGCTTTTGCAAGTCAAGCACAAATGAAGCTTGCGTCTGGTAGCATAAAGAGCTATGCTAATTTTAAATCCAATTTTGTTGATGCTAGAAATGTAGAAGTATGGTTGCCCGAAAATTATACACCAAGCAAAAAATATGCGGTATTGTATATGCACGATGGACAAATGTTGTTTGATAGCACCAATACTTGGAATCATCAGGAGTGGGGCGTTGATGAATGTTTTACACAACATGCAAAAAAATTACCCAATACGATTGTCGTAGGTGTTTGGAATAGTGGTAAACACCGACATGTAGATTATTTTCCTCAAAAACCTTACGAGTCATTATCGCAACAAGAGCAAGAGCGCATTGCTACTTATGTTAGAAATCAGGCTGCACTTTTTGCAGACGGTATTCGCTCCGATAAGTATTTACAATTTTTGGTTTATGAATTAAAACCATTTATCGATAGTGTATTTGCAACCTATAAAGATGCATCGCATACGGCTATTGCCGGTTCTAGTATGGGAGGCTTAATATCGATGTATGCCATTTGCGAGTATCCACAAATTTTTGGAAGTGCAGCTTGCTTATCTACACATTGGCCGGGGATTTTCACCATCGAAAACAATCCTATTCCCAATGCTTTTGCGCAGTATTTAAAAACACATTTACCGAATCCTGCAAGCCATAAATTATATTTCGATTATGGTACTAAAACATTAGACTCTTTATATGAGCCCTATCAAAAAATAATCGATAAGGTTATGCAAGACGGGGGTTATACCCATAAAAATTGGATGACCATTAAATATGAAAATGATGATCATTCGGAACAAGCATGGAGAAAACGATTATCGGTGCCCTTAAAATTTATATTAAACTAGTATGTTGTACAAAGTAATTGGCATCATGAGCGGAAGCTCTTTAGATGGTTTAGATATTGCCTATTGTCATATAGAAGAATCGAGAGGGCAGTGGACCTATACAATACAAGCTGCAGCATGTATTCCGTATAGCGCACAATGGCAACAAGATTTACAAGTTGCTGCTCAAAAAAGCGTTGGAGATTTTTTAGAATTGCATAGTGCTTATGGTCGCTATATTGGGGACTGTGTCAATGCCTTTGTGACGGAACAAGGCTTAGATTTAAAAGTAGATTTTATTGTTTCTCATGGTCATACCATACATCATAATCCGGCTAAGCAAACGAGTTTTCAATTGGGTTGTGGTGCCAGCATTGCAGCGACTACCCAATTGCAAGTGATCAATGATTTGCGTGCTATGGATGTGGCCTTGCAAGGACAAGGTGCACCTATTGTGCCCATAGGAGATTATTTTTTATTTCATCCGTATACCTATTTGCTCAATTTAGGAGGCATTGCTAATATTACCATTAAGCAGGGACAATCGATGTTGGCCTTTGATATTGGTGTAGCCAATCAAGCACTCAATTATTATGCGCAAAAACGAGGTTTAGCTTACGATGATAAAGGAAGTATGGCGGCAAAGGGAAGATTGCATACAGGGCTTGCCGCAAAGCTTTCTGAGCATCCCTATTACAAAATACAAGGACCAAAATCTTTGAGTAATGCACAAGCAATGGAATTAATTACTCCATTGATGGAAGAAGAAAATCTATCCGTTGAAGATGCCCTTCATACTATAGTGCATGTCTTGATTGAGCGCATAGCAGAAGTATTGCAGGCTCATCCGATTCCAGAAAATGCTGCCTTATTAGTAACGGGTGGCGGCGCTTTTAATGATTATTTAGTCCAACAATTGCGTACCCGTTTGCAAGCTTATGGAATAGAAACTGTAGTGCCTGATGCCTTAGTAGTGCAATACAAAGAAGCACTAATTATGGCCTTTATAGGCGTGTTGCGTTGGAGAGAAGAATTGAATGTTTTGAAATCGGTTACCGGTGCACAGCGCAGCAGTATTGGTGGTGCCTTTTGGATGGGTGCTTAAGATTCATTCTGAATCGATACATAATTATCGATAGGTAATCGTTTAGAAATAGAACGCGCTAGCGTTACTTCATCTGCATATTCTAATTCGCCACCAAAAGCAATACCGCGAGCAATGGTAGTAATTTTTACCGAAGTGCCTTGCAGCATTTTAGAAAGATAGTATACGGTCGTATCACCTTCAATCGTTGGACTTAAAGCCATAATAATTTCTTCTGTGCCTTCATTCACAATGCGTTCTTGTAAATTGCTAATGTGCAATTGTTCAGGTCCAATACCATCTAAGGGCGATAATACGCCACCTAATACATGATATAGGCCATTGTATTGTTGCGTGCTTTCAATGGCAATGACATCTCGTATCGATTCTACAATGCAAAGCTGTGTTTTTTTACGAACGCTATTATTGCAAATCGTACATACATCATGGTCAGAAATATTAAAACACTGTTTACAAATTTTAGTGTCATTACGTACTTGTTGAATCGCCTGTAAAAAATCGGCTACCTCTTCTTTTTTCATTTTCATAACGTGCAAAACCATGCGTAAAGCAGATTTCTTGCCTATGCCGGGCAATTTTGAAAATGCTTGTACTGCTTGTTCTATTAGTCGTGAAGAGAAAATCATAGGGCTTATTCTAAGGTAGGTAAAAATACAAAATCGTACTTGTTTTATTAATTTAATTTTGGATTTTCCTTGTGTCTTTGTTGATCTCGTTTATTTTTCTTTTCAAAATTCTTTTGTAGGGCTTCATTAAGGTTTGTGCCGGTTTGGTTGGCAATGCAAATCAACACCCAAAGCACATCTGCTAGCTCATCTTCCATTTGCAAATCGACTTCCGTACCTTTGTTGGATTGCTCTCCATATTTACGAACCATGATGCGCGCCAGTTCGCCTACCTCTTCCATGAGTATGCCCATATTGGTTAATTCATTAAAATAACGAACACCCACTGTTTTTATCCATTGGTCTACTTGCTCTTGTGCTTCTTGGAGACTAAGTTGCTTCATAAGTAAATTTTATACTACAATATTACAACAAGATGAACGATGTTTGTATATTGTATTTAAATTTGAGTCTTAATTATAATCTATGTTTCAGTCAGATAAAGAAGGTGTATTGTTTTTGAATCAGAAATACAAGCTGTTAAAAGAAGAAATAGCTAAAGTTATTATTGGTCAAGATGTAGTTGTAGAGAAATTATTAATTTCTATTTTGTGTAATGGGCATAGTTTATTAGTTGGGGTGCCTGGATTGGCCAAAACGCTCTTAATCAAAACCTTGTCAGAATCTTTAGATTTAGGATTTAAGCGTATTCAATTTACACCCGATCTAATGCCGAGTGATATTACGGGAACCGAAATTTTGGACGAGCATCGTCAGTTTAAATTTATTAAAGGCCCTTTGTTTGCTAATATTATTTTGGCCGATGAAATTAATAGAACACCACCCAAAACACAGGCTGCTTTATTAGAGGCTATGCAAGAAAAAACAATCACGGCTCAAGGCGTTTTATACGATTTGCCTAAGCCCTTTTTTGTATTGGCAACTCAAAATCCAATTGAGCAAGAGGGTACTTATCCTTTGCCTGAAGCGCAGTTGGATCGTTTTATGTTTCAGATTTACTTAGACTATCCAAGCTTCGAAGAAGAAGTAGCTATAGTAAAAAGTACTACTACGGCTGCCACTAATGCTGTAGAAAAAATCATGAGTGTGGAAGAGATTATTGCTTGTCAGCAATTGGTGCGTAAAGTACCAGTTGCCGATAATGTATACGAGTATGCCGTTGCTTTGGTGCAACGCTCACGACCAAAAACTGCACAAGCCGCATCGATTGCTAATGATTATCTAAGCTATGGTGCTGGGCCAAGGGCTTCTCAATTTTTAATATTGGCAGCTAAATGCTATGCCTTAATTCATGGTAAGTACTCTCCAGATATCGAAGATGTAAAAGCGATAGCGCAAAATGTATTACAACATAGAGTGGTGAAAAATTATAAAGCCGAAGTGGCCGGTGTTTCTACCGCACAAATAATAGAACAACTTTACTAATAAAAAAAAGGCACTTGATTTAAGTGCCTTTTTTATTATTTGTTTTGAAGTTTTTTAAGTTTCATTGCATTTAATATCTCTGCAATTTTTTGTTTGGTATGCAATGAAAAATCTGATTGCATCATCCAATCATAATATTGTTGCTCCACGGTAAACACATCTTCCACTTTTTTGCCTTTGTGTTTGCCAAAATTGAAATAAGGAATATTATCTTTTAAAATAATTCTGCGACCATAATCTAAAAATACTTCTGTATTGGTGAATTGGTGCAATGCTTTAATATCATTTTCTAATGCGCCTTCATATTTATCCAATTGAGCTTCTAGGATATCTATGGTTGCGTTAATATCAGCCGCCGCACTATGGGCATTAGTTAATTCTTTTTGACAATAAAATTGATAAGCAGCACTTAGAGTGCGACTTTCCATTTTGAAAAATATTTGTTGCACATCAACCATCGAACGCTCTGTAAAATCTACTTGTATGCCTACTCTTAAAAACTCCTCTGCAAGTAGGGGTAGGTCAAATTTGCTTGAATTATATCCGCCTAAGTCACAACCTTTCATCCAGTCATAAAGCTCGCTTGCTATTTGTTTGAAGAGTGGTGCTTTAGCCACATCGGCATCATAGATGCCATGCACGGCACTCGCTTCAGCTGGTATTGGCATGCCAGGGTTTACGCGTTTTTCGTAGGTGTCGCGTTGTCCATTGGGATTAATTTTTACAAATGCTAATTCAACTATTTTATCTTTACTTGGATCTACACCCGTAGTTTCAAGATCGAAAAAAATGATTGGTTTTTTTAATTGTAATTGCGCCATAGTTTTACTTAAACCGTTTTTATTGGAGTCCAGTCAATACCTTCGAAGGTACCGGAGCTCATTAATAATAAACAAATTGGTTTTCCTGTTTGTGAATTTACCGAAGAATGTACATAATTCCAAAGATCTTCCTTGTTATTAAATACGTGTAGTCCATGGGTATTAAAATGTGCTTTGATGGCATTACTATCTAAGTCTTCTAATCCCTTAATATGTAGGGCTTCTTTACTGTAAAAAACAATGGCTTCGTCAGCACCTTCCATCGATTGGTTATATTCTTTTAAGAAGGCTTCGTTTAAGCTACTATAGGTATGTAATTCAAAACATGCGATTAAATGATAATCAGAAAAGTTTTCTCTAACAGCTTGTAAAGTTGCTTTCAATTTAGAAGGGGCATGAGCAAAATCTCTAAATGCAATAAGCCCTTCGGTGTCTATTATTTTTTCTAAGCGTTTAGCTGCACCTGTAAAAGAAGCAATGGCTTCGTAGCAGATAGCTTCTGCTACACCCAATTCCATACACACCTTAATAGCAGCTTGCATATTCAGCAAATTGTGTTTGCCCAATACATTCACTTTTATAGGTCCTTCTTTCGTAGCTAAAACGGGTTGGTTATTTTCGAAATGATAGCTTGGCATACCATACGGGATACTTGTAATATGCGTTGCTGCTTGTTTCACTAATCTAATTACTTCATCATCTGTTTCATTGTAATACAAACTGGCTTCGCTTTGCATATGGCTTAGATAATGCACAAATTGGTCGGTATAGTTTTCGTAAGTAGGAAATACATTAATATGATCCCAAGCAATACCACTTAATACGCTTATGTGTGGATGATAGAAAAATATCTTTGGTTTTTTCTCAATGATAGATGCAGGGTATTCGTCGCCTTCTAAAATAATGATTGGGGCATCGCTGAGTTTTACCGATTCGCTAAAGCCTTCCACTTTTGCACCCACCATATAATCGAAGTCTAAAGCTGCAAATTTTAGTATATGCATGATCATGGAAGTAATAGTGGTTTTACCATGACTACCTGCAACAACCACTCGTTTTTTATTTTTACTTACTTCGTAAATGTATTCTGGGAAAGAATAAATAGGAATGTTTAATTCTTGTGCTTTAAGCAATTCGGGATTATTTGCCTTAGCATGCATGCCCAAAACAATAGCGTCGATGGTATTATCTATTTTTTCGGGAAACCAACCTTCTTGATTTGGCAACAAGCCATGTTGATTTAGATTGCTTCTTGCTGGGTCTTTAATTTCATCATCACTGCCACTTATTTGGTGTCCTTGTCTTTGAAGTGCGAGTGCCAATTGGTGCATGATAGCGCCGCCAATGGCAATAAAGTGAATTTTCTTCATGTTTTTGTTGAGTAATCCTTTTTTATAAATCTTTAAATTAATAAAAATTAGAGCTTTTTTAGATTTTTTAAAGGGAATATTTATATTTTTTGATTATTATTGCATATATATTTTCCGATATGAAATTGAATAAAATAAGCTCCGTCGTATTAATTGTTTTTGCAATTGCTTTGATTTTATTGTCATCTTGCGTTACTCAACGTTACGGATGCCCAAATCATTTATAGTTAGTTTTAAAAGTTATAAAAAAAAAAGAAGAGCATTGCTCTTCTTTTTTTATTTAAAATTTCAAGCCTAAATGGAAATGAAATATTCTCGATTTCCAAAGATCGTCGGTGGTTACTTTGTTGGAATTACTCAAATCTGTAATAAAACGAGCCCCTATATTTAATTTCATTGGGAGGTCAATCCAAATGCCTCCAACTGCAGCCACAGCGCCACTTTTAAAAATTTCTTGAGATCCCTTCAATAAGCTGTCTTTATCTTTAATATTGACAATGCCACTAAATTGAGGTCCCATTTGTAACCAAACATTAGGTATCAATTTAATTTGCAACAAAATTGGGAAGTTGATATAATTTACATTGATTGTTTTATTCGCTGTAACGGTGTTAAATGAGTTTTTATAAATATTCCATAGGTTGCTAGCCGTGATAATACTGCTATCTGTGCTATAGCTTGTTTGACTGAAATAAGCCTCACCATGAAAGCCAATTTTCTTGAGTTTGATGCTTACATAAGCACCTCCATGCCAATTTGTTTTCAGCTCATTTTTCCAGACGCCACCGTCTACATTATTTAAATTTAAACCGGTTTTAATACCAATTTGAATTTTCATGGCTGGTTCGGTTTGTGCCATAGCCATTTGTAAGCTTATTAATAAAATGCATAAACTGGATAGAATCTTTTTCATAGCCATAGGTTTTAATTAATACAAATATACTAATTATTAATTTGCAATATATTAAACATTGGTTTTTCTAGTTTAATGCTATCTGTAATTTTTTTTATTAAATCAGGATTTTTTCCATAAAAATCTAGAAAATTAGCATAGCGTTCTTGTAATTGATTATTTGGGAAAAGTGCCGCTTTTAATTGTTCAATTTGATTTTTATAGGTTTGAAGTTTTCTTTTTTCTGCTCGAAGCATTTTTTTTTGCAATTGCTTAACTAATTTTTCAATTTTTGTGACAATAGCTGCTGCTGCATCTTTTAAGGTAGGGTCAGTGGCTTGTGCTTTTAATTGAGCTTGAGCTAATAGTAATTGCATGCTTTCCCATTCTTCTTTTAATAACTCTTCTTCAATGCCTATTGCTTTTAATTTTGATTGCAAAAGCTTTTCGGTAGTTTCAAAAATATTTGTTTCGGTTAATCCTAACTGTAATAATTTTTCTTCTTCGCGAGTAGTTATCAATAAATAACTCTGTCTTAATAGTAATGGTGGGAAAAATACTTGGTGTTCTTTGAATATAGGTTTTAATTGCAACCAATATGCAATCTCTGCACCTCCGCCAATAAAGGCAATATTGGGCAAGCAGGTTTCTTGTAAAAGCCCGCGTGTTATTACATTCGTACTAAAGCGTTCTGGATAATCATTTAATTCGTTTAAAATTTCGGCCTCAGAAAAAGATAGGTTGGTATTTACAATGGTAAACTGACCATTTTTCCATTCGATTCTATTTCTACCTATTTCGTTTAAGTAAAATAAATTAATAGGTCTAGGATTGGCTTGAGTAGGGTAGTAGGCATTTATTTTATTGGATTGCTCTTGGCATAATACAAATGATTTTCTTTCTAAAAGTTCTTTCTTAAAAAGTGGAATCATTTTTTCTTTTACTTGTCGATCATCCGGATTGAAAACGATTAATCCATATTGACCAAATAAGGCGTGCACTAAGGATTGAGTTGCTGCGCTTATTGTAGCCTCTTCAGCATATGCTTTTGTAAGTATTTGTTTTAATTGATCGGTATGTTCGTTACTTGGACCAATTAAAGAAAGTACTTGTTTTAAAATATCTTGTAAGTGTTTTGTCTCAGCTCTTCCAAATGCTCCTTTGATTGCTGGATAGTCCCAAGAAAAAGTTTGCTTATTGAAATTAAAATGAGCTAATTCATCCCAGTCATTATCCTCAGAACCCATATAATAGATGGGAATGAATTTCTTTTGAGGATACTTATTATTTAAATAATTGGCTAAAGCAATGGCATGTGCAATTTTATATAAAAAGTAAATCGGGCCTGTTAATAAATTGGGTTGATGTGCTGTGCAAACGGTATAGGTATCTTCGTTTTGCAAGGCATCAATTTGCTGTTGGATAGTATCATGCTCGTAGGCTTTGTATTGGTTTTTTAAAACCTTTACTAAAGTGCTTCGGTCTACTGAATAATTAGTTCTTTCCAAAATTGCTTGTTCAATACCTTCTAAAGAGGGTTCATAGGCCTGCCACTCTGAAAATATAGGGAGTTTAGCAATGTAATCAATAGCTAAATTTGAAAAGGAGTGTGTACTTGAATAATCAATATGTTTTATTGGATTGCTCACTCTGTAATTATTTGTATAAAGATACTATTTCTACTTTGCACCTCCGTGTTTTAATCAATTCTTCTTTAACTTTATCGATATTTTATGTTATGGAAAGCAACAACGTTAGTATTAAAAACTGGTCTGATGAGGACCGTCCTCGAGAGAAATTAGTAAACAAAGGTATAGCCTATTTAAGCGATGCTGAACTGCTTACTATTCTTATTGGAACAGGCACAAAGAATAAATCGGCTTTAGATTTAGCTAATGAAATTATTAAACTAGTAAAGGGTAATCTACATGAATTAGGACGCTTGAGTATAAAACAACTTATGCAAATTAAGGGTATAGGTTTAGCTAAAGCGATTACCATTGCTGCTGCGCTTGAAATGGGAAGGCGCAGACAATTATCAGAGGCGCTGATTAAGCCACAATTAATGAATAGCAGGCATTGCTTTGAAGTATTACAACCCTTGATGAGTGATTTGTTGCAGGAAGCTTTTTATGTGTTATTCCTTAATCATAATAACCGATTAATGCATGCTAAAAAAATAAGTAATGGCAGCAGTACAGCAACGGTTGTAGATATTAAGCTAATTTTAAAAGATGCTCTAGATGCCCATGCCAATACCTTGGTAATTAGTCATAATCACCCCTCTGGAAATCTCCAACCTAGTGAGGCCGACAAAGCATTAACGCATAAAATAAAAGATGCTGCAGCATTAATGGAAATACGTTTGGTGGATCATATCATTATAGCAGGTACCACTTATTTTAGTTTTGCAGATGAAGGCTTACTTTAATATTGACCAGTAGAAAGCATCACTAAGGTGCAAGCATGAAGGCATTCAATATGGTGTGCTTTAGCTAGTTGTTCTAATGCTGGATTTTCAGTGCCCGGATTAAAAATGATGCGCTTTGGCTTTGCGGCAATAATGAGGTCTTGAAAAATTGCTTGCAAGCCAGGATTGAGGTATAAACTAACCGTATCGATATTGTTTAATTCTGGGACATTTTTTAAAATAGGAATATCGTCAATAAACCCTTCTCTATTTCCAATAGCTATTACCTCATGTTGTTGAGCACGGAGCATTTTTACCGCTTTATTAGCATAGCGTTCCGTGTTTTCGCTTGCACCCAACACCAGTGTTTTTTTTGAATTCATATTCCTTTGTATATTTGCAAAGTTATTATAATGCAAAGAAAGTTAATACATACCATTTTTAGTGCCTTTTTGGCCTTATTGTTGATGATAAGTGCAGTTGCCCCCGATTGGATTCATCAATTTTCAGGTCATAAGGATTCGCATCATGAGCGTATAGAAGGATTGCAATTTGAACAACAACATCACCATTGCGCCTTTCTTAGCTTTGTTCCTTCTTTATATGTTCAGCATACCGTATTAGAAATTAGACACACTTTACCAGTGTATGTATCTAATTATCTGTCTATTATTACTCAATGCTTAGCAGAAAACATCCGAGCATCTGAGTATCTTCGTGGTCCACCCAATTTAATTTAAAATACAAGTCTTTATTTTAAATTAAATCTCATTTTATGCATACATATATAAAACAAGGTTTTCTTGTCATCTTTTTGTTGATAAGCAACCTATCCTTTGCTCAGCAATATACTTTTAAAGGAAAAGTGGTAGATCAATCCAATAATCCTATTTCTGACGCTGTTGTAATCATAACACCAACAGCCAAATCCGCTTTAACAGATCAAAGTGGAACCTTTGAATTTAAAATTAATATAGCCGAAAAATATACGATTTCTATTAAGGCTATCAATTACGACAACTTTAAAAAAGAATATCGATTTACTTCTGATACTTTTTTGAATTTTCAATTAAAGGAAAATTTTATAGAGCATCAAGAAATAATCGTAACGGGCACCAGTATGGCTACTGAAAAAAAACTAACCCCAACGCCAATTCATGCTATTAATATTAAGTCCATGCTAGAGCAAAGCAGCACCAATATTATCGATGCCATTGCTAAAGTACCTGGGGTAAATCAAGTTACTACAGGCCCTTCAATTTCAAAACCTATTATCCGTGGATTGGGATATAATCGAATTGTTACCCTGCAAGATGGTGTGCGACAAGAAGGGCAACAATGGGGCGACGAGCATGGTATTGAAATAGATGAATTTCACGTGCAACGGGTAGAAGTGTTGAAAGTGCCATCTTCTTTAAATTATGGTTCAGATGCTTTGGCTGGTGTAATTAATATTATTACAGAGCCGATTCCTTCTAAAGATTTATTTTCTGGAACTATTATTAGTAACTATCAGTCGAATAATGGCCTTGCGGCTTTACACAGTACATTGTCTTACCGAAACAAAGATATAATGGGCGGAATGTACTTTACGAGAAAGCAAGCTCATGATTATAAAAATCAATATGATGGTTACGTATGCAATAGTCGTTTTGCAAATACCAATTTTGGAGCTCATGTTGGCGTGCTTAAGAAGTGGGGTTTTGCAAAGTTGTTTTTCACTTCTTTTAATCAAACATTAGGATTAGTAGAGGGTGAACGTGATGAACAAAGTGGTGCATTTATTTATCCAGCTCTTGTAAATGGTGTTGATTCTTTATTGACCTATAAAGAAGCAGATCATAAAAGCTATGCTTTTATTTTACCAAAGCAGCAAATACAACACAAAAAAATTTCCTTGAATACTCAGTTTAATTTTTCTAATGCAGCACGCTTAAGTGCTATAGTGGCATATCAAAATAACCAACGAAAAGAATATGCTTCAGCTTCTGAACCAGATTTGGCAGATTTGCATCTTACGCTACATACGCTTACTGCTAATGCTACGTATACGCTTCCTGCTAAAAATAATTGGTATTGGAGTTTTGGTTGGAATGCTATGTATCAAAAGAATAATATAAGTGGGTTTGATTTTTTAATCCCTTCTTATGATATAACCGATAATGCTTTGTTTACCTTATTTCAAAAGAAACAGGATCGTTGGTTTATAAGCGGTGGTGCTCGTATTGATTCAAGAGTAATGAATACAGATGCCTTATGGTTAGACACTAATTATGCTATTTCAACAAATCCTAGTACACATGCTTATCAGCAATTTGCTACTACATCTACTTGGTATAAAAGCCTTACCGGAAGTCTTGGTTTTAGTTATGCACTTATTAAGGATGCTTATTTAAAACTAAATTTAGCGAATGCTTTTAGAGCTCCTAATATTGCCGAGTTTTCAGCTAATGGAGTGCATGAAGGTACGGTAAGATATGAGTATGGTAATAGTCAATTAAAACCAGAGAAGGCAACTCAAGTTGATATCGGTTTGGATTTTAAAACAAAGCACGTTAATGTTCAGGCTGCACTTTTTGCTAATCGAATTGATAATTTTATTTATCTAAAGAAATTGCTTTCTGTAAGTGGACAAGATTCGATTCCTGTATTAAGAAATGAAAATAATTTTACCGCTTTCATACACGATCAAAATTTAGCTCATTTATATGGTGCAGAACTTTATTTAGATGTTCATCCACATCCTATAGATCAACTACATTTTGAATTGACTACTACATATGTGCGTGCTATAGCTAAAAATCAATGGGGTGCTAATTTTAATCTTCCACAAATACCTCCATTCAGAAGTATTTTGGCGTCTAAGTATGTTTGGCAATTTAAAAACTCCTATTTATCTTCTGCTTATGTTAAAGCGGAGTTGGATTATAATAGTCAACAAAATCATTTTCTCTCTCAAAACAATACAGAAACGTATACGCCTTCGTTTGCGCTTACGAATGTATATGCAGGTGTTGATTTTAAGTTGAGAAATGCTAAGCAAAGTGCTAAATTAATATGCTCTGGTATCAATATATTTGACATTGCTTACCAAAGTAACTTAAGCCGACTTAAATATACAGCGCGTAATAACGCAACAGATAGAAATGGTGTATTTAACATGGGAAGAAATATTAGTTTTACCTTTGTATATAATTTTTAATTTATGCCTTGTATTTTATGGTTGGAATCGGCTTTGCCATCTGCTAATTTATTAGAAAACATAAAACTAACTCCTTGTAAAGTTATTGAAAAGGGGAGTGTGGTGGTAACTCAAGCAGGTACCCGTAGCTATGAGCAAACGCTTATTGGCTATGATGTTAGTAAGGCTGATTTTACTGAAATTAAAAAGCAAATTGAGGATGCTGTTTTGTTTTTTGAGGATAATGAAAAGCAACTAGATGTTATCTTTTCAAGAGATACCCTACAAGCGCGTATTGATTTTGGATTTTATACCACTTTTGTAGATCAGAAAATTGTAGTTCAACATGATTCTTTTCCCCATCAATTATTAGCACAATTGGGACGCTATAAAATTGATTTAGACTTGTCTCAGTTTTGGTACGGGGGCAATCAAGATCTGGCGTCTATTTAGTATTTAACGCATTGATAGCAATCCAAGCCATCATGCTCATGCCAATTTCCAGTGCTCGTTCATCTATGTCAAATCGGTCATTATGAACGGGCGCTGTAAATTTTTCATTATTAGTATTGGTGCCTATACGGAAAAAGCAACCTGGCATGTGTTGAGTATAGAAACTAAAGTCTTCACCAGCCATGCGTTTATCCAAAGTAATCACCTGTTCCTTGCCTAGGAAATCTGCAGCCCAAGCACTTGCTTTTTCGGTAAGTGTTGGGTCATTGTATAAAGAAGGGTAGCCTATAGGTATTTCTATATCTGCCTTTGCACCGTATGATTGGCAAATACCCTCAGTTATTTCTTTTATTAATCGATGAGCTTCTGCTCTCCAGGTTTCATCCATTGTACGGAAGGTGCCTAATATCTTTACTTCTTCAGGAATAACATTGGTAGCAAAGCCACCTTCTATTTTTCCAAAACTTAATACGGAAGGAATAAGTGGGTTAGCTTTTCTCGACACGATTTGTTGCAAGGCTACAAGTACCTGTGCAGCTATACTGATAGGATCTGTAGTTTGATGAGGAAGTGCAGCATGACCACCTTTACCTTTGATGGTAATATAAATTTCATCTGCACTAGCCATGTATTGACCAGATTTAAACCCTACATATCCTACGGGTAAATGAGGGTAAACATGAAGTGCATAAATAGCATTGGGCTTAGGGTTTTCAAGTGCTTTATCGGCAATCATTAAACTAGCACCTCCAGGATGTTTTTCTTCACCCGGCTGAAATAATAATTTGATGGTGCCTTCCCAATTGTCTTTAGTGGCATGAAGTATTTTAGCGGTCCCTAGTAGGCATGCGCTATGCACATCGTGACCGCAAGCATGCATTACGCCTTTGTTTTTCGAAACATAACTACAATCATTAGCTTCTAATATAGGTAGGGCATCCATGTCGGCTCTTAAAGCAATACAGTTGTGATCTGGGTTTTTACCTTTTATTAAAGCAACAATACCTGTGCCAGCTACTCCTGTTTTATGTTCGATGCCAAATTCATTTAGTTTATTGGAGATGAATTGAGCAGTTTCAAATTCTTGAAAAGATAATTCGGGATAGGCATGTATATGATGCCTTATAGCTTGTATTTCAGAAAAAAATTGATGGGCTAATTGTTTGATTGTTGTTTGCATACATCCCTATATTAACTACTAAGTTAGTATTAATTTTTAGATTCTTCAATGATTTGTATGCTAGCAGAGCAGCCAATTCTATTTGCACCTGCAGCTATCAATTCTTGGGCAAAGGCAAAGTTGCGTATGCCTCCTGATGCTTTTATTTGAATTTTATCAGGAATAGCGTTTTTGATTGTTACAATGTCTTCTACGCTAGCTCCTTTAGCAGCATATCCGGTAGAGGTTTTTATAAAATCAACATCTAGAGCTGCATATATTTTACAGCATTGTATGATCTCTTCTTTACTGAGTTCGCCACTTTCAATGATGATTTTTACGATGCAATGATGTTCGTGAGCTAATTGTATAATGGCCTTTGCTTCATTTTTAAGGTAATCCCACTGCTTATTTTTTACGGCACAAATATTGTGAACCACATCTAGTTCTTTAGCCCCATTTGTAATAGATTCTTGAACTTCAACTAATTTTGAAGCAGTGCTGTTGTATCCAAAAGGGAATCCAATAACCGTAGCAATAAGGACATTTGTATTTGATAAACACTCTTTGGCTAATGCAACATAATTGCCACTCACACAAACCGCTTTAATATGATTGTCCACTGCTTCCTTACAGAGCTGAAGAATGTCTTCTGCTTTGGCTGTTGGTTTCAACAAAGTATGATCTATATAGGAAGCAATGGCTTGCATTATAAATTCTTTATGAGTTCTTCTGCAAATTCGCTAGTTTTTAAAAGCGTAGCGTCGTGCATTAAGTTGTAAAAATCAATAGTTACTCGTTTTCTTTTAATGGTTGTTTTTAAACTTTCTACAATTGCTTCTGCTGCTTCATTCCAGCCCATATATTCTAGCATCATTACACCACTCAATAATAAAGAAGAAGGATTCATAGTGTCGGTATTAGCAAAGCGAGGAGCAGTACCGTGTGTAGCTTCAAATACGGCGTGCCCGCTTGTATAATTGATATTGCCACCTGGAGCAATGCCAATGCCACCAACTGCAGCAGCTAGGGCATCTGAAATATAGTCGCCATTCAAATTCAATGTTGCAATAACACTGAATTCTTTTGGTGCTAATAAAATTTGTTGCAAGAAATTATCAGCGATACAATCGTTGATAATAATTTTTCCTTCTACACTTGCTTTCTTTAGAGCATTATTGGCTGCTTCTTCATTATGTGCTGCTTTTATGGCTTCCCATTCCATCCAAGTAAACACTTGGTCGCCAAATGCTTCTTTAGCAATTTCATAGCCCCAATTTTTAAATCCACCTTCGGTGAATTTCATAATATTACCTTTGTGAACTAGTGTTACACTGGGTTTCTTTTGTTCAATAGCATATTGAATAGCGGCTTTGATAAGACGTTGCGAGCCTTCTTTAGAAACTGGCTTAATGCCTAATGCTGTACTTTCAGGGAAACGAATTTGCTTATCAACACCTAATTCGGTTTTTAAGAAATGCATTAATTTTTGCACTTCTTCACTCCCCATTTTAAATTCAATACCAGCATAGATGTCTTCCGTGTTTTCTCTAAAGATGGTCATGTTTACATCTTCAGGATGATGTACTGGCGAAGGAACCCCTTTAAACCAATTTACTGGTCGTAAGCAAACATATAAATCTAATTCTTGTCTTAAAGCTACATTTAAAGAACGAATGCCACCGCCAACAGGAGTTGTTAGTGGACCTTTTATAGATACTAAATACTCTTTTGCAATATCTAATGTAGCAGCAGGAAGCCACTCCCCAGTTTGATTGAACGCTTTCTCACCTGCCAACATTTCTTTCCATTCTATTTTTCGTGCTCCTTTATAAGCTTTTTCAATGGCTACATCTATAACTTTTCTGCTTGCACTCCATACGTCCGGTCCAATACCATCACCTTCTATAAATGGGATAATAGGCTGATCAGGAACTTGCAATTTGCCATTAGCGCCCATGGTAATCTTATTCATATTCATCTAAATTTAAAATTTGTGCAAATTTAGAATAAATTGACCTTAATAGCACATTAAAATACAGGATATTAGCTGATTTTCATTACTTTTTTGCAATAGTAAAACCAAAAGTAGTACCAATGCCAATTTTACTTCTAACGGTTACGTTTTGGCCATGCGCCTCAATAATATGTTTAACAATGGCTAAGCCCAATCCAGTGCCACCAATAGAGCGGTTTCTGCTTTTGTCGGCTCTATAAAAACGTTCAAAAATTCTAGGTAAATGTTCTTCTGAAATTCCAGGACCATTATCCGTAACTTCTACAAGGATTGTATTTTTATCTAAAGCATACCAACCAACTGAAACAAAGCCATATTCAGATCCATATTTTATTCCATTTTCAATTAAGTTCGTCAATACTTGCTTGTATTTATTTTTGTCTCCATCTACCAATGCCTCGGTTTTGGTATCAGATTTTATTTCTAAACGAATATGCTTTTCATTTGCTTTTAGGGCTACTTCTTCAAATACATCATGTACTATTTCCTGTAACTGAAAGTGCTCTATGACTAATGGAATACTTCCAGATTCCAATTTCGAAATTTCATGTAAGTCATTTACTAAATGTACCAATCGCTCTACACTATTGGCCGCATTCTGTAAGAATTTTTGGTTTACTAGAGGGTCTTCTAAGGCGCCATTCAAAAGGGTGTCGATATAACCTTGAATATTAAAGATGGGGGTTCTAACTTCATGCGTTAAATTCATCAAAAACTCTTTTCTAAATTGCTCATTTTTACGAAGCAATTCAATTTCATCTTTTTTTTCAGTTGCCCAAAGTTCTACATCAGTTTTTACTTCTTCGATTGTTTTTTGCGGCAACAAATGTTCGTTGAAATATTGTTCCCTTTTACTTGACTTCGTTTGGTTAATGAGCTTATAGATAAGCTTAATTTTTTTAGCAATGTAATTTTCGATAATAGCATTGACTACAAAATAACCAATGAAACCAGAAATGGCTAAAATGATAAGTGCGTTAAGTAAAGGGATTTCAAAAAACAAACAGCATATCGAAATTACGATACTAGAGATTATAACAGAGAAAAAACTGAGTTGACTGGTTGAATAGTCTTTTTTATCAAAAAAATCCATTCTTAAAGATACTAGTTTTCCTCTGGAACTTGAAATTTGTAACCAACCCCCTTTACAGTGCTTATTAAATCGATGCCTACTTTTTGTCTTATTTTTCTAACATGTACATCTATAGTGCGGTCGCCAACAATAACATCTGTTCCCCATACTTTTTGAAGGATTTCATTGCGTAAAAATACCCTGCTAGGCTTTGAAGCAAGAAGGCTGAGTAGTTCAAACTCTTTTTTTGCCAATATAATTTGTTGACCTTGATATTTAACCGTAAACTGACTTCTATTGATTTCCAAAGCACCAAATTCTTGTTTCTCATCAACCTTTTCCTTGCTATTTCTCCTCAAAGCGCTATTAATTCTGGTAAGGAGCAATTCCATTTTAATGGGTTTTGCAATATAATCATCAGCGCCTAAATTAAGACCGTCTATTTCAGATTTCTCATCAGATAAAGCGGTTAAGAATATGATTATGGTATTAGCGAATTGAGGCTTTAATTTTAGTTCTTTTAATGTTTGTTTGCCGTCTTTGTTGGGCATCATAACATCTAAAAGAATTAAATTAGGCTTGAAATATAGGGCTTTAGCAATTGCTTCATTTCCATCAGAGGCAGTTTCTACTTCAAAACCTTTACTGCGAAGTGTGTAACTGATGAATTCAACAATATCTTGTTCATCATCTACTACTAATATTCGATCGATTGAATTGCTCATTGTTGGTTTGTTATTATTCACAAAAATACATTCAATTGATTGTTTATTACGATTGTCTAATATTATCTAATTGTTAATAGTTTTAGTTTGTTTTATTTTAAATTTATAGCATTGTAACCTATCACATCTCCTTCGTAAATAAAAAAGATTTGATAAGCACCCTTTTTAAAAGCTTCTGATTGCTTCCAATCGATCATCACATCATTAACAGCCTCATTAGATTTTATGTTGATATTTTTAGTTAGCGTATATGCTATGGTTTCACCTTTTTCATTAGTTGTAGCTCCAGATCCGTTTTGTGCATTTACCAAAATGTTGCCATTTGGATCTTTGATTTGAATGAATAATTGTTTGTTACCTGAGCTTGTAATTTTGTTTTTGTCGATATCAAAGTAGATTCTAATTTTATCTACTTTGTTAGCTTTTTTAGTTTCAAAACTCTTATTTAAAACGGCAATGTCAGATAATGGTAAAAGACGGATATTTGATATTTGCAATTGTTGTGCAATTCGAATTGTTTCTTTTAAATTAAGGTTTTCTTCATCACTTTTTTTTACTTTCTCTGTTAAATCTTTTTTGTCAATGTTTAAATCTAAGTTCTCCTTTTTTAAGCTTGCAATTTGATCTTCATAAACCCTAATTTCTGCGTTAAAGTTCTTAATTAACTCCATTGCTTTGGCTAACTGTTCTTTTGTAGCATTTTTATTATTAACAATTTTCTTAATTTCTTTTTTTAACTGATCTAATTCAGAATTTTTAGTATTTAAAATGCTATCTAACTGCTTGTTGTCGCCTATTAAGTTGTCTAGTCTTGCCAATGCTGCATTATATTCATTTTCTACTTGTTGTTTAGATGAATCGGTGCTGATGATTAATAAGGCTTGTTGAGTTGTTGTTTTACTTAACTCTTTACTTCGTATATACAATACTATATTAGAAATAATAAGTAGTCCAATGATGCACAAATAAATCCATTTGGTATTATTTGTGTTTTTAGAATTTTCATTATTGAAATTTGTAGGAGTCATATATTATTGGTTATTTTATATTCAAATATACTTAAAAACGTTATTATGGATAGTTTAAAACATTTATTATTTATTGATATTGAAACCGTTCCTTGTTCTAAAGATTTTAATTCCCTTGACTCAATTTCTAAAGAGCATTGGATTCATAAAACTAAATTTTTAGTAAGTGACCCAACTGTTCCAGAAACACATCAACGCTTATATGAGCAAAAAGCAGGCATTTATGCTGAATTCGCTAAAATAGTCTGTATCAGTATTGGTCGATTTTATCAGGAAGCTGATGTTTGGAAATTTGCAGTTAAAACTATTGCTCATCGTGATGAAGCTGTGTTACTTCGTGATTTTTTAGATGTATTAGATAAAAGACAATTGATTACACCATTGTTTCTTTTTTGCGGTCACAATATAAAAGAATTTGATTTGCCTTTTATTTGTAGAAGATTGCTTATTAATGGGTTAAATATCCCAAGTGTGCTTCAATTAAGTGGGAAAAAGCCTTGGGAGATTTTACATCAAGACACCTTAGATTTATGGAAGTTTGGAGATTATAAACATTATATTTCCTTAGCATTATTAGCTCATTTATTTGCAATTCCATCTCCAAAAGATGATATTTGTGGAAGCGATGTGTCTAAGGTCTATTGGCAACATGGTGATTTGAATAGAATTGCTACATATTGTGCAAAAGATGTTTATACAGTAGCGCAAGTGTATTTAAAATTAAAAGCAATTGCATTAGATCCTTTCCCTCCATTACTAGAAGTATAAGTAATTATGACAGCTGATTTTCAAAAAATATTAAACGATTTCAATCAAAAGGATTTTGCTCCTGTTTATTTTGTAGATGGGGAAGAGTCTTATTTTATTGATTTAATCACTCATCTATTCAAAACAGCTATACTTGCACCACATGATGCTGATTTTAATTTGATTGAATTATATGGGAGAGAAGTAAATTGGGCCGATGTCATTAACGCCTGCAGACGCTTCCCAATGTTCTCTGAGAAGCAAGTAGTAATTCTTCATGATGCTGCACAATTAAAAGAATTAGATAATCTTATTGCTTATTTAGAAAACCCAATGGCGAGTACTATTTTATTAATTGAACATCGATTCAAAAAAATAGATGGAAGAAGTAAAATGAATAAAGTAGTAAAGGCTCGCTCTGTTTATTTTACTTCAGAAAAAATCAAAGACATCGAAATGCCAAAATGGATTCGAGATTTTGGTAAAACAAAAAACTGGACAATCGGGCAAGCAGAAGCGGAAACCATAGCTAGTTTTTTAGGTAATGATTTACAAAAGATTTCCAATGAACTCGACAAGATTAGATTAAATGCCCCTGATGAAAAAGTGCTTTCTGAAGAATTGATTAAAAAATATATGGGTGCATCTCGCGACTATAATATTTTTGATTTGCCTAATTTAGTAATGATTAAAGACAAGGAAAAATTATATAGGATGACAAGTTATTTTATTAATAATCCTAAGTCGGCACCCATGCCCTTATTGATTGGTACTTTTTATGGCACTTTTCATCGTCAATACCTTGGCTATTTTCAACCCGTTAATGCTTATAATAAGCCTAAAGTGCCCTTGTATCAATTAGAAGAAGCCATTCTGTTATTGGCTGAGTACAGCAGAAAAGCTGTTGGTATCAATGCTACCATTTCAGATGCTAGTTTAATAAAAGAACTTATTGGTAAGTTAGAATTGATTTTTAACTAATTGTGTGTAAAGCTTTTTTTGCACTTTCTGCATCTAGTGCTAATTGTGTTTTAAGTGCATCTAAAGATTCAAATTTCTTTTCTGATCTAATGAAAGAATACATTTCAAGACTTATAGTTAAGTCGTATATCGTGCGATCGAAATTAAAGATATGCGCTTCAATCGTTATTCTATTTTCCGTACTTACTGTTGGCCTAATGCCTATATTGATCATGCAAGCTAGTCGTTCTTGATGTAGAGTTAAATAACCGCTGTAAACGCCTTGTTGAGGCATCAATTGTAAGGGCTCAGTAAGTTGAATATTAGCCGTAGGGTAGCCAATAGTTCTGCCTATTTGATTGCCTTTAACGACGGTGCCATCTAATTTATAATGACGATGCGTCATTTCGAATGCTGTATTTAAATTGCCTTCTCCAATAGCTTTTCTTAATTTAGTAGAACTTATAGCTATATTGTTTAATTGCGATGCAGGTATTTCAATAAGTTGAAATGGGTATTTATCTTTATAGGTTTTAAGTAAATCTATATTCCCTTTTCGGTCATGACCAAAATGATGATCGTAACCAATAATAAGTGTATGTGGATGAAATTGCTTCCATAGAAATTCTTCTATATAGGCTTGTGCGCTTAAGGATGCAAAGTCTTTATTGAAAGGAACCACCACTACATGATCTATGCCTGATTGTAAAATGTACTCGATTTTCTGCGCTAAGGGCGTTAAAAGAAGTACTCCCGAATTAGGATCTAAAAATTGTCTAGGATGAGGATCAAAAGTGATAACGATACTTGTTCCTGCAATACGTATCGCCTCTTCTTTCATTTTGTTGAAAATCTGAACATGCCCTTGATGAACACCGTCAAATGTGCCCATAGTAATGATGGGATGATCAAATATGGGTAGGGTATGATTGCCTAATATAAAAACTGCCATTTCTAATTCGTGCTTTCAACTTTGTATTGCATGAGCAATTCATAAAATCGGAAACAATCTTCGTAGCTATTATATAAAGGAACAGGCGCAATGCGTATTACATTTGGCTCTCTCCAGTCTGCAATAACGCCATTTTTTTCCAAGTACTCAAACAATTGCTTGCCTTCGCTTTTAAACAAAAGAGATAATTGACAACCTCTTTCTTCATTGTTTTTAGGTGTAATAATTTCAAAAGGCAAATGCGTACATAAATTTAATAAGTACTCCATATAGCCCGTGAGGTG
>Ga0222712_10000105_pt1 | contig 111966 bp, 90 predicted proteins | sample C33_657DmetaG_FD_165043 | JGI IMG/M metagenome (GOLD analysis project Ga0222712, IMG submission 165043) | Estuarine water microbial communities from San Francisco Bay, California, United States - C33_657D | ecosystem: Environmental > Aquatic > Marine > Unclassified | place: USA: California... | reverse complement strand
TGGGGAGCATGGGCATTTTGGGTCATCATCGTGTTCAGTTTGTTTTTAATTGGTCGAGCGGGTAAATAAAGTAGGTAGTTAAAGTGTATGAAAAAAATTTTCCGTTTAGGCGCTTCGCGCGATGTTAGCTGTCTGTAGTGTTCAGCGATTCAGAGAACCCTGGATTCATGAGTGGTTAGCCTTTCACCAGTACCAAGGTGTATCCAGGTTTTATCTCTATCTAGATCGAGCTGATCAGCTCAGTATTGATCTAGTCAGTGACTTGGGCAAGGTCTATGATCTAGTCGTATATCGTCTAGATCAGGGCATCATAGTGCCGCAGTTAGTCAGTTACCAGCACTGTTACCAAAACCATGGTCATGAATTTGACTGGTGTGCCTTTATAGATGGGGATGAGTTTCTATTTCGTGAAGGTGGGGGTGATCTACTAGAACTAGTCAATGATGCGGGCTATCACAGGGCCACAGCTCTAGCTGTCTATTGGTCTGTATTTGGCAGCAGTCATCATACTCGTGAGCCCCGGGGCATGATCACTGAAAATTTTCGTCGTAGAGCCAATCTAGATCATGCCATAAATCGACAGTTCAAGTGTCTAGTCAGAGGGCGGCAGTGGTCTGGGTTCAGGGTCAGTCTCAGCAGTCATTGGTTTCACACCTTAAATCAAACCTGGGATCTACAGTCCAGGCCCATAGAGCAGGCTCAGTGGTCCGCTGAGGGTTGGATACAGTCACCGTGGCCTGCAGATCACAGTTTGGCTCGAATCAACCACTATGCCACACAGAGTTATCAGTATTTTGTCGATTACAAGCAGCATCATGAGGCCATTGACAGATATCAGGCGGAAACTAGGACTAAGGCATGGTTTGATCAGTATGATCGCAATGAAGTGCTAGATCACAGTCTAGAATTCATGCCCCAGCGATGGTATAAGGGCTAAATAGGCAGTGGAGGTCGTATGTGGTTTGTCAATCCCCGTAGAAAAACTCGTGAAATAAGCCTACTAGGTACAGATGCCTGGGAAGTAGACGCAGTGTTCAATCACCCTGGTCGTATATGGGCATGGATAGCTCAGCAGTCAACCAATGGGCTACATCTGGGTCAGCAACCAGGTAGCCGCAATGGTCGTGATTTCATAGATCGCAGGCATAAGATTTCAGTGCCACGACTAGAAGAACTGGATAGACTGATTTATTCACTGTGTGGACAGGCACCTGTTGAGCCTCATACATTTGTCAGTAATGTGACCAGATTGGTCAACACTGAATACAACTCACGAGCACAGAATCACTATTGGTGGCCACATAGAGACCCAGGTTATACAGCCATAATCTACTGGGACATGGATAGAACCAATGTCTATACTGAGCTAGCACCAGATCCCAATGTCATAGATGGTATAGCAGAGCACGTGGATCCGTGGCGTCCCCAACGGTACTATGACTTGGTTCATCAGTTTCAGGGTCAGCCCAATCGCATGGTATTATTTGATGGTAGGCTGCTACATGGCATGGATCATGATCCAAGATATTTTCAACATCAGCGTGTGACCATGGTAAATTTCTACATGGAATAATGAACTCAGAGTATGTAAATACTCTATCATGGTTCATAGAATGTTATGGGATAGATTTCCTGAGTTGCCCTATCATGCTCATGCGCCCTGGCCTAGAGTGATCTATAATGGCAATCAGGATTGGGAAGCCAGTGTGGCTTTAGTAGATTCTTGGTTGATTCAGTACATTGGGCGTAGATGGGTAGATTGGACCTGGGGATTGACCACATTCAACATGGGTATAGATGCTGATCAATGCCTAGTAAATTTTAGGTCACAGCAGTACACCACTTTGTTTTTGCTCAAATTCAGTGACTGTACGTGATTTCTGTAGTAGCATAGATCATGAATGACAACAGTATTCGAGTCTATGATCACTGTTATGATCTAGAGAATAGACAGCATTTTTATCAGATCATATCCACCAGTCTATTTAGGCCCAGTGAAGGATCTATGATCAGTACCTATTACAGTTTTGATCTGGCCAACCTAGGCATGATCAGTGACAGATCCAGTCCAGAAATCATGAACAGTATAGTGGGCAAGACCTTGGTATCCACTAGAGTTCGCTGTCAAACAGCCGGAGATTTGACCAGACCTTCAGTGATAAAAAGTCAGTTCACTGTCATGATCTATATGGCCAATCTAGAGTGGCCCATAGAATGGGGCGGGCACCTAATCATCTTAGACAGTCAAGGGCTAGAAGCTCAGGGTGCGGTCATATATAGACCAGGGCGTGTGGTTGAACTAGCTCAGGGCATGACCTATTTTCTAGAATTGCCCAATAGAGCAGCTAGACAGGCCAGATATGTTCTAGAGTTTGAATTTCAAAATCCAGAGCAGCGTATTCACAGGGTCGTCTAGGGAACCACAATGGGCAAAGCCCAAATGTCGGGCCAACGACTGGGGCAATCACCTATAATTCTCAGCAGACTGGCTTTGATAGTTCGATCATTATAGCCCCATCCTGCGATTGCGCCACCACCTTTGAGTTTAGAACCCCATTGATAAATGGCTTCAATTGGATCTCTACTGTGATCTATTCTGTGTATGTAGACCAAGTCTAGGCTGTGATCTAGATAGGTAGCACTAAGATTACGAGCAAAATATTGGTCATAATATTCAACCTCGTATTTTTTATTAAGTTCTTCTATGCTGTCTAGTTCACTGGGATCTAGGCCCAGGAACACAAATCTAGCGCCGTTGGGTCTGTGTTGACAACAGTTTTTGACAAAGTCTTCTAATTGGCTCAGTGTTTCTTGCATGTTTTTCTCAATTCGGTTGACAAGTTAGTAGTATATAATTATACTTGCTAGAGAGCAATGATTAAATAAATTATCTAGTAGGGGTAAGGAAGCATAGCTTAACCTGTATGAGTGAAAGACTCATAGTCTCAGCAGAGGACCCACACGCCCTATGGAGTCTGCTAAAATGATCATGTATTGTTGTATGAAGTTGAAGGAAACATGTCGCGGACCCGGGTTCGAATCCCGGCAGGTCCACCAAGAGGAGATTATATGTTGAAGTATACTCAAAGAGAATGGGATAGGCTAGTTGGTATTGGACCAGTACCAGAAAGCATGAAATTACAGTCTCCTGTTGATGGGCCTGATCATGGTTTCGACGAGGCAAAGAGTACGGATATGGACAACAGGCAAGGCGAAGCTCCTAAAGCTAGCAAAACCAAATAGACGCAAACGATGAAGTTTACGCTCTAGCAGCCTGATCAACAGGTATGCAGGGGTAGTTATACCTGGCAACAGAAACTAACAGCAGGGTCTTAGGACCCTGCTTTCATAAATATTCATGTGAAAAAACCCCGTGTAGCAATATTCATTCATCATCCCGAATGTAGTGTTCAAAGTGCTCATGGCATATTGAAAAGTCTCAGCCCTAAGTATGAAATAGACTTTTTTGGTAACAGTGAAATTTCCGACACAAGATTTAACAAATGTGACCTTATAGCCTTTCCAGGTGGGATAGGAGACAGCAACAGTTGGCATAGGATAATAGGTTCAAGAGCAGACATAATCAGAAATCAAGTAGACAAACGTAAACGGTATTTAGGCATCTGTATGGGTGCTTACTGGGCAGGTCCACACTATTTCAATATCTGTCCCAATATACAAACTTTACAGTATATAAAGCGTAGGAAAAGTGATATTAGAAGAAGTTTCGCTACAGTTACAACAATTAACTGGCAGGGACAGTATTACGACATGTTTTTCTATGATGGCTGTAGTCTAGTAGGTGATGGCAAAACCTATGAAGTAATTGCCAAGTATTCAAATGGTGATGCTGCTGCTATCATACAGGGACGAATTGGTCTAATCGGCCCTCATCCTGAGAGTGACAGTTATTGGTATGACAAGGCCTATCTTCAGCCATATTGGCATGAATACCAACATCATAAACTGTTATTGAGCTTTGTAGATCGCCTAATGGCTCATTAGATATACCAAAATTCCCTATATTTTCTGCCATTATTTTGACATTATCTTCTATGTGTGCTATATAATACTTACACAGAGTTTTTTTACATAAGGATTTATATGACAACAAGAATTAGGATTACAGACAAAGTAGTAGACGCTACTTATCAAAATGTAACTGGGGTAATTGGCAGCGGTGGTTCAGGTAGTGGTGCTGAATTTGATGTGGTAAAAACCAACGGTCAATATTCAGTGGCCTTAGACAAGGCAGGTACTGGATATGTAGCAGGTGACACTGTCACTGTTTCAGGAACCAATCTAGGCGGAGTCTCACCTGACAACAATCTAATTGTCACAGTTGGCACAGTTGGTCTAGGTGGTAAAATTGCTACGTTTGGAACTGTAGGCACTGGTCGTAAAGGAGATGGAGTTGTAGATGTATTAATCGATGTAGATGGTACAGCGGGTATTGACTCTTATAAATTTTACGGCAAAAGTGATGATTATACATTGTCATATCTAGACGGTGATATAATCGCAACCAGCGATTTGGTTAGTAATATTACATTCACTTTGAATGATCATGAGCGTGTAGTCTTTGATGACAAAAGTTTGGCCTTTGATGTAACCAAGGATACAGACCTAGGCAAAATTCTAGCATTAATGGCTGCTGCTGTAGGAGAGGATGATATCACACCAGAATACATAGGTGCTGGTATGTATCTTAGAGAAGATCTAGGTTGGAGTATCAAAGAGATTGCGGCCAAGATCTTAACCAGCGATGAATATCTTGCTGATGCCGGTGGTAAGTCTAATGTTGTTTTTGCCAAGCATGTATGGAAAAATACTTTTGGTAAAGATGGCACCTATGATGAAATCAACATGGTAATCGAAGCAATTGAAAAGCATGGATATTCACAGGCCGACGTACTGTTGGTTGCTGCTAGTAGACCAGAACTGTTGGCACAAATTGACTTTGTAGGAATTAAAAACTCAGGGTTAGAATTTGTAGATTACGGCGGTTAATTAGCATTTTTTAATAAGGAAATTAAACATGAAAAAACTTTTATTGGCTGTTTTATTGGCCGGTCTTACAACCACTGCTGCTGCTCAAACCAGTCTTTACGGTTTGGCAGATGCTTACTTCGGTCATACATCAGGAAAGACCTCAACTAATCAAGTATCAGCAGGTGGTATGAGTACCAGCCACATCGGTATCAAGAGTGTTGAGCAAGTTGGCGCATATCAGGCCAGCGTGGTTCTAGAAACATTTCTACGTCCAGACACAGCCTCAACAGGACGGTTTAACGGTGATGCTTTCTATGCTCGCAATGCCTATGTATCATTGGGCAGTAAAGTAGGCGAAGTACAAGTCGGTCGTGTAACCACTCCATACTTTATTTCTACTGTGGCATTTAACAGTTTCGGTGATAGTTCAGTATTTTCACCAACATTCACACAACGTTTTGGTGTTACCAATTTCAACCTAGCCGCAGGCGGTGTTGATTCTGGTTGGAACAACAGTGTTCTAGTAAAAACCAAAGCAGGTGGATTATCTCTTACTGGTGTATATTCAGCAGGCGTTGTAGATGATGCCACTGGAACCAAACAGGCAGGTAAGAGTGTGGGCGCTATGTATTTTAGTGGCCCAATTGGTCTTACAGCCACATGGCAAGATGTAGAACAAGGTGCTGGTAAGCCAAGCATGACTGCTCTAATTCTTGGTGGTAGTTATGATCTTAAGGTTGCCAAAGTCTATGCTCAATGGGATAAAGTTGAACACAGCGATGCGGTAACCAAAGAGGATAAAGGTTGGAGCCTTGGTGCTGCTATGCCTTTAGGTAAAGGTAACACAGCTATGGTAAGTTATGCTAAACATGATCACGCCTTTATAGGTAATAAGTCAGCAGAAACCGCAAGTTGGGCAGTCGGTCTAAGCCACAGCCTAAGTAAACGTACTGATGTTTATGCTGCTGTACGTGACACTAATTATACCAATGATGGTGTTAATAGAACTAATACAGCTTTCGCAGATACTCGTGTATCAGGTGTTGGTATTCGTCATCGTTTCTAATCAATAAATTAGAAAAATAAAAACGCCCTTCGGGGCGTTTTTTATTTGATCCAACCTAGTTTTTCACCTGCTTCACGTCTTCGATCTGCTTCTTCTTTGCTTCCGGGATAACGAGTAGCCCAGATCATCCAAAATGCCATAAACAGGCCAACACCTACAGTTAATTTCACATTGTAAGTTGTAAACCAAATTATCAAAAGTGATATGTCCATACAAATAAACATGGCCCATTTGGCGTAGGTTGGGAATACACGGCCATCTTGCCAATTACGAATAAACGGGCCGAACAATCTATGATTCATTACATAATTGTGCCATCTTTCGCTGCTTTTGGCAAAGCAATAGGCCGCAATTAGACTAGGTGTACTCCAAGGTATTCCCGGTGTAACGACTCCTATATAAGCAATTCCTAAAAAGATAAATCCTGCGGTCATCCAAAGATATTTTTTTATTTTTTCCATTGTAGTATAATATGTCAACGTTTTATGTATTTAAGGCGTTTTTATATATACACAAGACAAACTTGTGACATTTCAAAAAGGAAATTAAAATGAAATCAGTTATCGCTATGTTAGTTGCTGCTTTTGGTATTAGTTCTGCTTTTGCTGCTGATGCTAAGAAAGAAGAAAAGAAAGAGGCTCCTAAGGCAGAAGCAAAGAAAGAAGAAAAGAAAGCCGATCCAGCAAAGAAGTAATACTAGCACGCCGATCGGATCTACGATTTCTTCAACTTAAGGCAGAATTAGACGACAGCGAGATAGTTGTTTTTGATGATTCAATAGCAAGAAACCTAAATAGGTTACGTGTTGTTGAAACTAAAGATAATCATATTGGCTTATCTAATAATATAAAGTGGAAATTGTTTTTAGCGAGGCAGTTAGCATTATTTCAAATAAAAAAAGCTCACTGAAAGGTGAGCTTTTTTATTGATCAATACTTAGATCTTTATTTTCCAAATCTTTAATTTTAGATAATAATTGTTTTAGCAACCCACTATTTCGTAGAGTTTTAAAAACTAAATTAGATGTTCCAAATTCACCCTCTTTGGCCAAACCTGTTTGTCTAAATTGCCAAATTTGATCTTTTAGATTTTTTAGTGTATCTATGTTATCTGATGCCAATGATCTATTAATTATATCGCTAAATTTTTCACTAATTTTAATTATTCGATCACTATCTATTTGTTTTGTAGGCTCAGTTGATTGTTTAATCCACTTGTTCTTCAATAGACTAATAGCGCCACCTACTGCAGGTTTATTTTTATCCTCTACATACAATTCTACAGGAATACCTTTTATCTTTATATCATATTCTTTCTGATAGAGTTTTCTTTTAGTATCAAATAATTCACTAGCTTCTTGATCGCATTGTATTCTATCATAATCAGTGATTATATGTAGATCTATATCACTGTGTTCTGTATAGAATTTTCCTGTTTGTCCACCTGTGACAACTATATCTAAAATTGGAAAATCAATATCAACATATTTTTTAAAATGTTGAGCAATTTTTAAAAGTTTGTTCTTTATTTGCGGGTGAAGAGATTTTTCATCCTGCCATAACAATGGATTCAGTGTACTGTGTTGATCAAAGCCAGGTTGTAAAAATTCTATAATCTTCATAATTGATATTTATTTTATTAAATATCTATATGGAAGACATAGAAAATTATAAAGGTTATCTCATAGCAGCACATCCTAAAAGACATGACAATGTGCTGAAAAAAGGCGTAGTTTTAGTGATAGATCATGACCATTCTGGATGTATAGGTCTACAAATTAACAAACCCTTGGAAAATTCCACAACTTTGGGATCTGTCATGCATGGTTTGGGCCTACACTTAGACAAAGATGAGCCAGTTTACTTTGGTGGTCCAGAACATACCAATAGGATAATTGTTGTACATACTTTGGACTGGAGTTCAGCTACTACACAGAAACTAGGTGAAAATTTTGGTATCAGCAGTGACATCAGTGTATTGGCCGCGCTGTCAGAAAAGAAAGGGCCTCTACAGTTTAGAGCCATAGCAGGATACTCTAGATGGTTACCTGGTCACTTAGAAGGTGAAGTAGACATGATACATCCGTGGAATGACATTACTCTAAGTTGGAGTATGATAGAAGGCAATATTGAATCTATTTTTTCAGTAAATGGTTATGACCAATGGCATCATGTCATTGAAGAAAGCGCCAAACAACAAATAGAAACTTGGTTCTAATCCTTTTCAGGATTGATCTCAGCTAGAATATTTCTGATTTCCGCACCTGATTTTATAATAGGTTTTACTTTCGGGGTAGGTATACCTTTAGTCGGATCCAGTTGGTCGTTATTTGAAACACTGCTGGTTCTCTTTATGTTGCTATATACTGTATTCGACTGAGTCTGAGCTACTGGTTCATCTTCTCCGAGGTCATTTATTCTTAAAGTATCTATGTTAAATTCAAGATCGACCTTCTGTCCTACGCCGCTGCTAGAACGTGTTTTCATAAACTGAATTTGATATCTTCCACGTTCTTTCATAGCACGTGATGTAAAAATACCTATAACATTATCTGCTGTCTGTATTTTGCTTAGACCACCTGAAATATGACTATGATCGAATTCAATTTCTTCTACTGCCGCTCTGTTCAATTGACTAGCTGTAACCGTGATACACTGTGTTTCCATAGCTAAATTTCTAATCTCTTCAGATACATATTTGTCCTTTACAAACAAATCACTGGGCGATACCTTCACTGATAAGGGCATCATCAAATCTAGGTAATCTATCAACAATACGTCCGGTTTTTGACCTTTTTTGACCTGATATTCCTTTAAATAGGCACGAATATCATTACAATTTTTCCCCGATGGCATATACTTAATCTGTATGTTTCCGGCACGTTTACCAGCCATTTTTACCTTAAGTTCTACGTCATCGATATTCTTAAAAATCTCTCTAGTGGCAATTCCAGTGACCATACTATCCAGTCTCATTGACACCAGTGTTTCACTAAGTTCAAATGTTAGATAAATTACATTTAGTCCTGCCATGGCCCAATTTACACCTAAGTTAGCAAGAAATAAACTCTTGCCTCCACCAGAGCCTGCGGCAAAAATATTAAGTTCTCCTCGATTGAATCCACCATAGAGTTTTTTGTCTACTGAAGGCCAACCTGTTGAAATTTGACCATTTGAATTTTTCAGTAACTCTAATCTTGCTCTAGGATCTTCAAAATAGTCAGTGCCCATATCTTTGTTTAGGCTTATTTGAAGTGCATCCTTGATAAGTTTTTCTACAGGATTGTATTCGCCTTTTTCTAATAAATCAGCGGATTGAAGAATAGCTCTTTCCATGGCTTTATGTCTGCTGAATCTTTCAAACTCCTCTAATAACCAATCATAATTTTCTTTAGGGACAGTGATTTGTTCTAGAGAAGAATTACAGACAGCATTGACCTGCCTAGCCTCTGGCATGATCTTATATTGATCTACATAATTGTTTATAAACAGAGCCACAGGACGAAGTCGTTGATCAAAATTTTCTGGATCAAAAATATTTTGACATCTTATAAATGATTCCGCATCAGACAAAAACATTTCTAAGTATAATTTCTGTACATCGAGGTTATAATTGGGTGCCTTCATACTGTGCCTTTTTTGATTTGTTCTATACTTTCGATGATTCTTCTTTGTTGTTTTTTCAGTAGCTCTAATTTTAATTTATTAGATTCTCTATAGTGTAAGATACTATACAGTGTGTATAGTTCTTCATATTCTGCGTGAGCATCTGATACATCTTTGATATTTTCTCTCCACGGTGGGCAACTCACAGACCAACCTTGTTCAATTGCGTGATCTATTAATTTCAGTCCAGGTATGTCTCTATCCGGTACTACTATTACTTCCTTTCCCAGAGAATTTATTCTATGTATTTGAGTTTCATTTGGCTCATTACCTAATATAGCGACGCCATCTACAGCAATGGCATCAAAAGGTCCTTCAGTGACGATGACAAATTTTTTACCTGCTATCTGTCTGTCCATGTTAAAAACATAACCAGGTTGGCTATCTGTAATATATTTAGGTTTGCCATCAGTGATTTTTCTAGCAGTCCAACCAACAATTTTTCTATTTTGATAAAATGGTATTATAAGTCTATCCTCAAATCCTGGATTAGGACTATAGTGCCATTGATAATGGACCATTGATAATCTTCTATCAACTACTATTTTCATAGCATGTCTAATCTTAACCTGTAAAGGTTCATCTGGATCTGCCCAATACTTTTGGATATCTACTGAACCTTCTGGTAAAGACCTTTCTTCTAGATCTAGATTAATTTTCTTTTCTGTTACAGCGGCACTATCTTTCATTCTTAAGGAATATAAGGATAATCTGTTTATTTCAGAATCATTAACACCCAACCATGAAAATAATTTTTTTGTATTACTACTGAGTAATTTACCTTCAGTCCAACCTGCCTTGAAGTTACAATTGAAACAATGATATTGAAATCCATCTGATGTGATAAGGATACCACCTCTGTTACGTGTATCTCTTGATTCGCCGTTGTGATGACAACATACAGCGTTAAAAGAAATCCACCCTGATGGGGTTGTTTTTTTGTTTGGTGGGAGATGTAAGTTTAGTGTAGATTGAATTTCGTTCATTCTACTAGTTTAGCTTCTATATAAAAGTTTGTCAAATGTTCCGGAATAGGCTGTGTTGAGGTTATCTATATCTGTTGGACCTTTGGCAGGAATGTAGATAACTTTAAGGTAGGTATATACACCGTTGATATTGGCATAGTCAATACCGGAAAATTGGGTGTATGTTTTTGTATAGATAATATTATAGAAATCACCAGATCCGGGCGTATTTTCTAATGTACCTAACACCTGTACTGTGCCTCTAAAGGCAGTCAAATAAAATGCCAATGTATGTAAGGCAGAGTTTCCATTGTATTCAGGTTCTGCATAGATATTGCCACTTTTGAACTCATAGAGTTGAGAAGAGGCATTGTAAAATTGTGAAAAACTAGCTACCACTGTTGATTGTCTTGCCACCGGAAACGAATCTTCTAGCAAATGTAGTGTACCATTAACTCCATAATAAGTATTAGAATATGCTGGACTATAGCTACCGTCGCTGTTCAAACATTTTATTGTGAATTTATAATCGCTTTTAGGTAAATCTATAGTGTCACTTTCTAGTAGGGTTAATTGGGCTAGTCCTTTAGTAGATGTAGTAGCGATATCTAAAATTTCCAAAGGTTTTTCAATAACCATGCGTTGATTGGTTGAATCAAACATGCTGAAAATATAGGTTTGAGTTGAATAGACTCTGATCTTCTTTTGATCACTATTCTTAAACTGAATTTTGACCTGATTTTTTAGGCCTTTTTGAATATTAAGGTCACGTTGGTACATAACTCGATTCACTCCAAGCACAGTTAAGTCCAAATCTAAAATTACATCAAAGATGTTTTGGTATAAATAGATCGGTAATGTTTGCATAGTAATATTTATTGATCACTGATGAAAGAACAGTTTCAGACCAATTTTCCATTTTTAAGTTGTATAAAATCTAATGATAAAGAATATGTAGGTATCATTCTTAATTGTGATGCCAGCGTTTTAAGCATCTATGATTTAGGCATGATTGTTGATGAAGCTTTAAGGAAAAAATTTTTAGAATTAGGTGAAGTCTGGTGGTGGGAAAGTAATCGTAGAATACCCATTAATATTTTCCTAAAACAAGAAACAATTGCCTATAGACCATTTATAAAAACATTTAACTACAAGGACATAGAATTGCTGTTTGGTCCTATGGTAAATCTAGGTGATATAACTGAAAAAAGAGTAAAGCGTAAGTCAATACAGTTGGTTAGGACACCTAGGAGTAGTCATAACTGATATTATCACAGATTAGATTCATTTGAACAACAATAGCAGTAGCATAGGCAACTGCATGTGATTTTTTAAAATAATATTGATTATTTTCAGGTTTGGTCCATACTTCGTTCATCACTGTAGTCCAATCTTTCCCAATCAGATAACGTTTCGCGGGGCGTATCACGGCCAAAACTGCCGCTAGTTGGGGTATGGTCTTTGGTTTCATTTCTCTTAAGATCGAACCATGACCGTTGACGTGAAATAGCAAGTTGACGAAATCGTCCTGTTCCAGTAAATCCCATAATGGCTCCTTGTTCATAAGTTCAACAAGATGATCTTCATCTTTTATATCTTTATACATACCAACATTAAGAAAATCTAATTTAAAAAAACCAACTTCTTCTGCTTCTTTAAACCCCAATGAACACGATTTGGATATTGGATTTACAGTAACTTGATGACAATAAACGCCTGTATTATGTTTACGTTGTTTTTCATCTAAATTATTCATAGTTGCTGGAACATGCTTAATTATATTCAATATTTTTGTTCTATCTGCGAAATCAATGTCTATATCTGGCATGCTAATATTATAGGTTATTTTTTGATCTAAATCAATATTTAACAAAAAAACTTAGTGGTTATTTCTGCCAACTTAGGAGCATAATTTCCTCTATGTTGGACGCTAAGACTGCTGGCACAAATGGCAAATTCTATGGCTTTATCTATACATCCGAATTGTAAATAGGCATATGCTAATGATGCTAAAAAAGTATCTCCTGCACCACAAACATCACTAACTTCTACTCGTTTGGCTGGATAATGTTTCAGGTTGTACATTGCTCCATTTTCACCATTGGTTACAATTAGTCCCTTATTATCTGCTGGTGTAGATATTAAATCATTATATTCTTTGAAATTGATTTTTATCCATGCACCTTCAAATCTAGCAATATCAGTTTTTTTAGTATCTATAAAAATTGGTATAGAAAAATCTTTTATAATTTTTTCTATGTGTTCATAATTTAGGAAACCCTTGTTGTAATCAGATATTACCACAGCATCGTATGCTTGAATTGTCCTATACAAATAATGACCATTCCACGGCTTGGTTTTTGTTTCGTCATCAACTCTTAACAGGTGTTGCCCGGATTTTTTATCAATAAATCGAGTTTTTTTAATAATGTTGTCGTTGGTTATAAAATCAACAATTTGATTTAACGATGTAAGGTTAGTTTTAACATTAGCTGCCATACCTTTGGTTGAATATTTGTTGTTAACCTTTAGAACAGGTACAGGAGCTTCAGGACTTAATCTTTCACAATGTCCGATGAAATATTCATCTACGCAACTATCCCCTATTAATAATATCTTGAATCTTTTGGGAACTAGAGTATTTTTCAAGTCTGTCATAAAATTCTATCTTTTTACAAAATTGTGAGCCAATTATATCTTTTCCTTGATAGTCACTGCCCTTAATCATAATATCAGGTTGGTAATTTTTAATGAAGGTTTCTAGTTCTAAATCATTGTCAAATACATCAACTCTGTCTACTGATTTTAGAGCAAATAATAAGCTAGCTCTTTCATATTCTGTATTGTAGGGACGTTTAGGTCCCTTAAGTTCTTTTACTCTTCGGTCACTGTCTATTAAAACATAAACATAACTGTCTATAATTGATCTAGCATATGACAACAATCTTAAATGTCCTAGATGTAAAACATCAAAGGTTCCATTTATAATGATCTTGTTCATTTTCTTCTTCTAAAAGTTGTTGAGCTTTTTGACTGTCACCTGGCATTACACGATAATTATCCTCGACACTGTCTGCGGTGCTCACCTCTAAAATTGTTCCAGGTTCTACACATTTTAATTGATGGGGGATTAACGGCATGTTATGCCATATATCTCCTTTGCCTAGACTAATTTGTGTTATTTTAGCGTTTGATGTATCAATATATTTTAGGATAAATTTACCATCTAACACATACCATGATTCTTCCTTAGTAGCATGAAAGTGCATGCTGAATTCAGAATCTTCTTTGAATGTTAATAATTTGCCACAATATTTGTCTGTACTGGCCCAAATTAATTCATAACCCCAACCTTTGTCAACATGACCTTCTAATCGTGTCATTTTATCTTAACCTCTTCTAATATTTCTTTTACTAGACTAACATCAGCAGGATGCTCTTTGAATTTTTTCAGCCAGAATTTGATATCAAATGCCGGACTGATAATAGCAAGTTGATCATCAGTCATCTTACTTACCATAGTTTTTCCGTCCTGACTATTCAAAATGACCCATGAACTGATGTTACCGTTTTTTATATCATGAACTGCTTTATTTAGGCTTACATAATTAAAGTAATGTTCAAATTGAGCGTTATGTTCATCTCCCCAATCCATCATTGTTTGTAGTGTTCTTTGTACAGCACTTTCTACTGGTTCGACTTTAAGAATTTCATATAGATAAGTTTCATACAGTTCATCTCTACACCAATGATCTAACTTAACACCACTCTTAATAACATAGTCTATAAATTTATCAGGATAAATCGGATTGGTATTATTAACAAAACTACCAAATTTTACAAAGGCATTGTAGTAACTACTGTTACAAAATTCTTCATAAGTTTTAGGTTTTTTACTTCCTTGTGTTAATGTAAAAAATCTATTAAATGTTAAAAAACCTGCCTGAACTCTTTTTTCAGTTTCTTGCATGGCTCTGCGCTTGCGTTCGCAAACATGAGCGAAGCAAGTTTTTTCTTTCATAAAACTCTTGCCACAGTGATGACATTTATAAGGTTGTTCAACTAGTGCAATCATCATTGATATTGTTTTCGTTGGTCTTTATCAAATCCCATCTTGTCAAAAAGCTCAGTTTTGTCCTCGTCTGTCATCATACTTGCTAGTAATTTAACATCATCTGTTTTCATTGATGGATTTAGTTCTGCAATAAGTTTTTCAATTTTGTTCAGTTCTACTTTGAGAGTAGGAACATATTGATGAAACATTGGTACACCAGTTCCTACACCAGCGTAGAGCTTCCATAATAGTGCTTTATGATTTTTGCTCAATACCCAATGATGTTTATTAACTGTTTCATTGGTTTTATCTAAAAACCATTCTTGAATATCGAAATCCCCATTTGAATTTGATACATATCTCATGAGTACATAGGGACTGAACTCTTTTAGTTGATCTTGAGTTAAAGAATCATAAAAGTTGTAATCGCGAGTATCGACAGCAGATAGAACTTGTTTTAAATCTAGTGCTCTAGTTTTTTTACTTGTTTTCTTTGTCATTTATCAATCCGTTACTATGTCTATCTCTCACTTTATCAACATCTTGAAATAATCTTTTTTCTTGTGTTGTTAATTCTTTAAAAATTTTCCTTGGATTTCCGCACAATGTACAATTAGGATTTCCACAATCTAAAGCATGTTTTTTGTTTAGCCTATGAGGTTGATCAACTTCTTTATGTGATTCTCCTACTTTTGATTTCGCTATTTTTAATTGTTTTTGTATAGATGTTTCGTCTTTGAAACGTCTATGACTATTTTTTGCCTTATCAGAATCATTACTCATAATTTACCATACTTGACTATAATTAACTATTTCACTCTGTCTGCTAACTTCTTTTACAAAATAGGCACATAGTGGTTTAGAGCCTCCTGTGAGTGGAGTACACAATAATTGACCAGTTTTCATTTTAGGAAAATACCATTTAATATCTTGATAAACATCGATTATATCAATATCTAGAAATTCTGGTTTAAAACTACTCAATGGATTAAAACAAAAAGTTTTAAAACCCCTGTCATTGAGACTAGTCAATGGCAATACCTCCATTTCATGTCCTTCTGCATCTCCTACTATCGTACACCAATCTAATGGCATAGTAACTTCGTGAGTTCCAATTTTTAGAACTACTGCTGGGCCTGTAAAACTCTCTAAAAAGATTAATGGAATGAAAAAATAATCTGGGTTTGTTGGATCACTGTTATCCAACACAGCGAATCTAAGATCATTTTCTATTTCTTCCGGAAGCTCATTGAGAAAAAATGTTTGATCTTCTAATGTTAGTATCTGCATTATTAATATTTTACCTTGTCTATTGTAAAAGGATACTGTGCTTCTTTATAGAAACGTTTCCTCTCTGTTAAATGCTTTTTAGCATATTTGGTCGATGCTGTCAAGTCCCAGATTCGGACGAAGTCCTTGTCTTCAGCCTTTCTAATACCTCTCCCAATTGATTGTATAACTCTTGTAAAGCTCTTTCCGGGTTCCAAAAGAACCAAATTAAAAATACGAGGGATATTAATACCCACAGCGGCCACACCATAAGTCGCCACAATGATCTTGTTATCAGCAACCGCCACTTCATCATATTCTTCTTTTCTATCTTTGGTTTTAACTCTTCCTGATATGAATACACTGTCTGTTAACCTGTCCTGTAAAAAATTACCACTTTCGATACGATCTACTAAAATTAGTGTGTTGCCAGATTCTGCTACACCTTGAATAATATTAGCAATATAGGTCATTCTGTCTTCATCTGTAACTAAAAATTTCAATTCTTCAGCGTAACTTCGGAATTCTTTATGTTCTGCTGTTTGAATAATTTGAACATGACAACGACTTAAGATTTCTTTTTCTTGTAATTCATGTGCTGCCACACGGTGAACTACATCTCCTATGGAACAACGAATATTTTCGAAGTCAATTTCGGCTTTTGGTATGGTTCCAGTAAGTCCCCAACGAATAGGAGTCTTGCCTAAATTCTGTGTCAGCAATTTTTTCAATACATCAGCCTTGGCCATATGAACTTCATCAACTATGACTGCTTCAACACCATCTAAAAATTCAGCAAGTGTTAAAAGTTCGTCATCATCATGTGATTTTTTCTCTAAAATGTTTAAACTTTGCCAAGTTGCTATGGTATGAGTTCGTCCTAATTCTTTACGATCACCATAGTATACTCCAACATCTAATTCACAGTTACGAAAGTCTTCTTCGGTTTGTTCTACCAAACTTTTATTTGGCACAATGGTAATTGTTCTACCATATTTTTCACAGATTTTTGCCAAAGTTGCGGTGGTTATTGTTTTTCCAAAGCCTGTGGCAATTTCTTGTAGGCTCTGCGGATTTTGTAAAAACTTATTGATCACTTCAACCTGATCTTCACGCAGGCGAATAGGTTGTCCTTCAAATCTATGTCCTTTTGGCCAAGACTTTTCACCCCAAAAATCACCGGAAATTTCAGGAAATTGTAGGTCAATGGGTGAGCGCTGATCTTCAATCTCTACATAATAGTTGTGTTCTTCCAGATACTCTAAGATACGAGGAAGAATTGAAATATAGGTAGTGCCGCCCAGACCGAAAAAACTCACCGTTCCGTCCCATCTACCCAGTTTATAGGCTGGTCTAAACCTGGCTGTGGGGTCTTCTAACTTGAATTTTTTGACCAAGGCCTTGCGAGTATCTAAATCGAGGTTTAGAAACTTACAATTGACTTCGTCGATGATTCTTAACTGTGTAGTTTTAGACATCCTGTAACCAATCCATGCTGTTTTCTGATGTAGATTTTGAGTTTTTATCACAAATTTCTATAGTATTAGAAAAACACTTCAAAAAATCTCTGGTAGCGTAGTGAGCATGATACTTATTATACATTACGGCAGTTTTAAACCTATGAGCAGTGGGGAAAAATGTCTTAGGAATTTTTTGACTGATGAACACTGCCTGCGTATCTCCTGTAAGCGGTGTGTTTAGGCCATTTTCTCTGACAAAAATATTGAAATTGCTGTTTGTGTCATTAGGCAATCTAAAAAGCACACTGATATTATTATTTTCCACGCCGATATTTTTTAGCATGTTAAAGGCATGTGTGGTCTTTGACAGTTCGCTGCCTGCTGGGATAAAAAACACACAAGGAAGTAGATTTTTTACCAAATTTTCTAGGCTTTTTTGATCAATTTCTTCTAAATTTACAGGAAATTCCTTCTTTTCTGTATGCCTTAAAAAATTCATTGTAACTGTGTCTATGTTTTGTTCAATAGTGTCATTTTCTACTGAATCTGACCAAGATGTTATACCATAGCGTCTTGCTTGGAATAGACTTTTGACTAAATCCTCACCAGAAAATTCAGGAATTTTAGGGCTAACATTGCGTAACTGATACCTTGCTTGAATTTTATCCAGCATAGGCACATATTTTTCTAAATTGCTATAGATTTCTGCCATTTGATCAAAATAATTTTGAAATTCTGGATCATATTCAAACTTATATTTCTTATGTAGCGTATGACAAATTTCTAATGACTGCGTATCCAGGCTGAGATACCAACATTTTTCAGTGGCATCCCATGTATAGTTATAAATCTTGTTGCGTTGAGATTTAATATAGGTTACAATTTCTTCATTGTAGGGAAATTGTAGTTTGATGCGTTCATTGATGTCCTTGTCCGCCATATAGCTAATTTTATGCTGTATAGATATGGTTCTCAAAGGAAAAAGATAGGTGGGATTTTCAATATCCCCAAGAACATCACGGTGATAAAATTGATTCAACCAATTTATGTTTTTTTTGAGAATTTTAAGACACAGTGAAGCCTGTTTTTCTGTTAGTCCATATTGGTTGTAAGAAATTTGTTGACTTAAACTTTGTATAAAAACATAATCATAGGGTTTCAGCACAGATGATGCCTGAGTAGCCACGGCATGAACCATGTTTTCTATAGAAAGTCGATTAGAGTGAGATATCTTCAAGACCAGCAGTCCTTAATTTGATAATGTTACTCAATTGCCACTGTTTAATGTCTAAACCTTTGATAATGCCCAGCCATTGATTGCGTAGCAGGGCCAATTCGTTGATGATTTTTTCCATATCAACAACATCATCTTCTCCATCTACATATTTTTCGACATCTCTGGAACTAAGAGCCCGTTGATAGTTTTCCAAATATTTTTTGAAGACACGGCTGCGAGTCCTTCTTAGTTCAATATTAAGATATTCTAATATTGCTTCAATTTCTTGAAGTTGATTGAATCTATGTTCAACAATACCAGGAAGGGCCGCAGATGCCTTTTCAATATTACCCTGTATCTTGGATTCTTTTTTGGCTGAGTCGAGTTCTTGATAGAAATAGTCAATACAGTCAGGCAAGAATTGGAGATCCTTGCTGACTCTTGAATACCATTTCATCAATAGTCCTCATCATCCTCATAGTCATAACCGTCCTCATCATATTCGTCTTTGTCATCGTCTTGGTTTTGTTCTTCAATGACTAATTCGATAGCATTGTCTAGATGAGGGTCAAATCCCATGATACCTTCTAAGGTCTTGGTATCAACATCTCTACCTAATAAAAAATCTACAAAATGATTTGCTGCTGTATCTCGATTTTTCTCAGGAATATAATCTTTAAAAGTGTCCCAAACTTCAATGATTAGTGCTTCTTCCATTATTCTGCCTCTGTGGTTTCTTCGTTAGTGATAGGTACAACCTGAGCAGTGTGATCCCACTCTGCCATGATCATCATGAGTTTTTCTTCAGTCCAATTCTTACGAAATTCTGCTGAAATCTCACCTGTTCGCCTACTGATATATTGTAACTTATTTCCTTGTTTTGTCAATACCCCCATCTTTTCAAACATATCCACTAACCCTGAAGTAGGTGCCATGCCTGTTGAGTAAGGAATTTTAACTTGAACACTTTCGAAAGGTTTGGCATAGCGAGTTTTCATGATCTTACAGGCTGAACGAATGCCCAATACATCACTGACCTTGTTGCCGTCCTCATCTTCTTTGAGTTTGAGTTTTTTCATTGCCACAACAATTGATGACGCATAGATAAAACCTTGACCACCTGAGATCTTGTCATCTGGATCAAACATGTCTTGACTGGCATAGGTATGATTGGTACAGACCAAACCAACATTGTGACTGCCAAACATATTAACACAATTACGAACCAATGCTGTCAATGCCTTGGGCTTACGACCCATGTCACCTTTTAGATCTCCTGCTTCAAACTGATTGATATCAGTGGGTGTCAATAACATACCCAAACTATCGATGACAAAAAGAACCTTGGGCCTTTCATCTTGAGGCATGGCCTTGTATTCTTTCATGAACTCGTTGATAGTCTTTGCCACATCATCAATCATGGCCATGTTAAGTTTGAGCAGTTTAGATTCGTCTGTATCTACACCCAATCTCACTAACCAATCTTTGTCAAGAGCATTTTCTGAGTCAATAAGAACTACAAAAATACCTTGATCTTGAGCATGGCGAATGAGGTTACCACTACAGATATAACTTTTTCCAGCACCACTTTCACCAGCGAATACAGTGACCTTGCCCAAAGGAACACCTTTGAAAAAGTCTCCACTGATCAAGTAATTTAGAGCATAATTGCCCGTAGAAACCCAGTCAGTGGGATCATTAAAGCCAATACCAAGCCCATCAATGGACTTGGTAAGGCTTTTTCGAAATTTACTAATATCGAATGCCTTACCCATGATTTATCCCCTATTGCTGATTATTACGCTTACGAATCATAGCAATGATATCAGCAGCACGACTTGATGAATCACCACCACTTGATGCAGATTTTTCTTCTTCTTTCACAGCAGTTTTAGCGGTTACTGGAGCCGCTGATTCAAAAGGGGCTTCTTCCTCATCTACCGAAGCAGCAGGAGCACTGGCTTTGACTGCGGTTCCGCTGCCTGTAGCACTACCACCGCCTCCCATGCCTGCTGGTTTAAAGTATTGACCCCAACGTTCCATGTCAAATGCTTCACCATCTACTGATGCTTCAAACATTTCTTTCATTACCTTGAGTTCAACTTCACCTGGTTTCTTGGGTAGGAAGTCACTGAGTTTGAACAGACCATATTGCTTGATAGCAGCCTGTTCCATTTCGCTTAGAGCACGTTCTCTACGAGCCCATGTAGAAGTGGAATAGTCAGCATAACCACCTTTGGATGTTTTAGCGATTTTAAAATCTAAACCACGGACAAAATCAGTGGGTAGTTCTTCAATCTCACTGTCCATTAGAGCATTTTTAACAATGTTAAAAATCTGACTGCCAATGATAAACCTACGGATAGGATTATCTGGAGTCTTGTCTTCTGATAATTTTGTATCAACAACAAAACCTTGAAACAGATAAGACTTTTTCTTCCAATACTTACGACCCATATCCTCAAGTGATTTGTCCTTGAACCAAGGACGCACCTCTGTAAGGATTGGACAAGACTCATTCCACATTTCCATACAAGGAACCTGAACCTGAGTTGGTTTTGAATTAGTTTCACCTTTGATGCCGGCGAATGGCAATTTAATCATTGCTCGTTCAATCCAGAAAAAGGTATTGTTTGGATCACCGTCGGGTAGGAAACGAACTGTAGTAGTTGTTCCTTCTTGAATATTCCAGTGAGGGAAAATAGCGTTGTCACCGCCTGTGCTTCCGCCTTGTTGTTGGGAAGCCTGTTGAAGTTTCGCACGAATCTCTGCCAAAGTTGCCATAATGTTTCTCCTTAATGTTTATGCCTTTGTATTTGCCACTTCTTCTTAGCCCACTGACTAAAAAGAAAAAGTGTGTAGCTGTAATACTACACAATTGTATTTATACATTCAAGTTATTTGAGCGTACAAATTCTAGAATTTTTTCTGTGTTCTCTTTTTCTCCTGGAAGAACATGGAGTGAATATTCATCTGGAAATGCTCTGCTGCAGGCATGGGTCCCTTTATATGTAAGATTTGAATAGTTCTTCAATTTGTTAACACAATTATGATAATATAAACCATCACTTTGAATTTCTAAAATATTAGAATCAAAATATTTAGGATTGATCCACCAATCTTCAAAACTTTCAGTTTGATTTTTGAGATTAGGGGAAGTTTGATTTGCTGTAAGTAATCTTACATTTGAAAAAAGTTTGACCAAACCTTGGTTGTATAATATTTTTTCAGATTCTTTTTGATATAAATTATCGTACAAATAAAATTCATGTTCAAATGTTATAACTTTTAATTCTATTCCTGATTTTATAATTTTATCTAGAGCAACTACAGTAAGTGAAGAATCTACATCAACACTGGCATAATCTACGATAGGAGTTTCATTTCTAATAGATTCTAAAATTTCTACAAATTTGCCAGATGCAATATTACAGTGGTTAAACTTTGCTGATCGATGATTACTCCAAGACCACTGTTGTTCTGCGTCTATGATATCAAAACAATTACCAGTCCATCCTAGATAATTTTCTAATGTATAGGTATTAGATCCTTGTATAGGATGCCAACAAGCAACATCTAAAAATATGCCCTTATGTTCTAATCCAAAAAGATTTGTTACGAATTCATCTTGTAATTCATGTGAATAAAATATAATGTCCATACCTTATTCTATGATAAATTTCTAGATTTGTCAAGCTATCTAATATACTATTTTGCCATTCCCGAAAGTTTACGAATAAGTTCTATTTCTTCATCATAACGGTCGTGTTTTTTGCGTATGCGATCCATTTCTTTTTCGCTAGCGCCTTCCTTGCCTGCCTTGGCTAATTCTTTCATGCCTGGTCCATATTTTTCCCAACCTTTGGCATGGCGACTCATTGCTTCTAAGGCAGCATCATCTTCTGACATACCGTATTCCTGTCCTATCTGATCAACCATACGGCTTTGTATTTCCTCAAAATCATCGTCTGGATGTAATCTGTATTGGCTGGAGATTTGGTCATACATATTTTGAAGTTGATTTCTAACTTCGTCACCGAATTTACCGCTTAATCCATCATAGACCATATCATAGGCATCGTCACCGCTTGCGGCAATCTTTGATAAAATTGCTTCTCTAGAGCCTTCCGCTACACCTTTTTCACCCATTAGGCTATCACCCTTATGACGCTGTGCCCATTCTTGGGTAAGTTTGGCCATGAACTTTTCTGCTAGCATACGAGCATGTTGGCCAGCCTCATCGCCGAACTTTTCTGAGATTTCTTTTTCAACATCAATGGCAATGCCTTCTTCTGAACGGAATGGTCCCACATTGGGATTGTCTCTATTATAGAAACTTTTTACAATGCGAGCGACTTCACCGATCATGGCCTTCATGTCGCGATCTTCTGCCACAGGCTGAGGTTGTTCCGGAGCAGGTGCTTGAAATATGTCTGCTAATCCTGGAAACTTGTCTTGATTTTCTGGTTTTATTGCCCAGGGCATTATGACATCCTGAATAGGATCTGCACCGGGATTGATTCTTGCTTGGTCTTTGAGATTGTCTGCTAATTCTGGACTTTCGACGCCGTATTCGCTGAAGAAACGCACTACCTCATCTGCTGCCATTTCATCACTAAGTGTCAATGGTTGTGGAAGTTCCTGGAGAGCCTGTGCTAATTTTGCCGCATCGAATTCCATACTGACGGCGTCTTCTGCCCACTCTGTGAATGCCTGATCTAATTTGCCTGGGGGTAATATTGGACCTTTAATACCGTTAGAGAAGTCGTATTCTTCTCTCATTTCGTCGTCTTCTTCGCTGTCTGTCTCACTGACATATGATTCTAAATCTACCTTGTTAGCCTCACTCATTATGCGATGTAGTAGGGGAAAATATTGACTAAGTGATTCTTGATAATTTTTTTCTGTAAATTTTGCCTTATAATCTTCCATTGTAACAGCATCTAATTCTGCCTGTAAGCCATCATCTTCTGTTGCTGTAAATTCTGCCATCCATGATTCATAATGTGGGCGCTTGCTCAAACTTTCAATCTGTGCCTTTAATTCTTGTAGTCGGCCTATGGCCCTCTCTGTTATTCCTAGTGCGTCATCGTGTAAAGTAGCGCCCCTTACTGTTTTTTGAAATTCTGCCAATTGAGCAATTTCCTCGCTCATACGTATAATGGCCTTGCCTGCTGGATCATGCGGTACTCCACCATGATCTACATGCTGAGCCATGGCAAATGCGCCTGCGGGATGAATGAAAGGATACTTGAATCTTTCACCATCTCTGTTCTGTATAAAAATTGCCTTGATGTTTTTACGTTGGCTGCGAGCACCTGGGAATGTTTCTTCCACAGGTTTATTATGTCTAATGATAACTTCTGTGCGTCCCTTGACAGCACGACTGGTTTTGGAACTGCTGCGACCGTTCCAACGTCCTTCTGCTATGTTTGCCATATCTTCTTCCTTGGGGCCCTGCGTGGCTGCTAAATGTTGAAAATCGTTTTTGTCTAAGTTGGTCTTGGCTATGTCTCTGGTATCAAATCTCAATAGTCTGCGCATGGCGAAATAGCGCATTTCTTTGAGAAAATCATACCATAATTTCTTGCCCATAATATCTTGACCTTCTGTGATACCTTGGCTGTAGTATACTTTGAGACTACCTAAATCATTTAGACTGATACTGACACGACCAAGATCTACACCTTCTCTCACAAAGTCAAAGTCGAAAAAACGTGCTTCTGCTGGATCAATGGTCACAGCACCGGTTTCGTCGCCCATTTCTAAATTGCTAAAACGTGAGCGAACTTTGTCAAATAGATCTTGGCTGATAATTTGTATAGGTTTCATAATGTGTATTTATTAGTGCGTTATGTAAATAGGCATGGGCATAATCCATTCATCTTCTCGTTCTTCACGCATTTTATCGTATATAGCAGGATCCCATTCTTGTAGCATCATTATCATACGTAGGGCTAACAACATACTACTTACTAAATCATCTGTAGATCCTGTTTTACCAGCAAAACTTATACCTTTGGCCACATATGTTTTAAGTTCGCTTACTAATGCCTTACTATAAATTTTTAATCTATCACTTTCTATAAGATGCTTTAATTTGGCACAGATTGATATTTTTGCTGAGTGAGTAGTATTAAATCCCTTGCGGAACCTACGTATATGTCCTTTCTTTATAGGCTCACTCAAAAATAGACCGGGAATAGTTTCTTCTCCAATTTCGGATATTGCTACTAATGCTGCTTCTCCCACAGCATTATTTTCAACACTGAAATACAAACTAGCTTGATTTCCTTGTCTAGCACATTCGTCATTTATGTAATTACATATATCTCTTAATATTCTAACCTGACCTTGAATAGTTGTTAAGTTGTGCTGCCATTCTGCCGCCTGTTCGAAACTCGGAATTTCTATCACTTGAATTGCAGAAGGATCACCACCTGTTCCTAAACTTGGATCTAAAGCAACGATATAAGTTGAATTTGTTTTAATCTTTTTATACCAACGGCATTGGCCCATTTTCATATAGGGTTCTTTGCCCTCAAGAGTCGCTAATTTAATACTGTTTATAAGTGTTTCATCGAATACTAAAAATTCACATTCGTGTTCACGGCGAAATCGTTCTTCACCAATACTTGCTCTTTCTACTTCTGCCCACTTTTCATCACGCTCAGGATGCTCACTCCAGTGGGCCCTGAATGGAAAGAATCCATTGCGTCCCACTGTGGTAGTATTACCGTGTTCATCAAACCTATAACTGGCATCTTTCCAAATTAGAGCGAATTGATCTTCATCTGAGTTTGGTGTAGATGTAAGTATGGCCTTACCACCTGTGGCCAATGTAGGACGAATTGAAGTCCAAAATTCTGTAGCTATATTTGGTTCAACGAAGGCAAACTCGTCAGCATAGAGTAGGGAAATACTCATACCACGGCCTGTTGTTTCTGTTGTTGTCTGTGCTACAATACGACTTCCGTTATCAAATTCTATACTTTGCTTGTTATAACTTGTAACTCCACAGCGAATATGGTCAGGACACAATTCATAAGCATATCTAATACGCTGCATAATTTCTTGAGCACCTGTATATTTGTGTGCTGCTACTAATATAGTGCTGTCGGGTATAAACATTGCGAACCATAACAAATAACCCGCGGCTGTAGTAGTTTTACCTGTTTGACGCGGCAGTAAGTTGATGTTAAATCTATGATTATGATAACTATCAACTAATCTACGCTGATAATCAAATGCTTCGTATTTCAACTTGCCCCTTACAGGGTGTTGAATATAGAAAAAGTTATTAAGAAAATAATGCGGGCCTTGCGTTTCATCTTGGCATGCTATAAGATCGTCAATATGTTGCTGCGTCCATTTTTGCTGGATATTGGCATTTTTTACCAATTTATAATCTTTTGTTACGGCCATATCATTATTTACTGAAAAAAATAGCCCCCTTAGGGGCTATTTGGTGAATTTACTATTTTTTATTCACCTACAAATTTGCGATATTCTGCAAATAAGTCTCTTTCTACTTGCTCCATTGTTTTGGTATAGGGGTTGCCGCCACCATTTACCTTGCCAGCTTCGTTATCACCTTTTGAATTAAGGTCATTGCCAGTTGGAGTCATACTAGCATATCCAGATGTTTCTGGTGCAGGCTCATTATCATATTCTTTAACTTCGTCTTGATCGTCTCCTTGGTCGCCGTCTTGGTCACCTCCTTCATCGTCGCCTGGGTTTAATTTATCGATCATACTACGCATCATTGAGGGTTCATCCATGCCCATATCATTACTACTATCTGTATCTACTTCTGCAGGTGGAGGCATATTGGTTGAGGGTTCTGCCATACCTATATCGGCATCGTCGTAATGATCACGACCTGCTAGTGTCATAATATCACGTAGCATAGCACTTAGTTCATCACCACTATCTGCTGAAATGTTTATACTGGCCGGAGTATGGTGGTCGTTCATTGAGCCTATTGTGGGCATCATACCACATTCTTCAACTTGTTCGTCTTCGCCTTCTTTTACCGGAAAAGTTTTGTCGCCTACTTTGAAAGATTTTTCACCTTTTGACTTAGCCTGGTCTGACTTAATTTTTAGTATCTCAGGACCCTCTTCGGCTTTTTCTTCTTCTACATCTTTGCTTTCATTGTTTAGAGTAGGAGTATCATTGTAAACTCTAGGGTTATCAGAATCAAGTTCTGCTAATCTTTTTAATACATCTAACATTTGCATAGTTATTTCCTTAACGGGTTATAGTCCGTTGGCTGTATTGGACTTTGCGTACCAGCAGGGGAATCTGTATTAAATTTAGCATCACCCTCACTAGGTCTTTGCTCTCCACGCTCTTTACGTTGAAGTTTCAAGATATCGTTTAATTCTTTGACGAACCCCGAATTGTATTTGTCACCGTAATAATCTTCAAATTTAGCATTTGGCGATTCTTTATAATCTGGGTCATCTAATAGTGCGCCCTTACGTACTGTTGCAGGTGTTTGATACTCTTCACTTGGTTCACCCGGTCTTCTTACAACTACATAGTTTGCGTGTTTTTTTACGGCCTGAGCAACAAATTCAGTAAGTTCGTGTTGTGTTGTAGGATAGTCTAAACTGACTTCATATATGTTAACTTCTGCATTTTTTATGTTGGGAAAATCTAATGGAAGTTCTTGAATAGGAGTTTTACCTGCTTTCTTAAAAGTATTTGTTACGAATCTTTCTAGACTAGACTTTAGTGCTGCCTCTTGTTCATTAGTCATTTCGCCAGCGATTTTAATTTTAAAATCGTAACGTTTTTGACTTTCGGTAAGGTATTCTTTAAAGTTTTTCATAGTTTTATTTATTCAAAGACTTTAGTTTTTCTAGGATGCTATTCCTATCTGAAATAATATAACCATCTGCTTGAACAGTAGGTTCTGGTTCGCTGTTTTTCTTATCAATAGCTAGCTTTTTCAATTGTAGTTCAACCATTTTCAATTTTTTATCAATTTTAGCACTTTTAGCTTGAATAGCAGCATTCATCATATTGGCAGCAACTTCAAACATACGAGCACCATATCTTACCTCTACATTCATTCCTAAGTCCATTAGATCGTCATAGGCCTGCTCTGCCTTAGTTGCCAGAGCATCTAATTCTGAGTCAGCCATATCACCTAATCCCTTTACTCTAGGTAAAGCAGAACTTATTTTATCAAATTCTTCTAATTTTTCCTGTAGGTCTATAGTTTCAGGAATTACTGTAGTCTTAGTTGATTTCGCATCTATATAAGGCTCATCAGTTTCGGGTAAATTAAGTATAGATTCTAATTTTTTAGTCATGATAACTTACTTATTCTTATTTTTTACCAGGTTTATGAAAAATGTCATTTTCGTTTATAACACGAAACCGAATTCCGTGATTTCGTGCCCACACCCCTGCTGCTTCCCATTTTGCCATATTTTTTACATACTGAGCTTGGTTGTAAGGATTCTTTCCAACTTTTTCTAAAATCATTTGGTTAACAGGTTTAATTTCTATAAGCTCGGCGTGTTCCTTCATGTTTTTATCAATATATCTTATTAAAAAATCAGGGACATATACACTTTGTTTACCTGTTAAAGGATCTCTATATGGGATTTTAACAGGTTCGCTAGACCATTCTTGTATTGATGGATTATTATCACAAAACATCATAAAAGTCATTTCCCAACTGCTGCGATAAACAGGTAGTTTAGAACCTACATATTTTTCAGGATTTTTTACTCTGTAAATATCTTTTGAAAACTTCAAGCTCATGGAATAATGTTTCTAGCAACATAGGGATTTATTTCAATTACAGGGCTGAAACCTAAGCTACTGCTCTTATATCTGTTGAAATTTAAAATTTCTGCAACTATTCCTGAAATTTCAACAGATGATAATCCTTTTAGGGTATCCAATATCTGCATGGGGTTATAACCGTCTTGTTTGGCCTGTGTGATAATTGTTTCAGAAATTAACTCACCGGCGGTTTTATCAAATCCCCTTAAACTAAAGAAACCTGTCATAGCAGCATAAGTAGCCGAATCAGTTCCTGATTTTAACTTTTGGTATCCGTTAAATTCTTCCAAAGTATTATTTTTTGATAGATTTTTCGGTATATTTGTATAATTATCTCTCATTGTTACCTCTTAGGTGGAAACACAATAGCAGCAGGATTTACTCTTATCTTTCCATCAACTCCTGTATTGTATGCCTTAAAGACATTTATACCTAATCCACCAGGTAACCTGAAAATACCTGGTACAGTTTGAGAGCTGGGCGGTTCATAATATTTTCCTGCAGGTGATGCTATAGAAGCATTTAAGGCACTAGAAGCAATATTATACCCTTTTGGTCCTACTCTACCTAATCCATTTTTATTAACATAATCTTTAGCTAATATCGCTACTATATCTAAGAACGGATTATTAAGGGTATTTGGGGCATTGACCAATCCGTATTGTCTTGGTTTACCTGATCTATCAAATAAATTTTGTACTTGTCTTCCTGGAATAGTATAAGTTCTAGCTTTACCTGCTTTGTCGAATAATGGGTTTCCTGATTGAATTGGTGCGGTAGCACGATCAAAAATTACAGCGTTGCTAGGTCTAAGATCCAAATTATTAGTAACGCCGGGATCATTTTGAGGATTACCTCCTATTTTTAGCGGACTTTGCGTAGTATCATAAAATTCATTTACAAATCCATCTATTTTACTATTTCTGCCACCTTTATAGTATAAAACATTTTCGTAAACAATAGTCATACTATTTGCTAAGACTTTATTCCCCTGTGATTGATCTAATGTGTCATGTTTCCATTCTGTTATTTTTGGATTAATAAGACTAATTTGTGTATTTGTTTGTTGAGTTCCATTTAATGTGTAGATATCTATTCTTTCAAAGAAGTTACCTTTTACTCCTCTGCTATATATACCATATTCATAATCCGTTTCTTCAAATTTTGTATCACCGAACTGTCTAGGATTATTTGTAGTTTCAGTATCATAATTTGGATCTGCTATAAGATTTTTAAAATAATTTACCCATAAGTTATTTGTAATATCTGACGAATCGTCATGAAATTCTATATTAATGGGATTATAAGTTAACCCTGTTGTTACCTGAGTTTTTCTATTATATTGGTTTAAAACTTCCGTCTTTAAGGTAAATTTTGGTAAATCAATTTTTTTAACAAACATCCCTATGTTTTTATCAATATCACTTATCTTAGCATCTGAATTAATTATAAAATTTACAAAGTATAAAAATCCAAACTTTGGAGCACGTTTTTGATTATCGTCAACATAAAATCTAGATGCGTGTTTATAATCTTGGAGATTAACGTCAAGATTAGCTAGGGCTAGGAAATTGTTTGATTTACTCATACAGAATATTTATCCATTAAAAAAGCCTGAAATTCCAGGCTTTTTTTGGAGCTAGAATAAATTATCCGCCAGTGGCTAAACCTTGGGCATTTGCTGGCCTTACTACTCTTCCAACATTAACTCCTACTCCGCTCGCCGCTCCCCCCGGTGCTTCTAATTGAATTGCATTATCGTAACTTATAGTTAAACCGATATCCATTACTTCATTACTGTTATAATCGCCTTGGGCATAGGTAGCTTGTTTTACAAAACAACCTAAAAATTCAAAACTTTCTAAGGTAACTGGTTCAAATCCTCCGTTACCGCCATCTAGAATTTCTACTCTCATTCTAAATTTATAATCAATAGCACTCTGAGCTGCGGCTTGTTCAAAGAAATCAAATTGTTTCTGTAACTGTTCACCTACCTTACGGCTTACTACACCACTTGCGTCGTCTCTTACTGTCAATTTAGCATCTGCAAAACTGTGTTTGCCTAATATTTTTACTTGACTGTTATAAACCGGTAGAACCACAGTTTCAAAAGTAACATCTGGGCGAGTCACATTCATAACCTGCTTGGTCAATTCTGTAGTAGGTGCTCCAGCAACTCCAAAGCCATCGAGTGTTACTCTAAAACGATACTTTAGCTTTGGCATCAATAGGCCTTGTGTGGAACTTGCCTGTGTCCCCGCGATTGGAACTGTGAAATTTCTTAAACTTGCGATTGGCATGAAAATGCTCCTTCTTTCAATTATTTACCTATTATAGCCCTGCCTCAATATCCCCTCTATTTTTCAATCTTAAAGGAATATAAATGAATTCAACCGCTTTTACTGGCTCAATAGCAATGTCCATATATAATTCGTTACGATCTATTCTTGAAGGTGTATTATTTGTTTCATCACATACTACAATAAAGTCATATAGTGCTCTTTGTCCTACTAACTCTAACATGAGACTTTCTGCGGCTGCTTTAATTTCACGCCTTGTTTGAGCATCGTTTGGTTCGAACAAGAACGGTCTTGATAGAACGTCTAATTGTTTACGTAAGTATGCTACTAGTCTAGCGACATTTACACGATCTAAGGCGCTGGCATTTCTTGCTCTAGTTTTTTGACCATAGACTGTTAATCCAACCCCAGTTAAGTTACTTATTGGGTTAATTGACACATCATCCAATACATCTCTTAAATTTTGAGGAATAGTTTGTGATCTAAATTCTCCTTCACTATCTAGATAACCTATCTGTGTAGCGTTATCAACTCCACCACGTCTTGTTCCCGCTGGTGCGAACCATTGGTAGCTCTTAGCATCACTATTAATGATGGTCCTTAAAATCATATGACTAGGTGGTACTACAATATTATTACCGCTGTTATCTGTTGTGTATCCGCTTGGATAATACATAGCCATATATTCGTCATATGTTGCGGCACCATCTTCACCTGTGTCGAGCGACCCAGCAGCATTTGAACCATATGATGTTAAGGTTTGGCCTACAGGTCTTAGACGCATTGGAGTATCTCCAACTACAAAAGCTGTGATACCTCTATCATTATTAAACTGTACCATGTTGCTGATTAGTTCAGGATAGCCTGGACATAAAATTAAGTTGAAGTTAAGACTATCTGTATCTCTAATAACAGTATTAGTATCTACTAGCTGTTTAAGTTCTTTAACTATAACTTGACGTTGACTCTTTCTTCCAAACACACCAGAACCGTTTTCTGCTGTAGGATATTGACTTACCCAACGATCTACATTATAAAGAGCCATAGCTTGGTTCTGATAACGTAAATTCTGTCCGTTATTGGCTAGAACGTTAATATAACCTTTTATATATTTTTTAACATTAAATCCTGATCTGCGGGTATTCCAGAGTTTCATCCCTGTAGGATAAAGTCTAGCATCTGGTGCATCTGGATCTACATAGCTAGAACTTCTTAGGGCTACAATAGTAGATGGCTCTATAGCCGCACCTGATGTAGCCCAACGTGCATCAGCAAACAACCAACCTGTTGGTGAAGATTGATCTGAAGTATCTTGTAATTCCCATTTATCACCTGTGGCGGCACTGTTATACACGTAGAGATTTTTACCATAGTTTTCTAGGTCACTTGTATTAACCCATATGTCTCCAGTTTGTAAAGCGTTACCATTAGATTGAGTAGTTGGTTTAGTTGCTTGAATTAAAGGACCATTGGCATCAGTTAAAGGATAAGCTGTAGCATAACCCACCCAAGCTGTTCCTGTGTTGACCATTATGTCTACTTGGTCTACAACATTGCTGTACCATAAAGTACCATCTGCTGGATCTGTAGAAGGGGCATCTGGTCGTGCTTCATAAGCTAATGGTTTCCAGTTTGTAGCAATAAAACTTGTGTTTGTATTTTCAACAAGGTATAAATTCGTTGTTCCTAATCCGGTATTTGTGTTGTAAGGTGCAAATCCTAGTAAACTCTGAGTCACTGTAGATATATTTCTAAATCTAAAATCTCCACCATTCCTATGAGTTATGGTTAAAACCCCTGTAGAGGTATTAAAGTTAGCAGATAAATTTGTAAGTCCAACTTGCGCACTAATAGCAGCAGGTACATAACTTCCTAATAAAGTACTGCCACTAGTTGCTGTAAATGTAACAGTGTAGAAAGGATTAAATGATTCTTGACCTGTTATGGATTCTCTAACCTCAAAGGTATAAGTTGTACCGTTTGTTGGATACTGAGTTACTACATCTGAACTAATTGTTGTAACACCTGTTCTAGAACGTCTATGAATTTTAAAGTCTGCTATAGGAATTAATTGATCTAAGACATTGTTGTCAACAAAGAGAGATCCAATAGGAATATTTTTACCACCACCTGTTGTATCACCATAATAGGTAGCACTTTCAAAACTATTATAGATAGGAGCACTAACAGTTGACCAGGTTTCAGATCCCCCGTCGTAATATTTTACATTCCATTTGGCACCATTTGATGGTGATGTAGTAGTAATCCATACACTGCCTGTAGCTGTACTAGCGTTCCATGTTGGGTAGGTATAATGAGGGCTAATTTGTAGAGCTTTTCCACTAGTATCAAAACCATTTACAACAGGTATCCAACTATTAGTAGCATCCTTATAGTAAAGTTTATTGAAGTTATCATTAGTAACCACCATACAGAAATTTCCAGTCAAACCGACTGAATTACTAGGGACGAGAGATGATCCTACAAAATTGATCGGATCTGCCGTATCATCAAGGACAATAGGTGTAACAGATGTAAATTTTTGTGTGGTAGTATTCCATGTTTTAATACCAAATACAGTAGAAGCTGTATCAATCCAATAAGTTCCAGATACTGGCATTCCTTCTGGGGGTGATGATTGAGGGGCGAGGTCAGATAAATCAATGTCTGCACGAACGACATAAGATCTTGAGCTTACACCGAGTGCGCTATAGGCGGTCTGTAATCCATATTCATTTAATTCATTACCGTGTAAAGGATTGCCACTTGTATCTGTATAGAATAATGGGGTACCGAATGTATCAGTAAGATCTCTTTGACTGGTTATTAGGTATGGTTTACCAGCGTTGGCTTTTTCTGAACCTACAGCGATTGTGCCGCTAGGATTTACTTTGTCTTGGGCAGAAACCACAACGATAAATGGTGTAGTCCCTGCTGCTGCAGGTGTATAAAAACTTTCATCAATAACTGTTACTGATACACCTGGTGAATTTAATGTTGCCATTATACAATCTCCTCAATGGAATACTTTGATATATTTAGCGGATTGGAGTAAAAAATTTAGGCTTAAATAAGCCTAAAGGGATTCGAAAAGGGCGCTAATGAGGAAAATTTGTTCTAAATGTAGTAAGCGTCAGGTAGCTATCAACTACCGTAAAGACGAAAAAATTTTCTATAGAACAGTCTGTGATACCTGCGCTAAAAATAGAAAAACAGGGGTGTCGCTTTGGGAAAAAAGCGGATATAAAAAGAAAAACCTATGCGATAAATGTAGTTATAGTTCTATACATACAGAACAATTTGATGTGTTTCACGTTGATGGCAACTTATTAAATTCTCGTCATTCAAATTTAAAAACAGTATGTGCCAATTGTCAACGAATTTTAACTAAAGAACTTTTCAAATGGAAACGAGGTAATATCAAACCCGATCTTTAATTAGTTGTTCTAGCTGATTGAATAATTCGTCTATAGTAGAATCATTTAAAATAACGTGATCAATCTTATCTCCTACCCAACTAGTTTCGCTAGCGTGAATTTTTAATTCAGAAATTCTCTGCTTGCTGATAGCCCAACTCATATTAGTTGGACCTTGATTCATATTCAACGCATCATTGTACCATTCGGGATTTGGACCTCGTTGAACTCTAACCACTAATCCACCAGCATTATGTATTGCCTGTATTTCGTTAGGAAATCTTACATCACTTATCACAATATGATCTTTAGTTTTACGTAATTTATTTTCTATACTGGCAATCCAAATATCGTCGTGAAATTGATTTCTAAGGACATCAGTACCCCAATACTGTAAAACCCACCTAGGAGTTAAATTAGGCATATTTAGGCGTTCAGCCCACCAGCTATCTACTTCTTCACGCCACGTTCTAGCTTCATTTGTACGTCCTTCCAGGAGAACTCTATCCCATCCGAATACCGCGGCCACGGCATCTTTCAAAGTGTTAGCAAAAGAATCTCGTCTAAAACCGTGAAAATTAACCAAATAATCAGCGGCTGTGTCTTTGCCTGAACCTATGAACCCAACGAAACCTATAATCATAGCAACCTCTCAAGATGCTTTAATTTATTATCATTAAATTACATTGTCAAGTTTTTATTAGCCAATTACAAATGTAAGAGGTGTTCCGCCTTCTTTATAATTGATAAGGTCTAGCTCTAAAACTTCTATTTCTGCTTTACCTTCGTTTTTCAATGCTGTTCCATTTAGGCTGGTACCACCCTGAGGACTAGCCACCTGAGCAAATTTCTCTCTAGCTTCACCTAGCATTATTTTACAGGTAGCTAAACTATAATCTAATAACCATTGTCCGGCAAAATTGTCTTGAAGCAGGTTAAAATCGGGTCTATAGTTATATATCCATAATAGAACTTCTTCTTCACTTCTAGGACGTTGCATGAGTGTTAATTTTTTTGTAGTTCTATTAAAAGTAAAATTAATTTCACTGCCAAACATTTTTCCGACTTGTTTTTGATAGCTGGCAAAAGCATAGTAGGTAGCTAGCCCCCCCATATTTGTAGCAGTTAGGAGGTAAGTGTTAGAATAGGCCAAATTGAATGGTTCGAATAAGGTTCCTCCCTGACCTCCTCCTGACCTACTACCTATGCTTCTACGAAAAATTTGTCTAACATCCATTGTTTCTTTAGGCAATGTATATTCATTTTGATCAACTTCAACTGTAATAAAAGCATAACTTTCTTCAACTGAATTGCTGCTTCGTTGACGAAATTTACTTAAAGCACGATCAATAGAAGTATTATAGTGTATAGGGTCGAGTTCAACATCAACCATGCCATCACCTAACATAGCTTTAATATAATCTACAACTTTTTTTCTTTCAATTTCAGTATCACTCATAAGGGTATTTATGCTATAAATATAAGACTATGCCACGCTTATCTCTTTATAAACCAGAAAAAGGCAATGATTTTAAGTTTTTAGACAGAGCTATCAATGAACAATTCCAAATTGGTGGCACAGATGTGTTCATTCACAAATATCTAGGACCGGTAAATCCCCAAGCAGGAGAAAGTTCTGCTACGTTACCTAATCAAACTAATGCTATTCCGGAATTAGGAATTCAAGATTTATTATTTTTAGAAAATAGAGATAGACATTATTCAGAAGATGTCTATATAATAAGAGGAATTTATACACTACAAGATATTGATTTTAACCTCAGTCAATTTGGGCTGTTCCTACAAAATGATAATATAATGATTACCTTTCATCTGCGATCTAGTTTTGAAGCATTAGGTAGAAAGATAATGGCAGGAGATGTAATCGAATTGCCTCATCAAAAGGACGAGTATGCTCTAGATGACAGTTTAATAGCATTAAAAAGATTTTATGTAGTATCAGAAGTTACAAGACCTGCTACAGGATACAGTCAAACCTGGTACCCACACCTAGTTAGGGCTAAATGTCAGCCTTTAGTTGATCGTCAAGAGTTCAAAGAGATTTTTGATAAAGATAGTGGGGCTGAAGATGGATCAAATTTAAGAGATCTATTATCAGAATATCAAAAATCTATTGAAGTAAACAACCAGGTTATTCTACAAGCAGAGGAAGATGTGAATAAGAGTGGATACGAGACTAGACATCTTTACATTATTCCTACAAATAAAGAAACAGGCTTTGCTGAGACAGAAGATGTTACAAATACCGAGGTTGATACCACTGATGACTTTTTTGATACCAGTGCTGTATTATCAACTCCTACAAAAAATTACTACGTTGGTTATCTAACTGGGGATGGCGTTCCTCCCAATGGAGCACCTTATGGATTTGGTATAAGTTTTCCAGGTAATCCTGTTAATGGTGAGTTCTTCCTAAGAACTGATTATCTACCGAACAGAATGTACAGATATGATGGAGTTCATTGGATTAGATTTGAGGATAATGTTAGGATGACCACAAGTACGCTTGGTGCTACTCAGACTAACGATCCAGATCTAATCAGACTAAAATTAAAATCAAGTTTTGTCAATAATTTAAATACGTCTACTATTGCTGGTAATGTAGTTCAAGAGAAACAGGCTCTCAGTAAGGCATTAAAACCAAGGGCTGATATATAATGGATTATTTTTACGACGGTCAAGTTAGAAGATATCTTGCTCAATTTATCAACATCCTCAGCAATTTTAGTTATAAGGATAATAGAGGAAATCTTGTTACAGTACCGGTAAGATATGGCGATATGAGTAGGCAGGTAGCACAGGTATTGAGAAAGAACAGTGAGAATTCAGTACCATCGGCTCCCTTTATTGCCTGTTATATTAAGGATTTACAATTTGATAGACCTAGACTACAGGATCCCACCTTTGTTAGTAAGATAAACATTAGAGAAAGAGACATAAACGATTTAACAGGTCAGTACCTAAATAATCAAGGCAACAACTACACCGTGGAAAGAATTATGCCTAGTCCATATTTGCTTACACTGAATGCAGATATATGGAGTACTAGTATAGATCAAAAATTACAGATATGGGAACAAATCGTTGTATTCTTTAATCCTAGTTTTGAAATACAAACTACAGACAATTATATAGACTGGACCAGTCTAAGTACATTAACTTTAGAAACTCAAGTTTTTACTTCTAGAGCGATTCCTCAAGGTTTAAATGAAGATATCGATATTCAAACACTGACTTTTTCTGCACCTATATGGATTACGCCTCCTGCTAAGGTTAAAAAATTAGGCATAGTTACAAAAATTATTAGTAATATATTTTCAAGTAATACAGAAGGTATGATAAAAAATGATTATCGTATAGATAATGCGTCAAACATTTTTAATGAAGTAACTCCTGATGAAAATATAACAATTACTCCCGGTGATTTTGATCTACTTATTTTAAATGGCACAGCCAGACTAGTTTATTCAAATTATCAAGGCGACGATATAGATATCACAGATCCCAGAAATTCTCATTCGTGGTTAAAAATATTAGATCTTTATCCTGGAAAGTTTAGAGTAGGCATAAGTCAATTAAGATTTTCTAGGGAAGGACAAACAGAGATAATAGCCAGACTCAGCTTAAATGCTATTAATGAAAAGGAAATGATACTAAATATTGATAACGATACTGTTCCTACAAACACTATAATTCAAGGTAGAGGCACAGTTGATGCCATTGTAAATCCCATAACCTTTAGGCCGGCTAGCCTCAATGCTGGCACTAGATATCTACTTGTAGAAGGCCTAAACGATAATTCTAATTTTGGAGATCCTGGATATTCTGGACCAGTTGCTTGGAAAAACAGTGACAATTCTGACTTCCAAGCCAAGGCCAACGATATTATAGAATGGAATGGGACTAATTGGGTGAAAATCTTTGACTCTACTCTGCCTACTAGTACAATTTACATAACCAATGTTTATACTAATGTACAATATCAGTTCTCAGATAATGATTGGTTTAAAAGTTTTGAAGGAATTTATGATAAAAAACTTTGGCGTCTCATCCTGTGAATGAAATTATTTGTAGTGGAGGTCTAATATTATCAGTAGAAACAAAACGCTTTTTATTTTTATTGAGAAATAATGGAAAAACTGCCGGTACTTGGGGTTTTGTGGGAGGTAGAAAAGAGCCTGCCGATATAACAAGCTTTGATATTTTAACTAGAGAAATAGAAGAAGAACTAGGAATAGTGCCGCCTATTAAAAAAATAATACCGCTTGAGCTTTATCTTAGTGACGATCTACATTTTCAATATAATACATTTGTAATACTTGTTGAAGGTGAATTTATTCCAAAACTAAATTCTGAACATTCTGCCTATGCATGGTGTGATTACAATAAATGGCCTAGGCCACTACATAAAAGAGTATCGTCTAGTTTTAATAATAAAATTATTCGGGCAAAGTTAGATATATTATTAGAAATGATCTAATAATTCTGGTCCGAAAGCCCAGGTTCCTAAATGTCTAAGATCGTGACTGAGAACCGTATCAATTTTTATAGTATATCCCTTTGCTGCCATTTTTTGACACAGGATCATATCTTCACCTAAATGATCATTATTGCCGGGATTCCAACCAAATTCAAACCAAGGTTTAGGTAATTTTGAAAATATTTCTGTTTTCATCAACATACAACCCATTCCTACACCTTGAACTTCAACGAGTTCATCATACATATCCCAAGACAACGGATTTTGCCAATCTCCTATGACTTCATAGGCAACACCTTTTGGGGGCAATTGTCTTCTAATATAGTTACAAGCTACTATATCTTCATTGTGTGCTAGTAATCTAATAGCAGTAGTTGCTGGAAATGTAATATCACTATCTAGCCAAAGTGTATATTCAGCTCCCAACTCTAGTGCTTCAGTGGCCAATCGTTCTCTCTGAGTTAGTAAAATTGTACTAGCATCCATAAACACATGCGTATCTATATCGTTCATTGTATTGAATTTAATCATTTCTGTTAGACATAAAGCATGAGCCGAATGAAGAACATCCCTAGTTGGAATACAGACTGCTAATTTACCTTTTTTTGATGACCACTTTGAAGAACTAAAAACACTGGTTTTCTTTTTCATGCTCCGGCCACATCGTTGCTAAGATTTTCGCCTTTGATTACAAGACCCTGTATGGCATTGATCAAATCTTGTGTTCTTTTGGCACAAAGTATAAAGTCGCTGGGACTCAGTTTGCAAGCGGTTTCCATTGTTTCTTTATCCAATCTTCCTTTGGTCAATATTTCAATGGCGCTGTTTCTAGCTAGAGATTCTATGAAATGATCTTTTGCATCATTATCTGAATTTGATAAAAGTTCATTACATTCTTTTTGATCAAGATCTGCTAGTAGTTCTAATAATTTTTTCAATTCAGCGGTTTCTAAAGCGCTAGGATTTTGGACGCTTTTTAGATTTATTATTCTATTGAAAAAACTTATTAGGGTTGATGGATTAGTTGTTCTGTCATGATAGATTATAGTGTCTAATTCCCATTTACTAGGTCCTATATGCGCTGTTTTAAGTAGCTTTTCTATTTGGTCATATTTCATTTTTTTTAAGTATCGTAATCGTATGGTGTAGGTCTACCGCCTAGTTGTTGACTAAATCTAATTTGTGTTCCTGTTGATATACTAACAAATGTTCCCAAAACTGCACTAAGTTTAATATTTTTACCTCCGCTAGGAGCATTACCACCAGTATTAGGATAATTATTCGTAAAGGCTTTATTCACCTTACCAAATGTAATCGCTTGTCCTGTGGCTGGGGTTATAAAGGCCATATTACCACCTTAGAGCAAGTGTATTTATATGAGCATATAATAGACTAGAATAAAAAAAGAACTTTAACATAATTATTTTGGTTGTGAGTCTATCCATTTGACAAAATTATCTCTCGCTAGCAGAAATTTCTGTTGTACTTCTAATAATTCTTCGTCTGTAATTTCATAGTCTATTCTTTGTCTAGTTTTACTTTCATATTCATAGGCAAGTTCTCTCATAATTTTAAATAGAGATTCACCGACCCCTGAACTATCTTTAGTCATTGGTACGGCTGCGCTTCTGACCAAATCGTGATAATTTTTATCAATATAGAAATATTTTACCATTCTTTACCCTTGTGATTCTGTCCAAGAAATGCGCCCTCTAATGTTAGCAGAAGCTCCGCCTAGATTTCTAGCAAATAGGGTTAGAACATCAGGACCATCTGGATATACATTTTGCCCACCGATTGTACTATTGCCCAATTCTCTGATTTCGTCAATATTTACAGTTGTTACTGCCTGGGCCCCACCGCTACCTGCTTCAGCTAAAAATGAAAATACAGTATCACCTGCTGTTGGCACGGGGGATGTGCCTGTAATACTATGATCTAGATATTGACTGATACTTCCATTGGCAACAACTCGCCAGTTTGCCTGGGTGCTGAATAATGTAGATTCTGAATTAATTCTAACACTTAAAATAAACTGCCCGTTACATCCTACACCAATTGATCTTAAAATGATAGCAGATCTATTAATTAAATTTCTGACACCAAATTCTCTACCTATCCCATTATCAACGCTAGGTGCTAATCTAATACTAACCAAAGGTAATTCAGTACTAGACGGAATGCTAATAACATTATTAGTAGGAGCGGTGAATAGATATGATTTATCACTGTCAAACATACCGTCCATCATAACGCTAACACCCCAATGACTCAATGAAGGCCCGCAATTTTGATTAAAACTAATAACACTGTCAATACCCGCTGTACCTGTAGCGTTGGAGGCAAGTCCATATTCATTTCTTAGATTAATATTGAATGTAGTTTGTCCAGAGTTTGTATTTCCTTTAGTGTAGCGAATAACTTCATAGTTAATTACTACTCTTCCGGTTAGTGGAAATTGTGTAGCATCTGCCGCACCCATAGTAAATGAAGTAGATACTGTAGTTAAGTTACTAGTTAACAACCCAATTTTGGCTGTGGTATTAATTTCAAAGCGTCCAGGTAAATTACCTGAACGCATGTATGCTTCTGTATTTCTATTATTTTGAGGAGCTTCGTGACAGTATAGGATACTACCATCTAGTCCCCTCATACCCCAACGAATCTTACCGGCTCCGTACCAACTATAATCTATAAACACCATCTGCATTTTATTTTTATCAAAAACATAACCACTAGGACCTGTTCCATCCATACGATCTAAATTGAAGTTAGATTGAAGTGTTCTATCATCTATGGTTTTTAATATTCTTAAATTTGACTCAGTTATTCCTCTAAAATCAGGGGCAATCGTAGCAGATGTATTTGAAGGTTTGCTGGTAATCAAATAACTCATTCCTTTTATTACTATGTAATTGCCTACACTCAGTTGAGTTAGAAATTTAGTACCGTTTCCTGTAATTGTAGAACTGTTATTTGTTACATTTACTGTGCCAGTTAGCTGCTGAGTACTTGCTCTTTTGACGACGGCTAATTGTTGTCCGTCGTGCTCAAAGAAAATTCCATTTTGATCATCAAACAATCCATCACGAATAGTACAATCATACCAGCTGACAACACTGACCTTAGCAATACCACCGGGATTCAAATCTGTGATTGCAGGATTTATTTTAACTGTAAATTGTCGTTCACTGGCAATACCACTTACATAATATAGTCCATTATAGAAGTTTGGGCCAGTGCTTACAGTAAATCCGGATAATAAAATGTAAGCACCTTGTCTAAAACTATCAGGCTGTGCGAAGCCATGCTCTTGATCGCATAAAATATTTAGATCATAAAAGGGATTAGAAACACTGTACACATTGGTCGTCACACTTACTGAATTAATATCATAGGTTGGTAAAAATAATACGCCAGTGGAAAATTGAATACCTTTACCAGATTGATATCTAAAATATTTTCTAGTCTGTCTAATTATCTGTGTATTAGGCGCAGAGCCACCTGGACTAATAGATACTCCACCATCGGCAAACCTATGGTTGGCAACCCCTGTAGGTCTAACATACACTCTAGTATTGGCACCGCTTACTGTGGCTGTTGATGGCCAATTAGTTAATCTCGCGGTGATAAACCTTACCTGTGTAGAGCTTACAACTTGAAAAATTTGGAAAGATCCTACCCAATCTGCGTTGTTTTGAGTACTATCTACTACATAGATTGTTTGTCCAGGATATAGTGCGTGAGGACTGTTAAAGAAAATGTCTGCATTAAGCGTACCTGAAATGGTTTGAACAAAATTAAGAGGTAGCTCAGCACCTGTAAAAAATCCGCCCGTATACACAGTGGTATAGTTTGATTTATAATCAAATCCTGCTGTCAAAGCCTTACCTGTACCTATAGTAACCTGTGTATTGCTCACTACTGTTTTGACTAGATATGATCCGTCAAGATATAAATTTTGGGTCTCTTTAAAAATTATAGGTTGTCCTACATAGAATGGTGTCGGGGGAGTGGTATTAACATTTAATGTTACATCTCTAGAAGTTCCTGCACCCGTGACCACACGCCAGGCTTGTCCAGTAGCCAAGCCACCTTGAAAAAGATAAGCACTATCAGTCTTAACCCAAGGACTTACACTATCACCTGTATTCTTATATACCATATGAATATCAATTATACTAGGTGTTAGTCTGTTAAAGTGCATTTCGGTATCATACACTTGCGGGCCGCTACAACAATTACCTCCACTGATTTTAACAATGAATAAATTGGAGTTTACAAGTCCGTACCAAAATTGCCAAAGTGTTCTATCCGCAGGGGCGTAACCAATACCCCTTGGTGGTGCAAATTGATTATAGCCGCTATATTGATTAGAACCTGATCCAAATGTAAAATATCCATTACTGCCGAAATAGGCTAAACTATAATTATCACCTAAGAATTGTACTGTCCAAGGAAAATTTAATGGTTCGTTATAATCATCAGCGTAGTAAGCACCGTTTCGTAACAAAGTAAGGCCTGTGGTCCCGTTTGGAGCATATGTTATATAACTTACTGCCGCAGCAGGACCACCACCAGGAACAGGAAGTATTGAGTTAATCTGTTGCGCTGTAAAAGAAGGCTCATTGGCTTTACTATATACACTGGGCACATTGCTCATTAATGTAAGAGTTTCCCACTTTGTACCTTGTAGACTATACTCAAAGTCGGTATCCATCAATGCCTGCGGTGTTGATACACGCATCTTTTCAACAGGATCTTGATAGGTAGGATGTGGTTTAATTGTTTCGTTGTCTCGCTCTACATAAATGATCAGCTTGTCAGTGGCTATCATTGATGAAGTATCAAAATCTAATCTATATCTTGTGCGTTTTGTGTTAAAGTTATAGATGGATTGACCACCTTTAGTGGTGTCTGCAAAGTTATAGATAATAATGTTTCTTGTTACATTAATAATCAGCAGCAGTTCTTTTATAGGTATATTTCCTAATATTTCAACAGTGCCTTTGTAATTAGGATTGGCTGTAGCTGCTGGTACTACACCTGTTGAAATAATGTTTGTGAGAGTAGCATACAGAGTTGTTATTCTGCCACTAGCACCAGCCTCGGCATTCGAACCAGTTGTGCTCTGCGGTACAACTGTTTGGTAAGCCGGACTTGCTGCTGTCCCTGTAAAAATATAATTGTTGATTAAATCTCTTATATAATTTTGCGTAACAACTTCTGGTTGCCTATCACCGTCGACCTGAGGAATACCTTCAAACCAGTAAAAACTTCCTACCAATACGGTATCTGCATCCCCACCATATCTCAAATCATTTATTATGGCATCTAATACATAACCTACATCTCGTTCACACTTTTCTGCGTTATAGGTAAAATTTACAAATGGGGCAGTATTGTTAGCAACTTGATTGGCAATAAAGGCACTGGCCATTTTGGTTATATAATTTTTATTATTGACTAATCTATTGTAGGCGTTAGGATAGGCATTAGCACTCGGTGCAAATGCAGGTAAAAATGTATAATCAATAATCTGTTTCTTTGCCATATTTGAACATTCCGTTATTATCTATTTATAACACTACAGAGTAGGCAATAACCAAAGCTTCTGATACACCGGCACCGGTGGCGGTTGATACTTCAAACCCACCTGAATAAATTCTACCAGAAGCATAAATGTTGCCGTGTATACCTGCGCCCCCATTTACTCTTAGCGCACCTGTAGAGGTAGAACTTGCCGCAGATGCGGAATTTAATAATACTTCACCTGTTGATAATACTGTTAGTCCGCCGTTTTGATTACTTGTATATAAATTAAACGGCACTGCGCCGCCAGGCCTAATACTTGGCGGGTTCGAATTATTAAAGAGAATTGCATTAATTCCGCTACCGAATCTTACCACGTCGCCGAAGACGTTTTGTGAAAGGTAAGCACTTCCATTGTGATATATATCTTGGCCAATAGCTACACCGCCTGCTACTTGTAGTGCTCCTGAGGCAATAGAAGTAGCATTTGAAGTATTTGTTATAGTAAAAATACCAGCGTAGGGACTGGTTATTCCTCCACCACCGGAAGCAAAATTAGCACCGAAGCTCAACTCACCAGTAGAACTATTGTAATATACAATTTGCGTACCAGTTGAATTTACCAATCCTCTAGCAAATAGTTTACCGCCAATCCCTACACCGCCAACGACCTGAAGAGCTCCGGTTTGGGTAGATACAGAACTTGAAGTACTTGTTATTAATAATTCTGTTGTAAACTGAGATTGAGTAGGTCTTATTAATAAATTTGCTGTAGATGTTGTAGCAAATCCGCTTGACCATAATCCAATATCAATACCGTTGCCATTTTTTGAAAATCTTATAGATCCTCTGCTGGTATCTGTTGAATCTGCAATAATTAAACTACCGAGTATTCCTTGATCTCCTAAGGAACTAAAAGTAGTAGCATTTTTAAAAACAACTTCACTACCTAGATTCCCACCAGAGTTAGAATTTATTAAAACAATAGAATTCCCTATTGATTTATTAAGGTATAAATTATTACCTATATAAAGCTCACCGCCGATACCAGCTCCACCCCTAACCTGTAAAGCACCAGTTGCTGTTGAGCTGGCTGCTTGAGTAGACAAAATTGTAGCTATATTTGTAGCTGAAAGATTACCCACAGTGACCAATGCGCTTGCTGGGTTTACATTGAAAGTGCTAGTGGTATAGACTGTTTCAGTCGATACTGTGGCATTGTTGCTGTCAACGAAAGCCGGATAGTAAGTAGCAGCGGCTGAAACGCTTTGAGTCTTGATTTGATCGGCGATCAAAGTTCCTTGAATAGCGCCCGCAATGGTTATATTTCCGCCAACATATAAATCCCGCCCGATTCCTACTCCACCTACTACCTGAAGTGCTCCGCTTTGAGTCGAAACCGCTGTAGCTGTTCCAGAAATTACAGCGTTGGTAGTTGTAAGTCCAGATAGTCCGGTAATTATACCTCCGCTTGTTCCTCCTACAGTAAGTGCCCCGCCTATAAATGTATCACGACCGATTCCCACTCCACCAGTTACAACAAGATCGCCGCTGTTAGTAGATGAAGCTGTGGTATTCGCTGTGATTCTCACTCTTGATACAAATAGGTCTCCACCTATACCAACTCCACCTATGACCTGTAGTGCTCCTGATTGAGTCGAACTTGATGCCAATGAACTGGCAAGAGTAAGAGTATTTTGATATACTGGTTGGCTGGACCCTTTAGAAACAAGAACTGTACCATCAGTACCTGTGGCAACAAATCCAGTTTGTCCTACATTTACTTGATATAATAGTTGTCCAGACACGCCACCAGCAAGATTAGTAGCAGTATTAGATGATCCCGATATGCTACCGGTTATTGTACCACCAACATTGAGATTGCCGCCTACGAATAAACTGCCTTGAATACCAGCACCGCCTACTATCTGAAGAGCACCGGTTAGACTACTGGTAGCTGAAGTGGTATCAAAAACCTTTAAAATTTCACCTACGCTTAGTCTTTTTCCTATACCCGCACCGCCCGCTACTACAAGGGCACCTAAATTTGTCACAGTAGAATTAGTTGTATTAGCGGTTTGAATAATGTCATCAGTTGTTACTAATGTAGTAGTAACAGTGGTCAATTCTATTGTTAATTTTGTAGCGACTATCTCACCACTTACATTCAAATTGCCACCTACATAGGTATTACCACCAATACCAACTCCACCGCTGACCTGTAGAGCACCAGTCTGAGTGGACGATGCTGCTGTTGTATTGGTTATAGTGGTTATGCCGCTGATTCTTACTGATCCAACAACATCTAATTTTGCCGCGGGACTTGTTCCATTACCTACAACTAATCCTGTACTGTTTCCATACCATAGTTGATTATTAGTAGAATCATTGTTAATATATGCTCTTATAAACCCTAGACCAGGAAAGCCTTGAATTATAGAAGGTGTATTGCCATCACCAAAAGATATTGATCCTCCTCCTACCCTACCTATATTGACAGCATTTTGAAAATGACCTAAATTTCCGGTTATATCATAATTTGAGCTTGGTCTATTTGCTAGTCCTGTAGGAGTATGGTGTTCCAAAGCATTTATAGTTCTACCAACACCAAGACCACCTGTAATAATCAAGGCTCCTGTTGCTGTTGTTGTTGAACTTGTAGCGTTGGTGATGCTTATAGCATTATTAGTTGTAGCACCTCTATTGGTAATACTTTGTAATGTTGAAGTGCTCCAAATCGTCACATTACCCGAACTGGTATTTACAGCGGTGTCAGTACCGGCAAAAATATAGGTCTGATTAACGAATGTGGTAAAATTAGCAGCGGTAAGAGCAGTGCTTCCGGCAATATATACTGCAGAACCTACATAAAGATTTTTTCCTATTCCTGCACCACCTACTACCTGAAGAGCGCCTGTACTAGTAGATGCCGAGTCAACTCCTGATAACAAACTAGCAGTCGTAACTACCACAAGGCCATTTTTAACTTTAAAATCTTTATCGACTGCCATTAGTTTCCCTTTCCACTAATTGGTTTTTGATTACTAGATCATTGATCCGTTTACTATTCTCCCACTTATCCGGTAATCGCTAATCTAATTAGTTTAACTACAAGATTACTAGGAGTTGGATTGGCAGTAAATAACAGTCGAACTGTGCCTGTAGTTACTTCTGCATCAAAAGTACCTAATTCAGAATTATTTACAACAAGTCCATATTCTGTCTTGAATACTTGACTACCATTGTGGAACATTAGAAGTTCTTGTATATGTGTACTAGTGCCGTCAACCATTTGAATTACATACTTACAGGTTCTAAACGAACTGGTACTAAATGTGTCTAATACTGTCTGTACAGTTGTTGTGATTGGATTACTTGTGTATGTAGCGTATTCACTATTATTGCTAACAAATCCTCTAACCACTACACCTGTAGCAGTTGTCCCTAGACTAGAAGCACCTGATACATAATTATTACCAGCCACATATAGGTTGTTGGATATCGAAGCCCCGCCAGAAACTTGTAAAGCACCTGTGGTTGTACTTGTGGCATTAGTTGTATCTAAAACCTTAACTACACCACCTATGTTTGTAGCTCCACCGATACCAACACCACCTACTACAACAAATGCACCTGTTAAAGTTGAAGCTGACGCTGTAGAATTTGTAATTTTCACAGCTGGTATTGTTACATAAGTTCCGTCACTGGCGATTACTAACCCACCAACATCTAATGTAGAACTTGTAACATATAAGGTACCAAATCGCCTTGTTGGACTACCTAGGTTTACTGTGCCATTAGAAGCGGGTAATATATCACCGGCGAATGTTCCTGAACTACCTACATAAATTTTACCACCAATACCCACTCCACCCAGGACCTGTAGATCTCCAGAAGTAGTATTTTCTGTATTGGCATTGCCGCCTACAAGTCGTATTCCACCTGTTCTAAAAGTACCATAACTAGTACCTGTAAATACACCACCACTTTCTGTACCATTATCATACCATTCTAAAAATCCGGAACTGTTCTTAAATCCTAAAAAGGCATCTTTATCTGTGGCACTTTTGTAGTAATGAAACAATAGGCCAATGTCTTTACCATCGTCTAGTGTCCAAGTATGATCAGGAGGTGTTGTTCCTGACGGTGCGTGTACACTTAATAAATTATCTGTAAAGACTGTAACAGTAGAATAGGCATATGTGGCTGTACCGGCAAAAACTACAGCCCCTTCAAATCTTGCTTGCTCCTTTACGACTAATGTTTTATCAATATAGGCACCGCCTACTACATACAGGGCATTACTATTACCTGTGCCTGTACTAGACGCTGTACTATTAACAATAACTGTACCGCCAATATTAGCATTAGCTCCTACATAAAGATTTTGAGCTATGCCAACACCACCTCTAACCTGTAAAGCACCGGTCTGTGTAGAACTTGCTGCGATAGTGCTGTTTAGTGTAAGAGTGTTTTGAAATACTGGACCGGAAGCCACAGCACCTCTGCTAACTAATATTTCTCCATCTAAACCAGGCCCAGTGAAGCCTGTGAGTCCCACACCAGTTTGAAATGGTACTTGCCCAGCTGATCCTAGATCTAAATGAGTTGATGTGGTGGCTCTGCCTGCACTTAGTCCTGCTAAACTTTGCCAACTAGCTGTACTGGCTGCGGCAGTTAGAACATATCCCACAGCACCTAAAGGTATATGTGCTGTCAACCCAGCTGCTGTTTGGATAGGTATGCTGCCTACAGAACCGCCTGCTATATTTGTAGCAGTTTGAGCAGTTTGAGCAAATGTGGCAGTGGTAATAATACCGCTTATAGTTCCATATATGGTTCCGCCTACTACAAGATCTCTACCTATACCAACTCCACCAGAAACGACCAGGGCTGCTGTTACTGTAGAAGCAGCATTGGTGATATTACTGACTGTAAATTTATTTCGAACAGTAGTTTCACCTGTTGTATTACCAATTGTTAAAGAGGTAGCAGCACCACCGAAGTTGATCGTAGTAGCATTGGCATTTAAAAGATTAAATGTTGTAGCATCTGTAATTATGTCACCACCGCTTACAGATAAGTCACCACCGACATATAAATTAAGGCCAATCCCTGCCCCACCTCTTACCTGTAAAGCTCCTGTAAGTGTGGAACTGGCATTTGTAACATTTGCCAATGTTAGGTAATCATTATAACTGGGAGCACCGGCAAAGTTACTGGTAAGAATAGTGCCTGTGGCACCGCGAGTAACAAAGGCCGTTTGACCTGGGTTGGTTTGATAAACAAGTTGTCCAGCTAAACCATTCGCTAGATTAGTAGCTGTATTAATATTGCCTGTAATGGTTCCGAAAATAATTCCACTAGCTGTAATATCTCTTACATATAAATCAACGAATCCAGAAGTACTAGTGGCTGTGATAGATGTTACAAATGTATTTCCTAGCGTTGCTGAGTTGTTAACTATTAACGGACCATAAATTGTAGCCGTGGTGCCTACTATGATATTTTTAGCTGCGGCAATACCGCCCGCTGACTGAATTGCGTTGGTATTACCTGTTGAACTAGTTACTTCACCTGTCCCTTCGGTTATGATACCATTTTTAGTAAGGAAATCCCTACTTTGCGAAAATATCGGCATGCTCCACTTCCTTTATTTGGCGATAGCAGTCCTCAATACTTTTACTGTTTTTGGAATACTATCTGTAGCTAAAAAATATAATCTTACAACTATGTCGCTTCCTGTGTCTGTTACCAATGCATCAAAATTACCTAAATCTACATCCGTATTAATCGTAGCATATTCTGTTAAAATAACTGTACCTGTGTTTGAGACCAGTGCTAATAATTCTGTAATTTGACATCTATGAGTACTAGAATTTCCTTCGCTGACCTGTACCATATACTTGGCAGATCTAAATTGGTTAAAACTAAATTCATCTATTACTGTCAAGACAGTACTATTTACCAGTTGGACAGTTGAATCATAAACCGCATCAGCGATCTTAAGACTTTCAGAATTGATACGTCCACCTACTCCTACACCTCCTGTGACAACTAAAGCACCTGAGTTTGTACCTGTAGATATTGTTGAAGCAGTTATTCTTACATCATTATTGGTAGCATTACCTCTGCCTGTTACAGATTGAAGAGTTGAGATATTATTTAATTGCAAAACTCCACCCCCGATGTCTGTAATATCTATATCAACACCGTCGAATAGAGTTTCATTAAAGCTAGCAGTTGTTAAAACCGGAGCACCAGCAGAGTATAAAATTCCGCCTATCCAAAGGTTTCCACTTATGCCCACACCTCCTAATACTTGTAATGCGCCGCTATTTGTTCCTGTGGATTGAAATCCTCCATTGATGTAAACTCTTGTAAACGTTCCTGTACCTGCATTAACAGTTCCTGCTCCGCCACCAGTTCCTGTACTAATACCTATTAAACTACCTCCGAGATATAAATCTCCTGAAATAGCAGCTCCACCTAGAACTGTTAATGTACCACCTGTGTTTAAACCCACAGCATTTGTGGTAGATGTTAAAATCAATGTTACACCAGTACCAGAAGTAAAATTTGTCGGACTAGGGCCTATTACCCAAGCTGACCCAGTCCATACATAAGTTCTATTTCCTACTTGATATGTCTGTCCTATAGTAGGATTAGGGGGAAAATTAAATAGTGCCATTTATAATCTCATTATAGTTGAACAATTTGTAACCAAATGGTGCTTGTACCATCCTGTATATATTGAAGATAGGCAAATATTCCAGTGTTGATCCAAACATCACCTAGTCTAGGATTTGCAGGTGCTGTACCTGTTGTTATAGTTATCGTTGGGGTATATAATTCATAATCTTCTCCGGCTACCCCACTACCTTGACTAAAAACTTTACCGGCTACACCTAGCCCACCTAGTATTACCATTGCTCCTGAGTTGGTTCCAGTGCTATCTGTTCCTAGTCCAGCACGGACGTCTGTGTTTAAATCTGTATTTCCTCTACCATCATAATAAAATACACTACCTATATTAACTTGATTATCTCTATTATCAACAAGATTATCACCGCCTAGTGCGATAGTACCGTTTACATTAGTTAAGTTATTGGCTACATTATGACCTATTATGGTATTATTAGAACCAGTGGTCAAGTTTACAGCAACATTATTTCCAAAAAAGAAATTGTCATTACCATTAACTAAAATTTTAGCAGCATCGTTACCTATGGCAATATTATCATCATTGGTAATATAACGATAAATTGTACCACTAGACGTATAGGCAGTGTAACCGCTACCATCTATTGGTGTAAGAAGAATACTGTTTTGAAAAAGACTTACTGTGTTAGAATTTATATAATCAACATAAAAATTACGTTGATTTAATTGTACTGTACCATTTATACCGTCAATGTACACTCCACTTCCGGTATTAATTGTTGTGCCTGTGTAGGTAACAAGAGTGGGACTAATTATAGTTCCACTTCCTACATAACTGGTAAGAGTATATAAAACACCAAAAACAGTTGTTGAAGTCCCGTTAGAAGCTATTGTTAAAGACTTATTTGTATATAAGGCTAAAGAATTAGGATCTAATACATTAACCCAATACTTGGTATTGTTTAAAACGCTGACACTACCGGTAGCTGTGGTCATACCTACAGCATTAGAAATTAATATTTGACTACCTGTAGTTAAACCATGGCTAGCAGCAGTTACTACTATAGGACTAGCATTTGTAGCAGCAGTAATTGTACTTGAATTTACTCTAGTAACATTAGTAACAGTAGCTAAAAATGGATAATTATTTGTACCCATAAGGCGTAGAGCACTGTCACCGATAGCTATGGTATTAGAAATATTTGAGCCTGAACTTAAAGCATATCTTCCTATGGCAATATTTTTATAACTTGTTATTAATCCAGTTAATGTATCATAGCCTATTGCTATTGACTCTTGTCCATCTTCAAAGGCAGTTGCTTGAGCCGAAGCTGTACCTCTAAAAATAATATTATTTTTTCCTTCTATTCCCTGTCCTATTGTTAGTCCGTTTACAGTAATATCTCGGGCGATTCTCATATTACCGCCTACGCCTATACCCCCTTGGACTACAAGATTTCCGGTGCTTGTGGTTGTTGATAAGAATGCTGTACCAGTAGCATTTATTCTAATGGTACCCTCAGGCAACCCACTCCAAATTGTAGCAGTTCTAAATTCTACGAAACCTAACGCTGATCTATACGTTGTTCTTAGAAGTCCATCAGTTGCTACAGTAAACCCTGTAGCAGTTGTTTCAGTAGCCGGCAGTTGAGGTTGAGAATTAGCTAGATCAATAAAGTCTCCGCTACCTCCTGTTCTCAGAACTGATCCACTTAAAAGTTTTGGCATAAATTTCTCTTTAATTATTTGCTGTTTCTAAAACGCTTAGAACAAGTTGTACAGTGTTGGAGTTGTTAGAACTGACAAATGCTCTTAAACTATCTAAACTTTCAATTACGAGTTTACCTGACAAAACAGTACCGGCATCACCGCTAGGAATTTCAAAATTCTTAACAAGAAAGCTATCTACATTGGCAGGTTGAGCACCGTTACCTTGAGCGTCTGCTAAAATTGGTCTATTTCTGTGATGAATAAAATTCACTGCTTGTGTACCTGTACTGATATTAGATACTTGAGCCATCAATACAATACTAGTTACACCAATTGGAGCGGTATATACAGTTGTTGTACTCACTCCAGAATAATTATAATAAAAACTAGATGTATTTAAAATGACTGTTTTCGTAACAAATTTATTTAATGGAATTAATGCCATAATTTTTCCTTTTAGCCCCCACCTGCTTCAATAGCTAAAATAAAGGGTGTTAAATTAGCAAATAATGATCGTGTAAATGTTCTACCACTAAGCACACCAGTTGCTTGACTAATAACTAATCCTGGACCTATTCTAAAGTCACCGTTTTGATCAGTTGAAGTAAAGAATACCTTACCGGCATTTAGCTGAACTACTTCTCTACCTTGTTGGGGATCTGCTACCCCACGCTGTGGAAGTGCTCCGTAATCGATACCCGCTCCTACATATTCAAATACGTAACCACTGGCACTCATATAGCTTCTTTGATAGAAATTAACTGTAGCACCGTCTGGGAATAAATCAGTTCTTGTCACTGCCTCTCCCAAACTAACAATATGATAGGTACCCTGTCTTCTCCAATAGCTAAGACCAACCATTACCATATTGTACCTGCCTCCAGTTTCTATGTCGTATATTAATCTTTGTAGAATAATTTTTGTATCTCGCTGACACTTGTAGAAAATTTTATCTTTGTCTGCTTGACTTAATGTTACAAAATTTGTTGAAAAATAATTATTTCGTACAAATGCGCTGACTTCGTCTGCTAAAAATTCTATATTTTGTTCTATTAAACTGACAGCACTACCTGCCCCTTGTACAGGTGCTCCAGAGGTAGTTCTAAGACTAGGTCTAACCACTGCTTCTGCCGCAGTAAGATTAGCTGCTCCTATGATGTTTATAGAATCATCAAACCTTAAATCTATGAACGATGTAGCTTCCCCCCCACCTTGTACTAACAAGTTAATATATTGAGTTGTTGTACTTGTTCCTGTCTGTAAACTTGTAACTGGAAGGTTACTTATCACTCTATTTGTGATTGTATTAAGGTAATTTAGTGTAGCTATATGTTCATTAATTTGACCAACAGGTAAACCTAGACTTATAGCAGATAGAATATTTTCTCCATCAGGTATTAAAGTTGTTCCTGTGCCGGCATATTGCGGATTTGATCCAACCTCACTACTTAATACTGTATAATATGCATTACCACAAAAATACAAATCAAAATAATTATCATTTATACTCAAAGCAGTATTATCTGGATCAGCGCCACCCGATAATAATGGCTTACTCAGTGTAACTGTTTGATATTCTAACCCAGTAACAAATGTCTCGTCATCTACATATGGTATCCAGTCACCATTAACATCTATATTCGAGCTTGTGCTTCTTCCAAATTGATCTCTAGCATATACACGGTTACCCACAAAGATATTAGTTGTGTCTATTCCAGAGATAGTTATACTTCCTGTAGACAAAGTGCTTGTAGTAGGACTAGCATTTAAAAATCCCGGAAAGCCTTGTTCATTAACCTGTGCTACAAGTTCTCCTGTATAATCTCGTACAGTCTCCGGAGGAATAACCTCCATTACTAAAGAAATGTGCGGACGATCATCTAAATCTGGTAAAAAGACCATAACCTGCGCATTGTTAGGCCAAAATCCGCTAGGATAATATTGATTTAAATATTCCCCTCCTATTAAATTTGGACTTTCTGGATAAGACTTAAATGAAGGATTGTAAATATGCCCTGTAAATTTACGTTTGCCAAAGCCCTTAGCCTGTAAACAGATGTCTCCGAAGTTAGCGTTACTGTTAACAATACTGGCTATACCACCACTTTCAACTTCTACACCCTTAGAAGCAAAAATAGTAAAGACCGAAACTAACTGAGCATAACCATCTCTAATGATATGAACGCCACGGCCGCCCTGTGTAAGTTGAGTAAAGGCATCATACACAAATGATTGAATAGGAGATCTATCACTTATCACCCCACCATCTACTAAACTGCCTCCCATACCACCGACTGGGTCTATTTTTCTAAGTGCCCATGTTGAAGTGTTTCCTGCGTATTCAAAACTTTGCTCATCTACTTCTTTATCTCTTAAAGGAAATATCTGTGTATCTCCAAAGTATAGAGTAGAATTAACACCGAATCCTATAGTAGGTATATCAAGCCCGATCCTATATGTGCCTGTAGTAATAGTAGAAACACTAATAACTTTAGGAGCAATCTTAACATCTGCACCGTTAATACCAACAAGACTAAAGAGTCCTCCTCCAGCATAAGTTGGCGGAGCATATAAAGGACCTTTTTCTATAATAGTAGTAATTATATTAAAGTTTCTACGAATAGCTTCTTGTGGACCGTATTCATCACCATATTGAAAAAATGGAATAATGTTTTGCGTTAGTAATGTACCAGTAGTAGCTGTAAATATTTGATTTTTAGCCACTGTGATCGCCATATCTCGTGCGTGATTAATTGCCATAGTTGTAGTGGTAATTTGATCTCCTACAGAATTATAACCTCCACTCCAATATGCCAATCCTGCTTCAATACTTTTACTATTTCCCCCTAAAATTACATCTTGAGTAACAGCGTCTAAAATTAACCCAACATCTCTAAAACATTTAGCTTCATCATAGTTAAATCTACCTGCATTATAAGTTTGATCTATAAAACTAATTACTTCTTCGATAATAAAATCTTTATTAGCATAAATTAAATCATAGGCTGTGATTACACTTGCGGAATTACTGGCTGTCATTGCTACACCAGCTGGTAATGCTGCTACACTTGGTCCATTTAAAATGATGCTTGTAATTGTATTAACAGTAGTATTAATAAAATTAACTTCGCTTATTGTAGCAGTAGTTGTAAAAAATGTTTGAACTTTTTTAAACTGTCTACGATTAACAGGAGTATTAAGTACAACTTGACTTATGATATAACTTAACGTGTTGAAGGCAGCAACAGTCTGAGTAGTTTCATTATAAATGTTTGTAGTTGAAGTAAATCCGTAATAATATAAACCGTTTTGAACAGTTTGTCTATTTCCTCCGTGAAGCATATCAAAGCCTACAGCTTCTGTGAGGTATCCCACATCTCTAGCACACTTGGCTGTATCATAAGTAAATCCAAAATTTGTTGCCTGGACATAGGCATTTACTTCAGCACCTAAGTATGCTCTATTTGCTATTAATAGATTGTAAGCATTTTTGTAATTTAATAAACTATTTGTTTTTCCATTGGGAATAATTCTGTTTGTCCAACCTGATTTATTTCCGTTTACTATTTCTATAAGTTCATCAAATCTAGCATTTAAAATAGTTACTTCGTTATCTGTTCCTGGTTCTAAATTTGTAACCTGGGGAATGGCTGTTTGATATCTATTAACTAAATCATCACTAGGTGTAATACATAAGACAATTTTTCTTGCTAGATCTTTAAGGTACTTAATAGCATCTACAGTAGGATTTAATTGATCTGCAATAGCTCCAACATATGCATCTTGATTCCAGTATTGTAATCCGGCAAATGTACTTTGACTTCTTGCCGCAGTTGGATACAATAAATCAATAGCGATAGAATCAATAATTAATCCAGTGTCTCTACGGCATTTTATTTCACTGTATGAAAAATATCCTGGATATAAAGTAGGTAATAAAACATTATTAACATAGTTTATCGTGTCTTGTTGTATAAATGCTCTATTAGATTGAATAAGAGTTTGAGCACTTACAAATGCGCTATCCGGTCCTGGGCTATTATAAATGGTAGGTGCTGCGGTAGGACCATTATCTATAATTGTTGTAACTATATCAAATAGATAATCTATAGTATCTGAACTTACTGCTCCTCCAGTTAATGCTGTATTAATTACTTGTACATGAGTTGCAGTAAATCCTAAAAGATTTGTACAGGTTTGATTTCTTATTATTTTTTGAGCTAAAGAATTTAGATAATCTATAGCTGAAATAGTTTGAACTTCTTGTCCGGAAATTTTGCTTATTACACCATCGAAATAGGCAAGTCCACTTTCTACAGCTTTTTCATTACCACCAAATGTAGCATCATAACTTATATTTTCTACTAAAATTCCAACATCACGTCTACATTTTTCTCTATTATATTCGAAGTAATTTGATGTTGAATTAATATAAGCAATAGTTTCAGCAACTATAAAATTTTTATTAGCTTGTAATAAATTATAGGCATTTGAAACTTGCGTCGTAGTATTTGTTTCAAGACTAATAGGAATACGTTTACCAGTTTCGGCATAATCAGAAGGGCCATTTCTAATTATACCTGTGATAATATCTATCCTATCTGATAAATCTTCAGCCTGATGAATAGTACCGCTGTTATATCCTGCGATAGTTTGTAGGATAGAATTTTGATATTTTGTAGGTACAGGAATTCCTTGAACGACATTTGAAACGATACCTTTCAAGAATCTATAAGCAGCAGTTGTTTGTGGAATTTCATTCGTAATATTACTAGAACCTGTATTAATTTCACTAATGGTTGAAGTATAGCCAAAATAGTAAACTCCAGATTTAATACTTTGTTTGTTTCCGCCATGTAATAGGTCAAATGCTACACTGTCTATTATAAATCCTACATCTCTTCGACATGTAGATGAGTTGTATACCAATGTTGGAAAATTACTAGTTATATAAGATATTACGCCTTCTTTTAAACTATTTTTAGCGGCTAATAAAGCATTGTAGGCCAAGACAGTATTGACATTATTTGTAGCGGTACCATTACTTACAATACTATTTGTTATCCATTCACTAAATGAACCATTAGCTAAAGTTGCTGTACTAGTATTAAGAATTGTTAAAATATTTTGAAAACGCTGATTGACAATAGATCCTTGTGCGCCACCACCTGCATTAGATGCTGTAGTAACAGCAAGAGTAGCTAGATATCCTATAGAATTTATTGTTGCTGTAAATTGACTACCTATAGCATCTACATATCCGCTCTGTCTCCAGTACTGAAGGCCGGCAAAAATGCTTTCGCTTGTGCTATCTTGAAGCATATCAATGGCAATACTTTCTAAAATCAAACCTGTGTCTCTAGCACATTTAATTTGATCGTAGACAAAATTTCCACTATTAAATGTTTGATCTACAAAAGCAACTACCTGTTCTTGAATGAATGCCTTATTTGCCAACATTAACGTACGAGCATCAAAAAATCCTGGATTTTGATTACCTGCGTTTATACTCATGCCTTTGGCAATTGTGCCTGTATTAGCTTTTACTACTATAGTTGTAGTGTTTGCTTCCCATGTTCCTGTTCCTACAGCTCTTGGAATTTGTACAGTGGAATTCGGTATAAACATTGTTCCGTCTTTGAGCCAAGGACCGCTTTGATTTGTACAGTTTTGAATATAAGGACTATGGAACAAGTCTATTCTGTCATCACCTTCTAATGGAGGAAATGCTGTACAATACGCTCCTCTATTAAAGCCCTGTTCATATGGACCTTCAAGTAAGCCACTTCTTCCATTTAAAAAGGTCATATAGTTTAGGTAACAACCACTTTCTACATGAAATAAATCCTGCGTTTTATTGATTGGTTCAATAAAGGTAGTTCTAATATCACTACCTCTTATACTAGTGTAAGGCTTCATCCTTATAGGATTATCTTCAAGATAAAATCCTGCACTAACTAGAATTTGTGTTCCTTCTTGGTAATACGGACTCTTAACAGCTCCACTAATTGTTCTGCAAGCACGACTGGCATCCATTGCTCTACCATCATTAGTGTCATTACCATCCATAGTGACATATAGAGTATTCCTTACAACTGGAGCAGTTCCTACAGGATCTTTACCGCGTACTCTAATGTCACCGAAAATATCAACTCTGCCTTTATTTGCAGTGATATCTGGCTGCATAATTATATTAGTATTGGTATTCCCAATAAATTCGGAATATAAATTATTGATAAATCCTGTAGCCCATTCTAAATCTTGTAGGCCTATACTGCTAGTATTAGCAGTTCCAGGTAAAATATTGCCACCAATATAAACATCTTTGCCAATACCAACTCCGCCTGTTACAGTAAATGCACCTGTTGTAGTACTAACACTTTGATCTGTAGCTACTACTCTCCCCCGTTCAACAGTAAGTAGACCTCGACTTGGATTATAGGTATATCCTCCTTGTAATCCTGTAGAGTCTATGAATAAAAATTGATTACCCGTACTTACTGCAAAGGTATTGTAAAAAACTTGATCAATATTTGTAGCAGTTACATTAATACTTAAACTGGTATTAGCTGTTTCAATTCTACCATAAATGAATCCGCCAACATTTAAATCTTTTGCTATACCTACACCACCTCTAAAATACACAGGTGCTGATGCTCGTTGAGCATTCGCTATGGCTATTTGACCAGCATTACCTATTGCGGCGCCGTAAACATCATTTGGATCGAATACTCTGAAATAAGGATTTTGAACATTGCCTTGATCATAACTGTCAATTGTTTCAATGTGGAGTCCTCTCCATGTCTCCCCAGATGCTCCTATATCATATGTTGTAGAATCTCTAACAAAGAGATCCTTTTTAAATTTTGCATTAGGAATAACATCTTGAGTATCATTAGCTCCTAATTCAATTTCTTGAGCATCTGTGCCAATAACAGATACAGCGGTTAAATTTATAAAACTTCCTTGAGAAGTAATTGTGACTTGCTGTTGGGCGTCAATCTCTACAAAGCTATTAGCTTCTAATGTAATTCTTCCACCTAATGCTGATATTTTATAATAATTACCAGCAGACTGTTCAATATATTGTGCAACATCAACAGTTTGATAACCCCCGATTACACTGACAGAATAATCACCTATTTGACTTTGATGATACGTAGTTACATCAAATTTTAAATAACTTTGAGGCTTTAACTCTACATAATCGCCTGCTGAAATTCTAGCGTATTGAGCAGCATTTAATTGAATATAATTACTATTGGATGTTAATCTTATATAATCATTAGCATCTACCTCTACATAACTTAAATTTGATCTTATTAAGACTTCTTGAGATGCTATATTTCTAAGATAACCCCCAGTGGCTTCGTTGGTAATATAGAGTCCTGCTTCTGTTCTTATGTATCCAAATTGGGAAGTTATTGAAATTTGATCTTTAGCATCAATAACAATGAATCCGTTATATACAGATACTTTAAGATTCCCTGGATATTGTTGTACGCTGGTTGCCATTTAATTGATCCTCAGTGTATTTATTTTTTAATGAACTCTTATCTCAACAGCATCAATTAGCGCACTACACTTATGAGGCCAATTTGGATGACTTTGAAATCTAAATACACAGCCAAAAGAACTATTTGATAAATCTGCTATAGTCAAACCTGTTTCCCATAGATAAGATTGACCACCATAAATTTTAATAGGACTTAATTCTCTATCTGCTTGATTTGTACCTATTGTTTCATTGTTTAAGCAAAGATTTATTTCGTCGTCGGTAATTCTACCGTATCTGTTCATAGTTACCTTAACTTCTATTCCTGATAGAAAAATAGGTATGTTTGTAAAATTAAAACCTGTAAGTTTTAAAAAATAGGTTTTTTCTACAATGTCATGTTTAGGATCTCTAGCTATGTGAATAAGGTCTCTAACAGTCTTTGTATGAATACCGTCTTTATTTTTTAGAGGTGAAAACTGCCTGCTGTTATCCCAGGCTACATGAATATTTTCAAATCCTGATTCAGCATATTGAATAATTGTGTTAGGGAGAGCCCAATTACTTGCCATACCTTTATTTACCTTATGAAAAAAGGGGGTCTAGCCCCCTTTTATAGATGCTTAGGAATTACTGAGCATCACCTTCAAGGTTGGTTGCACCAGTTGCTGTTGTAACTGCGCTAGTCGAAGTACCAGCTTCTTCAACTTGCACATAACTGTCACTAGTTGAAGTACTGAAATTCCAAGGTCTACGAATCGTATTGCCACCAGCATTTAAGGTTGTTAGCATTCTTCCTGAAATTTTAAGAACTTGATCTATAGTACCATCATCTTGTTTCACTGTAATGGTCATTTCCCCAGCCGCAATAGCTGCAGAGGCTTTGTTCACTAATTTACATACTCTTCGATTTGTTCCGTCACTACACTGAAATCTACGAGCACCTACTTGGTGAACAATGTAACCAGCTACGCTTGAAGTACCGTTATGAAATTGTACTTTAATGTTATTATTAGCATTTGCGCTAAAAAATTTTTTCTTTAATGGACGTCCCATTTGTTTCTCCTTATTGAGCGTTCTATGCCCTACGCGGTGGGTGCCGCATAAATCATAAAGACTTTATATTTAACAAAAAGCCCGCATTTAGCGGGCTTCGTGTATCATCTGTATATAAACTATTACTTGAAGCTTACATTAGCAGATGTAATTGCAACCTTACCTAGATAGTCAGCAGCGTTACCTAGAGAGCTAGCTGTGTTTGTTAGCTCAACATAGCCATAACGTGTTAAGAAGCCAACTACTGGTTCAAATGTTGCTGGATCTAGAACAACACCAGAACTCATTAGAGGAATATATGGGCAGTAGAAAGCAGCAGCATCGGCTTCGCTTGAACCCTTATAACCAACTAAAACTTGGTTGTTATCAACTGTGTCGCTCATGTATGCATCTACATATACACGCATTGCTCCATTCAATGTACCTACAAACTTGGTGTTTGTTGGAGCTTCAAATGTGCCTTCTGTTGTGCGAGCAAAAGCACTAGTTGTTGCGCTCTGTAGAATTGTAAGAGCTTGGTTAGAAACAACTGCCCAGTTAGCAGAACCACGACGTGTACGCTGAGCAATTAAGTTGCTTACACGATTGATCTGAATAGCAAGAGCGGCGTGCTCGTCACCAACGAATGTAGCTGTACCAGAAACTAATGACTGGTCATATGTTTCTTCAACAGCAGCAAGACCACGTAAAGAAGCTAGGATTTCTTGGTCGATCTCAGCTGTAATTTCTTGAGCTAGAGCGGCCATAATTTCTGCCTCAATGTCGATACCTTGTTGTGCCTGTGCATCTTGAGCAGCCTCGAATGTCCAGCGAGCTGATAGCTTACGGCTCTTAGCTTCAACTGGTGTCTTCAAGATTTGAATGCTCATACGCTTACCTGGAGCACCTTCTAACTGGCTTGTTACAGCAGCCTTAGGTGTAGCATCTACGTTATTTCCAGAATAAGCAGCAGCAATCTTGAATGGGCTTAGTGCTTCTTCACCTGCTACAACGCCGTCACCGCTGTCAGCGTAACGAACACGTAGAGTATGAATTTGACCAACTGGACCTGTCATTGGCTGAACACCAACGATTTCGTTAGCAATAACTGTTGGCATAACACGACGGATTACTGGCAGAATCACACGGTTTAATGTAGCGATGTTACCTGTGCTGGTTGCACCTGCTGTTGCAGCCTCAGCCAAATAACGACGTGTGTTTTCCAAGCAAACTGCCATGGATTGACGACGGTTACCTTGTAGGCCTTCAAGCAGAGCGTCTTTGGTCTCTGACCATCTTTCATTTAAAAGTTTTGACATTTTATGTCTTCTCCTTGAATATTATTTTGACAACCCCGCAAGTTTGCGGATATCAATAATGTTGTCGAAGCCTACCTCGGGCTTTGCTTCACGATTTCCAGTCACTTCAGTGCTTTCCTTAAGAGTAGTTTTCTTTTCTACTTTTCTTGTTTCGCCTTCCATTACTGTTGGTAGGTATTTCTCATATGCTTTTGCAAGATCTTTTGTCTGTACAGACTCAAGAAGCGTATGCATCAGCTCCCTTTTATCAGCACCTAATGGTGCCAGCAATTCGGACATAGCATGTTTACGTTCCATTAAATCTTTAGTAACACGCAATTCGCGGTCCTTAGATTCAGCTAGAGTTTGTTTAACAGCTATAGCCTCTTGTGCTTCTGCTAGTTCTTGATCCTTTTTCTGAATTATCTTTAACAACTTGCTTGTCTCAGACTTTTCATTTAGATATGAACCGGCATATTCTTGCGCAAATGCTTCGTAAATTCTACGACCAAAATCATTATTACGAGCACTTTCTATGTCTTCTCTCAATTGTGAAATTTCAGAAGATAATTTTTCTTTTACAACATTTTCTACAATTTTCGCACTTTGACTAATAAACTTAGATTTAATATCTTCAAATTTAATTTTTGCATCTCTAATAAGTCTTACTTTAGTTTCAGCTAAATCACGCTTGTCAATAGCAAATTCGTTTATTTCTTTTGCCAAAGCATGTACAACAAATTGTTCTAATTTCGCAAAATTCTCAGATACTTTCCTTCTATCACCTTGAAATTCTACGAGTTCTTTGCCTAGTTGTTTGATTACAAATCCTTCTAGCTTTCTGGCATCTTCGCTAATACGTCTTGTGTATTGCGCTTTTACTTCGGCTAGTGCTTTTTTGTCTTCATATAACTCAGCCATTTCTGCGGCCAATCTGTCACTTAACATCTTGTCGATCGCTTCAACCATAAGAGACTTATCATGGTTGTATTTCTTAGCGAATTCTTCACGAAGTTCAGCAGTAACTTGGTCGCGATTCTCTTGAAGCTTAGTATCAAAAGCAGATTGTAATTCGGAACTTACATCTTCCGAAATCGCTCCACTTTCAACTAATTTTTTGAATGCGTCCAACATTTATATTTCTCCTCGGGCTTATTTTAGACCTTTGATGATCTGAAGGAGACTTTCCTTCAAATATTTCTGGGCCTTTGGATCTTCTTTAACTTCTTGTGCTACCTTTAATGCCTTACTTCCACCTCTCATATTCATCAAATGCTCATAAACAGGAGTGGGGTAAGCACCTGGGGCGCTTGGTTGGGCTACTATGTCGACTGTAATGATTTCAAAATCGGATACTTTGCCAGAATAATCATCAACGTTTCCGCTGCCTCTTGAACTAACACCAAGTTTTACACCGCTTTCTAACATAGTCCGAACCAAGTTGCCCATGGGAGTGGGAAGAATTTTCATCTTCCCATATCCATTAGGACCTTCCATCCACATTTGTGTAATCATGTGGCTGACACGATCCAAATTTACTTTTAGGTCATCTGGATGATCTACTTCACCTAAAACACTGTAACCACTTTGTATTTGATCATTTAACGTTTTTACTGCACTCTCAATTTCATCAACTGGATATATCCGTTGATTAGCATTACGAATACCACCTTGAATAGCAATGCCCTTTAGGTAAAGATTACGACCTTCTTTGTCATCGCTTTCCAAAACAGCTTGAGCTTGATCAAAACTTAAATGCTCACGTAGGTAAGTTAATTTCATCCAAATTCTCTATTTACTTGATATGCTTAATCAATTGTGCTTGGTTACCCATGCTTGTTTGACCTGCTTTATCACCTGTTCCTGAACCTACCGGACCTGGACCAGAACCTTTCTTTTCAGCACCGTGACCCCCGCTGACCTTCTTAAGATTCTTTACACCCATCTTTCCACCAGGGACGTTTCCGTTACCACCGTTGTCCTCTTTAGCATTGCTTAAGAATCCGCCGGCTTTTCCTGCTGGACTTGTACCAGTTGGGCTACCGCCTTCGTGATGGCTTTGATTTAGGTTTTTAGCATTAGCACCTGTGTTAGGCTTTCCTGAACCGCTGCTAATTGGGCTACGACCTTCTACTGGAGCGCTTTCAGTATCACCAGAACCTGCACCTACGTGCTTGGCCTGCTGCTTCATGTTACTACCTTTATCCCAGTCATTTCCTACTTTTTCAACATATTCGCGAGTCAAGCGACGACCTTCCATAAAACCCATCATTTCTAATTTTTCATCATCGTCTGAACCCATTTCATCGTCAGCACCCGCAGCAAATTCATCATCACCGCTCATACTGTTGCCAGATATATCCTTAGCTGCATCGAATGCTGCTTGTAATTCTGCCATAGCATTTTTAATGCTCATCTTTAATTCTTCTTCTGGACTGTCAGCACTGACATCACCTTCTAGATCATCTGTAGCGTCACCGCCCATGTCGTCCATACCGCCCATTGGTTCTTCGTCATCACCGTCCATCATATATGAATCTTCTAGATCCATACTTTCGTCTGCTTCTTCATCGGCTGCTTCATCCATATCTTCGTCAGCAGATTCATCCATTTCTTCATCGGACTCATCCATTTCCTCATCGGCTGCTTCATCTACGGATTCATCTGCTTCTTCATCAGCAGTTTCATCCATTTCTTCATCTTCTTCTTCAGCAATTAAATTTTCGTAAATTTCTCTAGATTTTTCTACAACGATTTCATGGAAAAGCTCATTGGCCTTATCATGTTCTTCGTTCACAATGTAGTCTAGAAGTTGTTCAAACTTCGTCATGACTTGTATTCTCCTTAAATGGTAGCGGCAAGGCTGTAAGGATATTTACAAATTGATTAAAAACTCGGTAGAAAATAGGCCTAAAATAGGCATTTTTGAATAAAAAAATTAATTTTAAGTAGGTTGGGGGGGAGGAACAGCATACATTTTTCTAACAAGGCCCATTTCTTCTTTATATTCTTTTTCTCTGGCTTCACCTGCTAATCTAAGTTCTTTTAACATTTTTAATGTTAATCTTGTTTTTCTTAAATCGTCAGGGTTTAGAATAGAAGAATCATTATCAGATAGGTAGCGGCCATCATCCACCATGTTAGGAGTCTTATTGTTGAAATATATAAATTCTCTTAAAAACATAAGAATATTTATACAGTAGGTTCTGGTTGTGCTGCGGTTGCAGCGCCTGCCTCAGGAGCATTAGCAGTAGGAGGAGGCGGGGTCGTTGCTCCGCTAATATTGCTTAAATCATTGGTAATCCCGGCATTGGTTACACCCACACTTCTAAGTTCAGCAGTAGCAGGAAGTTCTGTACCAATATCGATATTTTCTTCTTTCCACATACGTTCGTTTTCGGCAACTTCTTCTGCAGTCATACCTAAGAAACGTTTCATAGCAAATCTCTTACTAACAAATGGTATAGCTACCATTGTATTAAATGTGTTTACTCGGGCAGTATCCATTTCTGCTTGACGGTAGGCAGCGAAATTTTGCGGTGGATTAAATTTAATATCAAATAAATTAGGATCTACATTTAGTCCTTTATTGTGAATAAACAATTTAAATTCTGTATCAAATTGTTCATTTATTAAACTTTGTAATCGTTCGCAATATTTGTTAAATCTAAGTTCTTGAATATAAGCAGTTCCAACTCTTCCATCGTTGAAATTACTACCTCCATCATCTGGGCCTGTAGGTAGGTAGCTGCTAGGTATGCGCAAAGCACGGAATAACTTATTGGTAAAGTATTTGAGATCATCGATTTCTCCTAAATTGGTCCCACCAGGCAATACTTCTACCTTTGATCCTCTACCTTCTGCTGTCTGCGGAAAGAAATAGTCTTCATTAATAGATAATGGATTGTAACCAGCATCAATCACTGACTGACTTCCGCCAGTTATACTAGGAATTCTACGCTGATTAACTTCGTTCTTAACTCGTTCTACAAAACTCATAGCAATATGACTAGGCATATTACCTACATCAATGTAAAATACACGACGTTCTGGAGCTCGTTGAATACGATATATAATAATCGCATCTTCTAGTAATTCCTTTTGCTTATAAACTTTAAAGATGCTTTCCAATAAACTTGTTCCGAAGGGATAATTATTATCTAATCCTTCACTCATGCTTATATGAATTACATGTTTAGCATCTATAGCAAATTGATTTTGATGTTTATCAAACCGTGTACCGGAAATGTTTGTAGGGAAAGCACCAGTCATTCCTCTACTATAGCCAGCTCCTCCTGCATTTCCAGCATAGGAACTTGCATACTGACTACCCCCTCCTGTAACATTACTAGGATTTATAGCAGTAGTTGCCAAAGTCTCTAAATTAGGATTCCAATCTCTAATAAAATATTGTTCAGGTTTTTTACCTTCTGATTCATTTACAATAATTTTATCAACTTTTGCAGAATCGACAAATAACCAACTTTGCGTTTCAGGATCTCTTACAAAAAAAGCATCTCCATACTTAAAAGCATTACGAACAATTTTAAAAATTCTTAATTGAAACTTGTTTAATTTTGACCATTGCTGTAGATATTTTTTTATGACTGTTATCTCAGCATTAGTTGCCTGATCTTTAAAGAATACTCTAAACGGAGTTCCATTTTCTTCATTTTGTTGGGAACAAAATTCGGCTAAGATGTCTAATGCCGCATTAACTTCACTGTCACTATCCATAGTGTCGTATTGACCGTAACGTTCTAAACGATTAGGATGACCAGAATATACATCTGGGAGATAGCTAGAGTAGTTTCTGTGTGCTGGGTTAGTATGGTAACCTGAAGTTCCACTTATAACACTTAGTGTACCTCCCTGTTGTTTAACAGGCGTAAAATATTTTTTCCATGACATATAGTATTTACTTTAACTTGGGAATAAGTTTGGATTAAGTGATTTCACACCATCACTAGTTCTCCTACTATATTCAGCCATATCTTTTGTATGTTTTAACAATTCTGTCATAATTTTGTTAAGGTCACTTATTTCTTCTGCTAGAGATTCTATAGATTGTTGATTGGCTGACTTTTCTTTTTCTGATTGAGTAGATTCAGATACTTCTTCCTTTTCTTTAGACTTTGTAGCCTTAGCCGCTATTTCTTCCGGACTAGAACCTAATAATCCAAAGGTCAGTCCATTTAATGCACTACTACCAGCGTTCATCATTTTATCTCCGAAGCTGGCGTTTTTATCTGCTGTAAATCCTTTGAAGGCATCATAGGCTGTCATTCCTATAGCTAAAGGCGCAGCTACTTTGCCTAACAATGATCCAGCACCTCCTAGTATTTTACTAAGGCCTTGGGATCCACCTACTTTACCTGCTATTTTTTCTACAAGGCTACCACCGGGTCCACCGCTTAATTTTTCTCCAATTTTTCCAGCTAGATCTCCTATTTTGCTGCCACCACCGCCTTTGGGACCTAACTTATCTATCAGTTGATCAAAAACACCGCCACCTGCTCCACCCGATACTATAGATACGTACATTGGATTTTGGGGTGTTGACCCTAAAGGACCTGCTAGTGCTCCGGTAGCTTCTCCTACTCCTGCAGATAATCCTCCAGCTAATGCTCCCTTTATGCCGCCTTTCTTAAATCCTTCAATGGCGCCTGACGCTATATTTGTACCACTTTTAAAGATGTTTCCAACACCCGTAGCCACCGTTTTACCTAATTGAGCCACCTTAGCAGCAACAAAGACAGCAGTCAAACCTATTACTGCTGTCTTAAGTACACCCATTAAAACTTCACTTTGAGTAATTGCCTGTGCCAATTTAGCCACAGGAGTAAGTAGTCCAGTAAGTCCTGTAATAAAAGTTTTTATTAAAGGACTAAAGGCTTCTATTACAGGTAATGTAGCCGCTAGTATTTCTTGTCCTAATTCATCAAGAGCCTTTTTAGTTTCTACAGCAGACTTGGCTTGACTTTTTTCTCTTTCTTCTCGTTCTTTAGCTTGTTTACTATATTGTTCTTCTATTTCACCGTCTGCTAGCAGCCTATCTTTATTGGCTTGTTTTACAGCATCGCCGTTATCTTTCAAAATACCGCTGTAATATCCAACAGGACCGGCTAGTTCCCCCATACTCTTAGCATTGGCTTTTCTACCTGCTATCTCATTGTCTTGTACTTGTTTACTATCTGCTCCGTATTGTTTTCTTAATTCCAAATCGCGACGAACAGCTTCGGCAGTATCAGAACTTACCGCTTCAAGTTTCTTACCTGCTTCTCCTTGTGTTGCCACTCCCATTGCGTTAGCCTTGGCGATATCTGCTCCGCCTTTTCCATAGAGAGCTGTAGCTCTCTTGACATTTTGTTCAATGGCTTCTCGTTCTTCTCTAGACTTAGATCCTAAAAATAATTGAAATTCTGCCTCATTCATTTCTTCCTGAAGCTTCTTTTCCATCTCCTGTCTGTTTTTACCTGTTATCTGCGCCAGCTGATCTAGTTCCTGCAGATAAGTTACTGTGCCCGCTGTTAATGCCTTTTGATCCTGCATTTCTTGGCGTGTTCTACCACCTGTCATAGATATGTAATTTAACATGCCTTGATTTACTTCTTGAGTAGTGTAACCTAATGCCTGAAGATTGGTTCCCGCTTGACTTTTTAATAATTCATTGCTCAGTCTAACGAACGCCTTAGCACCTTCATTTGCCGTAATTCCCATTCGAGCAAAGGTCTCACCGTTGGTCTTTACAACATTATTAAATTCACCCATGGTCATATAGGTGAGGCTAGCCTGCATTCTTAAATCAGTTAGACTACCGCCAAATGATATACCGACCTTAGATAATTCCTGATAGTTAGCCAACTGATCCTGTTGGAATTGCGACATCTTTTGAAACAGTCCTGCTACAACCCCAACTGGCCCGCTAATCTTACTAAAACTATTGAATACATCACTAGCCTGCGACGTTCCGCTGGCAATCTTTTCACCTAAGTTGGCTGCTTCTCGAAATGTACTGCTGAGAGCACCTGCTACAAATCCCAGTGCTTCAAAGGCTTTACCTACTTTACTGCCAGCCGCTTGCGTTTGATTAAGAGCAGAATTAGCTGCCTGTACTGCTTCCGGACTGAGCCCGCTTTTTTGAGCTAGATTTTGAATGGTGCTCAGGCTCTGCTTATTTGCAGCCATTGTGGCTTGAAGCAAGAGTTTTAACGTAGCCTCAGTGGCTGCATTATTAAGAACTACATCTTCTCCACCTATTCGTCCAGTTACGTCTGCCATTATTTTTGCCGGTTATGTTAGTATATAAATATATCCACAGGGGTACAACTTATTTATCGGAGTTGCAGATGGTTCAAAATATGGTTAAAAATCCGCTGACATCTTTCATGCGTCAGCCTAAGGTATATATCAGTTTACCTAGTCAAGGTCAATTTTGGCCCGACGGTACTTTAGATTTGCCCGAAAATCAACAGATTGCTGTATATAGTATGACAGCTAAAGATGAATTATTACTCAATATTCCTGATGCCTTAATGAATGGTCAAGCAGTGGTAGATGTTATTCAACATTGTATCCCATCTATAAAAAATGCTTGGTACGTCCCTAGCATTGATTTAGATTTATTACTGCTGTCAATCAGGCTAGCTACCTATGGTGAAATGATGTCTACGCCTGTGAAGATTAGTGAAGATATAGAATATGATTATCAAGTCGATCTAAGACTTGTTATGGACGATATTCTAAATAATGTATCCTGGAATACAGTTATACCTGTTCATGAAAATATGACTGTGTATGTTAGACCGTTGTTTTATAAAGAAATGACAAAAAATGCCATCCAAACTTTTGAAACACAAAAGATAATGCAGGCTGTGAATGATGAAAAGTTAACTGAAGAACAAAAACAGGAAATTTTTAAAACCAGTTTTTCAAAATTAACAGAAGTTACATTAGGTATGGTAGCTAATAGCATTTTTAGAATTGATACTAATGAAGGATCAGTTGATAATCCAGAATTCATTAGAGAATTTGTCGAAAACACAGATAAAGAAATATTCAGTATAATTCAAACTCATATTCAACAACTTCAAGAACAAAATACAATCAAACCTATAACTATACCTGTAACTGAACAAATGCGCGAACAGGGAGCGCAAGGGGAAACTATTACAATTCCACTAACCTTTGATCCAGCAACTTTTTTCGTATAAGGCTTTTGTACCTCGATGTAAGTGAAATCGAGGATCTAGTAAAGAGCTATGAAAAAAATACAAAAGCCTTAAAAGAGGAGCTCTTAAAATTAAGTTGGTTTATGAGGGGAGGATTAGATTTTAATCAGGCTCATTTATTAACACCAGAAGATAGAGAACTTATTGGTAAACTTGTAGAAGCTAATCTAGCCACAACTAAAGAAACAGGACTACCTTTCTTCTAAATCTTTTGTCCTAAAAATTTACTGTTAAATTCTACAACTATTTTTTTCTTCTTACCTGGAACAGGTTTCTTGGCTGGTTGTTTAGGAGCAGGTTTTTTAGGTTGTTTGCTTTCCTTAACTGCTTCTCTGATGCCCATTTGCTGTGCTTTTTGTATGGCTAACTTGTCCGCTGCTGTCTGTTGGAATCCTGGTTTTGCCATAGCAGTGTCCTTTGCTGCTTTTACAGCCGCATCTTGTTTGGCTTTTGCTGCATTAGCTGCTTGAGTCGCGGCAATTTGTTGTTGAGCTGTTTGTTTGTCAGCCTGTGCTGCCTGTGCCTTTTGAGCACTTTGTTGTTTAACCTGTCCTATGTCTACACTTGTACCTGCAGGAGCTGGTGTAGCTGCAGGAGCTGGTGTAGCTGCAGGCTCTGAAGGTTGTTGTATTTCAGGTTTGGTCAATTGTGCTGCTATGTCTTGTTTTTGATCAGGATTTAATTTTCCAATAATATTCTTAAGGTCTTGTAATTCGTCAGGCGTGGCTTGAGGAGCAGGAGCTGTAGTTGTAGCAGGAGTTGGTGCCGGAGCGCCTGCTGGAGGTGTTGTAGCAGAACCTGTAGGTGGTGTTGTTGAAGAAGCATTTGTAGCAGTATTCGCTGCAATAGGCTGCTGGTCTTGCTGAGCAAAGTAAGCATCGGGATTAGCTACGGCTGCTTTTCCTGCCTGATAACCTTGTTTCATACGTCCCCAAGCCCCTGCCAATCCACCTGCTGTGGCTCCAATACCTTGTGCTACTCCACCTACTCCTTTTGCTAGGGCGTCTTTGAATCCTTCGTCAATTTGATTTTCACTTAATATTTCAGTTATTCTCATGTTATTTCCCTAGTAAGGCTAAAATTTCTTTTTGTTGCGCAGGAGTTAGTTTTTGTATTCTCACTACAATATCATTGGTATTTACCGTTTGATTGTTAGTTGAAGGTGTTGTTTTTCCCGAATAAGAAATATTCATATCACCAAACACCTTAGAAATTATAGTGTCATTTACACCGGCCTGTTTTAAAAAATGTGCAACTTGATCGCTATCTGTAGGAGACCCTGCCTTAGTCCACGCTGTTTTTAATTTATCTGCGGTGATCTTAGTGGTTAAGTTTTGACCAAATTGTTTAATCTTATCAAATATACCTTCATCTAATACCATATTGGCTCGATCTACATTATAAAATAATTTGTTTATTGTGGATTTAGTTAAACTTTCTGTTTTTGTAGTAGATTTGCTGCCAGTTGACGCTGCAACAGCACCTTGCGCACCTGCTTGCAATCCTTGTTTTGTAACGTTAATAAATTGAAGTATACTATCATTAGACTTAGCTGCTTCCCAGGCTCCTTGAACTACACCATTTAAGGCCTGCTTATATTCTTTTGAGTTTACTTCTCTTGCTACCTTATACAATGTATCAAATGCACCAGGTTCTCCTGCTTTGATTCCTGCCATTGCTGTTCTAATGACTTCTGCTTCTTGAGGACGAACTAATGCGTTAAATCCCTGTGTAGTCCTTGTCCATTCCATTCCAGGACCTGTAATCGAACTGCGAGCACCCCAACTAACTTTTTCAAGGCCAGTATTTTCCGGACCAAATGGTATTGATTGTTCTCTAAAACTACCTACCCAGTCGCCAAGCATCTGAAATGCTTTACCTGAAAGATAACCTAATGCCGCAGTTTTAATACCCTTTCCAACAGCAGTTGAAAGTTTTTCACCTTTTATAAGTTCAGCAGCACCCCTAAGAGCCTGTCCAGCTATAGCACCACCTGCAGGTCCACCCGCCAATGAAGCAATAGCAGTTAATACGCCAATGATAGCAGCACTTTTACCTGGATTGTCTTTCATCCAGGTACCAAGATCAGTAAGTTGACGATCTAAGTTAGGGAACTTAGCAGCAACTTTTGTTTTAAGTTCTTCAAACTTCTGATCAGCGAACTGTACCGGAGCGGTATTTTGAAGCCATTGCCCTGTTTTATTGATTATATCGTTTACTTGATTTTTAAGATCAACCCCTTTACCTATCAGTGTCCTATTATTACCCGATCCTGTTGCCTGTTGTTCAACACCTGTGAATACTTGTAGTATCTGATCTTGGCTTAAACTTGCTTCTATTAAAGGTTTAAATTCATTATAAATTCCCTTAATAATCCTAGATTGTTCCTCAGTCAGATTTTGACATACAGACTCTAATAGAATTAATCCATCTTTTAAATGTTGTTCTATAATAATATTTGATAATTTCATTTTTTGTATTGATATTTTAATATTTATGAACGAACTGCGTTCGTTCGCTTCTTCGTCTACGAGACTCGAAGCGTTTTTGTCTTTTAGTATCATCTAGATTAAGTGGTCACACTTCGCCCAGGGCGGGCGAAGTTTGGCATCATCTGAGTAGCATAGTCACACAGCGTTAGGGTGTTTAGCAGAGGCGGTTGTCCGGTACCTCCATCCCAGTCTTCATACAACGGCGGCTTTACACGTATACGCTATCATACTTGTAAAACGTGCTCTATTAAGAGCGTCTTTTTGCCTTGGGTTTAACCTATTCAAACAACCAAATCACGGCGATTAGTGATCTTCATCCGGGTAGGGTAGTGGTTGAGTTCTCACTTCGGCGGTGAGCGATCCATCCCTGCGACACGAAGTCCAGGTCTAGGGCGCATGAATTTAGCCTGCGCTAGCCTTTAACCGAGTAATTTGCCTTTAATATGGGAGCCATGGACACGAACAGAAATCTGTCCGTTGTAATATTCGTCTGATTCTAATACTTTTCTTGTGAATTGTTCTCGTGCCTCAATGTATGAACATTCTGCTTTTGATTTACAATAATATAATATTTCTCTATGAAATTTGTCTGTGCCTAATTGTGCTACATCTTTTGAAAGTTGATCGTTTGAGCCGTAATATGTCTGCCAGTCTGAGTCTATTTTTGATTTGATTCGTTTCTTTTTCTTTGTGCCGTTTTTTAATTTTATTGTTTTGTATGTGGTTTTGCTAAATTTAGATAATTTTTTGCCTATGTACTTTTTGCCTGTAATTTTATTTGTTATAATATATACAAATCCTACAGTGGTGTCAGGTAATTCGGTTATTATTTCATTTTTATAATACCATGACATCTATTTCCATGAAACTATATGAGTATTTGGAGCTAGATGTTGAACATACATTCCTAATTTGTCGAATAAAATTTCTATACTTTTATTACTATGCATACAAACGTGTCCATTTCTTGGAGCCAAATACCAATAGTTTACCCCTTCACCTCTAATGATATCATTAGCTAAAGTCATAATAACTAATTGTCCTTCTCCTTTTTTACTGAAATCAGCTATTTCCTTAGCTGTTTCAAAAGGAGTAGGACTATGTTCTAAGACTTCAAATGCTGTAACAACATCATAAGAATTTTTTTTACTTTCGTCTAACGGGTCTTCCCATAATGGATCCCAAGAATCAACTGTATATCCCTGATCTTCTAATTCATCACCAAACACCGCGGTTCCTGCACCATAATCAAAAATGTTTAGTTCTTTGTTACCGTTAAGTAAGGGTTGAATCCATTTAGCTAGATTTTTAGGTCTAGTTTCCCAATATTCGGGATCAACTAATTCATAATCATCGTTGTAGATTTTATCTGAGAAATCTGTCAATGTCCAATTGTCAAAGTCTGTTGTGAAAATAAATTGGCAGTTGGTACATTGATGATAATAAACAGCTTGCCCTGAGTAAGGTAAAAATTTACCATTCAATTCCTCGCAACTTTTGTTGAAGTCTACTATACCATAAACTTTAGTGTTTCCACCGCATACTTTGCAACATAAGTCGTTGAATTTATTTTCAATCATTTGGTTGCCTTAGCTTCCTTACGAGCATTTTTTTCTTCTGTAATTTCGTTGCGTCTAGCCTTGGCGGTTTTAGAAATTTCTGCTAGAGCTTTACGAGCACGAGTTCCTGCTGCTGCATTGCCGCTGGTAAATTTAGTATCTTCTTTTATAAATTCTTCAAACAATTTTTGTAGCTGTGTTGTTGTTGTTTCCATTTTTTGCTTTTCTCTTGTAGGGTGTTTTTCTTTTTACTTTAATTGTACCATCTGGTTGTATGGTTTTTCTACTTTCCACTTCTGCTTTCCAATTATCTAAATGTTCTCGTCTAACAAAAAAGTTTATTTTATCCATGTAGTACAATATTTTCCTCATTTTTTTAATTGTACGTTTACAAGATCTTCCTGTCTCTCCTCCTTTGTATTTTAGAAAACTTAAATGGTAGTTATGTAAATCTACACTTAGGCTGATGTATTCTGAGTAAAGTCTTCTATATTCGTCTATTTTTTCAGTTGACATATTCTAAACTGTTTGAGTAACTAGTAAATCCATTTTCTTTTACTACTCTTAGTACGTTGTTTACTCTGCCCTGTAGCTCATCTTTGTGACTGATAAGGTATATATTCTTATTACGTTCCCTGCCCATTTTTTTCAATACTGCCAAAGCACTTTCTACACCAGCTGAATCCATGCCCGAATCGACAAGTTCATCAATGAATAATAAGTTGATAGGTTGGTATAGTCCTTCCCATACGTCTCTAAAGGCAAAACTCATACTCAAAATTAATCTATTACGTTCACCCCTGCTGAGATTATCAAAGTCTAAATCCTGTCCCAGTTGAGTTATTTCCACTGTGAGATCATTTTGAAACACCACACGATGCGGTAATCCTAATTTGTCAATATAATAACTTAACCTTTTATTAAGATATGAAAGATTTTGATCGATAATACGCTTTCGTATGAAACTATCTTTATTTGTCAACAATTTCAAAAGAAAGTCCTGATGATCACGCAACTTGGTCAATTCGTTTATTACTGTCCAGTCTATTTCTTGTATGGCAGAATTTTTTAGTTCATCAATTTGTTCTTCATAGGGATTGGATTCTTCTGATTTTTGTATCAGTGCCTTTTCTAAGTTGCCTAAATTGTTTTTATGACCTAATGCTTCTGCTTCAGTTTCGTAAAATGTAGTAGGCTTTGCTCCTTGGTTGCCGATTTTTTCAATGTCATTGACAACAAGTCCGTAGTCATTGACTACTTTTAAAGCATATTCATCTGCTTCTATCTTATGCTTGATAGCATCATCTAACATTTCTTTATGTTTATGATCTTGAAGTTTTTGATCGCAAGCATGGCATTTATGATCTTTTAATTTTTCTACTTCTGCTGTGTATTTTTTCACAGTCTTTTCTGCCTGCATGACAGCAGTTTCCAAAGTTGCCTTTTGTTTTCTTAAGCCGGTTAATTTTTTATCATTGTCCGACCACGTTTTTAAGGCTGTATGCGCCTGTATCTCCGCTTCAATATCTACTGCTTCAAGATTAACAATGGCACGACCTAATGATTCTAATTCTTGGTCATGTTTATTGAACCACGCCGAACTTTTTAGTTTTAGACTTTCTATACTCTTCTGAACATTTTCGTTGGCTGATTTGATACCTTCAATTCTAAAATTTTCTCTGGCAATTAAATCTTTGTTTTCTTTTATACGATTTTTTAATTCTTCTGCCTTTGCTGACAATAGGGTTATGCCTAACAGTTGTTCAATAACTTCACGTTGATCAGCAGCCCGCATGGCCAAGAAAGGTTCGGTATAGGTATTGAGAGCCACAAGGTGTTTGAACATGGTATGACTCATTTCTAACATTTGTTCAATTGACTTTTGTGTTTCTCTGCTGTCACCTTGGCTTTCATCGTCTCCTTGATTGTCTGCGGTAATTTCTTGATTGTTGACAAATAATTTGAGAATGTTGGGTTTACGACCACGTTCGATGCGATAATTTAGATTGTTCTTTTCAAATTCAACTGTGACCAACATATGTTTATTATTGATCTTGTTGATTAGATTTTCTTTTTTAATGTTGGTCAATGCCTGACCATATAGGCCATAACTCAAGGCGTTGATTATTGTGGTCTTGCCTGTGCCATTTCTGGAACCTGTGTCATCGCCACCCAGGTCAAGATTAGATCCTAACACCAGGGTCAACTGCTCTTGATCAAAATCAACGGCTTGAGTTTGATTGCCCACACTCATAAAATTCTTCACTGTTAATGATTGAATTTTAAAGGTCATTGTAAATGTCCATTAATAGTTTTTTGTCAAAATTACCGCTGTCTAAATTGGTCAGTTGCTCGGATACAATTTGATCTATGCTTTCAAATTTAGTATCTGGATTGTCCTCATAAGAAGCTTCTAAGTTACTTTTATCTTGAATAAGACTCATTTCTCTTATATCATATGTTTTTGTAAATTCTTCTTTAATGAAGTTAGCTTCTTCAAAACTTATATCTATATCTAGGTTCACTCTTAGATACATTTTTGATTTCATCAGTTCATCTTTGCGATCAATGAGGTCACTGAGTTTGATTGTTCTAAATTTCGGAGCATTTTCCCAGTTGTGAAACTTTGGCTCTCCACCCCAATCTAAGGTCATCATTCCTCGATCATCATCCCAAGCATCTGAATAATTATGAGCAAAGGCATTGCCTATATATATCACACAACCGTTCTGTTGACGTTTATGAAAGTGCCCACTAAACACATAGTCAGGACCTCGAAAATCTTCAGCACGAAGTTCGCCGTGATCGGGCATCTGAACCATGGCATTCATCATAAATTTCGGTAGTTCAAAATGTCCGAACACATATTTGCTCTTTACGCTTTTCATTGCTTTCCATTCGTCACCTATCAACCAGGGAACTAAAGTTACATCACCTAGAGTGGTCACAGTGTCTACGACAGTAACGCCTGGAATATGCCTGCCAAATGCTGAACTGTGAATATCACGTTTATCTTTATAGAACAGATCGTGATTGCCTGGAAACCAAAAGAATTGTTCAAATGCTGCGCCAAGTTTTTCTAATAATCTCAAACTTGTATCTAATGTGTATAAATTTAGACTGTTTCGGTTATGGCTCCAATCTCCGAGAAAGATTGCGGTTTCGCAATTTTCACGTTGGGCATTTTCAATAAACCAATCTACAAATTCTTCACAGTCTTGTAAATGGACTGTGCTATTTGATTTAGCACCTACATGTAAGTCTGTGAAACATGCTACCTTTTTAAACAATGCCATAGAAACTCCTCAGTGGCATAATAGCAACTACAGATATAAATGTCAAGTAGTTTCCTCTTCATCTTCTATGTTTTCTTCGGCTTTCGGTAATCTTGTATTTTTATATAAATTAGCTTGTCTAGCTGTTTCTTCTGCGAACTCATGAGCGTGCTGTCTTGTACTGCTTGGAGTTAATCCGTTTTCTATCAACATGTCGTCTCTGATATTTTGATTTTTCTTTTCAATATTTAAAATACGAGTAAATGAATTTGTCACCGCTGCTGTATAGTAAGCAAATGGATTTTCTGATTTTGATTCATCAAACTGTAGACCAATTTGACTGAGTTGCAGAATAGCCTGCCCGCGCATTTCGTCAATGTAAGTATAGCCACGCCAGTTGCTACGTTGAGCATACCTTTCTGAAAGTTTGATAAACATCTTACCTAGTTCTTCGGTAATGCGTCCATGTTCTTTAGAAAATTTTCCAGTTTTCATTCCGCCTTTCCAATGACTTTTACCTACACAAACAAGCTCATCTTCTTCGTTAAATTTCCAGTGTTGAAACGGGGGGAAGTTTATCTTTTCGTGAGCATCGGAAGTTGTTTTGGTGCTTTTTTTTCTACCTGGGCTAAGTGGAATATGATCGTAGGTCATTATTCTGAAGATAATATCAGTTTTAGGGATTTTTTTATAATCTGGTATTAGGTCTGCTAATTTGACTTTTTTATTTCCCTGATCACGTTCTATGATAAAATTTTTAATTCCTATTCGCTTGGCACGATTTTTTTTGGCTTCTAATATAATTTTTTGTGTAATTTTTTTGAGATCAGCAACAATAATATCGTGTTGACTAAAGTCTTTTTGTGAAAAACTGCTGAAAGAGCATTTGCTTTTGTGAATTTCTGATAGTAGATCTCGATTGTTTAGATATTTGACTCTTTTATTAGGTACAGTCATCGTATTATTATTCCTTTTTTTTGGAATTGTACTAGAAAATGTAGGGATTGTCAATGGAAAAACGCACTTTATTTATATGGTAAATAAAAAATAACAAATTTTTATCATGTCCACATTGTCTCCTATATCAGTTACTACACAGCTCGCGACATCGGTAGATCCTGCCCCTATAAGCGTAGAACAGCAGGAACAACGAGTAGCTGATCAGCAGGCTACAAATCGTATAGCATCTACAAATGCCAGTGCCAGTGAAGCAGAAACAGCAGATAGATATTCAAATGCTTCAGTAGTCGACCTTACTAATGGCTTTGAATCTAGGGTTTCTAATAATAATAAAGTTTTTAATATACAGGAAAGACTGCCTCCGGGAGTTACCGCTGGAGCAGAAAAAGTAACTGATTTCAAAACTACAACTAGCTTTATTGATAGACGCGGTAATAAATTGGGCAAAGATCTGCGTGTTAAAATAAAAGTACCACCTAAATATTTAGAAGGAATAGCAGCACCTTTAAGCCTACATCACGGAATTTTATTCCCTTATACACCTCAGATTCAATTTGAAGTAGGGGCTGATTATGGTACATCTGCACCTATTCACAGTAATTATACTGTATATTTTTATCAAAGAAGCAAGGTAAATCCTATTTCTATAACTGGTAAATTCACTGTATCAAATGAAAACGATGCTGATATTCTTATTAGCACCATGCATTGTCTTCGATCTTTAACTAAAATGCGTTTTGGTAGCGACGTAGATAGAGGAGCTCCTCCTCCTGTATGTAGATTAAATGGACATGGATCTTTTATGTTTGATAATGTACCTGTGGTAATCCAAAATTTTAGATTTGAATATCCAGATAGTGTAGATTATTTTACCTATAAAAAAGCTAATTCACAAGGTGAATTTGGATCAGACACAGTATCGAGTGTACCAGTGTTAAGCACTATCTCTGTAACAGTCTTACCCGTATATAGTAGAAATGAAATGCAGCAATTTTCTGTTACCAAATATATTAATGGCGGGTTTAACGGTCTAGGATATCTATAACATGGCCATTTATAGTTATAGAAGCCCGTATTATAAAACAGGAATAGTAAATGATTATTTAGATGTTCTATCATTTACAAATATTCCTAGTCAGTCTGATGATATCTTATTTGAAGTAACATCACTATATCAATATAGGCCGGACTTATTGGCCTATGATTTATATAAAGATACAAAATTATGGTGGGTTTTCGCTATAAGAAATAAAGATTTAATTAAGGACCCTATTTTTGATCTAAAAGCAGGAGTAAAGATCTACCTGCCTAAACTTAGTGTTTTAAATCAAGTTTTATCTAGATAATATGGCAGAACAATATAATTATACAGGTTATGAATCGGCCTTTGTACCTACCCCTGCTGAATCTAATGATCCTACGGTAGAACGAAAAACTTTTACTTCTGAGAAAACTGGTAATACAGCCTCAAAAGATGAAGATAAAAAGTCTGAATTTACCATAACTGGCAAGAAAAATGTTTTGACTAGTTATAGGTCTTGCACTTATAATTTTACACTATCTGCTATCTATAAAGAAGATATTAAAGATCCTAAGGCATATAGACGAAGCGTTGAGGAATTACTAATTTTAAGAAGTGGCGGAAAAGGTTCCGAAGGTATAGCCAATCCAGATCCCCAGCAAATTGAATTAGAAAAAAATATAAGAGATATACAGGATGATTTAGGGTTGAAAGGTAGGCAAGTAGCTAGATCAAAAGGTAGGTTAGAAAATATGCAGGCTGTACAGGGATTTAACAAGGACAGTCCTGGACGCTTTGATTTTTTTATTGATAACGCAGAAATTGAGACAGCAATGTCTTTTACAAAAGACAGTGGTATGACATTGCCTACCTCTATGCGTTTCGATATTATCGAACCTTACAGTATGAATGGATTTTTAGAAGCTCTTCATGTAGCAGCAGTTAAGGCAGGATATGCCAACTATAAGGCAGCTACATTCTTATTGAAATTGGAATTTAAGGGATATCCTGATAGTTCTGAATTTGGTGAACCTGAAGAGGTACCTAAGGCCACAAGATTTTTTCCTATAAAAATAGCCAGTGCTGAAGTTGAAGTAACTGAAAGAGGTACAAAATATAGTGTCAAATGTATTCCTAATAATGAAAAAACATTTGGACAGGCAGGTAGATTAAAAAAGGCTACAAAGGTTTCTGGAGAAAAGGTCTACGAAATATTAGAAGACCTAATGTTAAATTTAACAGATCAGGAAATACAAAACGCAGAAAAATCTGGAACTCCTTCAAGTTATGATGAATATAAGATAAGGTTTGAAAAGCTATCTGGAACATCATGGATAGAAGATAGAGAAGGAGTCATAGGAAGCTCTAAATTAGCAGAACTAGGAGTTGACAGCAATATCTATAGGATGGTAGATCCTGCAGAAAATAAAAGGAAAAATGCCTATAAGATAGCCCAAGAAAGAAAGGTTCAAACTGAGTCTGTCAAAGAAGAAGTCCCTTATGAGCCCAAACAAAGTGTAGCACAATTTCCAGAAGGTGCAAATATTCATGATATTATAGGCTCGATCATAAGAGATAGTGAATATATTAGTAACATTATAGAAAAACTGCCCGTTGATGATGACGGGATGATAGAATATTTTATGATTAGAGTTGAAGTTGGAAATAAGGCCAATATAAATCCAAAGACCAGAGAACCTGATCATGTTTACACCTACGTGGTTACTCCTTATAGGTGTCATTTTTCCAGCATTCCTAATCTAGGTAATGTAAAGACAGATGAAAAGAAGCTTAAACGGTCAGTATTAAGAGAGTATGATTATATCTATACAGGTAAAAATACAGAAGTAAGAAATTTTAAAATACAATTTAATAATTTATTTTTTGAGGCCGTGCCTGTTGATGCCGGTCAAAAAGATCAACCGGGTGCCAAAACGGCTGCCAGGAATTCGGGAAAGCCTGTGCCTAATTTCAAAGATAGTCCTATTTCCTCAACTTCCTCAGTACCGGAGAGTTCTAAAAAAGCAGATCCAGGAGCCACAGAAGTCTTGATGCCCAATACCTATAATGCTGGATTACCTAAGAATGATCCGTTCAGTGTGCTGGCAAGGGTGATGCATGAAAAGATGATGAATAGTGTATCCTTTTCTAGAGGGGAATTAGAAATATTAGGAGATCCGTTTTTTGTGGTAACTGGCGGTATAGGAAATTATAGTCCTACAATGGTATCTCATCTCGAAACCGAAGATGGTGAAGCAGCAAATATACGAGGAGAAGTTTTAATTGCTGTAAACTTTAGGAATCCTATTGATATAAAGAGCTTTGAAGAAGGTGGAATGATGTATTTTGATTCTAACAGAATTCCATTCTCTGGAGTGTTTAAGGTTACTAAGTGTCAAAGTATTTTCAAGGACGGTCTATTTCATCAAAAACTAGACATGATTAGGGTACCAGGGCAGGTGATTGATCAACAAATACCAATTGAAGATCCTAAAGATTTTCTACTTCTTAAACCTAATAATGACGATAAGATTAAAGAAGGTACTACTCAAGCCATTGATTTTGGACAAAGAGTTGATAGTTCTACCCTTGAAGAACAATTCAACAGAGGTATTCCGGACTCTGGAAATCCAGGCGAGTCTGTAAACTTCGTAGATTCGCCTGGTGGATTAGGGGGGGATTCTAATGTTCTAAAAAGTTCTTTACTAGGCTCTTTCTCAGCTTCCGATTCTTTAGATTCTGGAAGTAGTCAAATAGGATCCTCACTGCCCACAGATTTTTCTAGAAATGTTAGGCTGAATCAAATTGGATTAGCGTCACTCAGTCAAAGTTCTATAGAAAATGCAATAAAAGTTAAATCTACTATAGACACACTATTTCCTGGGGGTTCTAAAGTGGATTATGCAAATTTATCTAATGACATGATATCTAGTTATGTTGCTCAAAATCTTATGGTAAAGACTAAAGGCAGTGGAATAGGAGAAGGTGTAACAAATATTCTAAGATCTGATGATAATCTAACCATTGAACAATTATCCTATGTATCAGGATTGCCGTCAAAAATTGATTCAACTAAAATAGATTCTGCCTCAAATTTGTTCAATCAATCAAGTAATATTTTATCTAGTTCGAGAGATAAGATAGGATCTTTATTAGGTAGTAAGGCAGATCCTCTAGGACTAGGATCCCGTGCAGGTGTTGATTTAAGTAAGGTGTCTGGATTAAGCAGTAAATTCACTAGTAAAATGTCAAATCAGATTTCAGATTTTAAGTCTGTTCCTGACAATATTGATCTAAGAGAAGAATTAGATAGAGGACTACAGTTAGAATATATAAGTTCCAGCGAATTTAAAAATTTACCTGCCACCCAACCATATACTGCTGCTCCTTTGCCTGATACTAATATAGATAATCTAAAAAGAATTGCTGCTATTGGCGGTGCTTCTGCGATTGCCAGTTTATATGGCACTAATAACGTTAATAATATTAGCAGATCTCTAGTATCTAAACAAAACATTTTCGATGCCCTACAACAATCTCCTGCCGGACAAAATAATCCTTTAAGCAATTTAAGGAAAGATACAAATCAAATTGATAATGAAATTTTAAACAATAGGATCCAATCTGGCAAAGTTATGTTAAATCCTTTAGTTGGTGATAAGTTCGTTCAAGATTATAATGCTTCAAGTTCAGTAACCAGTAGGTTCGGATCTAAGTCTGTTGGACAGAATCCCTTGGATAAATTAGTAAGCAGATCAACCTATAATCTTCCATCGGTTAAATCATGACTCAAAATTTTGAAACAAGAAAAAGAAGTCCCCCTCCTTCAGCAGGACCATTTCTAGCTGAAGTCACTAATCACTTAGATCCAATGTATATGGGTCGACTTGAAGTAGCTCTTATTAAAACTGTGCCCAGTAGTACAGAGTTTCAAGCAGAGGTTTATGTAGCGAATTACTGTAGTCCATTTATGGGATTTACATCAGTAAGGTTTGAAGGCAATAATCCTGGTGATTTCAACGATGTTCAGAAAAGTTACGGATTTTGGTTTGTGCCTCCTGATATCGGTACTACTGTTATGGTAATTTTTGTCGGTGGCGATGCTAATCAATGTTATTGGTTTGGTTGTGTTCAAGATCCTTTTCAAAATCACATGCTGCCAGGCCTAGCTGCCAGCACTGAAGTATTGATGACAGATGCTCAGATGAGAAAGTATCAAACTTCATACTTACCCGTAGCAGAAAGACATAAGACTAGTTTAAAGGATGGGGCAAGTCCAGCTGGAAAACCTAAACCTGTACATCCCTTTGCCGATAGATTATTAAATCAAGGACTTTTGAAAGATGTAATTAGGGGTGTAACAAGTAGTGGAGCAAGGCGTGAGGTACCTAACTCAGTTTACGGTATTAGTACTCCTGGCCCGATAGATGATTCAGATGGTGCTAAACGAGGCAAAATAGGTTATAAAACAAAATCTAGAGATGGTATTGAAGCATTTGTCAGCAGGTTAGGGGGTACAACCTTTATAATGGATGATGGTGATGCTGAAGGTAAAAATGAATTAGTAAGAATAAGAACTCGTACAGGACACCAAGTGCTGTTACATAATAGTAGTGATTTGATTTATATTGGCAACAGTAGGGGTACTGCCTGGATAGAATTAACCAGTAATGGAAAGATAGATATTTTCGCTTACGATAGTGTTAGTATACATACCCAGCATGATTTTAATTTTAGGGCTGATAGAGATATAAATTTTGAAGCGGGGAGAAATATTCATGTTAGAGCAGGTAAAAATTATGAAACCAATATTGGGGGATACTATTTTTTAGCAGTTGAAGATAATGCTAAAATCAGTGTAAGAGGAAATAAAGATCAAATTATTGGCGGAGTTTATAAAAGTACCGTAGTAGGAAATTTAGAATTATTGACAGGAAAAAATCTTGTAGCTAGTGCTTCCGGTGGGCTAGATCTTAGCGGAGAAGATCATGTAAAAATAGGCAGTGGAGCGTCGTTACATATAGGCGCTAATGGTAATGTCTATGTGACCGGTAGTCAAATAGATTTAAATGGCCCAGCGGCCGATTCACCAGCTATAGCAACGCAGGCAGAATCTCCTCCTATTCTTCCATTGTTTACCCTACCAAATCGAGAAAAGAAGAAAGGATGGGAAGGTAATATATTTTATAGATCTGAACCGATTAAAAGTATTATGCAGAGAGTTCCTACTCATGAGCCCTGGGATCAACATGAAAACATAAACCCTGCTCAGTTTAGCCCTGCCGCTACTGATGTAACATTAGCCGATAGAACAAAAGATGGTATTGCTCCTAACCCTGCTGGTGCAGCTGGCGGTGCCTCTGATCCGCAACAACCAGCCAATCAGCCTGAAGTTAATGCAGGGACTTGTGATCCTAAATTTGCTAAAGATATCAATAATTCTTCTGCACAGGCAGGAATAGCTGCTTTAAAAAATGCTTGTAATCAATTAGGTTTCACTAGTCCTTATGCTGTGGCTAGTCTATTAGGTATAGCCGGTGGCGAGTGTAGTTGGAAACTTGTCGAAGAAAACTTTAATTATTCAGCACAACGATTGTTACAGGTATTCCCTAGTGTATTCAAAGGGGATCAGGCTCTAGCACAGCAATATGCTGGAAATCCAAATAACAGTTTGCCTGAGTTTTTGTATGGATACCAAACAAATAAGGGTAAAGGACTTGGTAATACTCAACCCGGCGATGGTGGTAAGTATATTGGTAGGGGCTATATTCAGTTGACCGGTAGAGCAAATTATGCCAAATATAGCAAACAAATGTATGATAAAAGATTGTTACCTACTCCAACTTCTTTATTAGATGATCCTACCTTGCTAAACAAGAGTGAAATAGCGGCTCAAGTAAGTGTTTTATATTTGTTAGACAGATGTAAAGCCAATACTAATGATGGTGGATATTTTGAAGCTGCTTGTGCCAGTGTAGGATTTAATACTCCTGACATTAAGGCAAAGAAAAAAGGTTATTATGAATGTTTCTTAGGACAACTAAAAGGTACTACACTCAGTTCAGGTACAGGCGGTATAGTGACAGATTCAAGTGGAAACCCTATTAGAACAGGTTCTGCAGGACCATAAATAGTCAATGCCTTACAAAAATATAGAATTATCTCCAACTCCTTACACAGTTAGCCAAGCCAATGTGAGAAGGCACATTTATAAGGGCTTTAGCACGGTTGATAACCTCAACAGCGACGCAAAGTTATTTGATTTTGAATTAATCAAGCAAGATATATTGAATCATTTTAATACTAGAAAGGGAGAACGAGTTATGAATCCCGAGTTTGGTACTATAATTTGGGACCTTATTATGGAACCATTAACTGATCAAATTAGGGATTTGCTTACCGCTGATATTAAAAATATCTGTAGTTTTGATCCTAGAACTACACCTTTAGAAATTAAAATTAATGAATATGATCAAGGTTATCTTGTAGAGATAACTTTACTAATAAAAAGTACTAATGAGACTGCTACTTTGCGTTTAGCATTTGATCAAAAGGTAGGATTAAAGGTTCAATAACTACTGAGATAATAGCAAAATAAATATTATAAACATAATAAAATACAGATATGATTCCTGATTCTAGAAAAAAATTATTAGTAAATCAAGATTGGACCAAAATTTATCAATCTTTCAAGTTTGCTGATTTTAAAAGTTATGATTTTGATACTATTAGAAGGGTAATGATTTCATATCTGCAGGAAAATTATCCTGAAGATTTTAATGACTATATAGAATCGAGTGAATACATTGCTCTAATAGATTTAATTGCTTTTTTAGGGCAAAATTTAAGTTTTAGGATAGATCTTAATGCCAGAGAAAATTTTTTAGAAACTGCGCAGCGCAGAGATAGTATATTAAAATTAGCTCAATTAATTAGTTATAATCCGCACAGGAATATTCCAGCTAGTGGACTTCTTAAAATAACAGGTATCAGTACAACTGATAATGTATTTGATTCAAACGGGGTAAACTTATCAGATGTAACAATACTTTGGAACGATGGATTAAATGCCGATTGGTACCAACAGTTTATAAACATTATAAATTCAGCATTAATAACTAAATTCGGATCATCTAAATCCTTTAAAAATATTGATGGGATTAGAACAGAAGCCTATAGTTTTAATACTGTAAATACTGATGTTCCTTTGTATAACTTTACTAAGTCTGTAAGCAATACCAATATGACATTTGAAGTGGTATCTTGTACATTCGATGGTAAAGATTATATCTATGAAAGTCCTCCAAGACCAGCTAATCCGCTTAATTTAGTTTTTAGAGATGACAAACAAGGATCGGGCAGTGCAAACAGCGGATTCTTTTTATTATTCAAGCAAGGCAATTTGAGTTTAGCCAATTTCAATATTAGTAATCCAGTTCCAAATGAAATTATAGGAATCAATACACCAAACATTAATGATACAGATGTTTGGTTATGGCAATTAAACAAACAGGGAAATTTTGAAACATTATGGGAAAAAATTCCTTCTGTAGTTGGAAATAATATTATCTATAACAGTATTAGCAAATTACAGAAAAATTTGTATTCAGTAACTTCTAGAGCAGATGATCAAATTGATTTAAATTTTACAGATGGGGTGTTCGGAGATTTGCCCAAGGGGGAGTTTAGATTATTTTATAGACAGAGCAATGGTTTAACCTATGTAATTAAACCGGATGATCTAGCGGGTATTACTATTCTAGTTCCTTATAAAAATGTCTCAGGACAAGAACACACATTATCAGTTACATTAGGACTTCAATACACTATTTCTAATAGTTCTGGTGCGGAATCAGATTCAGATATAAAATTAAAAGCACCCCAGACCTATTATCTACAAAATAGGATGATCACTGCTGAAGATTACAATATAGGACCTTTAAATGCAGGTTCTGGTATTCTTAAAGTAAAGAGCGTTAATAGAATTTCAAGCGGAATCAGTAGATATTTTGATCTAATTGATGTTACAGGCAAAGCCAGTTCGACAAATATTTTTGGAGATGATGGAATACTTTACAAAGAAATCGAAGAACAGTTCTTTGATTTTACCTTTGTTAATAGGAATCAAATTTTTAGTGTTTTAAAAAATAACCTAGCATCCATAATAAACAGTCCTAAACTTTCATCGTTTTATTATGATCACTATGAAAAACCTAGTCTAATTTATTTAGGATTAAAGTGGCAAGAAGTTAATGAAACTCCAGGACAGAGTAGAGGTTATTTTTACAATAGCAATGGTACCTATAAAGTTGGTTCTAAGTATACAGATAATAATTTACAATACGTAGAAGTTGGATCTAAAATAAAATTTTCAGCTCCTGATGGTATGTATTTTGATGAACAAAATCGACTTCAATTTTTACAAGAAGAGGATGTTTTAGGTTTTGATATTTTAAAGTTTGTAGATTTGGCAAGAGGTGATTATACCTTTAAACAATACTATATCAAAGCACTGAATATATTACCATTATATACGGGAAATTCTGCGTACTCTACTACAGCAGGAACAAGATATGGTCTATATAGAGATCCGGACTATGATGGCTTAAAATATTGGACTGATGAATGTTTGAGACTTGGATATAATATTTCTACTCCTGCATTTTTAAATAGTTTTTTTACTGCATCAGATTTAATTGATTCAGATAGAGCTTTGAGTGGTAATAAACCGTATTGGACTGTACAACAGGCGGGCGGAGGTTATAATCCTATACCTAGGAATTTGCCTAGTAACGGCAGAACATATATTTGGGCAACAGTCAAACAGGTAGTAAACGACGGCGCCAGTTTATTAGAAGATGGAACCGGTCCGATTATTCTTTCTACTAGAGTTCCTTCAGGTTCTATTCCCATAGAAGTAGTTTCTGTATACAAAAGTATTTTATCATTTCCTATAGAAAATGAAATAGCTAATCAATGTTTAGGTTATAGAAATTTTGGATTGACCATAAACCGAATTACCAGAGAATGGGAATTCATTTTAAATTCTAATTTAGATTTAAATTCAGATTTTAATTTAGATTTTCAAGAAAATACTACAGATTTAAATTTAGATGCAAGCTGGTTAGTTGCCTTTGTATGGAATGGCAGAAATTATAGAATTAGAAGTCGTTCATTAATTTATATATTTGAAAGTGTACTTCAGACTGCGTTTTATGTAGATAATAGTTCTGTAAATTTTGACTATACTACTAATACTCTATTGAAAGATAAAATAGAAATTTTGCCAGTTAATCTTACTCCTAATGTTGCTGAGAAAGAATCTATTGGAGAAGATAATATATGGCAAATTGATAGCCTAGTAATAGAGACTGATGGCTTTGTAAATAATAAAAAAGTTTATGTAAGTCTATATGATTATAATAATGCTGGAGAATATTTGAAAATCGATAGTTTTGAAACAATAGTACAAGATAAATTTGTTTATTTTAAAAAAACTGTCGACGGAAAAAGTTATAATCTAACAAAAGAGTCTGTGATACAATTAACAAGTGAAGATCAGGTTATTGACGAGATGAAGGTTGACAATCAATTATTCTATTTCACAAACATAGATACGATGAAGTATTGGTCTTCAAATTTATCTTTACTTGTTTATACAGATCAGTATATAGCCAGACAAGGAAGATCTGATCTTAAGTTTCATTATATACATAATACAGGATCTCAACGAAGAATTGATCCCAGTAAATCAAATATAATCGACATCTATGTTCTAACTAGTTCTTATGATACTGAATATAGAAATTATATAATTGGGAATTCAATATCTGAGCCACTGGCACCTACTTCGCAAGAATTGGAAAAAAATTATAAAGAAAGTTTAGATACAATAAAATCAATAAGCGATGAAATCATTTTTAATTCAGTCATTTACAAGCCCTTATTTGGTGTGAAAGCAAATACACGACTTCAAGCTACTTTTAGAGCTGTTAAAAATAGTAAAATGGTCACTAATGATAATGATTTAAAAATTAAAATACTAACAGCAATTAATGAGTTTTTTGCTGTTGATAATTGGGAATTTGGTCAAAAATTTTATTTTACAGAACTATCTACATATGTAATGAATCTAGTTTCTCCTAATATTACAAATTTTGTAATTGTATCTAAAGATAAAAGTATATTCGGTAATTTATTTGAAATAGATTGTTTGCCTAATGAAATTTTAATAAGTGCGGCAACTATTGATGATATAGAAATAATAGATGCTATTACAATGAATCAGTTATCTATAAATTCAGGTACCTAAAATGGCAGACTCTAATAAAAAATCTGTTAATTTTCTTCCTGATTATCTTCAAACCGATAAGAATAAAAAGTTTTTGTCTAGTACATTAGATGAACTTTTACAAAACCCAGAATTAGAGAGGATTGATGGGTATGTTGGATCTAAACTGACACCAACTTATGATCCTGTAAATGATGTTTATCTACAAGACATTGTAGATAGGAGGTCTGCCTATCAGTTTGAGCCTGCTTTAATTTTTAAAGATATTCAAGGTAATGTTACAGATAGTATTTTTTATGAAGATATATTAAACAGATTAACTATAGAAGGTGCTTTTACTGAAAATTTAGATAGGTTGTTTAATACTGTCGTATATAGTTACGCTCCCCCAATTGATTTTGATAAATTTTCCAATTATGACCAGTATTATTGGCTTCCTAACGGACCAGATCCGATTGTTATTCCTAGTGAAGATTTTATCAATAGAGACAGATATACTTTTACCAATGGAATAATATTATCAAATGGAATGAAGGTTATAACAACTACATCATATGTATCTTCTGGAACTTATATTTCATCTGCTACTGAATACATTGTTGAAGGAGTTGGAGGTAAGATCTCCCTTGTAAAATTTGATAATTTAGTTTTAAACAGTGATATTACTCAAATGATCAGCGAGACATTTGATAGTTTTCCATTTGACTATTATGGATTTGACAGCAGTAATCCTGCTGCTACTGTTCCGGAATATGTAACAATTAATAGAGGCAGTAGGGATTTAAATCCCTGGTCTAGATATAATAGATGGTTTCATGCAGATATAATTGCTATCAGTGCTCAGTATAATAATACACTGCCTTTATATGATTATCGCTTGAGGGCTAAAAGACCTATTGTAGAGTTTGCTTATAATCTCAAATTATTTAATTTCGGATTAAAAAGTGTTGGATCGATTGACCTTTATGATGATAATTTAGAAGTTCCTTTGGATACTATTACTGGTAACATAGGATTTTATATAGATGGCGTGCCATTAGATAAGAATTATAGAGTTATTTTTAATGCTAATCAAAATGTTAATGATAGGAAAAAGATCTATATTGTTAATTTTACCACAGGGACTAACTTAATTTACTTTACTGAAGATGTAAATGTATCGGTTATAGATAATGATTCTATTTCTGTAAACTTAGGTGTGAAGTATAAAGGTAAATCTTTTCATTATAATGATACTGATGATACTTGGGTAGAATCTCAAAATAAGACTAAACTAAATCAAGCACCACTGTTTGATTTATATGATTCGGAAGGCATAGGACTTAATGATATCTCAGCTGAAAATAATTTTTCTGGAACCAAATTATTTGGATATAAGATTGGTAGTGGTAAAAATGATGAAATTTTGGGATTTCCTATTTCTGTAAATCAAAATTTAGTTGGTATAAGCAGTTTTCAATTTGAAAATTATCAAGGAACGGAATCTATAAATTTTATCATAGATGGTGTTTCTGTTGAAAAATCTGTAGAAGAATATTTTTTCAAACAGTATAGAATTGAGGATGTTACCTATGTTCCCTTTTTGAGAAATCTTTATGGTACTTCTTTTCAATTACCCCAAGTGGTAATTGAATCATTTATTACTACAGAATCTACAAATAGTTTCAAGGTTAGTGCCTTCGATAATCCAGTTTATACCCCTACAAGAACCTTTTTATCTGTAAATGATCGGTTTACAACATCTAGTTTTACTGTGACTTCTTTTGGAATAGTAATAAATTCATCGCGTGTCATAGCAGAGAATAATTTTGTAACGCTCCGTACAATTTCAACTCAAACTCCTAATTCAAATGGTTATTATGCACCTGTTATTAGTCTTCAAAACAACCCTTTCAATGAAAAAATTTCAACTATAACTTATAGTCAATTAGTTGATCATATAGAAACAATTGTTTTTAAGGATACGAGATTTCGAGGAGTGTTTCCAGGAAGAAGTAATTTAAGAGATAGGCCGCCTTTAGATTGGGGACTTGGTAATAGAATTATAATGAATGAAAATCCTATTTCATTTCTTCAATTATTTTTAGGAAAATCAGACGTTAATGTAATTAATTCCATAAGATGGGTTGGAAATCAGTATAATTTTTTTAAACAAAATCTATTAAGAAAAATTGAACTTTATAATTACACTAATGATCCTGTTGCTGCTTTAGATAATATTTTATTAGAATTAGGTACAACAAAATTTTCTAATCAATCATTTTATAATTCCGATATGGTTGGATTTGGAAATGTAAAATTTTCAAAAGAATATATTATCGTAAGCCAAATTCAAAAAACTTTTCCTTTACCTGATCAATTTGATTTAACAAGATTATCATACAAAGCCTTTTACATTTATTACAGTGGTAGAATGTTAATCTATGGAATAGATTATTCTTTAAATTACAATAATGGTACATTTACAATTTTAGTAGATAACAGTCAATGGTTAATAGGTAATAAATTTACAATAAATTATTATTCAAATACATTGGGTAATTTTATTGCACCTACTCCTACAAAGTTGGGATTATATCCTGCTACTAAACCTATTATTACTACTGATAATAGATATTCTTATGGATCTGTTAATGTAATAGTAGGTCATGATGGATCTATAATTAAGGCGTTTAATGATTTTAGAGATACTATTCTTTTAGAATATGAATTAAGAGTCTATAACAATTTGAAGATACATTATAGTAGTAATATTTTTAATATTTTTGATAAGATTCCGGGTTCGTTTAGGACTACAAATTTTAATAAAGATGAGTTTAACGGTTTTCTAGAAAAAGAATATTCTAATTGGGCTGTAAAAAATGGAATTGAGGTAGGAAAAAATACAACATTTGACAATAGTAATACAAGAACTCATAATTTTAAAAATGTTATAGATAATATTATTAATAAAGTACACAACGGGACATATAGGTCTATTCTTAAAGATTTATATGATACTGATAGACCTCACTCACATCCATGGGAATGTTTAAATTTTGCAGAAAAACCTATTTGGTGGGACTCTGTCTATACCGGTAATTATAGTTCAACCAACACAACAATGTGGACTGATATTTTTAATGGATTTGTCAGAGAGCCAGGAAACAACAGAGTTATAAATTACCTAATTAGATCTTCTGGAGTATCATTAGCTGCTCAGATTCCCGCTGATTCTTCTGGAAATTTAAGACCTATAGAATCCTTTTTGGTTAATGAATCAGAATCTAATAGAGATAATAGTTGGATATTTGGAGATCACAGTCCGGCAGAAGTAGCGTGGAGACAGTCTAGCATTTATCCTTATGCCTTACAAATATGCATGATATTAATTTCTCCATTAGATTATATGAGTAGATTATTTGATGTCTCTAGAATTTCTATAAATTCTAGAGGACAGTTTGTCTGGAAAGAAGATAATTTATTTTTAAGTCCTAAGAAATTATTAGTAGAAGCCTATGACGTAGATTCGGCAGCAGGGTATGGCAATTTTATTCTAGAGTATGGTACTTTTATTGATAAGGACTATAGGAAAGAATTATCTCAAAATATTGCCAATCTTGACAGTAATCTTGCCTATAAATTAGGAGGGTATAGTACTAAGGAAAAGTTAAAAGTCTTGATTAATGCAGTTGATCCTGACAGCAATAGTCCTGGTCTAGTTTTGCCCAATGAAGATTATACAATTAAATTATATAAAAGTGATCCTATAAAGCAATTTGATATATCAGGAATTATAGTTCAAAAAATAGAAAATGGCTACGCTATTAAGGGATATAATAGATATAATTCTTATTTTAAAATTTTTAAACCCATTTATTCTAATAATTCTAAAGAAATTACTATTGGGGGAATTCCAGAACCTTATAGTATATGGCAACCTTACTACGGCGGTGAAAAAGGAGGATTGAGTTCAGTTGATATTGCTACAGCAGGATCTTATACTAGCAAATTTTATAAAAAAGGTCAACTGGTTTTTTATAATTCGAGATATTATAGAGTTATTGTAAGTCATAGTGCAGACAGGATATTTCAAAGTGAGTTTTTTACATTATTAGATAAACAGCCTAGTTCAGGAGGCGTCACTGTACAACATACTGATGTTTTCGAAAATCAAGAATCTATTATATTTTACGGAGCGACCTTTGCTACTGCTCAACAGGTCTATGATGTGATAATTGGTTATGGTCAATATCTTGAATCTTTAGGATTTATTTTTGACAATTATAATAGAGATCTACTTGAAATAATTAATTGGAATTTTAGCGCTAAAGAATTTTTATATTGGTCCTCACAAAACTGGGCCACTGGAAATTTAATAACATTATCTCCTTTCTCTGACAAAATTAAATTTTTTAGTAAAAATTATGTAGTAGAGGATCTTTTTAAAGAAAATGTAGAGTACAATTTACAAAATGCTGATGGAAAATTTTTTCCAAAAGAAAATATTGATGTAGTTCGTAATAGTGAAGGATTTACAATTTTTGTAAAAAATACTGAGGACGGATTATTTTTTGCTTCTTTAAAGATTATACAAAAAGAGCACATTTTAGTTTTAAACAATACGACTGTGTTCAATGATACAATTTTCGACAAGCCAACCGGATATAAACAATTTAGAATCAAATTAACCGGATTTAAAACTAAGAATTGGAACGGTGATTTATCAAATCCTGGATTTTTATTCTATCCAGGAGACTACACTGATTGGGAACCATATGCTGCCTATACTATATCAGATATAGTAAGATTCAATGGTCAATATTATCAGGCAAATGAAAACATACAAAGCAGTCAAACATTTAATTTCGATCAATGGTCCGCTCTTTATGAAAAATATGATAATGTTTTATTACCTAATTTTGAATATAAAATTAATCAATTTGAAGATTTTTATAGTTTGGATATTGACAATTTTGACTTTGAACAACAAAAATTCGCTCAACATTTAATTGGATATAGTCCAAGACCTTATCTTGATAAAATTATTACAGATCCGGTTGCGCAATATAAATTTTATCAAGGATTTATTAAAGACAAAGGCACAATTAAAGCCTTAGAAAATATTCTAAAGGTTGGAAAAAACAAAGCAACATCTTCTATAGAAATACAAGAAGAGTGGGCCGTAAGAGTTGGTGAATATGGTTCAATCTCAAGTGTAAAAGAAATTGAATTTGAACTTAGAGAAAATCAAACAGTAGAAAATCCATATGTTGTTTCTTTTTCAAATTCTCAATCAAATAATAAACTTATTCAATACAATTCTACTACTGATTTTTTGATATTACCTACTAATATAGATATTGAAAATGTTTTTTCAACTGCTTCTAATACTGTTATTATGGGAACTGCAGGATATGTAAGACAGGATGATATTACTGGTACAGCTTACAATAAAAATAGTTTACTAGATATTGCTAATAATAGTTTAATTAAAAACGGTGATACTATTTGGTTAGGGTTTTTAGAAAACGGTGGTTGGGATGTTTATAGGTATCTAAAGCAAAAGGCTAAAATTACAGGAGTATTTGTACAAAGTCCTGGTTCCTCGATAACCTTTGTGACCAGCGGACACCATAATTTAATTATTGGTGATATAATAAGTGTAGTTGGGTTTAATTATCAAGTTAATGGTGTTTATATTGTTCAAGAGATTCCTAATCTAACACAATTTACTGTAGCTTCTCGTATAGTAGGCATAGAAAATGACGAACTAATTGCCTACGGCTCATTGTTAAAGTTTGAAAAGGCAAGATTTCAAAATTATCAAGATTGGAATTCTAGTTTAAATCAATTCAATTTATCTCAAGGTGATAAAGTTTGGATCGACAATGATGAAAATGGTAAATGGGTAGTTTTGGAAAAAATACAGAATATTTCATTAGGAAGCCAATATAAAACTGCTCCTGTACCTCTTAATCAAAAATTAGGAAGCGCAATATTTGCAAGTACTCTGACTAACATTGTCATTGTAAGTAGTTTAGAATATAATGCTCCTGGTACCATAAATTACGGTGCTGTAGGGATTTATAGAAAAGATTTTAATAATAATCTTAATAAATTATTTTCCTATCCTTTGAATTCAACTCAGAACTATGTTCAAATGAACACCTCTACTGATTTTGGGTATAGTTTAAACTTTGATATCTCAAAAGAACTTATTTTTGCTGGAGCGCCGAAGGCTAGCAATATTAGAGCCACTACTTCTACTAGTCAGCTTGTATCTATAAGCTCACAAACTTTAAATAGCAGAGGTTATATGTCGGAAGGTGTGGTAAAAATCAGCACCTTAAATATAAGAAGTACTGGAGAGTTGACTAAAGTAGTTTTGACACAGCCTTACAATACTTTAACTAATTCTAATTCTAGATTCGGCCATTCTATCTATATAAATCAAACTGCCTTAACTAGTTCAACTACACTTTTGATAGGAGCTCCGGGTAATGCTAGACATATCTATTCTGGTAAGGTGTTTGCCTATAAAGTTAATTTATTGAATGTAGATATTTTAGATTTTAACATAGATAATTTTGTAGAAGCATACAGAGGATCTTATGGTTTCAATGATTTTAAAAATGTTGCTTTATCTATTTTACCATTCTATGTTTCTAATAATATCTACAATACTTCTAATGGTATAAGATATGGTTTGTTCAGAGATCCTGATAGTGACGGCTTGGACTACTGGGTCAGAATTGTAATTAATAATGGATATGACTCAAACAGTCTAGCATTTATTGACATATTTTTTAATGCTGTAGATGCCCAGCCTTTATCATTTGATTACGCAAGGTCATTTACCAATAATAAATTATATCAAAGAAAAGGAACTATAGATATAGTTCCGTTTTTTGGTACAAATACTATAGAAGTAGTAAGCACATCTAGTGTAGTAATAAATGGCGGAGCTAAATGGGGATATCAAATAGCGGGTGATAGATTTGGAAATACTATAGCTATTAGTGCTCCTAATTATTTTGATAATGGTGCTAAAGGTATTGTTCAAATATTTGATAATAATTTAAATTGGAAACAGACAATTATATCTCCTTTTTCTAGCTCAGATGAATTTGGGACTACGGTAGTTGTTTCTGATACAGGTAAGTTTTTATTCGTCGGTTCAAGAAAGGCATCATATGATAGAAAGACCTTGGGCAGAGTAGCTGTCTATAAAAAGCAATCAGATCTAACATTTTCACTCAATCAGATTATTTCTAACCCAATACAGAATTCAGATTTAATTTTTGCTCAAGATATTGATATTTCAGAAAATGAGCAGATGTTAGCAATTACCGCTTTAGGAACAAACAAATCAGAAGTTGTTAAGTTTTATAAAACAGCCTTTAATAGGAATACAGAAACTACATTTGATTCTAATCAGACAAGATTTATTACAGTTGTTCCAGATTCCGGATCAACTTTTATATATCAGAACCTAAATGATTATTTTATAGGAGCTACTGAATTACTACCTGAGGATATTAACCAAGGCAGTGATTATGGATATTCTGTGAATATAACTAACAATGAAATTTATGTAGGCGCTCCTACAATAGATTTTATATCATCGGATACTGACATTTCTAGTTTCTATAAATTCAATATTATAGATAAAAATAAGAAGATTTGGAATAGATTACGATATGAGGAAGACCTGGTAGATGTAAGCAAAATTAACAAAGTTAGTAGAATTAGTTTAGAAAATGAGGAAGTAATTGATTATTTAGATATATATGATCCTATAAAAGGCAGAATACCAGGTATAGCAGATCAAGAAATTAAATACAAACTCAGTGCCGACCCCGCCGTTTACTCAATTGGAATAGGTAGCACCGTTGTGGATAATCAAATTAATTGGATTGATCCGCATATTGGAGAACTATGGTGGGATCTTAGCGCAGCGAAATATATTTGGTATGAACAAGGCAATGAAATTTATAGGAAAAATAATTGGGGTAAGTTGTTTCCTGGCGCCAGCATCGATATTTATGAATGGGTAAGATCAACTCTATTACCCAGTGAATGGGCAGCTATTGCCGATACCACCAAGGGAATAACTAAAGGGATTAGTGGTCAACCTAAATATCCAGATAACTCGGTCATGTCTGTTAAACAGGTTTTGAATACTATTACTGGTGCCTTTGAGAATGTATATTTTTATTGGGTAAAAAATAAAACAATTGTTCCTGAGAAAACTTCTCGTCGTATCAGCGCTATTGATGTTTCTAGATTGATAGCCGATCCACTAGGCTATGGGCATAGATTTATAGAAATAATTTCAAAAAATTCTATAGCCGTGGCAAATTTAGGAAGCAGTGTAAATGAAAGTTTGAATATAAACTATTCAGATATAACTAACGATATTCCAAAGCATACAGAATGGATGCTAATGCGCGAGGGTGATATTACTTCTGTGCCAAATGCTTATTTAGAAAAGAAAATCTTTGATAGTATGGTAGGTAGAGATACTTTAGGAAACTTAGTTCCTGATCCTAATCTATCATTTAGAAATAGATACGGGTTGTCAATTCGTCCTCAGCAAACTATCTTTAAAAATAGGTTTGAAGCTATACGAAATATATTTTCTTTTGTAAACTCTACATTGAGTGAAAATCGAACTACTAGTATATATGATTTTACAAAATTATTAGAAAAAGAATCAGCCCCAATTGAAGAATCCGGTGAGTATGATTATCTAGTTGCAGAATATAATGATTTGAATTCAATAAGATATGAAAAATTTAAACAGGCACGAATATCTGTTACTGTAAATAATGGAAAAATAGTAAGTGTTAATATAATTGATCCCGGTTATGGATATAAATTTTCACCTAAAATTGTTATATTACCAAATAAGGATGCGAGTCTTTCTGCTTTAATTGATGCAGAAGGGAGAATCGTCGATATAGTAATCAACAAGGCAGGAAATGGATATACTTCTTCACCAACTGTTGATGTTAGATCACACACAGTATTGGTTGAGATTGATTCACAATCGGCTAACAGATGGAGCTTATATTCATTTAATTATTCATTGAACAGCTGGAATAAAATTAGGACTCAGTTATATAATACTTCTCTATATTGGGACTATGTTGATTTTCAATTAAATGATTATGATCCATATAAATCTTATGTGGCAATTTTAAACGATGTTTTTGAATTATCGTCTCTAACCGACCTAAAAGAACAAGATTATATAAAAGTTGCTAATATAGGCAATGGTAATCCTGCTGTCTTACGTAAAGTTAGTAATAATGTTTCTGGAAATTATTCCAAAGAATTTGATATTGTATATGAAAGAAATGGAACTATAAAATTTAAAGATGTGTTATGGAATAAAAATACAAATTATGGATTCAGCGCTACATCTCTTGATGAAACTCTTTTTGATCAATTGCCTGATGTAGAGCTTTTTAATATTTTGTCTGCCTTAAAAAATGACATCTTTACAGAAGGTTTGAAAGTTTATTGGAACAAGTTTTTCTTCACTGTCTTAAAATATGTTATATCAGAACAATATTTTATAGATTGGGCTTTTAAGACAAGTTTTGTTATTGTAAAAAGCAGCACAAATTATTTAGATCAACGTCCTGCCTATAGTTTAGATAGTTCTAAATACATAGAAGACTATATTAATGAGATAAAGCCATTCAAGACAACAGTTCGTAATTTTAATAATGTCAATAATTATTTGGAAAATAGTAATTCTTATTTTTCTGATTTTGATGTTCCGGCTTTTTACAATAAAGATTTAGAAAGATACGATACTATAAGAGCTAGTCATAATCAAGTTTGGTCTTCATACAGTTCTAGTTTAAACACAGGAACGGTGTATGATTGGTATCAGAATAGGTACTTTACAGTAAAGGAAATATATATATCAGATGGTGGTTCTGGTTATACAAACAAACCTACAGTAGTTTTTATTGGAGATATAGTTTCTGGAGGTTACCATGCTAGGGCAGAAGCATATGTTAGAAATGGTAGTGTATATAAGGTTGAAGTAATCGATCCCGGTTATGGATATAGATCTCAACCTCAATTAAGTTTTACTAATGGTGGTGCAGTAACTAGGCATGCCAGTGGTTCGGTAATAATTGAAAATCGACAGGTTAGATCTAACACAATAGGTATCAAGTTTGATAGATATACACGATCGTCTGAGCTTGGAAATAGACAGATAATTTTTGAGACTGTTACTAATGGTTCACAAATTGAATTTGAATTACCATATAAAGCGGAAGCAGATAAATTATCCATTTTTGTGACCTTGAATAAGAAAATAGTTCTAGGATCTAACTATAGAATAGAACATTTTAGTAAAGATACTAATAAATTTGCTAAAAATTATAGTAAATTTATATTTGTCAATTTTATACCTCCCCAAGGGCAGTTTTTACAAATTGTTTTTAATAAACATATCGATCTTTATAATGCTATTGATAGAATTGAAGAATTTTATCAGCCTACTGTAAATATGGTTGAAAAGAGTTTACCTCTATTAATCAAGGGATTAGAATATCCCTATACTCAATTTAATGGATTAAAATTTGATTATTCCCCTCCTCTGGGTCAAGGATCACCGTTAGGTTGGAATGATTTAACAAATAATTACGCTAAGAGTAAGTTAAGATCTCAGGCAACAGTTTCTGATAGAACATTGGCTTTAGAAAGTATACAAGGAATAGTACCTGGTCAGATTTTAACACTATTAGGTACAACAAGTAATTATTTTAGAACAGATACGGTTGTTCAAAGTGTAAATTCAATTACAAATACTATTGATATCACTATACCTGTATATGAAATAGCCAATGCGGTTAGTACTTCAACTGCTCTTGGTAGTTATATTAGAATTGATACAAGACAACCTTTTAATGGGGCTTTAAGAACAGGGGATCAAATACAAATATCTGGAGTAGTAACTGGCGGATTCAATGGTCGATACACTATCTATGAAATAAATGACAACAACACTTTTGTGGTAACAGCAACTTCAATTCTTTCTGCTGTAACGGCAAATTTTATTACAGCGACAGTTACAGTTTGTAGTATTTTAAATAATATTGCTGTCAACAATAGAGTTTTAGGATCTATTAATTTTCAAATTGGACCATGCTTTAATGAGGAATATATTTTAACAGCAAGAAGTCCTGCTATAATGGAAGGTTATACTGCTACCTTTACTCTTAGCGGGCTAGATTTATATTATGGTACAGGGAAGACGATAGGGTATTTAATCACTGGAACTAATATCACCAGCGGGGATTTTGCGGGGGGATTGACCGGAACAATTTCTACTTCGGTTACATCTTTGCCTTTAAACTTTAGTATTACCACTTTAAGTGATGGAACAGTTGAGAGTACAGAAACTTTCTATGTAAGTGTTTATAGCTATCTAACCAGCGGAACAGTGAACACTTACCCAGTAGCAACAACTAGCATGAAGTTGAGAGATAGACCAACTGGACCTCCTGCTTATTATATTAGTGCCTACAAAAATGGAAATTTAGTTTCTTCTCCTGTAAACGAAGGGGATATTATAAGTTATGTAATTAGTGCAACTAATGTAGATTTTGGCAGTGACGGTAGAATATTACAAGTTATAGGAAGTGGTACAAATATAACCACTGGAGATATTACGGCAGGTGTTTTAACGGCCACAAGCGCACCTCTTTATAGTTTAGACGAATTACCTATCTCCTTTGATGTTCAAATATCTGAAGATTTGTTAACAGAGGGAACAGAAAATTTCAGTGTATATCTTAAAACTTGGTTAAATGTATTAGAAGTCACTTCTAGTACTTTTAGCACTTCAACTACAATAACAATTAATGACACATCGTTTACAAATCCGCCATCATACACATTAACATCTAATAGTCCTGTAGGTGAAGGTTCTATAGTTACAATCACTCTTACAACACTAAATCTTCCTAATGGACATCAGGTTCCTTATTCGATATCTACAGTGACCGGTAATATTTCTCTAGCAGATTTATCTACTTCTTCCTATGTCGGAACATTAACATTAATTACAACAGCTATACCAACCCAAGCTAGCGTACAAAAACAGTTTAATATAGCAGTAGATGCTTTATCAGAACCGACTGAGACATTTAGGTTTACATTACCAACGGTGGTCAGCAGTATCGGTATGGTTTATGGTCAATCATATATTGATGTTTCAATAACAGATCAGGTAGTAAATGAATTTGGTCAAACACCTAGCCGATTAGTTAGTAAGACTGTAAATAATAATGTTGCTTTCGGTAGAATAGTAATAGAAAGTTCAGGTACGTTTAATTTAAGTATACAACCAATTGATGCAGCCTATGGATCCGGTGTGTATGTTACTCCATATCTTCAGCGTTGGGCTATAGATTCAACAGGATTAACAGGATTATATGTAAGAGCTAGGTTAGATCCTCTCAATGAATGGTCAGCTGATGTATCGTTTACAGGACCGGGTTTTGGCTCAATTATTGATGTTGCTTATTTGAATACTTATCAATATAATCAGGTAAACGGTTCTTGGGTAACTATTGCTACAGCAGCCAGTACACCTGTAAACGGTCAATTAGGATGGTACGCCAGTGCAAATTATACCGGCGTCGGACCGAGTGTAGCTAAATTTAATTTAACTATAGAAATATCAACATCTACATCTGGAGTGGTAATAGCAAGCGGAACCTATTATGTTGAGGTTGATGCACAAACTACTGTGTTTGATACTGTTTTTTTAGATCCTGGTGGAGAATTATCAGATGCTAGACTAAAGTCCGATATTAAAAAGATCGGAATTCATCAATTAGGGTTCGGTCTATATGAATATATGTTATTTGATAAGAAAGAGCAAGGTGTCTTAGCTCAGGAGGTAATGTTATTCAACCCTGATGCTGTGAACGTAGGCAAAGATGGATATTACAGAGTAAATTATAACAAGCTAGATATTAGTCGTATGAAAAATTCATTAGGAGATATTATATTGAGAGAATCTCCCCCGAGAGGATTTGTACAATGAAAATAATTGATCAAATCTCCACAGCAAATTCTGTAGTAATTATTACAGATAATCCTCTGTCGGAAATTTCTACAACGAGTTTTTTTGTAAATAATACCTTGATAAGCAGCGTTAATCCTGGAAATACAACTACTATATGGTATCAAACAGCATCTGATACAGTTGTTCCTGGTAGAGCTCTAGTGAGAGTTAATAATTTAAATAGTGGTGTTTGTTATATATTTTCTGCCACTCTCTATTCTAATCCCACAATTGAATTTTGGAAAAACGATTTTAATTTTTCACCGTTAGATACTGCACTCGTAGGTGGGACCTGGTCTAACGGTATACTGAGCGATGCTCTTGGTGTGGCTCCTTCTGATATAATTATTGACGGAGATCGGTTTATGTCTCCGAGCGTTAGCTTTGCTCCTGAAGAGTTAGTTCCGGGTCATACTCAAGATAGTTTAGGAATTACAATTTATACTCAAGGTACAGATACTAATGCTGTAATAATCTCAGGAACTTTTCCTATAGTTGCAGGAACGACAACTACGGCTAGAATCAGTGTATTACCTGACGCCTATGGTTATATTAGTGTATACTATGAAGGTAAAATTTTTAATAGAAGTACATCTACAGTAATTACAGATAATCAATTTTTTATAGATGGAAATAACATTGTCCTACCTCCTCAAACCACTAGCGGTGTAGGAGGATTTACTTTTGTCAGAATTGGTGGTATTGGTTTAATTGATAGTAATTCTGCCTTATTTGAGGACCTTAATTCTGGTATTGTAGAAAGTTTGGCAGCGTATGATGATGTTCATAGTGCTTTTGTTTTAGTTAATGGACAAGAAGTACAGCAGATAACAACTACCACTGATTATGGTTTCAGTATTGAACCTAGTTGGACAGATTGGAACAGAGCAGCAGTAAGAATACATAATATGCCCGACTTTGTAGGATCAACGGTTGACAATAGAAAATTTCAGGTTGATGCTTGGTTTTTTAACACTCCATACGTTAGATATAGCAAACTTAACGAGCAAATTATAACAGTACCATCATCTGCAAGTAGTCAAACATTTATACTAACATATCTTCCTGGTCAACCATTAGCGGCTCAACCGTACAGTGATAAAGCAATTGTTGAAATCAGTACCAGTTCAAGTTCTACTGATAGAAAAAGATTGAGTCCACCTTACACGAGTTATTATGTAAAAGAAAGTAATAATTTAACATATAGTATCCATAATGCCATAGCTTATCCACCTAATTATTTTTTAACATCAGAAGTATTTGTATACGCCGATGGAGTAAGATTACAAGCAGGTATTGAATTTTATTTTGATTTACCTAATAACAATATTATTCTGCAGAATACTCTTTTTCCTGACGGAACTCGTGTCGCTGTTGTAAGTTCCAAGTTTACAGGAATTGAGTACGATTATATTATAAACGATAATATTTTATATTTTCCTACTCCATTATCAGATAAGAATATTAGAATTTTAACTTGGAATGATCATATTGACAAATCCTTTAGAACTGAAACTCGTCCGTGGAATTCCATTAGACGTGTAACTTTATTAAACCCTGTTATAGATGATAACTTAATTTGGGTTTATTTAGATGGCAGGCCCCTAGTTCATAGGTTTGATTTTGAAATAATGCCTGATGGTAGAACTATCCAATTTAGTGATGAAGTAGAAGCTACGGATTCAAGCGAAATAATTGCTACTATAGTATCACAACCAGATATGGCCAGTAGAGTGTATGCTTATAGAATTTTTAATGACTTTTTTGGTAGAACTCACTATAAAAGAATAAGTGTAGATCATACTACTTTTTTAACAGGATTTGTGACATATACTAGTGAAAAACTTCCAGTTTTTGAGCCTGGAGCTTTAAGTCCTAGTAATTATGCCCAAAATATTCCCGGAGTAGCCTTGATTGATAGAGAAAGAATTGAATTTTTTAGAACCGATAATAATGAATTACAAATTTTAAGAAGAGGAACGTTAGGTACTGGTCCTGCTTTTTACTTAGATGAAGGTACTAAGGTAGTAGATCAGGGTGTGTTACAGACAATTCCATATGAAGACACATTGAAGGTACAAAAATTCCTAACAACGTCTACTAATACATATGCTATATCTACAATAACCAGTTCTACAAATTGGGGGGATGGAATTACTATAGATTCTTACGTACAAGCTATAGACCAACTTGAAGTTTATTATAGCGGAAGAAAACTTAGAAAAAGTTCTTATAACGGATATACTTCTGTGACTAGCACTACTTTAGTATCATTTCCTCCTGAATTTAGTATCAATACTGCTAGTCAGTTATTAATATTAAATATAGATGGAGGAATTATTTCAGGAGTACAGGTTCAAGTTTTACAAAAAATAGGTTTAATCTTTACTGGGACACAATCTATTTTGACCAGCAACGATAGGGTATCTAGATTTATTAGGCAGAAAGAAGCAGAATTGCCTGATCTATATTATTATGGTGGCGATCCGAGATTGCTTGATACAAACAATGAACCAATTACAACTGATGATGGTATAACTATAAGAAGGTATTAATATGACAAGAGTAACTGATCTACAATTTACAGGTATAGAAGCAGGCAGTTCACATCAATTTATTATTGTAGATAATAGAGTCACCAAAAGGCTTAGGTATAGTGATTTGTTTGATTTACTCAGGGTAAGCATAACTGGAGCAGATCAGAATTTAGCCACAACCTCTTCAGTGAGGTTTGCTAATATTACACTTAATACTGGAACACTGCTTTGTAAAAATTTATTTGTTCTTGAATCGGCCCTTATCGGTGGAGAACGTGCTCCATTAACTGGTCTTGACAATCATTTGACTACTCTATTCGTAACAAATGGATTGCGAAATCCTAACTCTAGAAAGAACACTTATTTAAGTATAAGAGGATACGGTGACAAATATGTCAATACTGTAACAAATTGGCCTATCATTGCTGGAGAAAGAGCCAATCGTATTTTAGATGATCCCTTGCCAACTCTAGGAGGAGAAAAATTGCTTACTTTAGGTGTAGGCGGTTTTTCTGGAAGATTTTGGACCATTGAAAAAACGAATAGTTTTTCAGGACAGCTGACCTTTAGAGCTGCTGAAAATTTTACAGACAATCCTCAGGAAGTTTTAGCTGGAGGAGTTGAATTTTATTTAGGAACTAATCCTATTAAAACTAAAATGCGTGGAGATGATTATACCCATTTACATTTGAAACAGAGTTGGGAAATGGAAGGAGAGACACCAACTCCTCTTTTATTGTTTGGATCTGGTATAAACGGTCAAAAATTTGTCGTTAGAGATACTTCATTGGTTTTAAATCATGAAGGCGTCTCAAAAATAAAATTTTTAAATACCAAATTTAGTATTGATGGTGTGCCTTCTGAGGATGTAGTTTCAGTTGATAATCCTACATTATCTGGATCTAACAATTTAACATTTATTTCTAGTAGAAGAAGTGCTAGTGATTTGAGAAAAAATCCGTTAAGGAAAGATGATAGTATAGGTAATATTTTATTTAGGGGTCAATATTTAACTTCTGCTACTTTATATCAATCAGGGACATCTACAGGCGGTATATCTTATTATGCCTTAGAAAATTTCTCAACCGGTACAAATGGATCGAGAGCGGTTATAACAACGGCCAATACAGGATCTTCTACAATTACTACTAGACTTGATTTACAAGATACTGTAAATGTATATCAAAGTGCCAAACATATTTTTAAAGATAATAGTGGCACTACGATTGCCGTATTAACCACAAGTTCTGCTACATTTTACAGCGCAACCGTTATTATGCCAGGTAGTTCTGGAGGAGGTTCTAGTGCAGGTTTGTCTTCTAGAACAAGTGTAGTAACATCTACCGCTTTATTATCAGTGGGATCAACAGCATCTGTTTCCATACAAGGGTTTAAAACTTATGTTTTATCAAAAATTCAGACTAATGTTGCTGCTTGGGTAAGGATATATGCAACCAGTGTCGGACAATCAACAGATGTAACGAGGCCGCAATTTCAAGATCCGCCAGTTAGTAGAAATGTTCTAGTTGAAGTTGTTACAACATCGGGTTCGTTAACAACACGGTTAACGCCTGCTTTAATAGGATTTAATGATCAACCTACTGTGGACGATCAGATTTTTGTTAATGTAACTAATCAGCATTCAGCTGCATCTACTGTAACAGTTACACTTACGGTATTACAATTAGAAACCTAAGGGATATTTTATGAGGATAAATATCGTATTGGATAAAATAAAATGAACAACCCAAAAGATAATGGATTTTTTCATATAGAAGGACATATTAAAATTTTTGATCCTTTAACTGAAGAAGTTATAGTTAATAAGCGTAATGCTATTCATTACGAAAATTTTAGCTATGCGTTGGCTGAAGCTATGAGCAATCAAGATACTGGATTTATAGGCGTAATGTGTTTTGGTAGCGGAGGAACAAGAATTGATCCTACCGGAATAATAACTTATAGAACTCCCAATGTTATTGGAGAAGGGAGCTTGTATTATCAAACTTATTCAAAAAGTGTTGATAGTAAGAGGCTTGCTGTAAATAGAGATCCGGCAAGAAATTATATGGAAGTAAGGCACAGGGCTGGTACTTTTTATAGTGATATTTTAGTAAGTTGTCTGTTAGATTTTAGCGAACCTGCAGATCAATTAGCATTTGACAATGACATATATAGTAATAGTACCTATGTTTTTGATGAGATAGGTTTAAGATCCTATAGCCCTGCCGGATTAGATGAAGGATTATTGCTAACTCATGTAATTTTCCATCCTGTACAAAAGTCATTGAACAGAATGATACAGGTAGATTATACAGTAAGAATACAAAGTTTGAGTTCAGGAATTTAATAAATGGCAAGCCCTTACACTCTTACATTTTCTGATCCTTTCAAAACAGGTACAATAATTGTTCCTACAGCTATAGAAACTTCTGGAAAAAATGATTATGATACCAGTTTAGATTTAGTTGGTCCGGGTTATACTAATTATGGACTTGCGTATTCTCAGAATTTTGTTAAACTTCTTGAAAATTTTTCTAGTCCTTATCCTCCTGAGAATCCTATCGAAGGTCAACTTTGGTATGATACCAGCGAACCTACACGTAAAATTTTAAGAATAAACAACGGTTCCAATAATTCTAGTAGATGGACTCCGTCTAGTGGAATATTTCAACAACCTAATGATCCATATGTGCAGTATGGTTCTACTGTTAGAGAAGGTGATGTTTGGGTAGATACTGAAAATGCGCAATTAAAAATACGATACGGTAATATATGGAAATTAGTTGGACCTAGTGCAAGTAGTGGTGCTATAAAAAGTGGACCAGAATTTACCAATGTAGAAAGTGTTGCGGGAGAGTTTTATCCAGTTATACTAAATTGGGCCAATAACAAGGTTATCTCTGTAATTTCTAATCATGAATTTACACCAAGAGCAGTGATAGAAGGGTTCACTATAATTAGAGTAGGTTCTAATCTAACCAATAAGAATAATGCCAAATATTACGGAGTGTCAGAAAAGGCAGAATCATTAGTAGTTACTGGTAATAGTGTTTTAAGATCGAACGATATTTTACGCAATAGGGCTACATCACAAACTCATACAGGTACTTTTAAGATAAGTGATACTAACGGATTATACGTTATTAATCCGACTTATAATCAAACAATTAGACTGTATAGTGGTATAGATGGTGCTTTACTTCAATTTTTGGATAATACTAAAAATTTTTATGTAGGTATAAACACCAGTACATTTATAACCTTTAATCCAATAGCGGGCAGTGTAGGTGTGAATACAGTTACTAACAGCCAAAGTCCCGCATTAGACGTAAATGGTTCTGCTCGATTCGCAGGAACCTTGAGTATTATAAATTCATCGTCTAATTCAATTGCTATTGCTGGATCTGCAAGAATCGATAAAAATTTAGTCATACGAGGTAATCTTAATGTAACAGGTGTTACAACAAGTATAGGTAAAATCGTTGTAGGGTCAACATCGAGTTTTGGAATTATTATTCAGCCTAATAAACACGATGTTTATGATATCGGTAGCACTTCTACAAGGTTCCGTCAAATCCATGCGCAATCAGTAGGTTATAGTCTTGGCATTGGTAGCACTGGAACAGCTACTACAGTATTTTATGGCAGACTTGTTGGAACTAGTACAAAATTAGAAACTAAAAGAGAAGTTGGAATAACTGGTCACATAACAGGTACTTCTATATTGTTTGATGGCAGTGCTAATGTAGTTTTTACAGCTTCTATAACTAGAAAAATATTTGATGATGCTGCTTCTTTAGCTGCTGCGACAAGCACCTATACCTTGTTAGTTTTAAACACATCTACCTCAACTACTACAATTGAAAAGATATCTAAGGATAATTTTTTAGCGGATGTCTATAACGGATTGGTTTTACCAGGCACTATATTACCATATGGGGGAACAACTGCTCCAAATGGATATTTACTTTGTACTAATGAGGGGACTCCTGGATTAGGAGCAGTCCACACTGCTACACTTTATCCGGCTTTGTTTGCTCGAATTGGTAATATATTTGGGATAGGCGGAGCAGGTACATTTAGGGTTCCAGATATGAGCACCACTACCTATGTCACAACTGGTACAGGTGTAGGAGTCTATTTAAGATATATTATAAAAACCTAAATTTTTTTGGAGCGTACCTATCAAATATAGTTAGAATTTTTAAATCCTATACTTGGTAAATATCTAAATTATGTCATATACAGTATATAATAATAACGGAACTGTTCTTGTTGTCATTTCAAATAATGAAATTGACGATTTGACCACCAGTTTATCACTTATAGGAAAAAACGTTAATAATTATGGCGAGATTGTTAATAATAATTTTGTTAAATTATTAACTAGTTTCGCTAATACTACTCCTAATTCTCCTACTAATCCACAAGTTGGACAGTTATTTTTTGATACAGATCAAAAAATCCTTAAAGTCTATGATGGAAGTTCTTTCAAACCGACGTATCAAGCTCAAGTAAGCGGAACCGCCCCTGCTAACCCTGCTGAAGGGGATTTTTGGTTTGATAGTGGAAATAATCAATTTAGAGTTTATGATGGTAGTTGGAAACTAATAGGACCTGCTGTAAGTAGTACACTTGGCAAATTTGGAATTGAGCCACCTTCGACCTTAAACAGTTTAAGAGAAGATATAACAAATCAAGTTAAAAAAGTCAGTGCTGTATATAGTTATGGTTATCCAACTTTACTCATAAGTACTACAACTTTTACCGCTAATACTGTTACAAGTTTATTTTATTTTAATACCACAAGTCCTTCACAAATTAATACAGGATTAACTGTCCTTAAAAATCTTGGCGTTAAAGGTAATATTACTATTGATGGTACATTAACCGCAGGCAGAGTAGGTAGTCATCTTATACCTACAGCAAATATAACTTATGATCTAGGAACTAGCAGTACGCAATGGCGTAGTTTATATGTAAGTTCCAGTACAATCTATCTTGGCGGAAATGCTGTTTCAGTCATAGGAAGTAATCTTGCGGTAAATGGTGTGCCATTACAAACCAGTGGCGGCAGCGCATTAATTTTACAATCAACAAGCACCATTGTATGCGGTACAGGTAGTAAAATCTTAAATGTTAACACTAATACTCATTATTTCATACCTGGAAGTAGAATTTTAGTTAGTTCTAGTAGTACCAATTACTTTGAAGGTACTGTAATAAATTCAACTAACAATGGTATAACACTACAAGTTTTGAGTGACTATGCTGTAGGTGCCTCAAGTTCGAGTTCTTGGTTAGTGAGTTTATCAGCTAGAGCAGGTACAGCTGGAGTTACAGGACCTGTTGGTGCTACAGGACCAACAGGACCGTACGTTACAACAGCGACAGTGTCCGCTCAAGGTACACTGACCTTGACATTGAATAATCTAGCCACTGTTACAGTAGGTGGGACTTTAAAAGGACCGCAAGGAGTACAAGGACCACAAGGCGTTCAAGGACCAACTGGACCAACTGGACCAAGTGGACCACCTGGAAGAGATGGTTCTTCTGTTACTATTAACGGAACAGTAGCTTCACAAGCTCAACTTCCCTATCCTAACGCTTTTACCACTGGCACTGGTTATATAACATCTAGCACAGGTCATCTATGGGTATGGGGTTCAAATACCTGGACTGATGTAGGTACAGTGGTAGGACCAGTAGGAGCTCAAGGACCACAAGGAGTTCAAGGACCACAAGGAGTACAAGGTCCTACCGGACCAGCTATAACAGGGCCACAAGGACCGCAAGGAGTACAGGGACCTCAGGGAGTACAAGGACCTACCGGACCTAGTGGACCAAGTGGTCCTCGAGGAGCCGACGGTACATCGATAACCATTCAAGGAACAACTGCTACACAAGCAGGACTTCCCTATCCTAACGCTTTTACCACTGGTACTGGTTATGTTACAGCAAATAATGGACATTTATGGGTGTGGGGTTCAAATACTTGGACTGATGTAGGTACAGTGGTAGGACCAGTAGGCGCTCAAGGGCCACAAGGAGTACAAGGGCCACAAG